>Ga0180217_1001050_pt1 | contig 33819 bp, 22 predicted proteins | sample eDN3rd37CBELigOP_FD_128521 | JGI IMG/M metagenome (GOLD analysis project Ga0180217, IMG submission 128521) | Enriched Organic Plus compost microbial communities from Emeryville, California, USA - eDNA 3rd pass 37_C BE-Lig OP (version 2) (version 2) ... | reverse complement strand
CGGGTGCCCCCGTCGCTGCGTCCGGGGCGACCACAGCAGTGGTCCTCTACCCAGGGGCCGCTGTGATGATCTGTGCGCAAAGTGCGCGATGTTTGCGATCGCTTACTGAGCGCAAGTCCAGCAAGGACAAGGGACAAAAAAATTTTGGTGGAGTTCGGATTCTCTCGTGCGGCGCGCACGATCTGTGCGCAAAACCGTTGATAAGCGCGGGATTGAGTGGACGGGGGGAGGAAATGAGAAGGGGGCTCATCCCCGGCGTGACTTTGTCAGCCCATGCGGACCCAGACGCCGCCCGCGCGGCCGCTCTCGAGCACCTTCTCGATGAACCGAACGCCGCGTGCGCCGTCCTCGACCGTCGGGAACTCTGCGCCCAGCCCCGTCGGCGCACGCCCCTCCCGCTGCGCCCGGATCGCTTCGACCACACCGCGGTAGATGTTCGCGAACGCCTCAAAGAACCCCTCAGGATGGCCGGGGGGGATGCGCGTCGCGCGGGCCGCGGCTTCGCCGGCGTCCGGAGTGCCGCGTGTGATGAGCCGCCGCGGCCCTGACTCCGGCGTGTACCAGAGTTCGTTGGGGTTCTCCTGCCGCCACGCCAGCGCCCCCTTCTCGCCGTACACGCGCAGGCACAGGTTGTTCTCCTCCCCCACGCACACCTGCGAGCAGGTCAGCACGCCCCTGGCGCCCCCCTCGAAGCGCAACAGCACCGCGGCATCATCGTCGATCCGACGCCCCGGTACGAAGGTCGAAACGTCTGCGCACAGTTCGGCGATCCGCAATCCCGTCACCGTCGAGACGAGGTTCTCCGCGTGCGAGCCGATGTCCCCCACCGCACCGGCGCCCGCCAGGGACGGATCGGTCCGCCACGCGGCCTGCTTCTGCCCCGTCGCCTCGAGATGCGTTGCGAGCCACCCCTGGTGGTACTCGACGAAGACCTTGCGTACCAGGCCGATCGCTCCCGAGCGGACCAGTTCCGCCGCCCGCTTGACCATCGGGTACCCGGTGTAGTTGTACGTCACCGCGAACACAACGCCCGACGCCCGCACGACCCGCACGAGTTCCTCCGCCTGCTCGGAGTTGAGCACCATCGGCTTGTCCAGCACGACGTGGAATCCCGCCTCGGCGAACGCCCTGGCCGGCTCGAAGTGCGCGTGGTTGGGCGTGACGATCGACACGAAGTCGATCCGTTCCTCGCGTGGCCGCGCCAGTTCCCCTTCGAGCATCGCCCGCCACGTCGGGTAGTTGCGATCGTCCGCCAGCCCCAGCGCACGGCCCGAGGCCAGGGCCCGCTCCGGCGTGCTCGACAGCGCCCCGGCGACCAGCCGCGCCTGCCCGTCCATGATCGCCGCGGTCCGGTGCACCGCGCCGATGAACGCCCCCTGCCCGCCGCCGATCATCCCGAAACTCAGTGGCGTCGCCATGCGGCCCTCGCTGCTCTACTTCTCGAACGCGCTGTCGAACGCCCGCGTCGAAGGCTCGAAGTCCAGACGCTTGAGCAGGTCGCACGCCTCACGTGCCCCGTGCAGGCGGTCCATCCCGCTGTCTTCCCACTCCACCGACAGCGGCCCGGCGTACCCGATCCTGTTCAACGCCCGGATGATCTCCTCGAAGTTGACTTCCCCGCGGCCGGGCGAGCGGAAGTCCCACCCGCGCCGGTGGTCGCCGAAGGCCAGGTGCGACGCCAGGATCGACGATTCGCCGTCGAGCATGCGGATCGCATCCTTGATATGGCAGTGGTAGATGCGGTCGGGGAACGCGTTGATGAACTTGACGGGGTCGATCCCCTGCCAGATCAGGTGCGATGGGTCGAAGTTGAACCCGAAGGTCTTCCTTCCCCCCACCGCCTCGATCGCCCGCCGCGCGGTGTGGATGTCGTACGCGATCTCCGTCGGGTGAACCTCCAGCGCGAAGCGCACGCCGACGCGGTCGAACTCATCGAGAATCGGTCCCCACCGCTCGGCGAAGTCTTCGAACCCCGCGTCAATCTCAGCCTGCGAGGTGGGCGGAAAGAAGTACAACCTGTGCCAGATCGACGAGCCCGTGAACCCGTTGACGACCTTCACCCCCAGCCGCGCCGCCGCGCGGGCGGTGGCCTTCATCTCCTCCGCCGCACGCCGCCGCACGCCCTCGGGGTCGCCGTCGCCCCAGACCCGCGCCGGGAGGATCGCCTTGTGGCGGGCATCGATCGGGTCGCAGACCGCCTGGCCGACCAGGTGGTTGCTGATCGCCCACACCTTCAGCCCGTACCGACCGAGGATCTCGTGGCGGGACCGGCAGTACGCCTCCCCATCCGGCCCCTCCGCCTTGTCCACCTCGAAGTGGTCCCCCCAGCAGGCCAGTTCGAGCCCGTCGTACCCCATGCCGGCCGCGATCTCGGCCATCTTCTCGAGCGGCAGGTCGGCCCACTGTCCGGTGAAGAGCGTGCGGGGTCTGGGCATCGGTCAGGTCTCCGGAAGAGGCGCGATCTTACCAGCGCGGCGGGCCGGCGCGGCATCCCGGGCCCGCTTCCGGTAGACTCGCCCCGCCGCGGCGGCCATGAGCCGGCCGCGTCTTCACCGAGGTGCGACCATGACATCCGCCCCCGTCACGCCGCTGCCCACCCCCGCAGGCCGCTCGCCGACGATCCCGCTCTCGATCATGATGTTCCTCCAGTTCTTCCTGTGGGGAGCGTGGTTCGTGACGCTCGGGCCGTACATGGACACGCTCAAGATGGGCGGCGAGAAGGACGCGGGCACGTGGATCGGCAACGCCTACTCGACGGCGCCGATCGCCGCGATCATCGCCCCGTTCTTCCTCGGCGTGGTCGCCGACCGCTTCTTCGCCAGCCAGCGGGTGATGGGCGTGCTGCACCTGCTGGGCGGCCTGCTCCTGCTCGCCGCGCCGACGGTCGCGAAGACGAGCGTGGAGAACCCCCTGCCGTTCGTCGGCATCCTCCTGCTGCACATGCTCTGCTACATGCCCACGCTGGGCCTGAGCAATACGGTCGCCTTCCACACGATGAACAACCCGGAGAAGCAGTTCCCGCTCATCCGCGTGTGGGGGACGATCGGGTGGATCGTGGCGGGGCTGCTCGTCGGGTTCCTCGCCAGGTACCTCGTCCCTGAGTCCGAAGGCCCCGCGGCCCGCGCCGCCTCGCCGCACTTCTTCTACGTCGCGGGCGCATCGGGCATCCTCCTTGGCCTTTTCTCGTTCCTCCTCCCGAACACGCCTGCCCCCATGAAGGGCAAGCCGGTGGACGTCGGCGCGATCCTCGGCCGCGATGCGCTGGGCCTGCTGCGCGACCGGCCGTTCCTGATCTTCGCCATCGCCTCCCTGCTGATCTGCATCCCGCTCGCCGCGTACTACTCGATGGCCGGAACGTTCGTCGGCCGGTTCTACGAGGACGTGCCGACGACGATGACCTTCGGACAGATGTCCGAGATCTTCTTCATGCTCGTCATGCCGCTGTTCTTCGCACGCCTGGGCGTCAAGTGGATGCTCGCGGTCGGCATGCTGGCGTGGGTGCTCCGCTACGGCCTCTTCGCCGCGGCCTGGGGCGACGGGGGCGCGAACGCGGACCTCAAGTGGCTCGTCCTCGGCGGCGTCATCCTGCACGGCATCTGCTACGACTTCTTCTTCGTGACCGGGCAGATCTACGTCGAGAAGAAGGCCAGCGCCGACATCCGCGGCCAGGCCCAGGGCTTCCTCGTGCTCATCACCCAGGGGGTCGGCATGCTCATCGGCAACCAACTCATCGGCCGCCTGCGCGACCACTTCACGAGCGACGGCGTCGTTGACTGGCGGTCGGTGTGGCTTGCGCCCGCCGTCTTCGCGCTGGTCATCCTGGTCGGGTTCGTCCTGCTGTTCCGGGAGGCGGACGCCGCTGAGCGGGCGTCGTAACCGGCACCTTGCGCCGGAGGTCGCCGCCCCGGGCCATCAAAGCGACGCCGCGCGACCGGAGAGCATGCTCTCGCGCTCGGCGTCGAGGATCTCGGCCGTCTGGAGCGCATCGGCCATCGTCGCGCGCAGTTCGCCGCCGCCGGCGACACGCTCGACGAAGTGCCGGACCTCCGGCTCATACCCCGCGCCCGATGCGATGGGAACCGGCGTCGTCTCGGTCGCCGTGTGCAGCAGCAGCGGCGGGTCGCGGCCGATGTCGAAGTCCGCCGTCGCCTCGTCGAAGATCACCGTGTACCGCATGCGGAAGCCGAAGGCACGCGCCAGGTTCCAGCCCCCCTCGGCCACAACGTGCCCGGGCCCATCCGCGCCGAACCGGTACACCGTCGTCACATGGTCGTACGTCCCGCCGGTCTGCACCGCCGCCGGCCGTCCGAAGCACCACGAGATGAAGTCGGCATCGTGGATGTGCAGGTCCACCAGCGCCCCGCCGCTGCGGGCCGGGTCGCGGTAGAAGTCCTCCGCCCACCGCGGCGGGCCGACGAGCCGCTGGAACGTTGCGCTGCGGACTCGCCCGTACGTCCCCTCCCGCACGCGCTCGTGGAGCCAGTCCCACCCCGGCCAGAACCGCATGCACATCGCCGGCATGCACAGCCGGCCCCGCAGCCACGCGTGGGCCGCGGCGTCGGCCAGCGGCCGCACGGCCTCGGCCGTCACGCCGACCGGCTTCTCCACAAGAACGTGCTTGCCCGCCTCCAGCGCCCGCAGCGCCAGCGGGACGTGCGTGTCGGTGTACGTGCAGATGCTGACGATGTGCACATCCGGATCGGCGAAGACACGCTCGGGGTCGGTTTGAACACGAACGGAGGCCGGGTCGAAGAGCGGCTTGCCCTCCGCGCCGGTCGCGAGGTTGCCCATCGACGGCCCGGAGCCGCTGAGGCGCTCGGGGCTGGCGTCGCAGACGGCCACGAGTCTGCACGGCAGGCCGGCCGCGGCCGCGGCGTTGTACGCCGCGATGTGCGTGCGGCCCATGAACCCCAGGCCGATCACGGCGACGCCCAGCGTCTGACTCATCGGGCCCCTCCGGGCATGAAACGCCGCGCGATCGCGGCCGCGCGGCGGACGTCCTCGACGCGCTCCTCACCGGCCTCGCGCTCGATCATCACGTTCACCCGCCGCGGCAGGCCCGCGAGGTCCGCGAAGAACGCCTCCCAGTCCACGGCCCCCTCACCGGCGGGCACCTCCGTCCCCCACGTGCCGGGGCGGTCCGTCGGCCGCGCATCCTTCATGTGGACCTGGAGCACCCACGGCGCCAGCCGCCGCAGGGCCGGGATCGGCTCGCCGCTGCCGTAGAGAATCATGTTCGCCGGGTCGAAGTTGACGCCGACGCTGGTTCGCACGAGCCGGTCGAGCATCCGGACAACCCGGTGAGCCGGCTCCTGCCCCGTCTCCAGGCCGATGCGCACGCCCGCCGCGGCGAAGACATCCGCGACGGCCCGGAGGCGGTCGATCATGATGGCAAAGAGCGGGTCGGATTCATCCTCCGGGAACGCGCCGGCGTGCAACGTCACGAGAGAGAGGCCAAGACGCTTTGCCAGGGCCGCGTTGCCCCGGGCGGCCTCAAGATTGGCGGGCCAGGTCGCGTCGGGCCGCAGCCCGCCGGTCGCCCGGATCGATTCGAGCGTCGAATAGTCCTCGCCGGCTGGGGCCATCATGCCGGAGGCGATCGTGATCCCGGCGTCGCGCAGGGCGGCGATGGTCCGGTCCGGATCCCACGCGCCCCCGTGGCGCAGCGGGTCGAGAGCCAGTTGCACGGCGTCGAGGCCGCAGGTGCGGACCTTCTCGGCCAGGTCGGCCGGATCGGCGGGGCGAAGCGACCACGAACAGACACCCAGTCTCGGCGCGGGCATGGCGGACAAGGCTAGGCACGGGGCGCCGGGCACGGTTCACCACGGAGAACACGGAGACTACGGAGAAGGGAGACTCGATTCTGAGGTTCGCGGGCGTTGGTCCGCAATCCCGACAACCTGCCTCCCCTCCGTGTTCTCCGTGCTCTCCGTGGTGCGACGTCGGGTATTAGGACTGAGGATTGAGGGGACGCCCTCGCGCAGTTTGTGCGCACTCGGAGGCCTCCCGGGCCGCCGGGGAGCCCGCGAGCGTCGCGATAACGCCTGCGCGCGCGGCGCGCGCAGGGTGCAAACCCGCGCGCGCAGCGTGCGGAGCCGGGCGCGCAGCGTCCGGGGCGGCCCGCGCAGGCGCGGCCGCGGGGCGCGCAGCCGCCGGAGCGGCCCACGCAGGCGCCGCGGCCGCCGGCGCAGCCGCGGGGGCCACCCTCGCACCATCGTCCAGCCCCCCCTCCTCCCCCCCGCCTTCCCCCCCTTCCCCGGCCTCTCGTGCTCCCCGGCCTCCGCCGGGCCGGACCCCGCGGTCCCGGGCCGCGGCGGTGGATGAAACCGACGGCCCGAACCGGACTTGCGGACAAAGCCCAAGTCTGTCAGACTGAGCGGTGGACCCGAACCGGCCCCGCGACCCGGTTCCGGGACGCCGCGAAAGAAAGGACCGATCCATGACGACCAGCGACCATCACGCCCAGACTCCGATGCATTCCGAATCCCGCCGCTCCTTCCTGGGCAAGGCCGTGGCCGCGGCGGGAGCCGCGGGGGCCGCGGGGCTGGTGAGCGGGTGCACGACGACGCTGGGCGGGTCGCTGAACATCCGGCCGGTGCCGAAGGCGACCTCGCTGCGTCACCCGGGGCCCGACGAGGTCATCCGCATCGGCGTGATCGGCACGGGCGGCATGGGGACGGCGCACTGCCACTCCTTCATGTCGCTGGTCAAGCAGGGGAAGGAGAAGGCCCAGATCGTGGCGCTGGCGGACGTCTGCCAGCCGCGGCTGGATGAGGCGCACAAGGCGTGCACCGAGGGGCAGGGCGGGGCGACGGTGGACAAGTACACCGACTACCGCGAACTGCTCAAGCGCGACGACATCCACGCCGTGCTGATCGCGTCGCCGGAGCACTGGCACGCCAAGCACGCGGAGGACGCGATCGCGGCGGGGAAGGACGTGTACCTCGAGAAGCCGATGACGCTGCGGCTGCGCGAGGCCCTGCGCCTGTACGAGGTGCAGAAGGCCAACCCGGACGTCATCGTGCAGGTCGGCACGCAGGCGATCCAACTCCCCAAGTACCGCGAGGCGCGGAAGATGGTCGCCGCGGGGGAGATCGGCACGCCGACGATGAGCCAGACGAGTTACTGCCGCAACTCCAAGAAGGGCGAGTGGCTCTACTACGGGATCGACCCGAACTGGAAGCCGGGCGTCAACCTCGACTGGGACGCGTGGTGCGGGCCGGCCGGCCCGGCGCCGTGGGACCCGGAGGTGTACGCGCGCTGGCGCCGGTACCGCAAGTACTCGACCGGGATCATCGGCGACCTGCTGGTGCACGTGATCACGCCGCTGATGGTGTCGCTGGACGACATCGGCTGGCCGGTGCGTGTGACGTGCGCCGGGTCGCACCTGGTGGACAAGGCGATGGAGAACCACGACCAGGTGAACCTGACCATCGAGTACGAGTCCGGGCACATCATGGTCGTCGCGGGCTCGACGTGCAACGAGGTCGGGCTGGAGACGATGATCCGCGGCCACAAGGGGAACATCTACCTCGGGTCCAAGAACTGCGTCATGCGGCCGGAGCGGATCTACTCCGAGGAGATCGACGCCAGGACGGTCGAGTGCCCGGACATCGGCAACGACCAGGACGTGCACCGGCTGGCGTGGCTCCGGAGCCTGCGGACGCGCGAGCGGCCGGAGGCGGACGTGGAGATGGGCACGAAGGTGATGGTCATCGTCGATCTCGCGACGCGGTCGGCGTGGGAGGGGCGCGCGTACGCGTTCGACCCCAAGAGCATGACGGCGTCGGCGATCTGAGGCGGCGCCCGTGCTGGCCCGCGCCGAGGATGCGGTCGTCCGCGTGGCCGCGGCGGCCATGGGGACGCGGTTCGAGGCCGTGCTGTGCGGCCGCGACAGCGCGTCGCTCCGCGCCGCGGGCGAGGCGGCGATGGAGGAGATCCGCGACGCGGACGCCCGCTACAGCCTCTTCCGGCGCGACAGCCTGCTGAGCCACATCAACCGCACGGCCGCGGAGCGGCCCGTGCGCGTGGACCGCGAGACGTTCGCGATGCTCGCCTGCGCGATGGAGGTCAACGCGCTGGCGGGCGGGGCGTTCGACATCACGCTCGCGCCGCTGATGCGGGTGTGGAAGTTCCACGACGGGAGCAGTTCCGCCGCGGAGCCGGCCAGCGCCGAGGAAGCGGCGGTCGGGATGGACCTGGTGGAACTCGACGAGGTCGAGTGCACGGTGCGGTTCAAGCGGCCCGGGGTATCGCTGGACCTCGGCGGGCTGGCGAAAGGTGCGGCTCTGGTCGGAGCGGCGGCGGTATTGCGGCAGGCGGGCGTGACGTCGGCGCTGGTGCACGGCGGGACGAGTTCGGTGACGGCGATCGGCGCTCCGCCGGGGCGGGATGGGTGGCGCGTGCAACTCGGGCGGGACGCGGCGCCGGTCGTCGTGCTGCGCGACATGTCGCTGTCGGTTTCCGCGCCCAGCGGGCGGATGGTCGAACGCAACGGCGAGCGGCTGGGGCACATCATCGACCCGCGCACGCGGGCGCCGGCTACCTGCGGCATCGCCATGGCCGCGGCGATCGACGAGTCGCCGCTGCGGGCCGAGGGGTTCTCCACGGCGATGGTGGTGCTCGGCGCGCGGCCGATGGGGGCGCCGCCGGAGATGACGAGCGTGATCCTGGGGAGCGACGGGGAGTACCGTGTGGAGGGGGCTCGCGCCGATCTGGTGCTGGGAGGCGGACGGGGGCGCCCGGATCACGAAACGGATCACATGAACTGATGAACCTTCCCCTGCCCCCTCTTTCAAGGACGGCGAGGCGCGGGATCAAGCAGAAAGGCTGACATGAGCGAGATCGATCGGCGGGAGTTCCTGGTCAATGCGGTGGGCGCGGCGGGGGCGTTCGCGGCGCTGTCGATGGTGCCGGACGTGCTGCCGGCGGCGCCGCGCGTGAGCGGCGCGCCGCTGAACGTCGGCGTGATCGGGATCGGGCGGCAGGGGCGGGCGATCCTCGGGGAACTGGCCAAGATCGACGCGGTCAGGGTGACGGCGATCTGCGATTCGGACTCCTCGCGGCTGGAGGCCGGCCTCCGCCGCGCCGCGGGGACGGAGGGCTTTGACGACCACCGCAAACTGCTGGAGAAGAACGACATCGGCGCGGTCGTGATCGCCACGCCGACGCACCAGCACAAGCAGATCGCGATCGACGCGGTCCAGGCCGGGAAGCACGTGTACCTGGAGGCCCCCATCGCGCACACGGCGGAGGACTGCCGCGAGATCGCAAGAGCGGCGCGCGGGGCGAAGGGCGTGTTTGCGGTGGGGCTGGAGGGGCGGTCCAACCCGGTGTACAAGTTGGCCAGGTCGTTCTTCCGCTCCGACGCGGTGCGCGACCTGATCTCGATGCGGGCCCAGCACCATCAGAAGTCGTCGTGGCGCGTGCCGGTTTCGGATCCGTCGCGCGAGAAGGCGATGAACTGGAAACTGGACAAGGAGGTTTCCATCGGCCTTGCGGGGGAACTCGGGACGCACCAGTTCGACGTGGTCCACTGGTACGTCGGCCAGTACCCGACGCGGGTGCGGGGCTCGGGGTCGATCCGCTTCCACCAGGATGGGCGCGAGGTCGCGGACACCGTGGCGTGCGACCTGGCCTTCGGCGAGGGGGGCGGCGGGGCGCACCTGCAGTACATGGCGACGCTCGCCAACTCCTTCGAGGGGCGGCACGAGGTCTTCCACGGCTCCAACGCGAGCATCAAACTCGCGTGGAGCCACGGGTGGATGTTCAAGGAGGCCGACGCCCCGACGCAGGGGTGGGAGGTGTACGCCAACCGCCAGCAGTTCCACAACGACGAGGGCATCACGCTGATCGCCGAGGCGACCAAACTCGCCTCGCAGGGCAAACTCAAGGAAGGCGTGGGTCTGCCGCACCCGTCGCTGTACTACGCCCTGGCGGACTTCGTGCGGAGCATCACCGAGGGCGCGCCGGTGGTCGCCGGCGCCGAGGAAGGGATGCGGGCGACGCTCGTGGGGCTGGCCGCGCAGCAGGCGGTGCTCACGGGCCAGACGGTGGAGATCACGCAGGAGATGCTCGGGGCGGGGTGATGCTCGATTGACCCGGAGGGGAGCGCCGCATGAGGCTGACGGAACTGCCGTGGGGGGCGAGGCTGGGACTGGCGTGCGTCGTGATCACGCTGCTGGGCGGGCTGGTAGCCTCCGCGGCGTACGTACGCATCCACCACGCGCCCAAGGACGATGAACCCGGGCTGTCGGTGGACGACGTCAAGGGGGCGTACCACGGCGTGCAGCGCCGGGCGCCGCTCATGGCGGCGCTGGAGCGCGGGCACCCGCAAGAACTGACCGCGGCGAAGCGTGAATCGCTGCTGGCGTGGCTGCGGGGGGACCGGATCAGTCTCGACTACGACAACCTCGACCTCGGCGACGCCGCGCCGGCCGAACTCATCCGCGCCAACTGCGTCTCGTGCCACTCGCGGTCTTCGTCGGACGAGGTCGCGAAGCGGGTCCCGCTGGAGTTCTGGGATGATGTGAAGCGAGTCGCGTTCTCGAAACAACTGGACCCGGTGCCCGTCTCCATCCTGGTCACCTCGACGCACGCGCACGCGCTGGGCCTGGGACCGCTGACGGCCGTCACGATCGCCCTGCTGCTGGCGACGCGCTGGCCGCGGCGGATCGTGAGCCTGATGGCAATGGTGATGGGCGCCGCCCTGATGCTCGACCTGGGCGGGTGGTGGGTGGCGCGGGAGGTCTCCGGGGCCGTCTATCTGATCATGGGCGCGGGGGCGACGTACCTGATCACGACGGCGCTGGCGCTGGTGGCGGTGCTGGCGGACCTGCTGCTGCCGGGGGGGAAGCGGCCGCCGCGGGAACCATGATGCCGCGGGCGTCGCGGGCGATCAGGCCAGACTGAACGGCCAGCGCCACGCCCGCGCGGCCGAGGGCCAGCAGCGGCTCCGTGACACGTCGGAAGCCCATCGCTCGGACGGTCGCCGCGGGCAAGTCGGCCTCGGGGACGCCGAACTCGTTGCGGGCGACCCACGCGGCGACGCGGGCGACCTCCTCGGGCGCGATCAGCGCAGGATCGGTTACGGCCTCGTCACCGCCGCGCCAGCGCAGCGGCGGCTCGCGCATGGACGGGGGCCAGAGGAACTCGGTGTCCCCGCCGTGCTGGGCGATCTGGTCGCGGCGGATCGCGGCGGCCAGCGCGGCCTCGAGGGCCGCGACGTTCGCGGCGGTGAGGCGGGCGTCGAGCGAGCGGGCGCAGACGCGGAAGAGTTCGTCGCGGTGGATCGGCCCCTCGACCGCGACGATGTCCGCGAGCATCGAGGCCAGGCCGTGTTCGGTCATCTCGTGCGGCGGGCGGGGCCTCGCGCGGCGGGAGGGGGCGTAGCGCTTGTAGGGCGTGAAGCCGGGCGGAACGGCGGGCGCGTCGTTGTCGGTGTCGACGGCAGCGCGGCGGCCGTCGGTGGCCTGACGCACGCGTAGCGGCGTGGGGGCGGGCGAGGGCGCGGGGTCGGAACGCGGGGCCGGGTGCTGGCGGGCGGAGCGCGTGAGGCGGTCGTGCAGGCGGGCCACCGTCGTGTCCGGCTGGGCGAGCAGGTCGGGCGACCACAGGCGGCAGAGACGCCAGCCCAGGCCCTCCAGGACGCTGGGACGCAGGCGGTCGCGGTCGCGTGCGGTGGCCGCGGCCCGGTACGTGTCGCCGTCGCACTCGACGCCGGCGAGGTAGCGCCGGCCGCCGGAGGCGGGATCGACGACGGCGAGGTCCACGCAGAAGCCGGCGGAGCCGACGTGCAGGTCCACGTCCCAGCCCATGGCGCGGAGGCGGTCGGCGACCGCGGCGGGGACGAGGGCGTCGTTGGTGTCGCGCTGGGCGGAGGCGTCGCGCGGGAGCACGCCGCCGGCGCGGGCGAAGGCGAGGTAGCCGCGCAGGGCACGGACGCCGCGAGGGGAGGACTCATCGGCGCGGATGTCGGCGTCGGTGATGGAGGAGAAGACGACGCAGCGGCGGCGGGCGCGGGTCGTCAGGACGTTGAGCCGCCGCCAGCCGCCGTCCTGGTTGATCGGGCCGAAGTTCATCGTCATGCGGCCTTCGTCATCTCTGCCGTAGCCGATGGAGATGAAGATGACGTCGCGCTCGTCGCCCTGGACGGTCTCGAGATTCTTGACGAAGAACGGCTCCTCGCGGGCGCCGGAGAAGAACGCCTCGACGCGGGGGTCGTTGCGCTCGCGGCGCAGACGCTCGATCTCGTCCTCGATGGCGTTCTGCTGACGGACGCTGAGGGCGGCGACGCCGAGGCTCAGTTCCGGGTGCTCGCGGGCGTGGGCGAGGACGGCCTCGGCGACGGCGCGGGCCTCGGCGGGGTTGGTCTGGGCCGGCCCGGAGCGGCCGCCGCGGTGGTACACGGCATTCTCGATGTAGCGGAACGAGAGGCCGAGTTCGGGCTCGGTGGTTACGGGGGGCGGGGCTCCGTTTCCACTTGCGGCGGCGGCCGACGTGGACGCGATTGCACGCTGCGGGCTGGGGAAGACCCGCAGGTCGCTCTCGTAGAACTCGCGGTTGGAGAAGTCGATGAGCGACTGGTGGCGCGAGCGGTAGTGCCAGCGGAGGCGGAAGCGGTCGCGGATCGCGGCCTGGCCGAGGCCGAGGATGCTCTCCAGGTCGGAGGCGGAAGCGAGGTCGTCGGCGGCGTCGCCGTTCTCGGCGGTCGCCGCGCCGACGGCGGCGAAGAAGTTGGTGGGCGGGAGTTGCTTCTCGTCCCCGACGAGGATGAGTTGGCCGCCGGGGCGGAGGCGGGCGATCGCGCCGAGGGCATCGGCGGGCTCGACCTGTGAGGCCTCGTCGAAGATGACCGTGTCGAACATCAGCGCGCCGGGCTCGATGAACTGGGCGACCGAGAGCGGCGACATCATGAAGCAGGGCTTGATGCGCTGGACAGCCGGCCCGGCGGGGGAGGCCAGGAGTTGGCGGATGGGCTTGATGCCGCGCTTGCGCCGGATCTCGCGTTCGAGGATTCCCAGGCCGGAGGATTCGCTGGTGGCGAAACCGATGCGAGGCCGGCGCTCGTGGACCTGCGCGCACAGCCGCTGGCGCGAGACCTCGAGCCACTGGCGGTCCAGGTCGCGGAACTTCTCGATGATCCGCTCGTGGTCCTCGCCGCGGAACTCGGCCAGCGCCGGGCGGGCGCGGATGACGGCGTCGAGCCAGAGGCGGTAGAACTGGCGGAGGAAGGCGCGGGGAAGGTCGGAGGGGGCGGCCGCCTGCGTCGTGTCGAGCCATGTCAGGAATGGGAGCAGGCCCGCGCTCGCGGCCTGGGCCCGGGCGCGGTTGCGGGCGGCCCAGTCGTCCAGCGACTCCGGCGAGGCGAGGCACTCTCCGAGCCGGGCCTGCCATGCCTCCCACGGTGTCGTGTCCTCAGATGATCCGAGGAACGGAGCCGGGTCGGCGTGGAGCGTGGCTCGCACATCGCCGAAGGCGCTGCGGAGCGTCGTCAGGTGGTCGGCGAGGCGTTGGGTCAGTTCGCGCAGGGCAGCGCGGCCGTCGTCGGTCGCCAGTCGCTCGACCGCCGCGGCGTCGCCCAAGCCCCGCGAGAGGATGGAGCGCAGCCGCGCCGCGGCGCGGGCGTAACGCTCGACGGCGTCCCAGTCGGTCCGCGGACCCTGCCAGAGGTCGCCCAGCAACTCACGGGCGCGGGCGCCAACGGCATCGAGCGACTCGCGGAGGCGGCGGCCCTCGACAAGGCGGTTCAGGTCCAGCGCGATCTGGGGGTCATTCGGGTTGACGCCGGGCTTGAGGTAGCCGCGGAGCAGGCCTGTGTCGGCGCGCCACTGCGGCGAGAGCAGGCGCCCGAGCCAGCCGGGCGGGGTCGCGCGGCGCTGGGCCAGGAGCGTCCAGTCGGTGTCGTTGTCGGGATCGGCCCATCGCGGGACCAGTTCGGAGCGGATGCGAGCGAGGCGGCGGCCGGCTTCGAGCGCGGCGTGGATCTCCGCGGGAATCGAATCCCACGCGGGGTTGCGGGCGTGCGCCGGGTCGATGCGTGGGTCGTCGAGGATCTCGCGGGCCAGCGCGATGATCGCGTCGGCCTCCGCGAGATTCGCCGGGGGACGCAGGCTCAGACGGGTGTGCAGGTCGGCGGCGGTGGAGGCGGCGGCGGCCGCGGCCTCGGCGGCGGCGCGAAGGCGGCCGGGGAGTTGCTGGCGTGCCGTCAGCGGCAGGTCGGTCAGGCCGGCGCCGCGCCACGGGTGCGTGGCCGGGTCGCCGGTGCGATCCGCCGCGTGGGCGAGGGCCGTGACCGCCTCCTCCGCGGCGCGGAGGCGGGCGGCGTCCCACTCCAGCACATCCGGCAGGTCGAAGGGGGCCTCCGGGGCATCCGCGAGGGCGACGGCGCGGCCGATCGCGGCGTAGGGCGTCAGGCTCAGCGGGGCCTGCGGCTCGTGAAGGGCGTTGACGTAGGCGTTGAGACGCGAGCGGAGTTCGGCCAAGTGGGCCGCGCCGACGAGTTCGCGCTTCGTCGGCGGCTCGTGGGCGCGGGCGAGCGTGCGCTGGAGGTCCTCCATGAAGGCCCGCTTGCTGGCGTGGCGGCTGTGCAGTTCGGCGACGAAGTCGCCCAGGCCGACGCGCTCGAGGCGGGACTTGACGACCTCCAGGGCCGCGGCCTTCTCGGCGACAAACAGCACCGTCCGCCCGGCCGCGAGGCACTCGGCGATGATGTTGGTGATCGTCTGGCTTTTGCCGGTGCCCGGCGGGCCTTCGATGACGAGGCTACGGCCGCTCTTGGCGGCGACGACCGCGGCCTGCTGGCTCGAATCGGCGTCCACGACCTGGAAGACCTGGGCGGGGTCGAGGTCGTCGAGGTTCGTGGGCAGTGGCGGCAGCGTCGCATCCGACTCGACGGGCTCACCCAGAAGTGAGCGGATGATCGGCCCGGCCGTCACCGGCGCCTCGGCGGGCCAGCGGGCGTCGTCGAGGTCGAGGTACATCAGGAGTTTGGCGAAGGAGAAGAGCCCGAGGTGGATCTCCGGGAGCAGCCGCCAGCCGCGGAGGGGCTCGATCGCCTCGGCCACGGCGGCGAAGAGGGCGCCGATAGGGTCCTCGGCGTCGGGGTCCAGGGATGGGAGTTCGACGCCGAAGGTGCGCCGGCAGAGTTCCGCCAGCGCCGGGTTGACGACCGGATCCTCGCCGGTGTGCTTGAGCGTGTGCCGCCCGCGGACGGAGCGGCGGTTGAGTTCGACCGGGATCAGCAGCAGCGGGGCGCGGCTGGTGGTTGAGTCCGCGTCGGTCCATTCCACGAGGCCGAGGGCGAGGTAGAGGATGTTGCTCCCCTGCTCCTGCAGGGCGCTCTCGGCCTGGCGCCAGAGGCGGAGGAGGCGGTCCTGAAGGGCGGCCTCGGTCAGCGAGGTCTGGAGGAAGCGATCGGTGTGGTGCGGGGCCAGTTCCGGGGGCGCATCGGCGGGGGTGGCGCTGTCGGCAGGCGGCGAGGCGTCGTCGGGGAGCGCATCCGCGGGTACGGCAGGAGGTGCACCTCCGAGGTCGGCGGGGTGATCGACGCCTCCGGGCTCGGCGTCCGTCTCGGGTGTCGGGCCGGCGGACGGCGGCACTGGGGAGGCCGCGCCCGACTCCGCCTCCACGGCCGCCACCGGCTCGGCCGGCGGCTGGGGGGTCGCCAGCGGCTCAGGGGCAGGCTCGACCGCCGGAGGCTCGCTGACGGCCTCAGGCACGGCAGAGGTCTCTGCCTCTTCCTGCGGCGGCGTGGACTCCTCGCGTGGCGGAGCGACCGGGAGGAACTGGAGCGTCGCGCCGGCCTCGACCAGCAGGGCGTAGATCTGGTCCGGCCGCTCATCCGTGATCGGCAGGGCCCCGTGGCCCGTCGGGCGGTAGTTGAGCAGGCGGTTCCGCCGCGACAGGTCGAGGAGGGAGCGGCGGACCTGCTCGAGCTTGGCGCGGACGGTGGGGCTCGGGGCGGGCGCGGCCATGGAGTGATTATGGGCGCGAAGCCTGTACGCCGCAGCCGGCACGGGCTCCGGCGTTGCGGCGACGTTGTGAAGGTGTGCGGGTCGCGGGGCCGTGACGCCGGACGAGCCGTCAGCGGGCCTTGATCTCCTCGACCAGGCTCTTGGCGCCGTACACCTTGCCCAGGGCCTCGATGATCGCGCGGCTATCGACGGCGACGCAGCGGGCGAGCGTGTCGTCGTACCGGATCGCGCCACCCAGCGAGTGGATGTTGCCGTCGAAGACCACGCCGATCACCTCACCCGCGGTGTTGATCACGGGCGAGCCGGAGTTGCCGCCGATGATGTCGGCGGTGCACACGAAGTTGAACGGCGTCTCGAGGTCCAGTTCGCCCTTGCGGTCCAGCCAGATCTTCGGAAGGTTGAAGTCCGGGTGGCCGCGACGCTCGGCGTAGCGCTCATAGAGGCCGCCGAAGTTGGTGTACGGCGGGACGTAGGTGTTCCCCTCGTCGTAGCCCTGCACCGGGCCGAAGGACATGCGGAGCGTGAAGGTCGCGTCGGGGTAGACGCTCTCGCCGTAGGCGGCGAAGCGGGCGGCGGCGATCGCGGCGTACGCCTCGGTCGTGACCGCATCCACCTCGTTCTCCATCCGGGCTCGCAGGGCGCGGGCCTCGGGCTCGAGCGTGAGGGCGAGCCGGACCAGCGGGTCCTCGCTGGCGGCCACGGCGTCGCGTCCGCCCTTGACCAGGGCTCGCCGGGCCTCGACGTCAAAGAGCATCGTTCCCGAGACCAGTTCGCGGGCTCGCTCCGCGGGCGACTTGCCCGCGAAGGCGGCGACGACGATCGGATCATCCCCGCCGAGGAGTTCGGCCATGTTCGCCAGGCCGGAGGCGATCTTGGCGACCTCCAGTTCGGGGTAGAACGGCGCTGGGGAGTACAGGTCAAGGTACACGGACTCGAGGTTCGAATCGCGGTACTCGCGCAGCCGCTCGGAAGAGGGCTTGGGAAGTTCCTCGGCCAGGCGCACGATCGTGCGGGCCCGTGAGAAGAGTTCGGAACCGAACACGCTGGTGACCGCGACGTAGCGGACATGCCACGCGCGACGGTCGGCCATCGCCTTGGAGATGCGGTCCCAGGCGCCCCCCCACTGCTCGGCCCACTGCGGGTTGGCCGCGACGGCGGCGCGGAGGGCCTCTTCCTGCTCGGCCTTGGCGGCGAAGGTCGCCGGGTCGTGGAGCGTCGCCAGTTGGCCGGTGTAGAACTTGCGGCTGTTGGCGATGCCCGCGAGGTCGTTCTCCGCCGCGCGGCGGTACTCCTCGGAGCGGGCGGCGAAGTTCAGCATCTTCACCTCGGCCCGCCACAGGTTGCGGAGGTGCAGCGGCGACTCCACATCGCGCAGGAAGGTGAGGTGATCAAGCGTGTAGAGCCGGCGCGTCGTCCCGGGGTGGCCGACGACGATCGCCAGGTCCCCCTCGGCCGCGCCGGCCTCGCTCCAGGCGAGGAAGTGCTCCGGGCGCAGCGGCTTGCCCTTGTCGTAGATGCGGAGCAGCGCAACGTCGAGGCAGTAACGGGGGTACTCGAAGTTGTCCACATCGCCACCGAAAGCGGCGATGTCTTTCTGCGGTGCGAAGACCAGGCGGACGTCCGTGAAGCGCTTGTAGCGGTAGAGGTGGTACCGCCCGCCCTGGTACAGCGTGACGATCTGCGAGTACAGGCCCGTCTGGTCCTGCGACTGCTTCTCCAGTTCGGCCATGCGCCGGCGACGAGCGGCGCTGGCCTCGGCGGCGGACATGCCCTCTTCAACGACGATGTTGACCTTCGCGGTCACATCCTCGATCGACCAGAGAACGAGAAGTTCGAGGTTGGGGACCTTGAGTTCCTCCGAGGCGGCGCGAGCGAGGAAACCGTCCTCCAGAAGCCGGCGCTGCGGCGTGGACATCTCGCCGAGCAGGTCGGCGACGACGTGGTGGTTGGTCATCACCAGGCCGTTGGAGGAGATGATCGAGCCGGAGCCGCCGGTGGAGAAGCGCACCGCGGACTTCTGCACGTGCTCGAGCCATTCCGGCGTGGGGTCGAAGCCGTACTTCTCCTGGAGCAACTGGCGGGGCGGAGCGTTGAGCAGCCACATGCCCTCGTCGGCGCGGGCCGCGGCGGGCGTAAGCGTCGTGACAAGGGCGGAAGCGGCAGCAAGCAGAAGGGCCAGGGCGCGCGGGCGGTGGACTCGGGTCGGCATGGGCTCCCCTTCGTGCGGCATCTTGGATGCGTGTTGGACCGATTGTTATACCGCGGCGGGCGCCGGGCGCGGCGGGACCGTCACGGCCGGGCCCGCGCCGGGGGCGCGGCGGGCGCGGTCGAGGACCTCGTAGTAGATCGACTCGATTTCGGCGACGTGATCAGGATAACTGCGCAGCACCGTCGCCTCGTGCACCTGGCGTGGGGTCGGGATCGGCACCTCGCCGCGGACCAGTCGGGTGATGCAGGATGCAAGCGCATCGGGGCGGCCGGCCTGGAAGAGCAGGCCGTTCTTGGGCGGCGTGATCCAGTCCACCGGCCCGCCGAGGCGCGACGCGACGACGAACTTGCCGGCGTGCAGGTGCTCGAGCATCACCAGCGGCGAGTTCTCCAGCCAGATGTGTGGGAGGATGCCGACGTCGTACTCACCCCACGAGCCGATGAGTTGGTACAGGTCGTAGCCGGGGCGGACGGTCACCTCCGGGTACAGACTCAGACGCTTGCGGTAGGCGAAGTCCATGCCGTAGGCGTGGATCGAGAACTGCGCCCGCTGGCGGACCTCGCGCGGCAGCAGCGGAATCGCCTGCGCGAGCACTTCGAGGCCCTTGTTGGGGCGCGTCGTGCCGAAGAAGGCGAATCGCAGCGGACGCGTCGCCGTCGAGGCCTCCCACGGAACCACGTCATAGAACGGCGAACGCCGCGCGCGGCGGTTGATCTGGTCGAAGTGCGGCTGGCCGAGGCGGACCCAGCGTGTGCGGGCCTCGTCCACGCCCATGCTGACGTGCAGGCGGCGGAGGAAGTCACTGGGAGGGATGATGAGCGACGCCCGGTTCAGGGCCTCGATCCCCGCGATCCGGCGGCGGCCGTAGTCGTTGAGGACCTTGAGGTGATGCCGCGCGGCCAGGAGTCGCTCGTTGGCATCCTCGGGAGCCGCATCGAAGGGGACCGGCTTCTCGTGCTTCTCCAGCGGGAGATCGTGGCGGATGAGGCCGTCGGGAGGCGGCGCGGCGTGGCCGTTGCCCGCTGCCGCCGTCGCGACAGGCGGCTCGATGCTGAAGCCCCAGGCGATCTCTGGGTCGGCCAGGCGGTCGGGATTGGGTGGCGGGAGATCGGGGCTGGGCGCAACGGCCGTGCGGGCGATGCGCCGCGCGGCGGGACCGGCCTTGTCGAGAACACGCTTGATGACCGAGGCCGCGAAGGGACCGAGGCGGCGCTGGATGAGTTGATCCCAGGCCCGCTTGCGCATCATCGTGCGCGGCGGGATCGCCTCGAGGCAGCCGACGCACCGCTGCCCGCCGTCGTAGTCCTCGCAGACGCGGCGCTCCTGGTGCAGCAGGTCAACCTGCGGGCAGAGGAACCAGTAGTTGTGCGGCGTGACGACGACGGGACGGCCGCTGTCTTCGATCGCGCCGATGAGGTCCAGGCCGTACCCCTCGAGAGAGTGGATGTGCACGACCTCGGCGCGAACCTCGTCCAACCAGCGGAGCACCAGCGCGGACTCGGAGGGGCAGGAAGTCTCCGTCAGGACGTTACGGAAGTTGTGCGCCGACGGGGCGAGGTTGGGGGAGTTGATGAGTTCGAAGCACTCGACGCCCCCCCACCGCTCGCGCGGCGCGATGCGCGGCCCGCCGCGGACCCGGTAGGTCATCCCCGCCGACAGGTAGAAAACGGTGTGGCCGCTCATGGCCAGACCTCGGGCCAGTTCGGATTTGGAGAGGTTGTAGCCGGAACCCTCCGAGGCTTGCGCCGAGAGCCTGGCCCAGCCGAGGATCGCGATACGCAGCGGGCGCGTCGTGCGCCGCCAGCCGGGGGGAGCAAGCGTCGCGGCGGGTGCGTGCTGAGACTGGGCGTCGGCCATTGCGTGCGGAAAAGCGGGCGGGGAAGGGTCAGCCGTACTTGGTCGGCGAAGTGTACGGGCGGACGGTGAGCGTGAAGACGGCGGCACGCACGACCGTGCTGAGCCAGCGCAGCAGGAAGACCGCGCGGGGGAGCGGGCCGTCGCGCTCGAGTTGGGCGGCGGCGGGCTTCTTCATGTCGATGTGGATGTTCCAGCGGCCTCGCACCGCGGGGTAGTCGTTGGTCTGGTCGAAGATGACCACGGCCCGCGGCGGAACGCGGAGCAGGTCCAGTTGCCGCCGCAGACGAGAGAGCCGGTGGCCGCCGTAGACGATGCGAACTTCGGGAGGCCGGTCTTCGGGAGGCGGCGCCGGCTCGGCCAGGGCAGCGGCCTCCACATCGTTACGGACAATCTCGATCCAGCGCGGCTCGGCCTCGCCCTCCTGCGCGCTGCGGGCGAGTTCGGCGCGGATCGCGTCGCGGACCTGCCGGCCCCATTGCAGGGGGGCGCCGCCGCGGTCGCCGTGGTTGCACACCAGCGCGACGCGGGCCTCCGGCCGCAGGCAGCCGGCGCGTCGGAAGGCCTCGATCAGCGGCAGCGCCGGGGGGCCGTCGCTCCCGGTCCGGCCCGCGCGGCCGGTGATGATGTCGCGGACCGTCGTGCGGATGATCTCGGCGTGGAACAGCCGCCGGTGCATGGCGGCGCGAAGCGCATCCCTGAGGAGGTAGCGCATCCACCGGCCCGTCACGCGGCGAAGTTCGCGGGTGGGCAGGACCTTCTGGAGCATCCACACGGCGTTGCGCTGCGAGTAGTAGATCCGGGCCGGCGTGAGTTTGAGCAGCCAGGGCGTGTGGTACACGACCGCGTCGAGGTTCAGCACGACGCGGTAGCCGGCCTTGGCGAAACGGAGGCACCAGTCCGCATCATCGCAGTAGATGAAGTACCGCCAGTCCCAGTACCCGACCTTCTGCACGGCGCTCCAGCGGGCCAGCAGCGAGCAGGCGCTGACGATGTCCACGTCGCGGATGCCGGCGAAGTCCCGCTTGCCCCTGTGCCCACCCGTGGTCGCGACCCACTGGCGGTGCGACTCGTGCAGTGGGTGGTGCGGCGGGGGCTCGTCGCACATCGCGCCCACGCGGCGGTCGAAATAGATCGTCGTTTCGATCGTCGTCTCGCGATCGGCGATGCTCACCGTCCGCGAGCCCACGATGCCGATGCGATCGTCGCTCTGCGCGGCCCGGACGAGGTTTGCCAGCGCATCGGGAGGGAAGTCCGCATCGTCATCGGCCAGCCACACGAAATCGGGCTGGAGGTTCCGCTCGATGAACCCGAAGCCGGTGTTGAACCCCCCGCAGCCGCCCAGGTTGGCCGTATTGCGGACGACCGTGAGCGATCGAAAGCCGCAGACGTTCGGCCCCGGACCCGGCTCCGCCGGCTCGAACGCCGGCTCGTGCGCCCGCTCGGTGGGGTTCTGAACGATCGCGTCCGGGCGGAATCGCTCGCGCAGGTGCTCGAGGGTGCCGTCGGTCGAGGCGTTGTCCACGACGACCACGTCCATCAGGTCCCGCGGGTAGGTCTGGCGGGACAGGGCCTCGATGGCGCGGGTGACGTCGGCGTGGCGGTTCCAGGTCACCACCACGACGGCGATGCGGGCCGTCGCGGAGGGCGTCGCCGCGCCATCCCCGGCTCGGGGGGTAGGCGGCGTCGAGAGCGCCGGCGCAGGATGGCCGTTGCCGTTGAGATGCACCGCGACGGGGCGGCTTGTGGGCTCAGCAGTCGTCGTATCGGACCCCGGTCGCATGCTGGGGTGGGCCTCCGGCGAGTCCGGAGAGTGTAGGTGCAAGCCGCTTCAAGTGCCCGTGAGAGCGGGTTCTGAGCACCGAAGCCGGAGTGAGTTAGGGGTTTACCGACGCGACAGCGCCGCCGTAGACGCCCTCGAGTTCCACCGCGTGGGTCTCGATGTCTTTCGGCCGCCGCACACGGGCACGCAGGTCGTTGAGAATCCGGGGATTCTCGATAACCTCGACGAGACGTTGGGCCAGGTGCCGCCGATCGTTGCCGCGGAAAAGCAGCCCGTTCTCGCCGTCGCGGACGAAATCCGGGATCCCCCCCACTTCCGCCCCCAGGACCGGCACGCGGCAGGCCATGAACTCGAAGACGGTCTGCGGGGCGTTGTCCCACCAGACCGACGGGACGACGCCCAGGTCCTTCCCGCCGAGCATCCACGGGATGTCCTCGTACCGGTAGCCGCAGGCGAACGTCAGGCGGGCCAGCCGCGGCTCCATGCGGCGGAACATCCATTCGATCGACTGCCCGTCCAGCGCGTACACCGAAAGGTCGATCCGCCCCAGGTGCCGGGCCTCGAGCATGTCCAGGCTCTCGGCGAACATCCCCAGGCCCTTGTAGTAGTGGTTGTACCCCATGAACACCACGCGGATCGGGCGCTGCCGGTCCCACGGCTCATCGGTGAACGGCGGCGGATCGAAGATCAGCCGGTGGTGATGGTCGGCGAGGCGGTTGATGCGGCTGCCGATGTGCAGCGTCCGGATGACCTCGGGCTTCACGCCGAGGGATTCGAACTTGCGGCGGACGAACTCCGAAACCGCCAGCACGCGGTCGCAGCCGTTGAGCATGTCGATCATTGCGGCACGCCGGCGGCCATAATCGTTCAACGGGCGCGAGCACAGGGGTTCGGGCTCGACGATGTTCAGGATGGGGCGATACTCCGGCGCGTTGTCGAAGTCCGGCGGCGGCTGGCGATTCAGGTCGGCCAGCACCGCTTGCGTCTGGCCGCGAGTGTCGGCGCCGGCCGGCGGCAGGGGCGCATCGCGCGTGCCGTTGCCGGTCAGCGCGTGGCCGGGCGGAGCGATCGCCGCCGCGGACCGTGAACCGGCGAGGCGGCCGCGGATCGTCGCCTTGACCAGCCGCCCGCCCGCCCGCCAGACCGGCCCGAGGCCGCGCAGCGCGGCGCGGAAGTCGGCGGCGGCCTGCGCGACCGTCGGCCCCGACGAGGCCGCGAGTTTCACATACCCCTCCACCATCTCGGCCCGGTGCTCCGCCACGGGCCGCGTCTCGATGCACGTTGCGCAACGGTGCCCGCCCTCGGAGTCGGTGCACGGGATACGGTGGCCGCGCATGAGGTAGACCTGCGGGCAGATCGTGTGGTAGTTGTGCAGGCTGAAGATCACGCGGGCGCCGGCTCGCCTGGCCCGCTCGACGCAACCAATCGAAAATCCCTCAATGTTGTGCCAGTGAACGACGTCGGGACGGACAATCTCGAAGAACCGGCCGACCTGCTCTTCCAGCGCCGGGGCCGAGACCTCCGCCATCGGCTCCTGGAACTGCCGGATCGACGGCGCCAGCACGGGAGAGTTGATGACCTCGTAGACGCGGATGCCCAGCCAGTCCTCGTGGCGCCGGATTTCGCAGGGCGGGGGCGAGTTCGCCGGCGGCAGGTGTGTCGTGCCCCCGAAGAGGGAGATGACGTCGTGCCCGCGGGCCCGCAGGGCCAGGGCCAGGGCCTGGCAATAGCCGTTGACGCCGCCGCCGTTGGAGGCGCCGTCCCAGATCTTGGCCCAGTTCACAAGGACGATCCGCATGGGAGGGAGGGTACGGCGGCGCGCGGCGTCGGGCGTGCGGAGTGTGGGCGGACCGTCGCAGCGGCGCGGCTGCGACCGATGTTATACGCTACGCGGCATGATCACCCTCAGGTGCGACCGGTGCGATCGGATGCTCGAGGTCGGGGATGACCAGGCCGGCGCCAAGGTGCAGTGCCCCCACTGCGGCGACGTGAACATCGTGCCGCCGCGGCCTGCGGCGGGGGTCGCGGGGGCAGCGGCAGACGGCAATCCGCGGCCGGCCGCGAAGGTGGACCGTGCCGCGGCGATGGGGCTGCCGCCGGACTCCGGGCCGGAGCAGCGCGTGCTGAAACTCAGGCCGGCGATGTTCCGGTCCCGGCCCGCTCTCTTCTCCCTGCTTGCCCTGGGGGCGATCGGCGGCACAGTCTCCGGAGCCGTCTTCGCGATGCGTGGGCAGCCGACGTGGGGGTACCTGTGCGGGGCGGTGGCGCTGGTCGCGCTGATCGCGCTGGGGATCTGGAAGATCAAGACGCTGGGGATGTCGCTGGAGATCACCAACAAGCGGACGATCGCGTCCCGCGGACTGCTCAGCCGCGCCACCAGCGAAGTGCTCCACGACGACATCAAGAACCTCCAGATCACGCAGACCTTCTGGCAGCGCGTCTGGCAGGTCGGGACGGTGGGAATCTCCAGCGCCGGCCAGGACGAGATCGAGATCGTGGCCCACGACATGCCGCGGCCGCACGAGATCAAGCGCGTCATCGACGCGTACCGCGACCGCGTGAACCAGTAGCGTCTGAGCAAGCCCGGAACGCGAAAAGAAAGCGGGCCGGCGCTGTCGAGCCGGCCCGCTGTGGTGTTCATGCCGTTGCGCCGAGCGTTACTCGGACTTCTTCTTGCTGCGGGTCTTCTTCTCGGCCGCGGGCTTCTCCTCCGCGCCCCCCTCCTCGGCGGCGGCCGCCTCGGCCTTCTTCGAGCGGGACTTCTTCGGAGCCGACCCGCCGCCGCTCGACGCGGCAGCGCCCGCCTCCTCCCGCATGACCTTGTTGAACTCCTCCGCGGGCATCTCGGTGATCGCCGCCTTGGCGACGATGGCGTCCATCGTCTTGTGCTCGCGGACCTGCTGGAAGACCTGCCCGATCTGGTTCTGCTGGATCAACTGCGACCGCAACTTGTCGGGCCGCATGTTGTTGGCCAGCGCGATCTGCGCGATGCGAGCGTTCAGTTCGCCCTCGGTCACCTTGATGTCCAACTTCTCGGCGGCGCGATCGAGGATGAAGAACAGTTTCAACTCGCGCACGGCCGCCGCGCTCGACGCCGCGCGCAGTTCCGCGATCTTCTCCTCGATCTGCTGCGCCGGCACGCCGCGGTAGATCATCTCCATCCGCTGGCGGGCCAGGTTCCGCTCCGCCTGCGCGGCGGTCACACGCTCCGGCAGGTCCACCTCGGTGTTGTCCAGCAGGTACCGGGCGACCTGCTGGCGCATCGCCGTCTGCTGCTCGATCTCGACCTGCTGCGCGATGCGCCCCTTGAGGGCCTCGCGGAGCTGGTCCATCGTCTCGAACCCGAAGCGCTGGAGGAGGTGCTCGTCCGTCGCCCGGACGATCCGGTCCACGCGAGCGACCTCGAACGTGATCACCAGGTCCTTGCCGCGAATCTTCTCGTTCTCGTGGTTCTCCGGGCCGACGGCCTTGATCGTCGCCGTCTCACCCGGCTTGGGGAGTTTCAGTTGCGTGGCGAAGTCGTCCACCACGATGCCGAGGATCATGCCCTTGCCCTGCTTCTCGGGCGGCGGGACCTGCACCACGGCGTCCATGATGTCCACGATCACCTCGTCGCCGACCTTCATCACGCCGTGGCCGGTGAGGTAATCGCCGGGCTCGGGGGCCTGACGCTCCTCGAGCGTCCCCTCGTGCAGGCGGAGCTTGTCGATCTCCGCGTCGATCATGTCGTCCTTGACCTCGATCACCGGCTTGCGGACCGGGATCCCCTCGAGGGACGGCAGTTCAAACTCCGGCAGAACCTCAACCTCGACCTCGAAGGACAGCGGCTTGCCGTCCTCCAGTTCGATCTTCTCCAGCCCCTCGCTCACCGGATCGCCGATGACGCGGAGCTTGTGCTCCTCAATCGCCTGGGAGTAAGCCGAGGCGACGAGTTGGTTTTTGGCCTCCTTGCGGACGGCCGTGCCGAACTTCTTCTCGATCAGCCGGCGGGGGGCCCGGCCGCGCCGGAAGCCCGGCAACTCCGCCTCGAGCGTCAGCGTGTCGAGCGAGTTGCCCAGTTGTTCGGCGACGGTCTCGGCCGGAATGGTGATCGAGATCTTCTTGCGGCTGGGGCCGACGTCCTCGATCTTGACGGTGTTGGGGCGCTGCTTGGTCTCTTCGGCGGTGGCCTGGGCCATGGCATCATCTCCGGGGTCCAGAGCGGGGGCCGACAGGGCCGCCGCTCCCCACCCGAGGTTGGAAAGGGGGGAAGTCTACCCATGTGGCCGCGGCACGGCGTTTGTCCGGCTCGACCAGGGCCCGGCGAGCCCACACCGGTTGCGGAGCAGCCGAAAACGTGCCAGAATCCAAGCGCTGCGGGGGAAGAGTCTCGGCGGCTCCGTTCTGGGGCTCGCCTCAAGAAAAGGGAGTGTAACCATGATGGCCCGTGCAACGACGATCGTTCGCGCGGCCGGTCTCTGCGCCGGCCTGACCCTCGCTTCCGTCGCGGCCGCCGGCCCGACGCCGACGTACACCATCCTGTACCGGGATCTCGACGACGTCGCCGGGATCGGCGGCGTGACCTTCATCAACAACCAGGCCGTCAACAATAACGGGGACTGGGTCGCGGAGATCGACACCAACAACCCGGACACGAATGCGAACACCGTCTTCGTAAGGAACTTCCAACTCGTGGCCCGGGAGAACGATCCTGTCCCGCCGGCGGGGGCCACAATCAGCTCGTTCGACTCGACCAACATCAACGCGTCCGGGCACAGCGCGTGGAACCTGTTCCTCAGGAACCTGACGTCGAGCACCGACAGCGGCGTCTACTTCGGAACGAACCTGCTCATTCAGGAGAGCATGATCTCGACCGCCACCGGATTCTCCGACGGCACGCCGTACATCGGGTTCTTCGAGGTGAAACTCAACGACGCCGGCAACCTGCTGGTCATGGCCTCGGTGGACGACCCGGCGATCCCGTCCACCGTTGACCGGGCCCTGGTCCTGCTCACACTCGACAACGGCGCCCTGGTCTCCGAAACCGTGCTCTGGAAGGAAGGCGACTTCCTCCCCGGCCAGACCGAGCCGATCGCCGACTTCGGCACCGGCCCCAACTCCTTCGCCTTCAACAACCTCGGCCAGGCGATGTTCGTCGTCGACCTGGCGGGCAGCACCGCGACCGACGGCGCGATCTACATCGACGACATGCGGATCGCGCAGGAAGGCTCCGCCTCGCCCATCCCCGGCCGCAACTGGGCCACTATTTCGACGTCCGCCAAGGTCCACCTCAACAACAATGGCGGCTATGTCCACACCGGCACGCTCAGCGGCGACACCGCTACCGACACGATCATCATCAGGAACGGCGAGAAGTTCGTCCAGGAGGGCGACACGCACCCGGACATCGACGGCTTCGTCTTCACCAGCTTCGGCACCGGCCCGGTCTACATCTCCGACAACAACGACGTGCTCTGGTTCGGCGACTGGAACGACCCGAACACCGCCGTGGACACCGGCCTGTTCATCAACGACCAACTCCTGCTCCGGGAGAACACGACCACGATCGACGGCAACCTCGTGACCACGATCCGCGGAATCGAAGACGGCTACAGCCTCAGCCCCAACGGCCGCTACGTGCTCGCCCGCGTGGTCCTCAACGGCAACCAGGATGCGCTCGTGCTCATCGACCGCGGCGAGCAGGGCGGCGGCTGCCCCGCCGACTGGGACGGCAACGGCCAGGTCAACTCGACGGACATTTCCGCCTTCCTCACGGCCTGGCTCGACAGCCTCAACAACCAGGACCTCAACGCCGACTTCGACGGCAACCAGGTCGTGAACTCCTCCGACATCAGCGCCTTCCTGACCGCCTGGCTCGACGCGGTGCAGAACGGCTGCTGAGCCTCCCGCTGCCCGCACCGGTTCCGGAAAATCACAACGGAGCCCGCGCAGATGCGCGGGCTCCGTTGCATTCCGGACACGCGACCGACCGCGGTGCGGTCAGCGGTTCCCACCACCCTGGCTGCCGCCGCGATTCTGCTCACCGGGACGGTTGGCCATGCCCTGCCCACCCTGGCCGCCCATCTTGTTGCGCTCCACGTCGCGGCCGGCGATCTCCTCGTCCTGCTTGTTCTGGACGCCCTGCTGCTGGCCCTGGCGGCCGGGGACACCCTGCTGGCCCTGTTGCCCCTGCTGCATCCCGCCGCGCTGCTGCTGCCCGCCCTGGCCCTGCATGCCGCCCTGACCGCCCTGCTTGCCCTGGTCCTTCTCGTGCTCGTGACCCATGCTGCACTCCTTGCGCAAATCGCCGGACGGCCCGCGCCGCCCCGGCTTCGGCCGGGGCGTCCGCGCCACGCGGCGCTGAACAACGCAACGGTCCGCACCGGGCGCTGCATGCTTCCTCCGCCGCAGCGCACCGCCCGGCACGGCGCGGCCGAACCACACGAACCTAGCGGCGCCGGGCGATGAAATCCCGATCGCTGGGCGTTGACCGGGCGCTGCCACGCGAGCGCACGGGGCGTGGCGATCCCTCAAGTCCGTGTGTGGCCGCTCCCGGCCTCGCCCGGGCTCCCCGGGGTTGTCGCCGCGCCGCGAACTTGGCTACGCTCGGATCCGCCGCGCACACAAGCATGACGCGGCGCGGGAATAGCCATGGCCAAGCGAACCAAGCGAGCATCGAAAAAACCAGGGGCGAAGCGCGGCGCCAGGGGAGGGGGCGGCTCGAAGTCCGCCCGGCGTCGGAAGGTTGCCGGCGCAACCTCGCTCGACGACCTGCGGGTGGCCATCGACGCCGTGGACCGCCGACTCATCGAACTGCTCAACGAGCGATCCCGCCTCGTCGTCGAGGTCGGCCGCGTCAAGCGAGCCGCCGGGATCCCGATCTACGCCCCCCACCGCGAGTCGGAGGTCATCGATCGGATGATCGCCCTCAACAAGGGCCCGCTGCCGGCCCGGGCCATCGAGGGGATCTACCGCGAGATCATGAGCGGCTCGTTCGCCCTCGAGCAGCCGCTGCGCATCGCCTACCTCGGTCCGCCGGGGAGTTTCTCCCACCTGGCCGCCGTGCGTCACTTCGGCTCCAGCGTCGCCCACCAGGGCGTCGGCGACGTCGCCGGCGTCTTCACCGAGGTTGAGCGCGGGCACATGGACTACGGCCTGGTGCCGATCGAGAACTCCCTGCACGGCGGGATCGTCGAAACCCTGGATTCCTTCATGGCCGCGGCAAAGCGATCCTCCCCCGTTCGCATCTACGCGGAGGTTCAACTGGAGGTCCACCACGCCCTGCTCGGGCTCTGCGACCCGGCGGACGTGCGGCAGATCTACAGCAAGCCCGAGGTCTTCAGCCAGTGCCGCCACTGGCTCGCCGGCCAATACCCCCGTGCGGAACTGATCCCCACGCCCAGTTCCAGCCGCGCGGTGCAGGCCGTCAAGGAGATGGGCGAGCGGGCCCAGAAGGAGGGTCGGCCGATGCCCCCCGTCGCGGCCATCGGCTCGACGCTGGCCGCGGAGTTGTACGGCGTGCACGTGCTCTTCGACGAGATCGAGGACAGCCCCGGCAACGTCACGCGCTTCTTCGTCATCGGCCGCCACACCGCCCAGCGCAGCGGCGACGACAAGACCAGCGTCATGTTCACCACGCTCGACAAGCCCGGCGCCCTGGTTGAGGTCCTCGCCGAGTTCCAGAAGGCCGGCGTGAACCTGACGCACATCGACAAGCGCCCCAGCGGCCGCAACAACTGGACGTACACGTTCTTCATCGACGCCCAGGGGCACGAGTCGGACCCGGCCGTCGCCGCGGCGCTCGCCGGCGCGCGGGCGCACTGCCAGGAACTGGTCACGCTGGGCAGTTACCCCCGCAGCAAGCGGATCCTCTAGAAACCAGAAGGGCCCGCGCCGGATGGCGCGGGCCCCTTCGTCATGCACGCTGTGCCTTAGCCTCAGCGCCGGCGACGACCGGCGATCAGACCGCCAAGGCCCAGCAGCGCGGCAGCACCCGGCGCCGGGATCAGGGTCGCGTTGAACTGCACGTTGTCGAAACGGTTGTTCCCCGCGGCCGACGTCGCACCGTCCAGCGTGATCCGGATGAACACGGTGGAGGCGTTGTCCAGGGCGTCAACCGACGAGAGGTCCCGCGTGACCAGGAAGAACGACGTCGGCCGCCCGTCCCATGCCGGGCCGAAGTCCGTGAACGTCACGCCGTCAGTGGACCACGACAGTTGGTTGTTGTTGAACCCGGTCGCGGTGCCGCGCGTCGCGAACGTGACGACCAGGTCCTGGTACCCGGTCATGTCGATCCCGAACGTGAACGACTGGCCGTTGGAGATCACGTCGCCGCCGCCGCCGATCCCGCCCGTGATCGTCAGGGCGCCGCCGCTGGCATCGCCGCCGATGGCGTTGAGCGTGGTGCCGGCGAACGTGCCGGCGTTGCCGTCGGCCGTGCCGTCGGACACCGTGTTGAGCGTGATGCCGCTGCTGAACGTCAGCGTCCCCGAGCCGGCGTCCGGAGCCAGCGACTCGAGCACGCCGAGCTGCCCGCTGCTGGAGTTGGGCGTTGAGGCGTTGAAGTTCCAGTACGCGATCAGGTCGGCGCCTGCGGGAGCGGCACAAGCCAGCGCAACGGCGAGAGCGAGCGGAGCCTTGTTCATCACTCTTCTCCTGTGATTGAGTGTGCTTCCGGGTCGCCGACCCCCACCCGGGGACCGGCGCGGTGCATCTTCGGGACCGCAGGGTACCGAGCGCGGGCGACGGGCGTCGAACCCAGGCGCGCCAAGATTCCAACAAGTCGCGGGCCGGCTGCCGCGCGGCCGTTTGCCCGGCTTGCCCGTCTTACCCCATCCTCCGCCCCTCGACTCCGCCATCGGACCCGGTACGGAAAGGGTTCGATGGATCACCTTGGGTCCGCCGCCCGAGACACCGTGCCCGAAACGAAAGAAGCCCCCGCGCGGCGGCGGGGGCTCCGGGATGATCTCCTGTCGCGGCCGAGGGGCTCAGCCGTGCTTGCGCTCGAAGTCGCGCATGAACTGGGCCAGGGCCTCGCACCCGGCGCGGGGGAAGGCGTTGTACGTGCTGGCCCGCATGCCGCCCGTCGAGCGGTGGCCCTTGAGGCCGTCGAGCCCCGCGGCCTTGGCCTCCTTGACGAACTGCTCATCGAGCTGCTCACTCGGCGTGCGGAACGTGATGTTCATCAGCGACCGGGCCGCCTTGTCCGCGTGGCCGCGGTAGAACTTCGACGAATCCAGCACGTCGTAGATGATCGCGGCCTTCTCCTGGTTGCGCTTCTGCATCGCCGCCAGACCGCCCTGGCTCTTGATCCACTTGAAGACCAGCCCCGTGGCGTACACCGCGAACACCGGCGGCGTGTTGTGCCGCGAGCCGTCCTTCGCGTGCACGCGGTACTGCAGCATGGTCGGCACATCCTTGGGGCACCGCTCCAGCAGGTCCTCACGGATGATCACAACCGTGCACCCGGCCGGACCGAGGTTCTTCTGCGCGCCCGCGTAGATCAGGCCGTACTTCGTCACGTCGATCGGCCGCGAGTAGATGTCGCTCGACGCGTCGCACACCGACACCACGCCCTCCGGAATCGGCGGCTCGGACGGCCACTCGGTGCCGAAGATGGTGTTGTTGCTCGTCCAGTGCACGTACGCCGGGTTGGCCGAAAAGTTGAACTTGTCGGGGATGTAGCAGTGGTTGCGGTCCTCGCTCGTCGCCGCGACATGCGCCTCGCCGCCGAGCCCGGGCAGCAGTTTCTTCCCCTCGTCGAAGCTCTTCTGCGCCCAGTACCCGCTGATGATGTAATCGGCGGTCTTCCACTGGCCCCCCTTGGGGAACAGGTTCATCGGGACCATGTGGTTCTGGCTCGTCGCGCCGCCGGTGAGGAACAGGACCTTGTAGTTGGCGGGAATGTTGCCGACCTCGCGGCAGTCACGCTCGGCCTCCTCCCACACCCTGTCCACCACCTTGCCGCGGTGGGAATGCTCGAGGATGCCGATCCCCGAGCCGGCGATGTCCCAGACGTCGGCCTGAATCTGACGCAGGACCTCGTCGGGCAGAACGCCGGGACCGGCGGAGAAGTTGAAAATCCGCTTGGAAGCGGCGTTGACGGCGGCGGACACGGGAGCGGACGCGGTGAGGGTCATGGGGAACTCCTGCTGCTCGAATCCAAAGAGGACAATAGGACCGCTCTGCGCGGTTTGGTCGCCGCGGCCGGCCGGCGCGTACCCCGACCGGCCCGGTACAGGCCGCGGAGCAGCCTCCGGCTCAGTTCACCCGGTTCTCGGCCCGGCCCGTCTCGCGGAACACCTTCACAATGCGAACGACCTCGTCGGCCACGGCGTTCTGCGCCTGGTCCGTCGAAGCGCCGACGTGGTGCGTCATGTACACGCCGGGCAGCAACGCCAGCGCCGTCGTCCACGCCGTCTTCCCCTCCGACGGCTCGTTCGCGAACACGTCCAGCCCTGCGCGGAGACCCTTGCTCTTGATCGCCTCGGCCAGCGCCGCCTCGTCCACGACGCTCCCGCGCGACGTGTTGATGAAGTACGCCCCGGGCTTCATCGCGCCGAAGAACGCCGCGTCGCACATGCGTTCCGACTCCGGCGTCGCCGCGACGTGCAGGCTCACCGCGTCGCACCGCGGCAGCATCGCCATCAGGTCCTCGCGCGACGAGCCGCCGTACTCCACGCCCAGGTCATCCGCCCGCTCCTTCGTCATCCGCAGCGAGTGCGCGATCACCTTCATCTCGAACGCCTTGGCGCGCTGCACGACCGCGCGCCCGATCGCCCCCACGCCGATCACCCCCAGCGTGAGCCCCTTGAGGCCCCGGGCCTTGGCGTACTCCTTCTTGTTCCACCCGGCGCCGGAGCGCAGGTCAGCCGTCTGGTCCGGGATGCGACGGTCGCAGCACAGCAGCAGCCCGAAGACCAGTTCCGCCACCGCCACGGCGTTCATCCCGGGGCAGTTGCACACGGCGATCCCCTTCGCCGTCGCCGCGGGGAGGTCGATGTTGTCGTACCCCGCCCCCGCGCGGATGATCAGCCGCAGGCTCTTGCCCGCCTCGATCGCCGGCGGCCGCACCTTCTTGGAGCGGACCACCAGGACCGTTGGGTCGACCTTCGCGACGGCGTCGGGGAGCGTCTCGGGCGTCAGCGCGGGGTCGGACACGACCTCGCACCCCAGCGCGGCAAGGCCGTCGCGGCCGGACTGTTCGAACGAATCGGCGATCAGGATCTTCACAGGTCTGCTCCGAATGGTGTGGTGCGGCGCGATTCTAGATCCCGCGCCGGCCAAAAAAGAAACGCCCCCGCGTCGCGGGGGCGTTGTGAGTCGGAGCAGGCAAGACAATCACGGGAGATGCACGTTGACCTCGGAGCCGCCGAAGTCAACACCGCGGAGCCCGCCCTTGGTGTACTGCCACCGGGCGAGCAGGTTCCCGTCCGAGGGAGCGCCGCTGAGCGTGGGCGACTCCCACAGCGCCGGCGTATAGGTGATGCGGGCAAACGTGTTCGGGTTGTACGGGAGAGCGCCGCGGTTCGCGTCCAGCACCTTCCGGGTCACGAGCGAGCCGTCGAAGAACAGCAGCGGCTGACGCCCCGCGGGGTACGCGTAGAAGAACTGGCGCTTCGAGAAGTGCCGGTTCTGCGAGTCGAACATGTGCACCTTCTGCGACGGGAAGGCGATGTCGCTCATCTTCCGGTTGCCCAGCCGGACGTTCCCGCCGATCGTGTACGTGTTGTGGTCCTGCCCCGGCACCTGATAGATGACCTGATCCGCGGTGCCGTAGTCGGGAGAGAACGAGGCAGGGACGACCTGGTACGACGAACTGAAGGGCCAGCGCTTGTTGTCGTTCGACACCGGCATGGGGCGCTCGCCGGCGCTCAAGGCCTCGTAGCCCTCAAACGGATCGCGCTGCCACAGATTCCGGGCATGGTCCTCGGCGCAGACCACCATCTTCTCGGGGAGCCGCTGCTGGAGGTAGTCGTTCAGCACCAGGTGCGAGTACAGGATGTGCGGGATCCAGTTCT
>Ga0180217_1001049_pt1 | contig 33831 bp, 31 predicted proteins | sample eDN3rd37CBELigOP_FD_128521 | JGI IMG/M metagenome (GOLD analysis project Ga0180217, IMG submission 128521) | Enriched Organic Plus compost microbial communities from Emeryville, California, USA - eDNA 3rd pass 37_C BE-Lig OP (version 2) (version 2) ... | reverse complement strand
CTGCTGCGGGACTGGCAAGCCCACGCCGAAGCGTGGCTCGACTCCCAAGACGACACCCCACCCCAACCAGAGGAACCCCGCCGGGCCCTGCACCTGTCCCCCACCCTCGACGGGCGCGCCCAGCTCGACGCCCAGCTCGACCCCGAAGCCCACGCCGTGCTGCGCACCGCACTGCGTCTTGCCGCGGCCCCCTACACGGTCGGGGACGACGCCAAGACCCCGGCAGAGGTGCGGGCCGACGCGCTGGTCGACATCGCCCGCCACTTCCTCGACCACCAAGGCACCAAGACCGCAGGTCGGCACCGGCCCCACCTCAACGTCCTCGTCACCCTCGACGACCTCATGCACGACGGGCCCGGCCGCACCCTCGACGGCATCCCGTTGGATGCCGCGACCCTGCACCAGCTCGCGTGTGACGCCGGGATCCACCGGATCATCACCGACGGCAAGAGCACGATCCTCGACTACGGGCGCACCACCCGCACCATCCCACCCGCCCTCTACACCAGCCTGGTGGTGCGGGACGGGGGCTGCCGGTTCCCCGGGTGCGACCGGCCACCCGAGTTCACCGAAGCGCACCACATCCTCCCGTGGGAGCACGGCGGACCCACCGAGATGGCCAACCTCGTGCTGCTCTGCTCCACGCACCACCACCGCATCCACCTCCGAGGATGGGACCTCAAGCTCCTCCCCCACGGCGACGTCGAAGTCACCCTCCCCGACGGACAGACCCGAAGATCCAGACCCCAGACCGGGTAGCCCCCCCCGCTGCCCGGTCGGCCCCCGGGCGAACACCACCACCGGCCACCCAACCCACCCCACCCACCAGACGCGCCCCAGCGCGTCCCACCAGCGCGCCCGGGCTCGTGGCGCGCTGGTGGGTCGGTCGGGTGCTAGGGCTGGGTGCGTCGGGCTCGGAGGTTGGTGGTGAGACCGGCGGCGAGGAGCAGGGCGCCTGTGCCGAGGAGCAGGCCGCTCGGGACACCGGTGACGGGCAGCTGAGCGCGGGGGCTCGGGACACCCGGGCGCACCGGTTGCCGGCGCACCCCCCCACCCAGGCTCCCACCACCGGGATCAGCGGGCGGGGCCGGGTTGCCCGGCACCAGCGGGCCACCCGGATCCGACGGGCCCGGACCCGGCGGCTCAGGCACCAACGGCGGCGGGATGACCTCGATCAGGATCGACGCCGACGCCCCCGACACGTGCGTCGCGGTGATCGTGTGCGGCGACGCCGTCGGGAACCGCACCGTGTTCCCCACCACCTCATCGGTCTCCACATCGCTCTCCAGGGTGAGATCGTCGGTGACATCCCCCGTGTCGTTGCCGTACGCATCCGTCCCGGTGGCCGTGATCGTGACCGTGTCAACACGCACAAGCCACCACGCTGGGCGGCTGGTGGTGGGGAGGACCCCTCGCCGCGGGCGAGGGAGGACAGACCCCTAGGCCCGTCGTCCCAAGAAGGCGAGGAACCTGGTCTGTGGGTCAGCGTCCTCGGGGACCTCGACCGCGGGACCGAACGCACCCGAGGCGCGCATCATCTCCTCGGTCGGGAGCATGGCGGCGTGGTAGCGGGCGACCTCGTCGGCGTCGAGGGCCTCGTCGAGGCCGGCGGCCCGAGCCAGATCCCAGGTGTGGACGAGCAGGTCGACGATCCCGAAGCGGTCGACCAGCGCCTCGACGGTCATCGCGCCCATGCCGGTGTCGCGCTCGAGCTGGGCGACGGCCGGGTCCTCGAGCGCGGCCTGGACGGCGGCCCGGGCGGCCCGCCACGCCCCCACCGGATCGTCGTCGACCGAGGGCTCGGCGGGCGGGGCGACAGGGGTGCCGCCGAGGAAGAACCCGGTGGTGTCGACGACGTGGCGCACCACGTCGCGGGCGACCCAGCCCTCGCACGGCGACGGGTTCTCCCACGCGTCGGCCGGGACGGCGGTGACCCGGGCCTCGAACTGGTCGGCCATGGTGCGGTAGCGGGCGGCGATCTCACTCATGCGGCGACCGTACCCCTCCCGCCCGGGCGGCGGTCCCGCGACCGCGCCGCGTGCTGAGGGAGCCCGCGGTGCCGGCTCCGAGGTCCAACCCGACATGGTCCGAACGGATCATTTCCACCCCGCGGGATGGCGCACGGCACCAGGGTCTCGGTACGGTCGACCACGGAGAGCGTTGATCCTCGTGCCGACTGGTCGCTTGGGCATGAGGGGAGCGAGAGCGAAACCGGCTCCACCGACGGAGCGCCTGCAGGCGGGCGCCGTGATGGAGGACGGACGTGGCGACCAGACGAGATGGACGGAAGACGTTGGCGCGGGTGCTGCTCGCGCTGGGGACGGCGGTGCTCGGCTTGCCGCTGCTGGCCACCCAGGCGGCAGCGCAGGACAACGTGACCAACCCCGACCTCGGGGCGGCCTGTGGCCTGGACCTCACGCTGATCCTGGACCGGTCGGGTTCGATCGGGAGCAACAACGACGAGGTGGCGGACGCCGGCCAGGCGATCATCGACGCGCTCGAGGGCACCGGTGGGCGCGTGAAGGTGATCCGCTTCAGCAACACGGCGGAGGGGCTCGGCGCGACCGGCAGCGGCTCGCAGGGCTCCCACTACACCGACGACATCGCGCAGGTGACGTTCCGGGACCCCGCCACGGTCACCCTCCCGCCCGCCGGGTTCTCCTCCTCCGGCGGGACGAACTGGGATGACGCGCTCGAGGTGGCCCGTCGCAGCCCGGGTGGCCCCGGTCCGCTCACGATCTTCGTGACCGACGGCGATCCGACGTACCGCAACAGCGGGGCGTCGGACAACGGCGTGGCCGAGAACGGGCACGGCACGGGCCTCAGCGGCGACGGCATGACCGTCTCCGCCAACAACCTCGGTGAGGCCGAGGACGAGGCCGACGCGCTGCAGCGCCCGGTCGGCCAGGGCGGCGCCGGCTCGCACGTGTTCGTCGTCGGCGTCGGCAGCGCGCTCAGCAACACCGCCAGCCAGAACCGCCTGCAGCGCATCAGCGGCCCGCAGCGCCTCGAGGGCCCGAACGGCACCCTCGGCGACGCGGACGACAACAGCTTCGCCACCGCTGACTACACCCTCGTCACCGACTTCGCGGCGCTGGCCGCCCGGATGCGCGGCGTCATCACCGAGCTGTGCTCCCCGTCGCTGAACGTCCGCAAGCTCGTCATCCCGGCGGGCGGCGCGGCCGGCGACGCCACCCCGTCGGCGGGCTGGTCCATCTCGGCCACCGCCACCAGCTACGTCCCGAGCTCCTGGCAGTCGCCCGCGGGCGCCAGCGGCGCCACGGCGACGGCCACCACCGGGGCCAACGGCTTCGCCAACTTCAAGTGGGAGCCGCCGACGGCCACGCCCGCGGCGCGCACCAACATCAGCTTCACCGAGACGCTGCAGCCCGGCTACGTGTTCGAGTCCATCAGCTGCAGCCGCAACTCCTTCGACGGCTCGCCGCAGCAGCCCGTGGCCGTGTCCGGGCCGACCATCAACGGCAACGTCCTGACCTTCACGCTCACCGGCAACGCCAACAACGTGGGGGCCGAGCAGGCCGTCAACTGCACGCTCACCAACCGGGCCATCACGCCCTCGACGATCCGCGTCGACAAGGTGACGGTCCCGTCCCTCCCCTCGCCCGGCTTCGACTTCCAGCTGCGCCAGGGCGGTGCCGGCGGTCCCGTGCTGCAGACGCTGACCGGCCTGACCGGCCCCGGTCAGGGCGCCGTGGCCTTCGCGACCCCCGTCATGCCGGGGACGTACTCGATCACCGAGACGTCGGTCCCGAGCTGGTCGCTCTCGTCGGCCACCTGCACCCGCCCCGGCCTCCCCACGCCGGTGAGCGCGACGAACCTCCTCGTCGGTGAGGGCCAGCAGTGGACCTGCACGTTCACCAACACGGCCGCGCCCGGCTCGATCACGATCGTGAAGGAGACCACCGGCGCCCCGGTCGGCACCTTCGACTTCACCTCCACGGTGCCGGGGCACGGCTCCTTCTCCCTGACGACGACGGCCGTCGGCGGGACCTCGAAGGGCGTCGCCTCGACGACGTTCACCGACGTCCCCGTCAACGGCCCCGGCAGCTCCTACTCGTTCGCCGAGGTCGGCACGGCCGGCTTCACCTTCACCGGCGCCACCTGCGACGACGGCAGCCCGATCGGGGCCGTGGTCGTCTCCCCCGGCGAGCACGTGACCTGCACGTTCTCGAACACCGCTCCGGCGCCGACGATCAGCGTCACGAAGACGCCGTCGACGGCCGCGGTGCCCGAGTCCGGTGACGACGTCACCTACACGGTCCGCATCACCAACACCTCGGTCGAGCCCCTGACCCTCACGTCGCTGGTCGACACCGTCGAGGGCGCGGCCGCCACCCTCCCCTCGCTCGCCGACATGTGCGGGAGCGACCTGGTCATCCCGGCCGGGGCGCACCTCGACTGCACCTTCACCCTGCCCGTCTCCGAGGCCGACGACATCGACGGCGACGACGCGGTGACCGACACCGTGTCCGTGGTCGCCGTCGACAGCGACGGCACCGAGGCCACCGACGAGGCCACCGCCGAGGTCGAGCTCACCGACGTCCCGGCCACCATCGCCGTGGAGAAGGTCCCGCTCGACGAGAGCGGTGACCCGGCCCCGGGCCTCCAGATCCCCGAGCCGGGCGGCCCGGTCACCTACCGGGTCCGGGTCACGAACGAGTCCACCCACGACGCGGTGACCATCACGACCCTGACCGACGTCACCTCGTCGGCCCCGGCGGTGCAGCTGAACCTGCTCACGACCAGCTCGTCGTGCGCCACCGCCTTCGCCACCCCGCTCCCCCCGAGCGCCACCCGGACCTGCACCTTCACGGTCGACGTGACCGGCAACCCGAAGACCGAGACCGACACCGTCACCGCCAGCGGCGTGGACGACGACGGCTCGCCGGTCAGCGGCTCCGCCAACGCGACCGTCGAGATCACCGACGTGAAGCCGGTGATCGACGTCGAGAAGGTCGCGCTGACCCCCGTGCTCGACGAGCCGGGCGGTCTGGCCGCCTTCCGGGTCACGATCACCAACCGATCCGTCGAGCCGGTGACGATCACGTCGCTGCGCGACGCCTACGGCACCACCGACCTCGACCTGCTCACCCACGCCGGGCTCACCTGCGACGGCCCGCTCACGCTCGCCGCAGCGGGCGACGCCGGCGACAGCATCGAGTGCGACTTCACCGTCGACCTCGGCTCGCAGGTCCCCGGCTCGGTCACCGACACCGTGACGGCGATCGCCGTCGACGACGAGCAGAACCAGGCCACCGACGCCGACCAGGCCACGGTCACCGTGCGCGACACCGTGCCGGAGATCATCGTGACCAAGACGGCCGACCCGGTGTCGGTCCCCGAGCCCGGCGGCGACGTGACCTTCACCGTGACGGTCGCGGCCCATCCGGACAACGTCGAGCCGGTCTACCTGACCTCCATCAGCGACGTCGTCGACGGTGGCGCGCCGTTCGCAGTCTGCGAGGCCGAGCTCGCCGCCTTCAACGCCGGCGGCGGGTCCCTCGAGCCGCAGGGCGCGCCCTTCACCTGCACCTTCACCCTCTGGGTGGCGGGCAACCCGGCCGACGACGGCCTGGTCACGGACGTCGTGACCGTCACCGGCGCCGATGACGAGGGCAACCCCGTCACCGACGACGACGACGCCGAGGTCACCGTCACCGACGTGCTCCCGACCGTCGAGGTCACCAAGGTGGCCACCCCCGGCTCGGTCCCCGAGCCCGGCGGCGACGTGAGCTACCTCGTGACCGTGCGGAACACCTCCGCCGAGCCGGTCACCCTGACCTCGCTCGTCGACGTGCCCGCCTTCCCGGTGGGCTCCGAGTGCGCCGTGCTCGCCGCGTCGCAGCCGGTGCTCCCGGTCGACGGGGAGGTCAGCTGCACCTTCACCGCCCCGGCCACGGGCAACGCCGGTGACACGGTGAGCGACACCGTGACCGCCGTCGTCACCGACGACGAGGGCAACACCGGCAGCGACGACGCCACCGAGACGGTGGAGATCACGCCGGTCGCGCCGACCATCAGCGTCACCAAGACGGCCGTGGCCGTCGACGGTGTGGCCACCACCGACCCGGACGTGCCGGAGACCGGCGCGACCGTGACCTACGAGGTGGCCATCACCAACACCTCGGGCCCGAGCGACCCGGTCACCATCACCGCCATCGAGGACCTCTTCGACGGCGCCCCGCTCGCCGACCTCGGCGGCTGCGAGGCGCTGATCGGCACGACGATCCTCCCCGGCGAGACGGTGCGCTGCACCTACGACGCGTGGGTGGCGGGCAACGCCGGTGACCTCGTGTCCAACACCGTCACCGTCGACGTCGTCGACGACGAGCAGACCCCGGCCGACGACGACGGCACCGAGGTCGTCGACCTGGTCGACGTCGAGCCGACGCTGGACGTCACGAAGGTCGCGCTCGTCGGCCCCGGCGGCGCCGTGGACCCGACCCCGTCCGTCCCCGAGCCCGGCGCCGACGTGACGTTCCGGGTCACCGTGACCAACACGTCCGGTGAGCCGGTGACCATCCTGTCGATCGCCGACCTCGTCGACGGCGCGGAGCTCCCGCTGTCCGCAGACTGCCTCGCCCTCGTCGGCACCACGCTCCCGGTGACGGGCTCGGCCTCCTGCGAGTTCACGACCTTCGTGGGCGGCAACCCGGCCGCCATGGACCCGGCCAGCGTGACCGACACGATCGTCGTCGAGTACGGCGACGACGAGGACCCGGGCCAGCCGGACGGCACGGCCCAGGACAGCGAGACCGTCGAGATCGACGATGTGCCGCCGGTCGCCACGGTCACCAAGACCCCCGGCACGAGCAGCGTCGCCGAGCCCGGCGCCGAGGTCACCTTCGACGTCACCGTCGGCAACGACAGCGTCGAGCCGGTGACCCTGGTGTCCCTCGTCGACACCGTCGGCGGTGAGGACCTCGACGTGCTCCTGCCCGACCTGTCCCCCGCCGTCCTGGCCAGCACCTGCCAGGCCGGCACCACGATCCCCGCCGGCGGCGACTACGCCTGCTCGTTCACCCTGCTGGTGAGCGGCAACGGCGGTGACGTCGTGGCCGACACCGTGCGGGCCGTCGTGGTCGACGACGAGGGCGGCGCGAGCGAGCCCACCGACTCCGCCGAGGTGGGCATCACGGACGTGCCGCCCACCATCGAGGTCGAGAAGGAGGCCGTGACGGGCACCCTGGCCGCCCCCGGCGGTCCGGCCACCTTCGCGGTCACCGTCGTCAACACCTCGCCGGAGCCGGTCACGGTCACCTCGATCACCGACGCGGTCGGCGACGGCACCCCCTTCGCCGTGGCCGGTCCCGACGCTGACGCCCGGGTGCTCGACACCACCTGCGAGCTCGGGGTCGTGATCCCGGTCGGCGGCACCTACGAGTGCGAGTTCACGCTCGAGGTCACCAGCGACGAGGCCGCGGTCGAGACCGACCAGGTCGTGGTGGTCGTCGTCGACGACGAGCAGAACGAGGGCACCGACAGCGACACCGCCACCACCGGCATCACCGCCGTGGCCGATCTCGCCATCGACAAGGAGCTCGACGGTGCGCTCACCGACGAGGGCACCTACACCCTCACGGTGACCAACGAGGGCCCCTCGACGGCGGTCGGCGTGGTCGTCACCGACGAGCTCCCCGCCGGCCTCACCGCCACCGGGGCGGAGGGTGACGGCTGGACGTGCGCCATCACCGGGGGCGGGACGCTGGTGACCTGCACCCGGCCGTCGCTGGCCCCCGGCGACACCGCGGAGATCGCCATCGACGTCCGCGTCGATCGGTCCCTCGGCGGCACGACGGTCACGAACACGGGCGAGGTCACGAGCTCCACGCCCGACCCCGACCCCTCGAACAACCGGGACACCACCACGGACCGGGTGACGGTCATCCGGGTGGGCGGGGTCCAGATCCCGGCCCAGGACCCGCCGGCGCCGCCGGTCGCCAGCGGGGTGCTTCCCCGCACCGGCGCCCAGATCCTGGGCTTCGTCGGGGCTGGCGTGGCCCTCCTCGGGCTCGGGCTCGGCCTCGAGCTCACCCGCCGACGGCGCCCCGCTGACGGCTGACCGAGGGCGGCACCGCCGCTGATCGGATGAGGGCCCCTCCCCGCGGGGAGGGGCCCTCATCGCGTCCGGGGTCGGTCAGGAGGCGATCGCGTACACCGCCACGCCGATGAGGAGCGAGCCGAGGATGATGGCGCCGGCCAGCGCGAACGCGAACGCCACGGGACGGGCGTAGTGCAGGGGGACGGCCCGCGGGTACCGGGCCCGGATGTCCCGGAACGAGATCCGCTCGCGGGGCTGCCAGGTCGGCTGCTGGAGGGCCGAGGCCATCGCGTAGAGCTGCTCCGGCGACCAGAAGGGGCCGTTGAGCATCGCCACCCGCGTGCCCTGCTGATCCGTGAGGATGAGCGTGGCGTCGATCCGCGGGTCGAAGTGCTCCAGGTCGGTGACGAGGATGGCGTCGCCCAGCTTCTCCCGCGGCACGACGGTGCTGCGGACGAGGTCCTTGCGGACGACGCCCCGGGGCCCGACCGAGGTGAGCGCCCGCCGGAAGTACAGGGCCATCGCGGCCGACGCGAGCAGGGCGGTCACCACGACCACCGCCACGCCGACCGTCGGGTCGTCGAAGCGGAAGAGGGCGATGGCCACGAGGACCAGCAGCGCGGCCGGCGCCTGGAGGATCTTCTGCTTGTAGTTCTCCCACGACGGCCGGAACACGATCGTGCCGTCCGGCTCGACGTGGGTGCCGTCCGGCCAGCGGTAGCGGTGGGCGTCAGCGGTCATGGGGCCAGTGTCGCCCGGGCCGGCCGGGAACCCGACGGGCCCGAGGGGGGGGTCTGACTCCCCCGCCCCGGGCCCGCCCGGGTCAGTCCAGGCGCCGGCCGGCGCGGCGGGCGGAGGCGCCCGCGGCGACGAGGAGCCCGCCGACCACAGGCCCCGGGCGCTACCCCTGCCGCCCGAGGGCGACCTCGAGGCCTACCGCACCGAGCCCGGCGGACGGCCACGAGCCCTGCCCGTCCACCTCGGCAGCCGACACCTTGAACCGGTGGCGGGCGCCGTCGAGGATCGGTCGCAGCGCCTGACGCCGGTCCTTCAGGGATCGGGCGGCGGGGATCCGGACCTGCAGCTCGAGCGACAGGACGAACACGGCCGCGAACGTACCGTTGCGCCGGGCGCCGCCTCCGGCCGCACGTCGTCCCAGATCGGTGACCGGGGAGGGGGTCCGCCGGAAGTAGCGTCAGAGCGAACCGAAGCGTCGGGGTCACCACCCTCGGCGCCTCGTCTGGCCCTCGTGGGACCTCCGCGGATTAGTTCTGACCTGCGAACTTGGCGATGCGCCAGTGGCGTTCCGGGCCACCTTGTGGAACGCAATCACCGACGGGATGGAACGCGGGACAAAGCGCAACGGCTCTAACCGGGCTACGACGCCTCTCCGGGCGCAGACTTTTGTTTTCGCCCCGGGCAGTGCTGCACAGCGTCGGCACAGAAGCAAAGGCGAGACGCCTGTTCCTCCCCGTGGCGCCACGGCCCAGACCAGTGCGCTGCACCGGCAAGCTGGACGCCCATGAAGAGGCTCGGCTTGGTACTGCTGTGGATCGAGTCGGCCTGGCTCGCCCGGTCGCAGCAGGGTTCGGGTCTGCTGCAGGTCCCCGCAGCCCCTCGAACGACATCGAGAACCCGGTCACGTCCACCACCCACCTGGCAAACGGTCCTCTGGCGGCTGCGGCAGTCCAGCGGGTGAAGTTGATCTGGGACACACTGGTGGCCCCAAGAGGAGGAGTCACCGATGCGACTGACGAGGATTCTCGCTGCGGCCGTGACCGTGCTCGCTGTCATGGCCGGCCCAGTTGCTGCCCAGGAACCTGAACCGCACGGCTGCCGGGTCTCCGCTGACGCTCGGGACGACCAGCCGGGCTGTGACAGCCCGCCGGTGTGCGACATCCCGGAGAATACCCCGGAGCAGACGTGTGTGGCCGGGTCCGAACCGGCACAGGACCCGCAGGTCGAGGCGACGGTGACCGAGTCGACTCCCCGCACGCAGCTGCCCCGCACCGGGACGAACGTGACGCTCACGTTCGTCGCTGCCGCGCTCATCCTCACCGGGGTCGCGTGCACCCGCACCGCCGCAGCGCTGCCGCTGGTCCCGGCCCGGTCACAGCACGAACGGGACTGCCGCGCGTTGAGGTGACAGGTTGGGTCAGGCGGCGGTTGCCGTCTGTGGGGTGTTGATCATCTCGTATTCGATGGGGGTGAGGCGGCCGAGGGCGGGCTGGCGGCGGCGCTGGTGGTAGATGCGTTCGATCCAGGTGACGATCTCGATGCGGAGCTCGTCGCGGGTGGTCCAGCGGTGGCGTCGGTCGAGGACGTTCTTCTGCAACAAGGCGAAGAACGATCCCATGGCGGCGTTGTCGCCGGCGGAGCCGACCTGGCCCATAGAGCCGACGAGGCCGTGGCGGGCCAGGGCCCGGTGCACCTTCCTGGCGCGAAATTGGGAACTCGCGGCGCGCACCGTGTCCATCTCACCTCTCAGCGCAACTATCCGCGGCACCGTCTGACACAGACCGGGTCACCGGTGGAACAGACGGCACTGGGACGTCCCGTACAATTGCCCTGCCGGCCCTTGCAGGACCGCGATTCAACCCCCCAAACGTGCCGAACGCGGGACAGATGGGGGACAGACGTAGAAGGCCTGGCACTCTGACCCGTTTCCCAGTGGCCGTAGAAGTCCAGGTCAGGCCCGATTTTTGCCCTCGTAGCTCAGGGGATAGAGCGTCGGTTTCCTAAACCGTGCGTCGCAGGTTCGAATCCTGCCGAGGGCGCCAGCCGCGTTGCCGGTACCGTGCCGGCGATGAGCGCGGAGATCCCTGCCGAGCTGCGGCCGCTCCTCGCGTCGACGGCTGTCGCCTTCGTGTCGACGCTCGGGCCGCAGGGCCAGCCGCAGACGACGCCGCAGTGGTTCCTGTGGGAGGACGGGCAGGTGCACCTGAGCTTCCCTGAGGGGCGCCAGAAGCTCCGCAACCTGCGGCGGGACCCGCGCCTGTCGGTGGTGATCGCCGACCCTGCCGATCCCACCTGGTACCTCGAGCTGCGCGGGCGGATCGACGGCCTCGCCCCGGACCCCGACTGCGCGGTCGAGAAGAGGATCGCCGCGAAGTACGTCGGGGCGTGGACCGACGTCGAGCCGCCCGGCACGGTCCGCTACGCCGGAGCGGTCGCGGTCGAGCGGGTCACCTACCAGCTCGGCCACTGAGGCCTCGGGGCGCTCGCGCCGGGCTCAGGAGATGAGCTCGAAGGTGGTGGCGAGGCGGACGCCGAGGCGAGGGCCGGCCTGCTCGGCGAAGCGGCGCAGGAAGGTGGCGGGGTCGGCCATCTCGCCGCCGAGCGCGTCGAGGTAGGCGCGGTGGGCCTCGAGGGAGCGGATGCCGAGCTCGAGGGTGTCCTCGACGTCGACGCCGTGGGTGGCCTCGGGGCTGCCGCCGAAGGCGACGAAGCGCACCCCGCCCCAGGCCTCGCCCTGGTCGCGGAAGCACCACGGGTTGGCGGCGTCACGCACGGCGTCGAGCAGGGCCCGGCCGACGGCGCGGTGGTCGGCGTGGTTCCAGCTGCCGGGGCCCCACGAGTCGCGGTGGTTGATGGACAGCACGACGTCGGGCCCGTGGCGGCGGATGGCCGCGGTGAGGACCTCCCGGAGCTCGAGGCCCTCGACGAGCGCGCCGTCGGGGAGGCCGAGGAACTCCACCTCGTCCACGCCGACGACGGCGCAGCCGGCGATCTGCTCCTCCCGGCGGAGCGGGCCGCACTCCTCGGGCGGCATCGTCTGGATGCCCGCCTCGCCGTCGGTCACCAGCACGTACGCGATGTGCTTGCCCTGCGCGGTCCAGCGGGCCACCGCGGCGGCCCCGCCGTACTCCATGTCGTCGGGGTGGGCGACGACGACGAGTCCCCGCTCCCAGTCCTCGGGCACCGGTTCGAGCTCGGCCATGGGGTGACGGTACCGCCCACACGGAGGTGTGCGGCCGGGGGCCGGCGGGCAGAGGTGGCGGCACATGGCTGGACGATCGACGCAGGCACAGGTGCGGGAGGCAGCCGGGGAGCTGCTCGGCTTCGACGGGCTCCGCCCCGGGCAGGAGGCGGCGATGGCCGCCGCGGTCGCCGGGCGGGACGTGCTCACCGTGCTCCCCACCGGGGGCGGCAAGTCCGCCGTCTACCAGGTGGCCGGTGCGCTGCTGCCCGGCGCCACGCTCGTGGTGTCACCCCTCATCGCGCTCCAGCACGACCAGGTGGAGCGCATCGGCGACGAGCTCGGCGGCGCCGCGCTCGTGAACTCGTCGGTCACCCGGAGCCGCCGGCAGGCCGCCCTCGACGGCACGGCAGACGGCGAGATCGAGTTCCTCTTCCTCGCCCCGGAGCAGCTGGCCAACGAGGACACCCTGGCCGAGGTCCTGGCGGTGGCGCCGAGCCTGGTCGTCGTCGACGAGGCCGAGGGGCGGGAGGCGCTGCTCGACGCGGTGGCCACCGAGGCGCAGGCGGACAGCGTCACCGTGCTGTTCGATGACGCCGGCTACCGGACGCTCAGCGTCGAGCTCGTCGAGGAGCACGACCTCCTCCGCCCGTGCGCGGGCGGCTGAGGACGACCACTCAGCCCGTGATCTCGTCGACGAGGCCGAGGGCCCGCGCCCGGGGCGCGTCGATGGCCTCGCCGCTCAGCGCGAGGCGCGCCGTCGCCTGATGGCCGATGCGGCGGGTGAGGCTGACCGTGCCCCCGGCGCCGGGGATGAGGCCCATGCCGAGCTCGGGGAGGCGGAAGGTGGTGTCCGGCGCGGCCACCACCCGGCCGGCGAAGGCCGGGAGCTCCACCCCCGCGCCCACGCAGGTGCCGTGGACGTGCACGGTGGTCCGGTCGGCCAGGCGGGCGAGCACCGCGCCGACGCTGCGCTGGGTGCGCACGGCGTGCGCCCGGGCGACGTCGGCGGCGGTGCCGAACTCGGTGAGGTCGCCGCCGCTGCAGAAGGACGGCCCCTCCCCCGTCACGACCACGGCGTCGACGCTCGGATCGACCTCGGCCGCGGTCAGCGCCTCGAAGAGCGCGTCGCGCATCGCGGCCGACATGGCGTTGCGGTTCTCGGGCCGGGTCAGCGCGATGCGCAGCGCGCCGCCGTCGCGCTCGACGCGCACCGGGTCGTGGGCGAACGTGCGGGAGCGCGCCTCCGGGCGCATCTCGAGCCAGGTCTCGAAGGCCGGCGCGGCGAGCAGCGTTGAGTAGGCGAGGGACTCGAGGGTGAGCCCGGTGGGGACGTCGAGCGCCGGCATCGCCCGCAGCACGTCCACGAGCACCCGGGCTGCCTGCGGCTGGGACCGCACCTGGGCGACGAGGTGGTCGAGGACCTGGGTCTCGCTGGGGCGAAGGGCCACGTCGACCACCGAGGAGGGCGGGGTCCGCTCGTCCGGAGCCATGCCGAGCACGACGCAGGGGGCCCAGCGCACCCACCCGAGGGCGGGGTCGTCGGCTGCGCTGACGCCGTCCAGGACGAGCACGGCGCCGCCGAGCTCGTCCACGGCGAGGGGGTCGGTGACGGCGAGCGCCTGGTCGCGGGGCCACCGCACGAGCGCCATGGGCCGATCGTAGAGTCGTCCGGATGCAGGGAGCGGACCAGCGCGCCGACGCCGAGGAGCACGTCGCCGCCTGGGCGCGCTCGGGGGCGATGGCCCTCACCGGCCCGGCGGACGGCGCGGGGCTCGGCCCGCCCGCGCCCCTCGTCCCCCGCCTGCGCGCGGTGGCCGACCTGCTCACCGGGCGGGCGGCGGCCCTCGGCGCCGAGCTCGCCGTCGACCCCCTCGCCGTCCTGACCGAGCGGGCAGCGGTCGCCGGCCTGCGCCGCCGGAGCCCGGTCAGCTGCGGGGGCGGGACGCGCCTCCTCCCCACGGCCGACGGGTGGCTGGCCGTCGCGCTCCCCCGCCCCAGCGACGTGGAGCTGGTGCCGGCGTGGCTCGGCGTCGAGGCCGATCCCGCCGACCCGTGGTCGACCGTCGAGCCCGTGGTGGCCGCCCGACCGACCGTCGAGCTCGTCGCGCAGGGCCGCCTCCTCGGGCTCCCGCTCGGCCCGCTCCCGCCGGAGCCGCCCGCGCCCGCGCCGCCCCCGGCACCCCTCGCGCCGCTGCCGGTCCGCGCCGAGCGCCTCGGCGAGGCAGCAGCGCTCCGGTCGCTCGAGGGCGTGCTCGTCGCGGACCTGAGCGCGCTCTGGGCGGGGCCCCTGTGCGGCGCGCTCCTCGCGGACGCCGGGGCGACCGTGGTGAAGGTCGAGTCGACGACCCGGCCCGACGGCGCGCGGGAAGGGCCAGCCGCCTTCTTCGACCGCCTGAACGCCGGCAAGCGCTCGGTGGCCCTCGACGTGACGACGGAGCGGGGGCGGGCGCAGCTGCGGGCCCTCGTGGCCACGGCCGACGTGGTCATCTCCTCCTCCCGCCCCCGGGCGCTGACCCAGCTGGGGGTGCACCCCGAGCAGGTGATCTACGCCGGGCGGACCCGGGCCTGGGTGTCGATCACCGGGCACGGGCGCACCGGCGACGCGGCCGACGCGGTCGGCTTCGGGGACGACGCCGCCGTCGCCGGGGGCCTCGTCGTCTGGGACGCCGACCGACCGCACCTGTGCGCCGACGCGGTGGCCGACCCGACCTCCGGGCTCGTCGCTGCGGCCGCGACGCTCGACGCCCTTACCGTCGGCGGGCGCTGGCTCCTCGACGTCGCCCTGGCCCGCACCGCCGCCCACCTCGCCGGCCCGACGCTGCCCGTCCCGCCGGCGACCGCAGCCGCCGAGCCCGCGCTCCCGGCCGACCGCGGCCGGGCCGCGCCGCTCGGCGCCGACACCGACGAGATGCTGGCCGCCCTCCCGGTGGGGCCGTGAGCCGCCTCCTCCTGCGCGACGTCGAGGTCGACGGCCAGCGCACCGACGTGGCCCTCGTCGGCGACCGCATCGCGGCGGTCGGCCCCCGCCTCGAGCCGGGCGACGGGGACGCAGTGCTCGACGGCGGGGGCGGGGCGCTCCTGCCGGGGCTGTGGGACCACCACATCCACCTCATGGCCCTGGCCGCCGCCCGGCGGTCGGTGACCGTCGGCCCTCCGGAGGTGACCGACCGGGCCGGGCTCACCGCGGCGCTGCGCCGGGCCGCCGCGGCGCGACCGGAGGGCTGGGTGCGAGCCGTCGGGTACCACGAGTCCGTGGCCGGCGACCTCGACCGGGACGCGCTCGACGCCCTGCTGCCCGGGGTGCCCGTGCGGGTCCAGCACCGCTCCGGCGCCCTCTGGGTGCTGAGCTCCGAGGCGCTGCGCCGCCTCGCCCTCGACGACGAGCGCGCCGAAGGCCTCGAGCGCGGATCAGACGGCCGCCTCACCGGCCGGGCCTACGGCCTCGACCGCTGGCTGGGCGAGCGGCTCGCCGCCCTCGCCCCCGAGCCGCCGCCCGACCTCGGTGCGGTGGGCGCGGAGCTGGCCCGGTACGGCGTGGTCGGCGTCACCGACGCCACACCGGTCGAGACCCGGGCCGACCTCGAGCTGCTCGCCGAGGCAGCGCGCACGGGTGCGCTTCCCCAGCGCGTCGTGACCACCGGCGGCCCGCCCCTCGCCGCCGTCGACCCGCCCGCGCCGCTGGGCCAGGGCCCGGTGAAGCTGCGCCTGGCCGATCACGCGCTCCCCGCCCTCGAGGATCTCGCCGGGTGGATCGCCGACGCCCACCGCGGCGGGCGACCGGTGGCGGTGCACTGCGTCACGCGGGAGGCGCTCGTCCTCACGCTCGTCGCGCTCGACGAGGCGGGCAGCGCGCCCGGGGACCGCGTCGAGCACGGCGGGGTGATCCCACCGGAGCTGCACGGCGGGCTGCGCCGCCACCGGCTGACCGTCGTCACCCAGCCCGGGTTCGTCGCCGAGCGGGGCGACCGCTACCTCGTCGAGGTGGCTCCCGACGACCGCCCGCACCTCTACCCCTGTGCCGGCCTCCTCGACGCCGGCATCCCGGTGGGCGGCTCCACCGACGCGCCCTTCGGGCACCCGGACCCGTGGCGGGCCATCCGCGCCGCGGTGGCGCGACGGACCCGCGCCGGCGAGGTGCTCGGGGCCGCCGAGCGGGTGGACCCCACCTCCGCTCTCGGGCTCTTCCTCAGCCCCCCGGCCGAGCCGGGCGGGCCGCCGCGGCGCGTCGAGGTGGGCGCCCCCGCCGACCTGGTCCTGCTCGACCGCCCCCTCAGCGAGGCCCTCGCCAGCCCCGCAGCCGACGCGGTCCGCGCCACCCTCGTGGCCGGGCAGGTCGTCCACGGCGCCTGAGCGCCGCGGGCGTCAGGTGGCGATGACCGCCCGCTCCGGGCAGGTGTTGATCGCCTTGCGGGCCTGCTCCTCCTGCTCGGCCGGGACCTCGCTGACCCGCACGGTCCCGTAGCCCTCGTCGTCGCAGTCGAACAGGTCCGGGGCGAGGGAGTAGCAGCGCCCGTGCCCCGTGCAGCGCTCGTGGTCGATCTCGATCCGCACGCGGGAAAGAGTATTATGATTTCCGCCTCGTGGGGACATCAGCAGCGGACATCCGGTCGGTCGAGGCAGCGCGCGCCGAGCAGCGAGCTCGCTGGCGAGCCGAGGGCTGGTACCCGGGGCTCACCCTCGGACAGGCCTGCGAGGCGGCGGCCGCAGCGGTCCCCGACGCCTCGCTGACCTTCGCCACGAAGGACGCGGAGGTGAGGGTCGCGCGCGCCGAGCTGCACGCGCGGGCCCGGCGCGTCGCGGCCGGCCTGCGGGCCGAGGGCGTCGCCCCCGGCGACCCCGTCCTCGTGCAGGCGCCGGCGAGCGTCGAGAGCACCGTGGCCATCGAGGCGCTCTGGCTCCTCGGTGCGGTGGCCGTCCCCGTGGTGGCCGTGGCCGGCGCCGCCGACGTGGCGCAGATCCTCGCTCGCTGCGGCGCGGCCACGGTGGTCGTGCCCGCCCGCTGGCCCGCCGCCGACCTCGTCAGCCAGGCCCGGGACCTGGGCGTGGCGCGGGTCGTGGTCGTCGACGGGACCCACGACCGGGCCACCGCCCTCACGGACCTCGAGCGCCACGACCCGCTCGCCGAGCTGCCCGCCGTCGACCCGGCCTCGACCGCCTGCGTGATCTACACGTCTGGCTCCACCGCGGCGCCGAAGGGCGTCCGCCACTCCCACGAGACCCTCCTCGCCGGCTACCAGCCGCCGGGCCCGGACGCGATGGGGGCGACGCTCATGACCTTCCCCTCCGGGCACATCGCGTCCGTGCTCGGCATGGTGCGACCGCTGACCGCGGGCGGCACCACCGTGGTGATGGACCGCTGGAGCCCCCGCCGCGCCGTCGAGCTCATCGAGGCCCACCGGGTGGTCTCGAGCGCCGGCACGCCCTTCTACCTCAGCACCCTGCTCGACGAGGCCGAGCGCACCGGGCGGGACATCAGTTCCCTGTCGGTGTTCATGGTGGGCGCGGCCAGCGTGCCGCCGTCGCTCGTGGCGCGGGCCGAGGAGGCGGGCATCCTCACCTTCCGCACGTACGGGTCGACGGAGCACCCCGCCATCTGCACCGGGACGCCGGCGGACCCCGTGGAGCGCCGGATGCTGACCGACGGCCGCCCCGGGCCGGGCAACGAGGTCCGCATCGTGGACGAGCACGATCGGGATCTCCCCGTGGGCGAGGAGGGCGAGATCCTCGCCCGCGGCCCCCGCCAGCTCCTCGGCTACGACGACCCCGAGCTCGACGCGGCGTCCTTCACCGGCGAGAGCTGGTTCCGCACGGGCGACGTCGGCCGCCTCGACGAGGAGGGCTACCTCACGATCACCGACCGCAAGAAGGACATCATCATCCGCGGCGGCGAGAACATCTCCGCCAAGGAGGTGGAGGACGTCCTCGCCTCCCACCCCGCTGTCGCCGAGGTGTGCGTGTGCGCCGGGCCCGATCCGGTGTGGGGCGAGCGGGTGGTGGCCTTCGTCCGCACCCGTGACGGCCGCGAGGTCGACCTCGAGCAGCTGCGCGCCCACGTCGTGGACCGCGGGCTGGCCCCGCACAAGGCGCCCGAGCAGCTGGAGGTCGTGGACGACCTGCCCCGCACCGCCACGGGCAAGGTCCGCAAGGCCGATCTGCGCGAGCGGCTCCGCGCAGCGTCCATGTAGGGCTCAGAGGGCGGCTATACGATCGGCCCGATCCCGAGCGAAGCGAAGAGACCTCTGAACGACCCACGTCCAGCACGCCGCGAGCGTTCCTCCCGGAACGGAACCCGGTCGCCCCTCCTCACCCTCGGTTCCGAGCGGGGTGCGAAGGGCACGCTGGCCGCGTCCGTGGCCGACGCGATCATCGCCGACGTCGTCGCCCGGGGCTGGCGGGAGGGCGAGGTGCTCGGCTCCGAGCCGGAGCTGCTCGAGCGCTACGGCGTGAGCCGGGCGGTGTTCCGCGAGGCCGTCCGCCTCGTCGAGCACAAGGAGGTGGCCCGCATGCGGCGCGGCCCGGGCGGCGGGCTCGTGGTCACCGTGCCGACGGTCGAGTCGGTGATGGATGCCGTCGCCGTCTACCTGTTCCACGTGGGCGCGTCCGTGGACGAGGTGTTCGAGGCCCGCTTCGTCCTCGAGGAGGTCGCCACGGACCTGGCGCCCGCTCGCCTCACCGAGAGCGGCGTGGAGATGCTCCGCGAGCAGCTGGCCCGGGAGCGCGACGGCGAGGTGCGGGACTACCGCGAGCTCCACGCGCTCATCGCCACGCTGACCGGCAACCCGGCCATTGAGTTCTTCGTGGACCTCCTGAACCGGGTCTCCGTGCTGTTCCTGAGCGACCCGCGGCAGCTCGAGGGCAGCACGGTGCGGGCGTCGTCGCACGCGCACTCGAAGATCGGCGAGGCCATCCTCGCCGGCGACGAGGGGCTCGCCCGCCACCGGATGCGCAAGCACCTGCAGGCCGAGGCCGACTACCTGCGCAAGAAGGCCCGGACCCGCATCGAGCTCCCTCGGGCGACCTCCGACGAGAAGCGGGGCCAGCGCGTGGCCTTCGCCATCCTCCAGGAGATCGCGGACGCCGGCTGGCCGGTCGGCACCCTCCTCGGCTCCGAGAAGGTGCTGATGGAGCGCTACGACGTGAGCCGGGCCGTGCTCCGCGAGGCCGTGCGCATGCTCGAGCACCACCAGGTGGCCCGGATGCGCCGCGGCCCCGGAGGCGGGCTGTTCGTGGCCGAGCCCGGCATCGCCGCCACCACCGAGGCGGTGGCGCTGCACCTCCACCGCCTCGCGATCACGCCGGCGCAGCTCTTCGAGGTGCGCACCGCCATCGAGATCGCCGTGCTCGAGCGGGGCCTCGAGCGCATCGACGACGAGCAGACCGTCCTCCTGGAGCAGGCCCTCGAGGAGGAGCGCACGGCGACCGTCGAGGAGCTGCGGGACCTCGCCCACGGCGTCCACTCGGTCATCGCCCGCACCTCCGGGAACCGGGTCCTCGAGCTGCTCGCCCTCGTGCTGCTGCGGCTCACCCGCCTCCACCAGGGCCCGCGGCCCCGCCGCCGCGTCAGCAGGCAGGAGGCCGCCGACCTGGCCGAGGTGCACGGCAAGATCGTCGAGGCCGTGGTGGCCCGCGACGCCGAGCTGGCCCGGATGCGCATGCGCAACCACCTGCGCGCGCTGGCCGACTACGTCGGCGGCTGACGACGCCGACCGCGCCGCCGTTAATCGGTACACTCTTTCTGTGCCGCAGTCGACCAGCCCTGACGAGCTCCCGGCCGGAGCGATCCCCGAGCTCACCCCCGAGGACGACGGGTTCCACCCCGCCAGCGACCACTGGTGGGAGACGGAGACCGCCTGGTTCTCGTTCAACATCCCCGAGCGGAAGATCGGCGGGTGGTTCTACAACCAGGTCCTCGCCACCCAGAAGGTGTGCAACGGCGGAGCCTGGGTGTGGGACGACTCCCCCGCGGGCGCCCTCTACGAGGTCCGCCACCAGGGGCTGCCCCTCGAGGACCTGGATCAGCTCGACCTGCGGGACGTGCAGCTGCCGAACGGCAACCACATCCAGTGCCTCGAGCCGCTCATGTCCTACCGGGTGCGGTACTCGGACCCGGGCAGCTTCGAGGCCGACCTCCGCTTCGACGGGATCATGGCGCCGAACTCCCACCCGATCGGCGCCCCGCCCTTCTGGCGCGGCCGCCACTTCGACCAGCCGATGCACGTGACCGGCACGATCGTCGTGCACGGCGAGGAGCTCGCGGTCGACTGCCTGTCCGTCCGCGACCGCTCGTGGGGCCCACGCCCGATGGGCCCGGACCCCCGCAAGCCCAAGCCCGCGCCCGACCCGAGCGCACCGAGGAAGCCACCCCGGCCGCCTGAGGGCGTCGGGTACCCCTTCGCCACCGCCGACCACCGCAACGGCTGGCTGCTCTACACGCGGCCCACGATCGTGGACGGCGTGGCCAGCGACGAGCTCTCCACCGGCTACCTGCTGCGCGACGGCGAGTACGGCCACCTCGTCGAGGGCCGGCGCCGCACGTGGCTGGACCCCGACACCCGCTGGATCCGCCGCATCGAGCTCGAGGCGGTGGACGAGCACGGGCGCGAGCTGCGGGCCACCGGCGAGCTCGTGTCCCGCCACGGCGCCGACCCTGTCTCGAGCGGCACCGGCCTCTTCCTGTGGGAGTGGGACGGGCTGACCGGCTGGGGCGAGGACCAGACCTACGCCCCGCAGCCGGTCCTCGAGGCCCTCGACGCCACGACCGCACGACCCTGATCGGAGGCTTGACGTGTTCGACGCTGCGCCCGACCACCCCGCCGTCGTCATGGGTGCCTCGGGAGAGGTCATCACCCACGGAGAGCTGGAGGCGCGCTCCCAGCGCCTCGCCCAGCTGCTCCACGCCCAGGGCCTGCGCCCGGGCGATCACCTCGCCGTGCTCATGGAGAACCACCCTCGGTACTTCGAGGTGTTCTGGGCCGCGATGCGCAGCGGGCTGTACGTCACGCCGATCAACTGGCACCTGAAGGCCGAGGAGGCCGGGTACATCGTCGAGGACTGCGGCGCCTCCGCCCTCGTCACGTCGAAGGCCCTCGAGCCCGTGGCCACCGAGCTCGCCCCGCACCTCGGCAACGTGCGCGTCCGCCTGGTCGTCGACGGGCCCGTCGAGGGCTACGAGCGCCTCGAGGACGCCGTGGCGGCCTATCCGGCCGAGCCGCTGGACGAGGAGGTCGAGGGCGCCTGGATGTTCTACTCGTCGGGCACGACCGGGCGTCCCAAGGGCATCCTGCCCCCGCTGTCCGGAGCGCCCTTCGGCAGCCAGATGCCGGCCCTGCCGATGGCGATGCAGATGCTCTACGGCTTCTCCGGGGAGACCCGGTACCTCTGCCCGGCGCCGCTGTACCACGCCGCACCGCTGGGCTGGTCCACGTCCACCCAGCGCATCGGCGGCACCGTCGTCGTGATGGAGCGCTTCGACCCCGAGGACGCGCTGGCCCTCATCGAGCGGGAGCGCGTCACCCACGCCCAGCTCGTGCCCACCCACTTCGTGCGCATGCTGAAGCTCCCCGAGGAGCGGCGGAGCGCCTTCGACCTCTCGAGCCTGCAGGTGGCCATCCACGCAGCCGCCCCCTGCCCGGTCGAGGTCAAGCGGCAGATGCTCGACTGGTGGGGCCCGATCATCCACGAGTACTACGCGGGCAGCGAGGGCAACGGCATGTGCGCCATCGGCCCCGAGGAGTGGCTCGAGCACCCGGGCTCGGTGGGCAGGCCGCTGTCGGGCACGATCCACATCCTCGACGAGGACGGCGAGGCGCTGCCGCCCGGCGAGCCGGGTCAGATCTGGTTCGAGAGCGGGGCGGTGTTCGAGTACCACAACGACCCCGAGAAGACGAAGGGCGCCTTCAACGAGCGGGGCTGGAGCTCCCTCGGCGACGTCGGCTACCTCGACGAGGACGGGTACCTCTACCTCACCGACCGGATCTCGCACATGATCATCTCGGGCGGGGTGAACATCTACCCGCAGGAGATCGAGGACCTGCTCACGATGCACCCGGCCGTGGCCGACGTCGCCGTGATCGGCGTGCCGGACCCCGAGATGGGCGAGCAGGTGAAGGCGGTCGTCCAGCCCGCTGACCCGGCCCAGGCCGGACCCGAGCTCGAGGCCGAGCTCATCGCGGCCTGCCGGGCGCGGCTGGCCGGCTACAAGTGCCCGAGGAGCGTCGACTTCGTCGACGAGCTGCCCCGCCTCCCCACCGGCAAGCTCCTGAAGCGCGAGCTCCGTCTCCGCTACTGGGGGGACTGACCAGGGCCACCTCCGGGCGCCTCACCACGCACTGCCATTGAGTGCCCTTTATTGCTAGGCTCACACGCGAGCCAAGGGGGACACGATGACGGACAACGTGCGGGCGGGCTGCCCGGTCGACCAGTACGCCAGCGATGGGCCGCGGCGGGGGCCGCTCGAGCACTTCGAGCGCCTCGACGCGCTGCGCAGCCGGAACCGGCCCTTCTTCTGGACCACCACGGCCCAGGGCTACTTCGTCTTCACCGACCACGACGCGATCGTGGACGGGCTCCAGCACCCGGAGATCTTCTCGAGCTCCGCCGTGGTGCCGGAGATGCCGGATCCGTCGCCGGCGCCCTCGTCACCGGGCTCGGCCTGGTCGCGACCACCCCTGCGGCCACCGCCCAGGACGCCCCGGGCCCGGCTGACACGCCGGGCCTGCCCGATCTCGCCGCGCCGCGCGAGGCGGACCCGGTCCTGGCCATCGTGTCGCCCGTCGTGAACCCGGTCTGCGAGCTCTCCGGCAGCGCCACCCTGCTCGTCCCGGTCCTCTCCGGGCTCCTCAGCGACAACCTCGACCTCGGCGACACGGTCTCGCTGGGCGACGTCATCCTCGACGCCCTCGGACCCGTGTACATGGTCTGCGGTTCGCTCCCGGCGTCCCCCAACTCCACCTGCGAGCTGGACCGCCAGATCGCCTCGGCCCTCCCGGAGGACGTCACCTCCCTCGGCCTGCCGCCCACCCTGCTCGGCGACCTCGCCGACCTGCTCGACGCGCTCCTCGACCTGCTCGGCCTGGTGGACCTCGGGCTGTCGGTCGCCCCGGTGCTCCAGTGCACGATCCGCGAGGCGCCCGGCGCGGCGGAGCCCCCGGCCCTCCCGCCGGCCCCGGCCTCCCCCGCGCCGCCGGCCGGGCCGTCCGCCCCGTCCACGCCCGGTCCGGTCGCCCCGGCCCCGAGCGTCGGGGTGCCGCCCGCGATGCCCGCGCTCGAGCAGCCGGCCATCCAGCCCGCCCGGCCCGCGGCGCCGGCCCAGCCGCAGCCCCAGCCGGTCGCCACCGTCTCCTCGGTGGCCGACGCCATCCGCCGGGTGGTGCCCGGGTGGCTCCAGCTGATCCAGATCCTCCTGGCTGCCGCCCTCGTGGCCTTCCTGGGCATGAGCTGGGCCACGTCGGCCCGGCTCCGGCGACAGGCCTGAGCCTTCCCCCGCGCGGGAAAAGAGGATACTCTTGCGGATGCCGCGGGACGACCGGGCCCGCGCGGTGACTCACTGACGACCACGCGGCACGACCGCACTGAGGGGGCCGAACCATGCTGCCGGACGACGTCCAGGTGATCTCTGTCGACGATCACGTGATCGAGCACCCGAATGTCTGGACCGATCGCCTGCCCGCGAAGTTCCAGGAGGCCGGCCCGAAGATCGTCGAGCTCGACGGCGGAGCCCAGGCGTGGAGCTTCGAGGGCAAGGTCATGCCGACGATCGGCCTCAACGCCGTCGCCGGGAAGGACCCCAAGGACTTCGGCCTCGACCCCGTGCGCTTCGACGAGATGCTGCCCGGCTGCTACGACGTCCAGGCCCGCCTGAAGGACATGGACCTCGACGGGATCCACGCCCAGATGTGCTTCCCGTCGTTCCCGGGCTTCGCCGGCTCCACGTTCTTCGCCGCGGAGGACAAGGAGCTCGCCAACGCCTGCGTGGTCGCCTGGAACGACTTCATCCTCGACGAGTGGTGCGCCGCCGCACCCGGCCGGTTCATCCCGATGGTGATGGTGCCGTTCTGGGACGTGGAGGCGGCCGTGGCCGAGGTCCAGCGCACCGCGGCGAAGGGCGCGAAGGCGATCACCTTCACCGAGGCGCCGCACAACCTCGGGCTCCCCTCGTTCCACACGGACCACTGGGACCCGTTCCTCGCCGCCGCGCAGGACGCGGACCTCCCGCTGTGCCTGCACTTCGGCACGGGCGGCGCCCCGGCCACGGCCCCCGACGCCAACTTCGCCGTCGCCATCGCCCTCTTCGGCATGAACTCGCAGTTCGCCACGGTGGACCTGCTGCTGTCCCCGCTCTTCCACAAGTTCCCGAAGCTGCGGGTCGCCCTGTCCGAGGGCGGCATCGGCTGGATCCCCTACATCCTCGAGCGCGTCGACTACGTGTGTGGGAGCGCCACCGCTGGTACACGGGCGTGAACACCGAGGTCCGGCCGAGCGACCTCTTCCGCGAGCACATCTTCGGCTGCTTCATCGCCGACAACGCCGGCGTGGAGATCCGCCAGCTGGCCGGGGTGGCCAACCTCATGTTCGAGGGCGACTACCCCCACAGCGACAGCAACTTCCCCAACTCCCGGAAGATGCTCGCCGAGACCCTGCTCAACGTCCCCGAGGACGAGGCCCGGGCGATCGCGGAGGACAACGCCCGCCGGGTGTTCAACTTCCCCCGCACCTGAGCCACCACGGCGCCAGACCTGCACCGGGCCGGCCCCTCAGGGCCGGCCCGGTCGCGTCAGGTCGGGTGCTGCGGGGGCGGATCAGGCGGTGGTGGCGCCCAGCTCGGCGGCGAGGTCGTCGCGCAGCACGCGACGCAGGAGCTTGCCCATCTCGTTGAAGGGTAGCTCGTCGACGATCTTCACCTGCTCCGGCGTGCACACCGAGCGCAGCGTGGCCCGCACGTGCGCCCGCAGTTCCTCGGGGTCGGCCGACGCGCCGGGGGCGAGCACGACGGCGGCCGCCACCCGCTCGCCCCACTCGGTGTCGGGGAGCCCCACCACCGCCGCGGCCTCCACGGCGGGGTGCTCGAGCAGCACGCTCTCGATCTCGCCCGGAGACAGGTTCTCGCCGCCCCGCACGATCACGTCGTCCAGGCGGCCGTGGAGGAAGAGGTAGCCCTCCTCGTCGAGGTGCCCGGCGTCGCGGGTGTTGAACCACCCGTCGTCGCCGGGGCCGCCCCGGCCCTGGTACTCGCCGGAGACCTGCTCGCCGCGCACCCAGACCTCGCCCACCTCCCCGGTCGGCACCGGCTGGCCCTCGGGGTCGCGGATGGAGATCTCGACACCCGGCAGCGGGCGGCCCACCGAGCCGAGCCGGGCCCGCACGGCGGGGTCGTCGCTCTCGAAGGCGGCGCGGTGCTCCTCGGGGCCGAGGACCGAGATCGTGCTCGACGTCTCGGTCAGCCCGTAGGCGTTGACGAGCCCGAGCCCGCCGAGGGTCCGCAGCGCCCGCTCGACCACCGGGCGGGGCATCGGGCCGCCGCCGTAGGCGAGGGAGCGCAGGCTCGGCAGCCCCCGGCCGTCGGCGTCGACGACGTCGAGGATCCGGTTGAGCATCGTGGGCACGACCATCGCGCTCGTGACCGACTCGGACCGGGCGAGGTCCACCCAGGCGTGCGGGTCGAAGCGCTCGAGCTGCACGATGCGGCGCCCGGCGTACGCGTTCGACAGGACCGCCGACACCGAGGCGATGTGGTACGGCGGGACGCTGACGAGGGCCGCCTCGTCCTCGTCCGCACCACCGAACTCGACCGAGCCGACGAGGTAGGCGGCGAGGTTGCGGTGGCGCAGCACCGCGGCCTTCGGCTCCCCGGTCGTGCCGCTCGTGAAGAGCAGGACGGCCGTGGCGTCGGGGTCGCAGCCCCAGCCGTCGGTCTCCTCGATCCCCTCGTCCTCGACGGTGGCGAGGAACTCGGCCCGGGAGATGATCTCGATGCCGGGGATGTCGCCGAGGCGCTCCGGCACCCCGTCCCCGGCGATGAGCACGGCCGGGGCCGCCCGCTCGACGATGCGGCGGAGGCGGTCGTCGGCCAGGCGGTAGCTCACCGGCACGTACGGCTTGCCCGCCACCGCCGCACCGAAGAGCGCGAGCGGGACGGCCATCGAGTTCTCGTCGACGAGGACGACGTTGTCGCCGCCCCGGCCGGCGAGGAAGGTGCCCGCCCGTCGGGCGCGCACGGCCAGCGCCGCGAACGTGGTGCCGGCCGCGCGCGATCCGTAGGCGATGCGGTCGCCGAGCGAGTCGGCGGCCATCTCCAGGATCATCCCGACGTGCATGCGGGCCTCAGTCCGACGCGGGGAGCGGCTTCGCGCCCGCCTGGAGGAGGGGCTCCTCCCCCACCGACAGGCTGCCGGGGCCGCCCTTGCTGCAGAGCACCTGGAGCCCGAGCTCCTCGGACTCGTACCGCTTCCCCGTGAGGGTCTCCCCGTCGAAGGGCGCGGCGGGCTCGCCGGTCGGGTCGCCGGCCTCGGCCACGGGGACCATGGGCTGGCCGCCGCAGCGGAGGTCGATGTCGGTCGCGGGCGCCTTCACGATCACGACCTCGGTGACCGAGGTCGTGGAGCGCAGGCGCTCACCGGGCTTGAACGTGGGCACGGGTGCTCGTCTCCGTCACTTGGGGGCGAAGCGCTGACCGCCGTCGAGGCGGATGGTGGAGCCGTTCAGCATCGGGTTCTCGACGATGGCGACGGCGAGGCGGCCGTACTCCTCGGGCCGGCCCATCCGCTTCGGGAAGGCGGCGTCCTTGGTGAGGACGTCGGCGAACTCGTCGGGGATGCCCGCGGTGAGGCCGGTGCTGAAGAGGCTCGGGGCGACGGTCACGACGCGGATGCCGAGGCTGCCGAGGTCGCGGGCCATCGTGAGGGTCATGCCGGCGATGCCGGCCTTGGCGGCGGTGTAGGACACCTGGCCGATCTGGCCCTCGAAGGCGGCGATCGAGGCGGTGTCGATGATGACGCCGCGCTCGCCGTCCTCGGGCTCGTTCTTGCTCATGTGGAAGGCCTGCCAGCGGTTCAGGTTGAACGTGCCGATCAGGTTGAGCTCGACGACGCGGCGGAAGGTGCCGAGGTCGTGCGGCCCCTCCTTGGTGAGCGTGCGCTGCGCCGCACCGCCGCCGGCGGTGTTCACCGCGATGTGCAGCCCCCCGAGGGCCTCGGTCGCCGCGGCCATCGTCTGCTCGACGGCCTCGTCGTCCATGATGTCGAGGGGGAAGAAGGGACCGCCGAGCGCGTCCGCGACCTCCTGGCCCTTCGAGGTCGGCAGGTCGACGATCGCCACGTCGGCGCCGCGCTCGGCGAGCATCTCCGCCGAGGCCTTGGCCATGCCCGAGGCACCGCCGACGATGACGGCCTTCTTGCCCTTGATCTCCATCAGATGCTCCTCTCGCCGGCGGTCTCCCGCCAGTACTCGTCTCGTAGAAGTCGCTTGTAGAGCTTCCCGGCCTCGGTCCGCGGCAGCGTGTCGCGGAAGTCGACCGACCGGGGGCACTTGAAGCGGGCCAGCCTCGCACGGCAGTGCTCGATGAGCGCGTCAACGAGCTCGTCCGACGGCTCGTGATCCGGCTCCAGCTGGACGATGGCCTTCACCGACTCGCCCCACTCGGCGTCGGGGACGCCGATGACGGCGACGTCCCGCACCGCCGGGTGCGAGCTCAGGGCGGCCTCGACCTCGGCCGGGTAGATGTTCACGCCGCCGCTGATGATCATGTCCTTGGCGCGGTCGCGCAGGAACAGGTAGCCGTCCTCGTCGAGGTAGCCGACGTCGCCGAGGGTGAACGCCTTGCCCCGGTGCACGGAGCGGGTCATCTCGGGGTCGCCCCGGTACTCGAAGGTCGGGCGGTCCGGCTCGAGGTAGACGTGGCCCGTCTCGCCGGCCGGCAGCTCGTTGCCGTCGTCGTCGAGGATCTTGATCCGCATGCCCCGCACGGCCCGGCCCACGGTGCCGGGCTTCTCCAGCCACCGGTGCGGCTTGGCGATCGCGGCCGCGCCCTCCATGCCGCCGTAGGTCTCCCAGATGACCGGGCCCCACCAGTCCATCATCTGCTGCTTGACCTCGAGCGGGCAGGGCGCCGCCGAGTGCACGACGGTGGTGAGGCTCGACAGGTCGTAGCGCTGCTTCACCTCGTCGGGCAGGCGCAGGAGGCGGACGAACTGCGTGGGCACCATGTAGGCCGTGGTGACCCGGTGGCGCTCGATCATGGCGAGCGCGCCCTCGGGGTTGAACCTGCCCATGATCGCCAGGGCCTGCCCGACGTTCAGGGCGCCCTGGTAGAAGCTCTGGCAGCCGCCGTGGTGCATCCCGGCCGAGGCGAGGTGGACGCCCTCGAGCGGCGTGAACGCGAACGCCTGACCGAAGATCTTCGAGGCGTCGGCGATGGCCGACGGGTCGCCCTGCACCCGCGGCCGCTCGATCCCCTTCGGCTTGCCGGTGGTGCCCGAGGAGTAGGAGATCGGGCTGCCGAAGGTGCGGTCCTCGGGGAGCGTGGTCGGGTGCCCGTCGACGAGCTCCTCGTAGGGGGTGAACCCGTCGATGGGCCCGCCCACGGACACGAGCAGCTTGGTCGGGGTCTCGGTCGCCATCGAGGCGATCTCGGGGTAGCCGGCGTGGACCACGAGGCCCTTCGCCTGGGCCGCCTCGAGGATCTGCTTCACCTCGAGCCCGGACAGCGACGGGTTCAGGGCGACCGACCGGACGCCCATCTCCTGGAAGGCCAGCGGCCACCACAGGATGTCGACGTCGTTCGGCAGAGCGTAGGCGACGATGTCGTCCGCCCCGAGGCCCTGGGCCCGCAAGGCGTGGACGATCTGGTGGGCCCGCCCGGCCAGCTCTCCGAAGGTGAGGGTGAGGCCCGACGGTGACTCAACGACCGCCGGGAGGTCAGGGTGGTCCTCGGCGACCCACCAGACACCGAGACGTTGGCTCCACGGGTTCCCCATCGGCAAAGAGTATACCCTTATCGTCATGGCCGGGCACGCCGACGCGCCGCACACGTGGGTCTTCGACGTCGACGGGACGGTCATCGACTCGCTGACCGGCACCTCCCTGCGTCCCCACGTCCCCGAGCTCCTCGCCCACCTGCGGGACCGGGGCTGCCGCACGATCCTGTGGAGCGCGGGCGGGGCCGCCTACGCCGCCGAGCGGGCCGCGCAGCACGGGGTGGCGGAGCTCGTCGACGCCTTCCACGACAAGGACGGCCGCGACGACCAGGGGCGCTACACGGTGCACCGGTTCCTGCCCGAGCTCACGGGCTCGGTGTTCGTCGACGACCGCCCCGAGGACATGCCGGTGGGGGCCGACGTCGTCGCCGTGTCGCCGTACCTCTCGCCGGACCCGCACGACCGGGGGCTGCGCACGGCGCTGCGCCGCGCCGAGCTCCACCCCTGACGGGCGGCGCCCCTAGGAGAGCCAGCCGGCGACGGTCTCGACGTCGCGCAGCCCGTTCGGGCCGATGGGCTGCACGTTCAGCACGGTGACGCCGCTCTCGACGAACGCCTCGACGCGCTCGCGCACGGCCCGCTCGGTGCCCACGAGGTTCAGCCCGGCCACGAGCTCCGCGGGCACGGCGGCCGCCGCCTCCTTCCTGCGGCCCGACAGGTAGAGGTCCTGGATCTCCGCCGCCTCGCGCTCGTAGCCGTAGCCCTTGAGCACGTCGTTGTAGAAGTTCCGGTCCCGGGCGCCCATCCCCCCGAAGTAGAGGGCGAGCATCGGCCGGGCGGTGTCGAGCAGGTGGTCGACGTCGTCGCCGATGGCCAGGGAGCCGCCGGCCACGATGTCGAGCGGCGGCAGCTCGGGCGAGCGCTTGGCCAGCCCCGCGGCGAGCGCGTCGCCCCAGAGGTCCTTCGCCCGCTCCGGCCAGTAGTGGAGCGGCTGCCAGCCCTCGGCCAGCTCGGCGGTCATCTCCACGTTCCTCGGCCCGAGCGAGGCGACGTGGATCGGGATCCGCTCCCGCACCGGGTGGTCGATGATCTTCAGCGCCTTGCCCAGGCCCGTCCCCTCCTCCTCCGGGAGGGGGATCCGGTACTCGTCGCCGGCGTGCTCCAGGCGCTCCCGGCGCCACACCTTCCGGCAGATCTCGATGATCTCCCGGGTGCGGGCCAGCGGCCGGTCGTAGGCCACGCCGTGGAAGCCCTCCACGACCTGGGGCCCGGAGGCCCCGAGGCCGAGGACGAAGCGGCCCTTGGAGAGCCGGTCGAGGCCGACGGCGGTCATGGCGAGGAGCGTCGGCGTGCGGGTGTAGAGCGGCAGGATGCTCGAGCCGATCTGCGCCCGCTGCGTGACGGCGGCGAGGAACCCCATCGTGGACACGGCGTCGGCCGTGTAGGCCTCCCCGGTCCAGAGGTGCTCGATGCCGGCGTCCTCGAGACGTCGGGCGTGCGCGGCGAAGCCGTCGACGTCACCGCCGCGCACCCCGATCGTCGCGCCGAGGCGCACCCTCGTCATGGCGTCAGCGGCCCCGCCAGACGGGGTCGCGCTTCTCGATGAACGCCGTCGCGCCCTCCTTGGCGTCCTCGCTGCCGAAGACCTTGGGCTGCCACTCGCCCTGCTTCTCCCACGCCTTGTCGATGTCGTTGACGGCGAGGCGCACGAGCTCCTTCGTGGCCTGGAGCGCGAGGGGGCCGTTGCGGGCGATGCGCTCGGCCATGGCGATGCCGGCCTCGAGCACCTCGGAGGGGTCGACCACCTGGTTCACGAGGCCGAGGTCGTAGGCCCGCTGGGCGTCGATGGTGTCGCCCGTGAGGGTGAGCTCGAGCGCCACCGCGAGCGGGATGCGGGTGCCGAGCACGATGCCGCCACCGGCGGCGAACAGGCCGCGCTTCACCTCGGGCAGGCCGAACTTGGCCTCCGAGGAGGCGACGACGACGTCGCAGCCCATGAGCACCTCGAAGCCGCCGGCGACGGCCGTGGCGTTCGCGGCGCCCACGATCGGCACCGTCGTCTGCCCGCGCGTGAAGCGACCGAAGGCGGCCATGCCCGCCATCTGCTCCTCGGTCGGCTTCTCGCCGGCCGCGAAGCCCGCGAGGTCCATGCCGGCGCAGAAGGCGCGGTCGCCCGTGCCGGTGAGCACCACGGCGCGGATGTCGGTGTCGGCCTCAGCCTCGGTGATCGCCGTGCCCAGCGCCGCCATGAGCTCCATGTTGAGGGCGTTGCGGGCGTCCGGGCGGTTCAGGCGGAGGATCGACACGGCGCCGCGCTGCTCGCGGACGAGGACGGGTTCGGACATGGATGAGCTCCTCAGTGATCGGTGCGCGAGGTCCCGGCCGCGGCCGGCCCCCCTTTGGTCAGCTGGACTTGCTACCCCACGACTTGGCGTCGCGCAGAACTTCACGGAACGGCTTGTCGGCGTCCACGCTCGGCTCGCGGGGCAGGCCGAGGAGCCGCTCGCTCACGATGTTCCGCTGGATCTCGTTGCTGCCGCCGGCGATCGACATGATCCGGCTGTTCAGGAAGTTCACGGCGGGCGCGCTCGCGGCCTCGTCGTCGGCCGCCCAGGCGATCCCGGTGCGCCCGGCGATCTCGAGAGCGATGGCCGCCCGCTCGGGGTCGTGGATGCCGGTGCGGAGCTTCACGAACGACACGGCGGCCGGGTTGAGCTGGCCGGCCATGAGCGCCGTGCCGACCCGCTTGAGCAGCTGGCCCTGGAGCCAGTCGCTGATGTGCGCCTTCGCGATGAGCTGGCGGGTGGCGGCGGCGTGCTCGAGGCCGCGCGCCGCGGCGAGGGCGACGAGGTCCGGGGCGAGGCCGCGCTTGGCCCGCGGCGCCGCCGGCGCGCCGCTGCCGGCCCCGCCGCTGCGCTCGGCGTTCAGCATCGTGTTGGCCACGACCCAGCCGTCGTTCACGGTGCCGATCACCATGTCGTCCCCGACGACGACGTCGTCGAGGAACTCCTCGCAGAACTCGGCCGACCCGTTGATCTCGCGGATCGGGCGCACGGTGACGTTCGGGTCCCGCAGCGGCACCTTGAACCAGGTGAGGCCGCGGTGCTTCGGGACGTCCCAGTCGGTGCGGGCGAGGCAGATGCCGTAGTCGGCGGCGAGCGCGCCGGACGACCACACCTTCGTGCCGTTGAGGACCCAGGTGTCGCCGTCGCGCGTCGCCCGGGTGAGGATGCCCGCGAGGTCGGAGCCGGCCCCCGGCTCGGACAGCAGCTGGCACCACAGCTCCTCGCCCGCCAGCATCTTCGGGATCCACGCCCGCTTCTGCTCCTCGCTGGCGTGGGCCAGGAGGGTGGGCAGGACGATGCCGAGCGTGACGTGGCTGGCCACGCCCCCCGGCGCCGGCACGGCGTAGCCGGCGGACTCCTCCCGCCAGATGCGCTCGTGCTTGGGGGTCAGGCCCTGGCCGCCGTACTCGACCGGCAGCGTGATGCCGAGGTAGCCGGCCTCGTAGACCTTGCGCTGGAGCGCGCGCTCCTCGGCCAGCTGCTCGGGGGTGATGTCGTGCGCGGTGCGCAGGACGGGACCCTCGCGGCGGGGCAGGTTCTCCTCCAGCCAGGCCCGGACCTCGGCCCGGTAGGCCTCGAGCTCCTCGGGGGTCGGGCTCATCGGGTCACCTCCTCGCCGAGGCCGTGCACCCGGCACAGCTGCTCGCGGTGCCAGGTCGGGGTGCCGTACAGGGCGCTGTTCGACTGGATGCGGCGCATGAAGAGGTGCAGGTCGTGCTCCCACGTGTACCCGATGCCGCCGTGGATCTGGAGGCACTGCTGGGCGAGGTCGTTGCCCAGCTCGCCCACGGCCGCCGCAGCCATGGCGGCGACCTCGGCGGCGTCGTCCCGCTCCCGGCCGACCGACTCGATCGCCGCCGTGGCGGCCGCCTTCGCCGTCTCGAGGCCGAGGGCCTGGTCGGCCATCAGGTGCTTGAGGGCCTGGAAGGAGCCGATGGGGCGGCCGAAGGCGATGCGGTCCTTCGCGTACTCGACGGTCATCGTGAACAGCTCGTCCATCGCGCCGACGGTCTCGACCGCGTTGAGGACGACGGCCTGACTGTGCATGGACCACAGCACGTCGGCGCCGCCGCCCACGAGCGCGTCGGCCGGCACGGTGACCTCGTCGAGGTCGACGTGGGCGAGGCGACGGGCGAGGTCGAGGGTGGCCAGCCGGGTGATCGTCACGCCGTCGCCGCCGGCGGGCACGAGCACCTGCACGGGCTCGCCGTGGAGCTGGGCGGCTACAAGGATCCAGTCCGCCTGCCCGGCCTCGGCCACGTGCCCCCGCCGGCCGCGGACGACGTAGCCGTCGCCCTGCGGCTCGAGCGTGACGCCGGCGCCGAGGTCCCACTCGCCGGTGGCGTCGAGGGGCGCCCAGGTGACCACGACCTGGCCGGCGACGGCCTCGGGCAGCAGGGTGGCCCGCCGGGCCGGCGCGCCGTGACGGGCGATGGCGGCGAGGGCCACGTTCATCGGGACGAACGGTCCGGGCTGCACCTGGCGGCCCAGCTCCTCGGCGATCAGCGCCGCGTCGGCGAGCGGGTTGTCGCTCACCGAGCCGCCGCCCTCGGCCTCGGGGACGAGCATCGAGAACCAGCCCAGCTCGGCGGCCTTCGCCAGCCAGGCCCGGTCGAAGCCGTCGGCCTGCTCGTGCCAGGCCCGGGTCTTCTCCCGGGGCAGCTCCGCGTCGATGAACCGGGCGGTGGTCTCGTGGAAGAGCACCTGGTCGTCTGTCAGATCGAGCTGGATCGGCACCGGACACCCTGAGCTAGCTGTAGATCCCAGGAGCGTTAGTCAGCCTGGGTGAGGCGGCTGGTGGGCGGCTTGTGGCCGAGGGCGCTGTGTGGTCGTTGACAGTTGTAGTACTCGAGCCAGGGTCCGAGCGCGGCG
>Ga0180217_1001048_pt1 | contig 33850 bp, 15 predicted proteins | sample eDN3rd37CBELigOP_FD_128521 | JGI IMG/M metagenome (GOLD analysis project Ga0180217, IMG submission 128521) | Enriched Organic Plus compost microbial communities from Emeryville, California, USA - eDNA 3rd pass 37_C BE-Lig OP (version 2) (version 2) ... | reverse complement strand
TCTCGGTCTCGGTCTCGGTCTCGGTCTCGGTCTCGGTCTCGGTCTCGGTCTCGGTCTCGGTCTCGGTCTCGGTCTCGGTCTCGGTCTCGGTCTCGGTCTCGATCTCGATCTCTGTCGCTCTCTCTGTCTCGCTCCCTCTCTCTTCCGCTATCTCTTTCCCTTTCCCTGTCTCTATCCCTGTCTCTATCACGATCTCGATCTCTGTCCCGGTTCCTTTCTCTGTCCATGTCTCTGTCTCTATCTCGCTCTCGTTCTCGACCTCGGTCCCGTTCTCTATCATGATCATGACCTCTGTCCTCACCACGAGCCTCTGTCGCAGTGGTAGTTGTGGCTTTGTCTGTCATCGCATTATCACGATCAGTCTCTGGTGGAGTGGCCTCAGGGTTTCGAGTCGAAGCGTCCTGTTCTGGCATCTTTGCCACCTTATCCTCCATATTCGAGGCGGTCACCCTGGACCCCTCCTCTACTTGTGCTCGACCATCTTCCATCGAGGACATCTTGTGAACGGTGGCGTTGTGGCTTTGATTCGAAGTGTAGGTCTTCAACAGCGTGATTTGTCTCTCCTTGTCACTACCACCTGATCGGAATACCGTATATCGCTCCGAGCCCGAGCCAGCCGCGACTGTGACTGCTTCAGCTGCTCCAAGCTACTTATAGGGGAAGCTATGCTACACGACGCGTCTGTCTCTCGACGACAATATTTCGCGCACACGCCGAACGCTCCGTGTCACAACGCACTGCCTCCTCACAGCCCCCCACCGGCGCCCCTAGCCTGCTATTGGCACCAGTCAGCTCGTTGAGCCTGAGAACGAATATGCGATCTAGGCAAAAATGAGGGTGATTCGTGGGTGAGGTGTCGTAAGTCTTGCGTAGATCAACCACAAACAGCGTGATGCCCGACCTTATGCAATTGAATTGAAAATGCAACTGCAAGGATCCGCGGGTCAAGCACGCACTCAGTGTTACACCAACTCAAAATCGGCCCGTTGTTCCAGGGAAGGGGGTGCTGGAATAGGCGCTCCTGTCGAGAGCTGAGCTCTTTTCCAATACTGCTGGAGGCGAGGGTTGCGCGGAGTGTAGACCTACAACAGTCGACTGGATTGATAGCATAACGTACGAAACCCCTAACAGCGGTTTATATCGAGCGAAAGCCCAATGCAACCCACGCATCAGGCCGGTTTTCCCAACCCGTCCCTAGGCTCACGTAATGGTGTGGCACAGGGCAGTGTGGGTGCAGGAGGCAAGCTGGGCCAAACGCATGGACTACAGTCGCCGGTGGGTAGTGAGACTCACCTGAGTAGCGATGAGCTCCAGATTCTCAGCTCGTTTGCTTCTCTTGATGCCGATGCATTCGCAGATCTGCCCAAACGACTTGAAGCGGAGCTGAAGGCGCTCGATGACCAGAGTGAAGAGATTGCGGCACGCAACTACAGTGTGTTTGTTGACAGCGCGCGATGCTTCAGGGCCACGCAGGAGGGCGTCACGAACATGATGATGACCGCGGATAAGGTTGCATCGGCTTCTCAGAAGTTTACACAATCGGCGGGTTCTCTCTTGGCGAGTATACAACGCGTCCGTCATGCTCAGCAGCAGATGAATGTATTGATCAGGCACCAGTCATCTATTGAACGCTTTCTTTCGGCACCCGAAGCGCTGGCACATGCAAACTCGATCGGCGCAACCGCGGAGGCACTCGAAATCCTGAGATATGTTGAATCGGTCGTCAAGGCATATGCCGAGAAAAGTCCTCTCGTTCAAGTTGCTTATGAGCGATGTCTGGCCCACAAGCGTGATCTGAGCCTGCAACTCATTGCGCGGCTCTCGTCGAGCGTAGACCTATCTGAATCAGAATGGGATGAAGGAAATTTCGATCGTGCCACTGAGGGTATCCTGCAGGCATTTGCACAGCTGCGTGAGGTCATGCCAGCATTGGATGACCTTTCAGCAATGAAAGTATTGATTGCTGCTCGTGAATTGGAGATGATGGCCTCGCTGGACCACATCTTGATGGACTTTGAGAGTGAGTCGTCGGCAGAGAAGACGCCATCTTTGAATCCCAGCATCGGTCCTGCGTCAACAAGTCCCTCCAATGCCGTCACGGGTCGTAACACTGGAGTTAGCACGATGTCTTCAAGGCATGATCGAATGTTGCTCCCACCACACGTCCTGTCAAAGTCCTTAGACGTTATTACGAAGGGAATCCTTGTAGTTTGCGCGCTCGTAAACCGACTCTTCTTGGCGGATTCAACAGCTGAGTCACATAAGCAAAGACTCGAGCTGAACCCGATAAGCCATCCTGCGGTACCACCAAGTGGGGCCCCAGCAACAATCATAACCGGCTGGAATTCGTGGGACAGTGACTGCGAAACTGAAGAAACTATGATCGCGGCACGGAGCCAAGCCAGCGAGCGCGCTACCAAGGGAGCACTATTTGATTTGTTTGCTCAGTGGTTGGGAGGGCAACTGGACGATTTAGAATCCGCACTACAAGCACAGCTAAAGCTTGGGTTACTCCTGTCCACGCCTCTCAGTCAGCTCACGGGACTACCCATTACTTCGATCGCAGACAAAGACCTCTGGACCATGGCACGATTCCGATCTCTAGCTGTCAACCAGCTAACGAGACTTGAACGTCTTTTAGCTCCCTACCTTTCTTCCCCCTCCTGTATGTTGTCACCCCTCCACACAGTCTCCCACCTGCGAGATCAGGTCAAGAAAATTAAGGCGCAGTTCATTGCTTCAAGTATTAAGGCTGAAGTCTTAGCCGGATTGGAACGAACACGAGCCGCGTTCGAGTGCGCGCTTGCAACTCAACCTTGGCGCGTCTCCGGAGAGAGCCGGATCGCCGAGCTCACGATTGCTCAAAAAGCTCACGATGCCGTCCAGCAGGCTACCGAATCTGACTCTCAACAGCACGCCAAAGATGACAATGCAGCTGGACGCGTGATTGGAGACAAAGATGCAGAGATCATGTCATACCCTGCGTTTGCAGTTGCGTACGGCGGAATACTTGCTTTGCTCAACTCTATATTGAGCGGAGGTGTTTGCGACTTTGACAGCTTGATGCTCTATGTCATACCGCCGGTGTCTGCCTTCCTCGTGAACATTGCTGGAATTGGAGCATTGTCTACACTCGAAATAACCGAAGGCCACCAGCAGGCTACCACAGACGGAAGCACTGCTGCCGTAACCAACCTGCCAGTCCAGCAGTTGGCCGGCTATCAAAGCCGAAGCCAGCGGCTTGCCAAGCTGCTGGAAGATGGTCATGCAGTCGATGAAGCGCTCGAAGCACTTATGAGTCGAAGTGGTGAGTCCAAGCAGTCGCAGGAGGCTCAAGCTCAAAAAGACAATGCATCTTCTGAACCAACTTCATCGTCGGAGCTGCACACTAGAGGGCTGTCCAATACTGGTGCATCGCTCGCCTATGGATATCGCCATGTATTTATTCCTCGAATTGTCTCGACTTTTCATACTCTCATCACATCAGTGAACGGACTGGGATCTACCACCCGCGAAGTGATCGAGCAACTCTTGGTGCCCTCGTTGGCATGGAAACTAATCCGAAGCATCGAGGGACCGGGAACGAAGAACACATACTAGTGCTGTGACCGGTGCCAAATTGCATCTACAAGAGAGCGAGAGCTCATGCTGACAAAGCAACGTTTATGTACAGGAATACAACACAGAATCACAAGTATACAAGAAGAGCTGTCGCATTTACGCTGGCCTATCTAATATATCGATTGTATCGACCGAGGTAGGTGAACAGTCTGATTTAACTACGACCAAAGGGATGCAGACACAGCTCTCGGAATCGTGGAATGATTTCATGCAGAAGATTCAGCTGATTCAAGTCAATTAAAAGCTTGATCAACTGGCGCAAAGGCCTTGGAACATGCACTGGATGAGACATTGACGTCGTGCCAAATGCTGAGATGCTAGCATCAACCGCAACGCGATCCTTGCCGTCATCCTCTGGGAACAGAGACGGTTTGTGGTTGAGCCGACGAAGAGGAGCGAGCTCAGAAGGATGGACAGGCCTAAGAAGGGAGGATATTGTTGGGTGCGAGCAAAGAGACTGAGGCGTTGCGGTAGACACTAGAGCCTTCTTCCGGCGTTTATCTTGTAGCCGAACTAGCTCATAAACCTCTCGAGTTACGTGGAATGCAACTCCGGTCGTTCGATGGATGACGGTTCGCCTCAGCCCACCTTGACCGGTAACTCCGCCGTGTGCTCCACCAGCTCCGACAACCTGCATCAAGGAACGGAAAGCAGGTGCACGATCACTGCGATGAGTAAGATTTGCTGATACAATCGTGGAGATGTGCTCATCGCAATGCATAGCGGTATAAATCTGTTCGAGTGCGGAATGAATGCTAAAAAGCATAGTGAAATTTGCTGGATATGGCCCACGCTCTTGTTTCGTGTCCGAATTACGAACGAAATTAGGATCCAGCTTGTGGTCGTTCATGAGCCCATCTGCGGAGGCCTTTTGTCTAGAGCGACGCACGGCTCCTGTCTCAGCCTCGAACAAAGCGCACAAGTACAAAATTAAGGCGTACTCTTGGGCGGTCGCACCTGCGTGCAAGTTGCCCAGTGCTGCGTAAGGACTTGATGCATTGTTCGGATCTGTGGGATCCTGCTGAGGGGTCTGCATGCTCGCAGTCGGCAGGAAGGGGATATTCAACGATCCCGGAAGAGCCAACTGTCGATCAACGTAGTTTTCGAAGAGATACTTGGCATCCTCGCTGGACATAGTAGTAATATCTTGGGCCAAAGCCGGCGGTGACCGATACGGGGGCGGCTTAGAGACTGCAGCCTGACGAATTGCCTCGAATGTAGGAACGCCCGAAGCAAACTGGGCAGGGATAAACGCAACTGGAACCGCGCCCTTCGGCGGGATGCACCTAGGGAGTGGTAGGAGTTTCGCATTAACTGGCAGTGCAGTAGGATCCGGCATGTCCAACACGGCTCGAAGCCGCGGCTCGCATCGCTCATATACGTCTCGTTCAAACTTTGGGATCTGTAAGTTCGACCAGATCCTAGCGCTGGAGGCGACAGCGCTTGCGCCGGGAACGCAACCTAAAACCACAAGTGGGTGCATTGGGGACAAGACGCTCCATGGGCGGGTGGCTGGTGATTCTAGGGTAGTGCCCGGTTGGACGGTCGCCCAGGTGTGAAATGACCCAGGATAAAGTGTCAGCGGTACATCGTCCTTTGTCTGTTCAAAACCAGATTGCAATGAGACCCTGAAAGCGTGCTCAACATTCGGCATGGTCCAAGGGACAGGAACAGGAGTCGCCTTCTTCCCTGGCTGATTGGACAACCAGGGAGGAAGAGCCATAAATGGGCAGTGCGGGACTCGCAGAATCTGAGGAGTGCCTCGTTCTGGTCTTGACCATGGTCCGTTGATGAGCTGCTCAATGAGATTGAACCGCCGTGGTGCTGTCATGGATTCGTCATCAGGCTGTCGAGGAAGGGTACCTTTTGGGACGACCTGATTGAACGCTGAGATTAGCTCTCTCATGTTCGGCTGAGTCGGGAAGTCCCCAAGGCGCTTTGCACCGAGAACCGAGAGGAAACGTGACCGCCGACGCAGTCTCTCTCGCATAGCTCGCCGCTGATTCCGGCGCCACAGTCGTGAGGCCTCAACTTGACTGAGACGTTCAGGCATAGTGTGGGCCTGGGCACGCTGCGCGGCCCGCTCTGAGCGAACTTGTTGCAAGCGCTGCTGCAGATGCTCTGGAAGGGGTGCATACATGAGCTCTGCAAGGCGAGCCCGAAGCGCTGCTAAGGGATCGTGCTCACCAGTAATGCTGAAGTGTTGGTTTCTGTTGCCATTCGCAAGAGGTGAGGTAGAAACAGAGTCGAAGAGCCGGCCGGGCGACAAAATAGAGTTGGTGTACAATGGATGAACATAAAAGGCTGGGCGGGGTTTCATACGGGCTGCACTGCCGGGTAAGAAACGAGCCGATGCGAAATTTAACTCGCCAGTGATTTGCGCAACGTTGGAACCGTCTTTTGGTGGACCGGGTTTCGTCTTGATTCGTGCACCAATACCGCATGGTGTTACAAGCGGGGCACGATAGCCTCCACCGGTTCTCCTTCCGTACCAAAGCTCATCAGCAAGCGCCGTCTGATCGGCCCCTCCGAATGGTCGTGAGGGTGGTGACAACTTGCTTGCGGCCTGTGTAGTAAATTGCTTGCCTTCGCCATCACCTGAAGTCCCGTCAGTCTGCGGAGTGTCTGGTCCAATCTTGACACTTTCTTCGAACCTTCGAGCCGCGTTAGGTATCAGAGCACCTACCGCATAGACCTCATTGGAAAGCACATCCGAGATGGCTGCTGCGAGCTCTGCGCATAGAATCGGCATTGGGGTTAGCAACGCGGTTGGCTTGGGCACGATCACCATGTCTGTGAAGATGAGAGGAGACAGGACTCGTGGCAACACCTTTTTGAGTGCTGTCACAATGCGTCGGCGAACGCGGTTGCGATCCACAGCACGACGGGAGATGAAGCTCTTGGCGGGGATGATCGTGTATAGCACATTAACCCCGATCGATGTCTCTGTGGCATAGTGTAATCCTCGATTGAGAGAGCGAGCGCGGCGCAGTATGCTCCACGAGAATTCAGCGTGGGGTGGCTTGGGATCCACGAGTGGGCGAATTCGCATGTAGTGTTCATTCACCAGTGAGCGTGCGAGATGAAGTGGATTGCCAGCAAAGGATGGTGCTGAGAAGTAGATTGAAAACGATGGTGAGTGTCGCTTGATTGGTGAGGCCATGATGGAACGATTCGTGCCTCCCTTAAGTGCCCGGAATGTTACACCGCGAGTAGCGAGATCAAGGATCTTGATGGTTTTCAACTTGTTGATGTGTCGAAACTGCGAGGCAAGTGGGGCAGACGAGATGGCGTACATAAAGGGTGTGTATCGCTCGAGTGCCGCGCCATTGGCAAACGGTGGACTGGTGAGCGACGCCGTGGCTTGTCCGCTGGTAGCATTCCGCCTTGTGTCCTGCGCACTTAATGTCGCTGCCGCCATCGAGATCATTGCCTCGGCCTTCTCCGTTGCGAGTCGCTGAGCGAAACTGGAGTGAGGCGAATGAACTGAGCTCCGTATCTGTTCCTGCTGCTGCAGCTGGTCTTGCTGACCTCCTGGAGTGGATCCTGCTGATGTTGTTCCTGTCATGGCCGCCGCGGCTTGCCTTGGCTGGCCGCTTCTGAGCGACTGCGCAGCACTAACGGAGTTCGAGTTCGAGCTTGAAGCATCTCGCTTGCTCGAATGGCGTCGTGTACTCCGCGTGGCGGTGGCGGTGCCTGTGACCGTGGGAATGTCCGAGTCGGTCTGTGCCGTACTGACGGCAGTCTTGGACGGCCTATCTGAGAGCCATCGGCGTGCGTGGAGTCCAAGTCCGTGTCCGAGTCCTAATCCAGGTCTGGGCACTGCAGCGGGGACCCCCGTCGCCCACTTGATATGCTGAGTGTGAGCGGTGGTCCGGCGCAGACAGTGCTGGACGAGTCGAAACATGCTGACTAGAATATCAAGTCAAATCAAGCCAAGTCAAGTCCGGTCGAGACACCTAGCTAGCTATTTCGCGAGCTCGTCCAAGCATGCACACGACCGTGTCCTCACTATTGCCCGCCTCAACGCACGTGGAGCAATCCAGACCACGGTATGCCACAATCAGCCTTGTTGGATTCCTACTCCATCCACCCCCCCTCGGCTGAGGAGACTCGACTGCCTGGCCTGGAGAGAGTCGAGAGCGAGGCGACTCCCCAGGGAAGCACTCGGGATGCGCCTCTCAGCACGCAAGCAGGTTCAATACTACCTGGAGTATACTGTCATGACTTTATTCAAGCCATCCTACCCGCGATATACCCCCCACTCCAGACTTTTTCTCAGTCCTTCAAGGGTATTAACGGGTATATGCGCCACCTCGAGTAAGATATAATGCATGAAGAACTGGCACTGGCATTGAATTGACTCTGGCTATCCTCCTACACGCATCCTCTTGTACCACGTATGTCAACCGGTCCGCGGTTCAGTTCAGCCCAGTTCCCACCAGGTTTTCCACACTGACCGCGGATTGTGTTTGCAAGCACGCAGGGCATGCAAGACTCAGAAAAACGCATATTTCGTATATTTATGACTATTATTGATTGGTGCATTTGAAAGATACCATCTGCGCCCCCTGCGCATGTCTACACCCAACGGTCTACAAGTGCCTCTGCTAGAGACCTTCCAGCACGAGGTACACTATGTGGACAATGGGGGCGCTTGCGTCGCCCCCGTGGTCGGAACCGCAGAGCGCGTGGTCCACAGTGCGTCTGAGTCCGTCGTTCCCGAGACCGCTGCGCCCGATCGTCGTAACGGCACCAATGCCGCGGAAAAGTCCAGCAAGACGAACGTGTATGACGAGTGTGTGCAGACGCTCGTCGCGTCTCCCGACCCAGAGAACGATGATGACTATATTTATATCTCACCAGAAGACGTGGATGACACGATCGCGGTGGAGATGAAGCCCAGGAAGGAAACCGATCAGTTCGAGGAGCAACGACTCTCACCCTTCGAGAAACTTACGAAGCTGGAAGAAAAGGCATGCGCCCCCAGATGGGCAAGTCTAGACTGGTTTCCACATCGCCTGCTGCATCTGGCCACGACATTCCGATGGATGCGAGGCCACGGTGATCCTTCGAAAGACGTCGGCACGATTCGACGTGCGTACTTTAAAGAAGAGTTCTTAGAAGGTTTCATGCACATCGCCGGCCGAGCTATCAAGATTGGCATCTTACTCCTTGTGATCGTTCAGATTGCAAACGCTACACGATTGCTTGATATCTTGGACCTTCTTGTGGGTGGTGATCGGCAGGCGTTGACTATCGCACTGTATGGTGCTGCCAAGTCGAAAGCATTCCGTAACAGTCTCGTGAGTCTGTTTGCGTTGCCATTTGTTTGGGGCCTCGCGCGGGGTATCATCGCCTGCTGTCGTGTTGAGCTCCAGGACGGTGAACTCAATCCTCGCGTTCAGGCTGCCGTACTTTGTCTCCAAGAGGAAGCAATAGCACAAAAGCGCAGAAATGTTTGGAAGCACATCTGGTATGATGGGCTGCGATGGCTTCTGCCACTCCATCCTGTCAATCGAAGTATACTCGTGATATCACGTGCTCTACGATGGGATGCACGGCTGGACCCCCTCCAACGACAGAAAGCACAAGCGGCGTTGATTAGTCTCTTCGAGAGCGGTCAAGGATATACTAAATTTATCGCGGGATATGAGATCGTACGTATTCTCGACTCGACTCATCAAGTTCGTCTTGTGAATGACGAGTATGTCTTACTGGGCGATGGTCTGTCATCTCCCATGATGCCTTCCAACGAGAATCAAGCGGAGGATGCAGGGGAGATGAAGGAACCAAGTAGCTCTCCTGGGTCCCCAGTCGTAATGGTCGCATCCCAAACGCACCTGTTTAATCTCGTGCTCAAGGAGCGTGCGGTGATCGATATCATGAACTTTGCAGTTTGGCCAGCGAAGAAATGGGAATCTAGCAGTTTCTATGCGAAGCCACCCTTGCTAATTGGTTACATTTATGGTCGATATCTGCAGTGGTGGATCGGACTCGCACCGACGACGAAGGAGTCCGCAGCATTCTGGACTTTCAAGTTGGCTAAGCTGGCATACTCTTTGCTTCTGATTCGCACAGTGTACCTGGCACTGAATGACTATATTAATTGCCCAGAAAAACCCGGAATTACGTATACCGGAGTGGCTCCTTGGGCAGGAAAGTTCGACGCCACTTGCCTAGAAGCCACTATCAAGGAATTCAATCGCTTCCCTGGACAAGATGCTGCGACTCTTACCAGACTACTTCCTAACTACTATATCCCAGACGAGAAGAAGAAGAACTTTACGCTTGATGTCCGGGGCAAAGATTTGACTGGCTCAACGATTGCGGGTCTTATTGACGGCTTTGTGGATCAGGGCTTCGTTCTGACTTCGATAAACCTGGCTAACAACAGAATTGGGCTCCACGACTACAATGACCCATCTGAGACCATTGAATTGGCTCGGGCCCTCTCTCGTCTCAAGCAACTGCGATCCCTTAACATCTCAAACAATTGGGTTGGTTTCTGCTCTCCGGACCTTGAGCGCAACATCGACTGCGGGAAGGGCAATCAAGTCGGAACGGTGGCACTAGGCCAGGCCTTTCAAAGCCTTGAGCGCTTAGAATCGCTTGATCTGTCGGCCAATTGGTTAGGATATGTAGACGAAATCGCCACACAGGGAACTGAAGCGATTGGTACAGGCTTGGGGGCCTTGAAAAACCTCAGGCGACTCAGTCTGGCGCACAATTATATAGGACGGCATGATGACAAGAACCCGAATGGCACTATGGCTATTGGCGCTGGTCTCTCCAATCTCATGCAGCTCTCTGAGCTTGATTTCTCGGGCAACGCTTTGGGTTTGGGGCAAGATGATCGAGGTATTGAGGCCATTGGGCTTGGATTGGCTTCCATCCGCTCACTGACCAGCTTAGATCTGTCGGAAAACCACATTGGTGCAAACGATGAGTACTCCCCGCATGGAACGATTGCACTTAGTCAGGGTTTGGCCACCCAGACGTCACTCCGTATGCTCAACATGTCAGGGAACCGGATCGGCGCTGGGGATGAATTCGAAGTTGAAGGGACGGTTGCTCTTGCCACGGCTCTAAGCGGACTCACGCACCTTACCACGCTGGACCTCTCTAAGAACTACATTGGCGCATCCGATCAATGGAGTAGTCGTGGCACGGAAGCAATAGGGCAAGCGCTTGGACACTTGACAAGCCTCACCACGTTAATGATGATGCAGAATTGTCTTGGCTGCGGCAGGCAGAACGCCGCTGGTTTGTTTGCCTTCGCACAGTCCATTGGATCTTTATCCAAGCTCGCCGTGCTGCACCTCTCAGAGAATCATATTGGCACCGGAGACGGATACAACTCGTCTGGCACGATCGCTCTCGGGGAAGCAATCGGCAAGGTTACTACTCTCACCTCACTTAATCTCAATCACAATAGCATTGGGATACACGACAATTTGGACCACGCTGGGACCGTTGCGTTGGCCTTAGGAATCGCCAACTGCCAACAACTGACCTTCGTAGACCTCAGTCATAATGCAATTGCGATGCATGACAACGAGAATTCACTGGGTACCGAGGAACTAGGCAAGGCGTTAGCAAAGCTGAGGCAACTACGGACCCTTGACCTCTCTCATAATTTCATTGGTAGTGGTGATGGAGTGAACCCCTTGGGGACTCAAGCGCTCGCCAAGGGGTTGGGTGCTCGCGCACAACTAAGGCACCTCAACCTGGGTGGGAATGAGCTGGGTAGGTACGTCAAGGATAACCCTCAGGGAGCCGTTGCAATCGCTCGTGGTTTGAGCCGCATGCGCAGCTTGGTGTCCTTAGACTTGTCTAATACTTGGCTCGGCTATGATGTCGATGAATCCTCACCTAGTATCATCGAATTGGATCGTGCTCTGGGTTCTCTGACACGACTACGCGACCTTAGTCTCTTTCCTAACGCTGCCCTGACGTGCAAGATGGTTACCAGGTTCCAAAGCACGTTGTCCAAAATGCCGAATCGTATAAGTATTCCGAGTGTCTTGGGATCGTCGGAGGATATCGACGAATACTTCGATCTAATACCTCAAACTCAGAGTGTATTCGTTTTCTCGAATTCATTCTTCAACCGCATTCAGATGTCACCAAACTCCACTAGCTTACTTGAGCACTTCTTCCAGCGCCTTGCACAATTTGATGTTCGCCATCTGGATCTTTCGAATAACGGTTTTGGCTTCTTTGAAGAAGACCAAATTGCAGCCATCGCCGAGGGGCTCTCCAATCTGACCGGACTTGTAGCCCTGGATCTTTCGTGGAATGATCTTGGAACTTACTCAAAGCTGGATCTGACAGACATCTCAGGTCGTATCGCGTTTGGAAAAGCGCTTGGTCAGCTAAAAAATCTTCAGCTCCTTAACCTTACGTCTAACGGTATGGGCTTGCATCCAGACATTTTGGCCGCACTGGTGCAGCACCTCGCCCCTCCCAAGCTTACTGTCCTTGATCTGTCTTTCAACGCCATTGGTGAACGCGAAGGAGACAACCGGATTGGTTCAGTCATGCTCAGCAGGGCGCTCAGGCGAATGCCTAATCTGCAGTACCTTGATCTCACGGACAACGACATCTCACACTGTGACCGGAATGCGTGCCCATTAGTTGAAGGTATTGGCTCATTGGGCCAGCTCCGAGTGCTCAATTTGTCGCGTAACTCTATCGGGTCTAACGATGCGGGAACCATCGTGCTTGGAAACGCCCTTGGCCAACTCACACAGCTTAGACAGCTGAACATCGCTCGCAACCGGATCGGTGATTACTCGGAGGCTGGTGAGTTAGCAGTTGTTACTGGAATCACCAAGCTCAGGAACCTATGCTTGCTTGACGTAGGTGAAAATTCTATTGGAAAAACTAATTCCCTAGGCCCTCGCCTCCTGCTCGACTTTCTCCCCACTGTGACCATTTTTAACATCGACAAGATCCAGAATATTAGTTGGACTGACAGTGCTCAGAAGATGTCTCAGATCACATCCGAAGCGCTCCGAGCGAAGTGTGAAAACCAGGTGTGCTTCGGGGCTCGCATCACGTCACAAGAGCTGAAATGTGATGCTCAAGTTTCGTTCCCTGTGGCAAGTCCACATGAATCTGCAGCGGGTCTTGGCTTCGCTACGCTCCCTCAAGGGGGTGGTGGTGGATGGGTCAGGCACGCTTTGTACGACGTGGACATATCTGAGTTTAGTACTCAGGATTCGGGGCAAACTTTGGTTGGTGCTGCATCTGCACATAATGTCGAGGACATGGATGACGTCTTCATGGATCCCCGGCATCACATCCGCTCTTATATTGCTTTGTTCACAGTTTTTCCCTTGATTTTACTTATCGTTTTGATGATTACATGGAAAGCTGTTCGAACGGTTTGCATTAACAGGGCGTCACGTTAGTTAGAACCAGCCCTTGAGAGTGCATAATGTCCTGTTACTCATCTGCATTTGCCTCCCGCAGACCAGTTCAGTAAGAATGTTGACCTCACATATTGAGAGTCGTTGTTTCCCAGTCTCGTGAATTTATCTTGCAAACTTTCGTTTCGCTTGACTTACAGTTCCCGGCCCACATAGTTTCTGAAGTCCTACAAAGTCCTCTCTGTGTTGACCCCTCATGCTTCGAGATCGTTTCACCTTCGAAATGGGTGATGAACCTCGTGCATAAATCATACCACATTCCTTTATCACCGTAGATGTTGGTCGTGAGTGTGGCTGGACTGGCTTCGTCAGTCCTTGGTCGTTCCAGCATGGTTCCCCAGCAAGTACTGCAGCAGGTCATGCGTCACTTCCCGTGTTTGCTCGTCAGTGGCTTCGGGCCAGGACGGATAGATGAAGGGCCGAAAGAGGCAGAGAAACCTTGATTTACGGGATTGGAAACTGGCCCTGGATCAAGTGCGGTGAGTTATCAGTGTGTAGCATTGATTAGAGTGAACTCGTATAAAGTATTAGCACTCCGATTTGATCGAGGCCTAACCCGAAAACACGAGTTATCCATCAAAAAAACTTCCGACCGAAGCTGCGATCTTCTAGCGCACTCCTCCAAGTGTTGTTTTGAGCGGAGCCTTGCACACTTACAACCAGACACGCTACCCGCATGCCTTACCACCCGCCACTACTAACTTACACTCCCTCGTCTGACCTCATCCATGATGAAACCGACCCTCTGCGATCTCTAGATACCGAATGTCCGCACTAACCCGATTGCTCGTACGTAGATATGTCGCATGCGCGGGCATGTGAATGGCCGCCACAACGACCTAGTGCTAGTCAGAGGCGTGGCTTGAATGTCTCCGCGTGCCATTGGTGTATGGCAAATATCCGAACCTGACTTGTGGCTAGTCCGTAACTATGTAGCATGCCCTCATCTCTCGTCTGCGTTTCCTCTCGTCGTGTTTCTCGTGGTATATCTAGCGTCCGGTCTCTGGAGCGGTTCGTAAGCTTGCCGTTCACCGAAGCCTGGTCAAGCCCGCAGTGCTGGGTCTGAGCAAGTCTCCCATCACCACCGTTGCGCAGGGGTCCAAGACAGACCTCTTCGCCCCTCGTGCGTCCCTCAGCCCTGTGTTCGTCCGCGGCTTCGCTGCACCTGGACCAATCAAGGGCAACGTTGGTGATATCATACCATTTCCTCTAGCAGATATTGGTGAGGGTATCGCCGAAGTCGAGATCCTCAAGTGGTTCATCAAGCCCGGTGACACTATTCACCAGTTCGACAAGGTCTGCGAGGTTCAGTCAGACAAAGCCACCGTCGAAATTACTTCTCGATACGATGGTGTTGTTCAGGAGCTGATGTACGAGGTCGGCAAGCTCGCACCAGTTGGTAAGCCTTTGTTCACCATCAAGCTCACCACCCCAACTGCAGCTGCCATGGCAGAGGGTCAGAAGGCTAGCGCAGCCGCAGCAGCCCCTGCTGCAGCTGCTACCCCCGCAGCATCATGCGCAGCTTCGAGCAGTGGCGCAGACAGCCCCATCCTGGCTCAGCCCCGCTCGAATGACAATGTTCTTGCCTCCCCCGTCGTGCGCCGAATTGCACGTGAGCTGAACATCGACCTTGGTCGAGTTCGACCCACTGGTCACAAGGGCCAGATTACCAAGGAGGACTTGTATGCTTACCAGGCAGCCATCGGTGGTGGTGCCGCTCCTGTTGCTGCTGCTGCTACTCCAGCTGCTGCCAAGCCTGCCGCCCCTGATGCCCCTGCGCCTGCTCCTGCAGAAACTTCCGCCACCTTCGCTATTCCCACTCGTGGCACTGCAGCAGCGGCTGAAGACAAGACGGTCGAGTGCTCCGGTATCCAGCGCATCATGGTGAAGACAATGACTGCAGCTGCCTCTGTGCCAACCTTCGGCTACGCCGATGAGGTGCACGTTGACAACCTGATCCGACTTCGTAAGAAGGTCTTGCCCATTGCACAGAAGCACGGAGTCAAGCTTTCCTACTTTGCTTTCATCCTTAAGGCCATGTCTTTGGCTCTGAGCAAGTATCCTATCCTGAACAGCCACGTCAACAACGACTGCAGCGCCTACACAATCAAGGGCTCTCACAACATTGGCATTGCCATGGACACTCCTCGTGGACTCCTCGTTCCCAACATCAAGAATGTCCAAAACCTCTCTGTCCTGGAAATCGCCGCCGAGCTCGCCCGCTTGCAGGAGCTGGGCAAACAGGGCAAGCTTGGCCAGGCTGACCTTCAGGGTGGCACCATTACCCTCTCGAACATCGGCACAATCGGTGGTACTTACTGCCGCCCGGTTTTGGTTGTTCCTGAGGTTTGCATTGGTGCTCTGGGCAAGTTCACCCAGACTGCTACCTTCGATTCCAAGGGTAACGTCCAGCCTGCTACCGTCATGCACATCGCATGGACTGCAGATCACCGCATCCTGGATGGTGCAACCGTTGCACGCTTCGCCAACGAAATGAAGGAGTTGATCGAGAATCCCGAGTCGCTCATCCTGTATTAAGCAGCCCATCAATAATGCATCAACCGATTCCACACCCTTAGTTGAGCTAGGACGTTAGCTAACTAGCCCGGCTATTCTTTCGCCGGACCACGTTGTTTGCCGGACCGGACGATCGCGTTTGCGATTCAATTGCATCCCCCCAGCCGAGCACACCGGCTACATAGCATTGCTATGCTACTAAACTACGTGCCCTTGTGTTCGCGGCATGTATTTGCGTCTTCCAATCGATTCAGTCCATGAGGATGTTTGATAATATGACTGAATCCAGAAAGGAACTTTACTCAAGGAAGGAGGCGTCTAGACGTTTTACTTGCAGAAGCAGTCGTTCCGAGACCTGAACTCCCACAGTCACTCAGTCACTCCTTCAGTCAGCGTCTGTTTGCCCTTAACGCCATCACCATTGTGTGCGTGGGTGTGATGCCTTCATCTTTGAAGTTGACCTTTTCGCTTCACTCATCGCTCATTTGTTAATCGCCTAGTTTGATGGATTACAATTCAAAATCCGAGTAATATAGAAGAAAGTACATTACATCACATTTCATTACATTACATTATATAGCATTGCATCCCATAATGTCTCAAATCAAGTGACGTGGAATCACCTCTATAGTGTGTCTGCCTCACCTGAGTCATTCTGTGTCAGTGTACTGAGTTCTGAGTTGACACGAGGGTTTGCGGTTTGCGGTTTGCGGTTGGCGGGCCGAGCCTGGTGTGGAAAAAGAAAAAATGGCCGGATGCGGTTATAACAATCTGACCTTTTCCCTACCTTTTCCTAATCGCAAAATGTTGTCAGTCGGAGAGCAGCACGGCGGGAACGGCGGGAACGGCGGAGAAAAGGTAGGCTCGTGAGCCTGAGGGCCACTGCAAGAGGGGCAAATTGGAAAAAACGTGCTAGGTTTAGGCTGAATTTGCGCATTGAATTAGGGATATAAATGAATCTGTTGGATGATAAAAACTATGAAAATTGATAGATATTATATTAGAATATTATAATAATTGTGTTTTATTATCATACCACGTGGGTATAATCACACTAAGAATCAGCTGATCTTGAGCTTGAACAAGATGCACTTGAGATTTATGAGCTATATCTCACGCTGTGACTACCGCACAGGATAGAAAACCCATGCAAGTAATACCCAGACTCATCCCATATCCTATCCGCATCCTGCCGTTGCCTACACTCTAGACTAGATGCTCACCTCGCTTGCCCGACCCGTTACGCGAGCTACTGCGCTCCGCGCCCTTGGCCTCCGTATGTTTGCTACTGAGGCCGGCAAGGCTCCCGAGAAGCAGGACCCCAAGAAGTTCCTCGAGGTTCCTGCCAAGCCTGAGGAGACTCAGATGGTCAAGGACTTTGAGAAGCTCCTCAAGGACGACCCCAAGGTCGCTGCTCAGTATGAGGAGTGGTCCAAGAACGAGGAGGCTGGTTGGGACTCCCCCGCTGCTGCACAGTACTCCATTTTGAACCGAGACGACACTCAGTTCCTCGTCTCGAAGCGCTTGATTGGTCCCTTCGGTACCCTCTCCAAGCCCACCATGGTCTACTCCCCTAAGCCCTACCGTATTGTTGGCTGCACTGGCCCTCACGAGCAGCAGCACGCCCTCGTATGGTTCGCCATGGAGGGTTACCTTAAGCACGGCTGCCCCCACTGCGGTCAGATCTTCCAGCTCACCAACAACCCTGATGAGTGCAACTTCGACTACACACCCAAGCACCCCATGCCCGATGCTACTGAGGGCCACTAAATTCGGTCATCACAGTATCAAGCGAGGCTGCAGTGTGGCCTTGTGGTAAGGCAGGGTCAAGCCAGGACAGACAAGTCGTTGTGATGAAGAAGGATAAGATCATACGATACACCATCAATCCAGGACCGACCCACTAACAATTAGAAACTGAGACATGCGAAGGAGGCGTGGCTAATGATCACGTCGTGGTGGCCCAGCCCAAGCTCAGCTCAGCCTGACCACAGCCCGACCCATCGTGTGATGGTGGACTGATAGCCCTTGGTTTCTATGTTTTGCATTTGTTATTATAAGCTCAAGGAAAAGGCAATCGTAAGTCCGGTCATGCTACACCATTATACACAGTAGATCTCAACTCGGGAGGCAAGTTCGATCGCTCGTCCCCTATGGTACTGGAAGCTGATTGTTCCGTTCTTTGATTCGTGATGCATGGAAACATGCTGTATACTACTCGCTATTTTGAAATACACAACAAAAGTGAAATATTCTGACTGTTATCGGAACGCAAGCAAGGAGTCTAAATACCACTAGACACTTGTATCAAGACATTTAGTTATATTCCGTGAGTGATTGCCTATCAAGGAGCGCCGCCTACATTCCCGGGGGTTTGCTTGGAACATTAACCGGAATGAAGCTGCTAGACATGGATGGGTACGACACCTCGCCCATACCAGGTGGTGGTGGAACTGCAGGGAAGAGCGCAGCTCCGCTTGTTGAACTCGAAGCTGCCGCTGCCGCACCAGTCTCTGAACTCTTGGTTGAAGAACCACTGCCGCTGGCTGCATCGGTGGCACGCTTCCCCCACGCGAGTCTACACGACACACCCGCGATCACGAGATTACCGTTGAGAGCCATCGCAGCCTCTTCCGCAGCTGCTCTTCGCTGGAAGGTAACAAATGCACAGGACTTTTCAGGAACAAGCTTGAGTTTAGTGAGCACACCAAATGGAGTAAAGGCACCTCGCACATCTGATTCCGTTGCATGGCCAGGAATATTAGCCACAAACAGTGTCGTGATGGTTTGGTCCGCAGGAGGCTCGAGCTTGGCTGACTTCCCCGAACCTAGACCAGCAGCACGGCTCAAAATACGATCAGCAAGAGGATCCTTGTTGCCGAGATAGCGATCCTTGATGGAGGTTCGGGTTTGAAGCTCATGCTCTGATGGCATTTCGTGCCGGTAGGGGCACGTGTCTCCTCTGGTGCAACGCCCTGTGACATAGAATGTGCAGATCCTCGCACGATTTCGGTTGTAATTTGTCTTTCCTCGATTGCGAGCAATTTGCTCTAAGAGTGGGTTGGTTTGCTCATACTGTGGCAGTGCACCGCCCTCGTCATCGAGCTTGGCCTCGAGCCGCGCGAGCATCACTCGGCGACCTTTGGAATCACTTGGCATTTCAACCTTTTCGTGGCTCTCAAGGACCGAGTCACGCACTTGGACTGGCAAGCCATACTTCATGTCGAACAGACAGCACTGGCAGACATTCTTCGCCTTGGCACAGGTTTTGCAAATGACAGTCTTTTTGTAGCGCGCATCCTTGCCTGGCTTCCACCTGAAAACTGTAAACCCGCGCTCACACACTTCACAGGCCTTGTTATTCACCGACTTGAGCATCTCAACATATGGATTCGGGCCGAGACAGACTTCGCACAGGATCGGAACATCCACGTCGTCCTCGGGCCGCGAGGCCTTAGAATGATCTTGCAGTTGGAGTGATGTCGTCATTTATATACAATAGAATCTGGTCAGAATATGCGATTCTACCCTAGCGTAAACCGAGTGGGATTGAAACGCCCCGCAACGTCAGAATAGCGTGGTCCTGAGCTGTGAAATGAGCAGAAGCAGATATATTCTCTGCAAGCTGTTGAATTTCCGCGTGTGTCCGTCACAAATGCGTAGAATGCGCTACAGAAACGGGCGTAACAAGACTAGATGGCGAGAAATGGGGAGTCACACGGACGGAAGGGGAAGGCTCAAAGTGAGGAGAGATGAAAAGGGTGGAACCTGAGGCACACTGGAGGGTTCGTAGGGAACTAAGTGGGAAAACACAACGGTTTTGCTAGTAGCGACAATCACACGGAGTTTCTCCTACGCCTCACCGCCTCGATGTGATGATTCCGCAATTCGGTGAGTCTGCTTTTGTCAAAACGAGCAGGTTTGTGGAAATGGGTATTATCGTGAAAGCATCGGTTAGACATGCGTATTGCTCGACTTCTTACTGCGTATTGACGCTAATTCTGTTGTTTTATCCCGATCTAACACTTCCAGTTCACGAGCAAACAACTCGTTTCGGTTTCTGACAGTTACCAAAAGAAGTCACTCGAGCCCATTCGACGTGCTTTTCAGGACCTGGTTACGTGCAGGCCCAGCAGCGCATCAGTCCTCACTTGAGAACGCAGTGCTGCTCCATTTCCACCCGCACTATCCCATGTCACGACAAGCGGTTGATGTAAAAGAGGCAATCTTGGAGCGCGTTGGTTTCTTGCCCAAGGGTGAGTAACTCCACATTCGAGTCTGATATCGTGTATGAGGTTGTATTTTGCGCCGATAGCGATGACTCAAGCGTGCTGTCTTATCCGTGAACCCCCATATAGACGCCTACGGTTGGCTTTATGCGTGTCGAGGCTTGTATCAGCTCAAGGAGTATGGTCTCGTGATCGAAGGACTGAACCACTGTCTCCGTCACGAAGCCACCTCAAAGGAGGCCCTGCATCTACTCGCATTCTCGTTGCTCTACACAAAGCAGTACAAGCAGGCTGCAGCTGCCTTCTACAAATCCATCCAAGCTGGCAACGACACCGATTGGCAGCTGTTGGTCGAGCTCTGTATTGAGAATCCCTCCATCCAGTTCCAGAGTTCCATCAACTATGGCGCTGGTGGAGATGCCGAATAACTGTTTTGACTGAACTCTAACAACTGCATCTGTACCATAAGAATACACCACGTAGGTTTCTCAACCCATGTCCGCTGAATAATTCGGCCACTCAGATTTCACAGCCATCACTGGCTATTGTCTCGTATTTACTGCGAAATTCATACCTGTATTAGCTAGCTACATTAACCTGTTGTGCGATGGACTCCATCGTGTGGGAAGGCATTCGGTTGATACTGTTCAGTTACAATAAAAAAAAGGGTTGGGATATCATGACTGGAGCCTACAATGAAGAGGTGTCCGTACCGTTGGTTTGATTCGCTTAACGAACCTCCTCCTGAGCAAGTGCAATAAGACCATCAACGACCTTACCAACGTTGTCAAAGACCTGGTGAGGAACCGCAGTACCGCACATGTAGGCTGCACCAGTGACGAGACGTGCAGATCGATCGATGCAAACGTCCTCAAGAGTAGTAGGTACGTGCTTGGCACCCATAGCCTGAACAGCCTGAGTAGCACCAGCAAACGGCCACTCGCCACCGGCTTCCTCCTCGCCACCGAGAGTGACGGTGGCCTTCGATTTAAGAACCTTACCAAGGATAACAGGTGCAATGCAGACAGCACCGATGGGTTTCCTTGCCTCGTGGAAAGCACGAATTACGGACTCTACAGTCGGGTTGACCTTCATGTCGGGGCCATCCGTTGCGAAGGTCGAGAGGTTCTTAGCCGCACCGAAGCCACCAGGGAGGAAGAGAGCGTCGAACGATGCTGGGTCAAACTTTTCCAGGGGCTCAACCTTGCCGCGTGCGATACGAGCAGCCTCCTCAAGCGCATTGCGGGTCTCTGGGGTCTTGCCATCTGCCTTGAGATAGGGCTGACCGGTGAGGTGATTGACTGCTGGGAAATCCGCGTTAGGAGCGAAGCAGCTCACAACGCAGCCATTCGCGGTCAGGTGAATCAAAGTCGAGATTGCCTCAGTAATTTCCGAGCCATCCATGAAGCCCGATCCCGAAAGGATCACAGCCACACGGAGCGCCTGGGGATTCTCATCTGCACCAGCCGCAGAAGCTGCTGACTCGGTCGAGGTTGAAGTCGTAGTCGTTGTAGAAGTTGAAAAGCACGCCTTAGGGAGGGACGAAAACCTTGCAGTGGCACGTACGGGAGTAGGGACAAGAAGTCGAGCCTGGAACGACTCCGGTGCGTTTTTTGTGGCAAAGACCACCGAGCTGCTCGAGTTACGACCTATGCTGCCGCTGCACGGCAGTGCACGTGCAGTGGAAGTGCATGTGGAGAAAAGTGCAGCGAGGAAATTCGACGAATTGCGGGGAACCGCTTCTTTCGCAGCGCGAATCAAAGCACGGGCACCAGCCTGCATCTTGGATGACAGGATAGATATGCTTTTCTACACGGAAGATGGGGTCAGGGGCGAGTAGCCAGTGTCAAAACAGTGAGTCGAGACATTTTTCACCCAAGATTCGCAAAATGGATTGGATTTCCACGGCAGCGTGCACACTTCGCAGGTTGATAGTACACAGTCAAGTATTTCTCAAAATGATCAGCCGGACGAGTCGGTTTACATTCCATGACATCAGTCCAGTTGCCACGAAATTATGCATGGCGTCATTCCTCATTAGGGGTCCATTTCTCCATCAGTCCTGGCCTGGATTTTTGCAGTTTCTGTCGAATCCAGGCCTATATCACGCGTCCCAGTGCGTTTTGGCGAAGGAAAAATTGCTAGACTATCTCTACTACTTCTAAAACACCCCTTAGAGCCCGCTTTAAGGCTGTGTACACTGGGCCGCTCAGATGCGTCCCGCTGAGGCCAGCTCCCTCCCTACCCAGCCCACTGGCTCGGTTGCATGCAATTTTTGCGTGCGCGTAAGCTCGACGGGGTGATTGAGGGTTCGAAAAGAGATATTCTAGAGTTGAAATGGGAGATAGTGCCCAGGTGTGTTGAGACTATTATAGCATGCGTGAATAGAGTATGGCATGTAAACCCATCTATGAACGATTGCATCCCGCAACTCCCACGGCTAACCCACCTTTTTGCGGTGCTTCTCAACTGAAGCTGCTTTTAACTCATATCTCCACCGCATTCCGCACGTTTTACTACACGTCTAGAGGGAAGATGGGTAATTCGATCGTCACATCGGTAAGTAGATTGGGCCTTTGACTAGATCGCATCAGTATCACTGGACAGCACTTCCTGTCACGCTCAGAAACTGCGTCTGCACGGAGCTCGGCTGGAAGTATCTTGCTGGACTTGTTGCAGGCTTCAGTCCAGCTTTCGTAAGGCTGACACACAGCACTGGCAATGCACCGCATGCTTATGGGATTCCGTGCCATACCGTATGTATTCCACCCTATAGGATGCCCTGTACGACGTCTGGTACTTCCTTGTAGTATCATGGGACGAAACGGCAACGTTCTCTCAGTTCACTGAGCAGGACCACAAGCTCGTGATTCGCGATATTGAGGCGGTGCTGGAAGAACTTGACACGAAGAAGTTCGTTGATCGGCTCCGGAAATACCATGGCAAGCAAAATTGGGCAAAGCTCGCAGAGCGTGTTTACGAACAATGCCTTCTTATCCTTCAGGTCATTTATGAGGCGAAGAAGTCGTGCTACGAGGCGCGCGTGCAGACTGGCGAGGGTGATAAGGAGGATGCCAAGGTCGGCCTGAGTGAAATTACGACGAACTACCAGGCTATGAAAGCTCGTGCGCGCAATGCGTACGAAGTGATCGTCAAGAAGAACCCTGACGACGAGATCCTGCCCAAGCTCCGCAGAAAGAATATTCTTGGTCCCAGCGACGCTCTTACGGAGGAGATTTTCGCAGACCACTGGGTGGAACATTATGTATCTTTATTCCATGAGTGCTGGCTCACCTGTGTCCGAGCTCATGCAGACGCTGCACGTAGCCAGAGCCGAAGCGCCAAGCGCGGTCTGCATAGCTCAGACCAGGACCTTGACTCCATGGCAGAAATTGTCGACGATACCACGGATTGGAGTATTGATGTCAAGGTAGTAGGTCTCGATCTAAGACACTTCCTGCGCTTCAGCTCGCAAGACAACATCCGAGTCCCACTTAGGCTACGCGCAGTTCAGTCCGCGCTGGCGGCTGCGTCCGTCCTCAAGTCGAAGCAGCTTCGCCCCGAAACTCAAGACCAAAAGGCCAGTAAGCTGGGTAAGCTCGGTCAAAATCTATTAGGAGCGGACGCCTCGTCTGGCAATGATCTTACACTCGGCGCCACTGCCTCGCAGATCGCACAGCGCACCAAAAAGCAGAAGGAACAAGAAGCCGCCGCTTTGAATCATCCCAACTTTTTGATCGAGAATCCTGATGATCTTTTCATGATCGTTTGCGCAAGTCTCTCCAAGGATCGAACAGATATGTGGGTTGTCACCGATCCAGTCCCCATTGCTTCGTCAGCCATGTTCACGCAGCCACTGACGGTTACCTATGCACCACCTCACAAGACTGGGTCCACACAGCAGGCAGCGGTGCCGTCGATCTTGGATGTTGCGTTCAGTACAAACGGTCGTGCACAGGGTCCTTCCCACTGGGCCTCTCACCCTGTCGTTTCGACTGCTATCCCCAACGTTCCACTTCCGCCCCCAACCATCGCCGCTTCTGCAGCAGCCGCATCCTCCTCTGGTTCGATTGCCGCCTCTCGTGAGGGTTGGCTGAGTGCACACGCCTTCGCTCGCCTCCAAACCGTCCAGCTGGGCGTGTATGTTGTTAAGATCGCTGACTCTGACGGTGGTGACGCCGACTTCGAGGTGATGGGTGCGCTCGGTGTGTGCCCTACCGTTCGCCTGATCGAAATCGTGGAGGCTGGTCGTGTTCAGGGTACGGTTATCCTTCCTATCCAGCAATTCATTACTGCAGATAAAGTGTCTCCTCACTTCAGCACAGCGCGCATCGAACTCACACCACGCTTGCTCGAAATTGAAGCGGAAGAGATTAAGCAATACCAGCGAACAAATCGATGGGACCTTGTGGCGTACCGCAAGTGCGAGCAACGCATTCGTGAAGCGGTCCGAAAATACGCCAAGGAAAGCCAGCGCAGCCTTATCTTTGCACAAATGCCTGAATCGTCTCGAAGCCTGTATACCAAATCCCGGCACCCTGAACGTGCATTGCTCTCTCTACAGCGCAGTAAGATGCACGACATCGTTTCAGAGTTCCGAGACTTCCTGAATGCCACTGACGATGATGCTGAGCTTCAGTCAGAGGATGTAATTCGCCTGCGACTGGGTGAGGATCCAAGGGTCCACATTGCAACGAAGGAAGGCCGCTTGATTGACGTACCACGCACCCCGGCAGACGACTGCAGGCAACTGCCTGTTGTGATTACCCCAGTGGGTCCCAAGATCCTTAAGCCTATGAACGCTGAACAGCGTGCCGCCTTCTTGAAGAGGCGTGCCGGCGGCCAGAGTTTGGAAGGTCGAACGAAGGATCAATCATCAGGTGGAGTGTTTGGAGTGTTGCCCTTCAGTATGAAGGATGACAAGCTGGACATGTCCTCGCCTACTTCAATCTACAATCGTATTGTTTCCTTGGTCCAGCCCGATGGTCCAGTCAACATCAATGAGTTGATCGCTGAGGAGCAGGAAAAGTTGCTTAGGGAGTTCAACCGAATACTCGCGGAGAAGGCACCACCAGCGTCAGAGCGACCCTACCCGACCCATCTGTTGGACGCTCCAGAAGGAGAAGAGGGTGTCAATCCACCACAGCAACAGCCCCAGGTTGCGCCCGAGCCGGACCCTAATACCATCGCTTCATCTTCAGAACCATCGACACCAACGGCACCTGCCCATGTGCTCACAACGCATGCTGGTTACACTGTAGCAAAGCACGGTGCGGTTGCGCGAAAGAACTACGGCCACTCAAGGACTGGTTTAGGTAACGGATTTATGGGAACGCTTCAGGAAGAAGAAGCACAGTGCACAATTGTGTAATGGTGTAGGAAGCCCTCTACGATACCTATCGTAAGTGAGTTGCACGCGAGCAAACATGTATTGGCTGTTTAAATCAGGTGTGTATTCACTTCTCCACTAATCTCGTCCGTGCACATTATCCACAAGTCCCCGAAGAGCGGAAGCTTTCCTTCTGTAAACCTTTCCTCGGCCTTTCCCTTAATTGCCACATCACGATCACAGATGCCAGGTCAGCTACTGATTCAATACCATGGCTAAACCAATATAAATCCCTGTATTGTTCAACAATGCTTCGTTCTGAAGCTTCAGATCAAACGTGAGAGACTAAATGAATTTGTTCGAGTGTCCTTTGATCGAGTGTATTGGTTATTGCATTTGGGAAATCTAAGGGACCTCTGGGAGATCTTGGCTCGCTTACAAGCCGACCCCCTTGAAGTCTGCGGGCATTTCATCAATTTGAGTACCGTAGTACTGCTCGATGTCTCGCAAATCGCGCATGTCTTCGTCGCGCACGAAGTTGATAGCGACACCCTTACGTCCGAAGCGACCACTTCGGCCAATTCGATGGATGTACTGCTCACGGGAAAGAGGGAGGTCATAGTTAATAACGAGGGAAACTTGTTGAACGTCGAGCCCACGACCCCACACATCAGTTGCAATCAAGACGCGGGTCTTTGCAGCGCGGAAGTCTTGCATAATAGACTCGCGCTCAGTCTGAGGCATGCCACCATGCATTGCAGAGACGGCGAAACCAGCCTCGCGCATCTGCTGCGCGAGCCAGTCAACCTTCTCCTTCGTGTTGCAAAACACGACGGCTTGTGTAATGACAAGCACGTCGTAGAGGTCGCAGAGTGTATCGAACTTCCACTCTTCCTTCTCTACTGCGACGAAGAACTGCTTGATACCTTCCAAGGTCAATTCATCACGTTTGACAAGAATACGGACGGGCTCGTGCATGAACTTGTTCGTCATTTCAATGACCGCCTGCGACAAAGTGGCAGAGACAAGAACGATTTGCGTGCTTGCAGGGAGGTGTCGGTAGATGGAATAAATCTTCTCCTTGAAACCTGCATTCAGCATTTCATCAGCTTCATCGATAATGAACAGCTTAATGTGTGAGGTCGGCAAATCGCCTGATTTGATCAGCTCTTGGAGTCGGCCGGGTGTGCCTGACACAACGTGAACGCCTTGTCGGAAGGCACGTCGGTCTTCTGCCATAGAATGGCCACCGATGCATGCACGAACCTTTACAGTAAGGTACACGCCCAACGACGTCATGAGCATGCGACTTTGATCCGCAAGCTCGCGTGTGGGCGAAACAATGATGACTTGGGTAGTGTTGGAGCGAGTGTCCGCGGTTTGCAGTGCCGCAATGCAGAAGATGGTACTCTTACCAGTGCCGGACTGGGATTGTGCGATCACGTCTCGGCCATCGAGAATGGGCTTCATAATGCGCTGCTGAATCGCGCTGGGTGTCTTGAGACCGTACTGATAGATACCTCGAAGTAGATCCGGCTTGAGGCCCATTTCATCGAATGAAGTGATGATCTCTACATCCGCAGTCGGAGCATACAATGCCTCATGAGGCTTAATGTGAGATCTGCCGTCATCACGATCCTCCTGCTGCCGGTTTCCTTTGTTGCTCTTGAACTCCATGCTACTGGCGCTGGTCTTTGTGCCTGCCGAAGATCGCTTGGACTCGTGGATCTGGCGCTCATCCTCGCTGCCGCTACCGCTCTCGTCGCTGTCGGAATGTCGACGACGCGAGCCCCGATGGTGGGAAGACATTGTCTGTGTAGGCTTAAGACGGGGTTAGATCAAAGGTTCGTATAAGTACTAGACTGCACACAGGGTATGAATGTGCGAGCTGTGCCGCTGGGGTCCAAAATCCGCGCCGAAAGGATGCCTTGAGGTGAAGGACCGTAAGGCGAGAGGGACAAACGTCTAAAATCCGTAGGTAGATAGAGGATGCATCGCAATGTCAATAAGACAGATAATACTACATCAATGATTTCCATCGATTGATGTGAAATTCACATGCACCACACCCCGTGGAACCTTCTTTTCATATACCACAGAAATCCAAATTGTGAACTTTACAACTGCGCAACAATCGGTTCGAAATCCGTATACGCGACGTCGCCATGGAGCACATTGTCAAGCCAAACATCAAGAAGGACAATTCCAAGTTCAAGAACAACCTTTTCAAGGTTGGCATGGGCTTCGGTATGGGCTTTTTTATCGGATCTGTATCAGGTGCAGCTCACCTCATCTTCACCAAGATGCCGTTGCGAGGCAACATGGGCCATATTATGAAGGGTGCCGTCGGTTTCGGTGTCATCATGGGTGTTGGCTCGCTCCTCCGCGAGGATGGTTAAGATAGATCCGCTCAGAGGCCTCAAAATGCGTCCGATCGAAGTCTTAGTCCTACGACCTGAAACTCCGCGATTGAGAGTCGCGCCGTAGAAACCCAGATTTAGTGTACATGCGAGTAGATTTCAGGAAATGTAATGGTTTATGCATTGGTGAGCGGGGCGCAGAAGTAAGTCCCGAGTTCCCCTCGAGGAATCGGATGAAAAGACAGACTTAGTTGGGGAAGCCCAAGCGACTCGGACTTAGGAAAGATGGTGATCAGACAGCCTCGTGGAGAACGCATCGCTTACGGGGAGTTGTTGGTACGCGACATCGAAAGAACACGCCGTAGCTGGCGAATCATCACGGGGAATCAGACTTTGTAGATGGACTAAGGCTATCAGGACCCGAGTAGGCATTCAAAGCTTGTTCCATTGAGTGTATTCACGTGGATCCTGGGCTCTCAATGACCCGTAGACCACCAAAGCTTTACATCACAGACGAAACACCCTGGCCTCCATAAGCGATCGCTTTGAGCAACGCGCCCTTGTCGTTGTTCTTCACAGCCTGACGACACAGGTTCACCACATTGGTTCGTGCACTTCCGCTGCGTAGACGAGCCGCTTGCTGAATAATATCATGCACCTGCTTGAGGCACTTCAGCAGTGCCTCATGGTTCTGCGCACGTTTGCTATAGTCATCTACAGATGAGATCGGAGAGGAGAACCAGTGCCTCAACGTGTGAGTCAATCCAATGCACGAACCTCGCAAAGACGCATCAATAAGTAACAGGGAAATACGCACTCACACACATTCTTGTACACAAGCCATCCACGTTAAATTTGGTAACTGAAATATCCGTTGATCGTCGCACATCTACCTTAGTCATAGAAATGTAAATAAGGATTACGAAGTCTGCGACCGAATAGGTTGTTAAACGTACCGATTAGCTGCAGGTTAGTATCATGTAGTGTTGTAATATGTGTGATTACATCGTCATAGTTGCCAAGCAACCTCGCGTCCTCTGTCAAGACAGTGAGGGTCTTGATATCCAGTGCGGCAGCAGCTAAATCAACGCTGATGCGATTTCGGGTGGCGTTGTACGCGCCGACTTCATCCATGAGCTTTTCTAGTTGGTTGAATACAGTTGGGAAGTCACATACGCAATCGCAATCCGCTAGCCCGAACCAGCTCATGAGATCCTGAACCAAATCCGCAGCCAGCTCAATATCATCTGTCGAGATCTTGACCACGCCTGGGCCCTCTTCACCCATGCTTATTGCAACGCTCGCTTTGGATGCAACGTGAATCGCACCGATCGCCAGCGTCGATGTAGCTGAATTAGGTGTTCCAGTGACCGTCGTTGTGGCCGCAAGAACAGCACGATCGCAGACAAACGAATTCTCTAGCCATAAGCTCAGCCGATTTGTGCGTTCACCTGCGGCTACGAATCGCACGTAACCTCGTCGGCCTGTGGGTGACGTTGTCGGAGGTAATGTTGAAAGTGGTACAACTCGCAGCATTGCGAAACGAGCCAATGGCCGGCAGAGTTCAAATACGTGATTCAGCGACGAACCTCTTCGTCCCACAACGCAGCTCACTTCCAAATCAACGGGAACGAGTTTGGGAACGACCACTGGGACAGCCACCACCGACGAGGGTTCTGTATAAACAACTGAATAGCCGCCACTCCGATAGACAACGTTCGAAAATATGGTTAAAGCCTTGATGAACATTCCATTGTTTACGCCCAAATTGAGCATCACAGCACCGGCGTTGGGGTCTGGTACCAACTCCAGTACTAGTCTAGTATTAGTTGGGATTACAGTAGTATTGTCATCATGTGTTAGCTGACCATTCGCCATTCCTGACGTATGTTTGCTCCGGAAGAACTCTAGACGATTCAGCTCCTGCAGCAGCGCCGCTCGCTCCGATAATAGTTGACGAAGCTCATCTTGTAGACGTTGAGACTCCATCGCGTCTCGAACACTCTTGAGATCCGGCGTCGTGTAGCCTCGCACAAACCCACTAGTTGTAACCACGATCAGTTGCGGTGTTGCCGATCCATTCAAGTTACCAATGACTAAGGCTGCAATGGAATGCGCAACACCTCCGCCCGCGACGCTTGTCGTTCCTTCGCCAACCCCAACTCCAACAGTCGCCGAGACCACATAGTCGTCTTCAATTACCTCCGTTGTTTGTCCAGCCGCGGAGAATCCGTTTGGTGGGGCCACTAGCTTATCACGAAACACCACATTTCCTGTCTTGATATTTCGGGCCTCGATTTTACCATTCGACCAGCCAACAATCAACTCAAGCTGTCCATCCCCATCGATGTCATAGGCTGCCAAGTCGATAGGAATTTTCGTTGACTTGATGTGCCACTGCCGCTTAAAGTCAACGTATACCCCTAGCGACCCATCGGCCAGTGAGTAGGCAAATGAATTTGACGCTAGTGGAACAAGACACGTCACGACGTCACCCTCAAGCGTCTCCCACATCAGTTGTTCCTGCTGATACAGTCGGATAGCGTAGTCGCGTGTACCGACAAGCATGTTAAACTTCGAATCATCTCCTGAAGTCGCTTTCGATGCACTCGTGGCATCGTCTCCATCGTTAGTCTTCGGTGTCTGGCCGGTGATCTGACCGCTCGCTATCGACATGGAGTTCAGGCTTGGGTGTTGATAACAGAGCGAAGTGACCCGGTCGCCTGTAACTGTCCAAAAAAGCTCATTTCCGGCCTCGCCGAAGCCTTGCAATGTGCAATCACCACCGGCTAGTACTATGCGCGTACCATTAGGCAGCTGACCCGATTTCAAGCATGAGACACCCTCCTAGAGTCGGAGATTCAAGCGGGCGCGGTTAAGTCGTTAGGTGGTTAGCGTTGTCGGTGTAAGCTCAGTCAAGTGTCCATATTCCCCTGCGAATAACAATCAAGTTTAAAAGACCAAGTATACCAAGTCAATCAGCACAAGAATCCATTTTCGCTTCAGCGCCACAGATCAGGCATATCGGATCTAACCAGCTGGCCAAATCCAGCGTACACCAGGCAATCCACGGACTGGTACTCCGTCTCAGAGCCGGACAAGTCCCAGTCGAGGGGCCAGCTAGAAAAGGCCGCCTCGATCAATCGACGGCGGTAGGACAATCGCCTAGCGCGCCCCTTCTTTCTTTCGAGTCAGGCAGAACCCGAATGCAAGACAGTGGCTCACGGACGGTGGGCATTATCATCATCTTGAGTAGTATACAGGCGACTAACAAGCATATCACAATGTCACAATAAGCGTCCACTACTTACGGGCATATTTGCAAAGAACAGATCAGAGTTGCGTTCAACATCATAGGCATGGACGTGGGAGCCTGTACCAATGATAAGCGCGTCACGAGCGATGGACGTGGGCGGCGCGAGAGACCCACTCGCAGCCGGTCCTACCCCAGTGGATACAGCTGTTTCCGAGGCAATAAACGGTGTCGTACACAGTGCAGTGATTCGGCTGCCTTCGTTGAATGTACGAATGCGGCCCTGCTTGAAACTGTCCGTCGAGTTGTCGGTACTCCTCGCGGTACTGCTACTGCCGATGCCGCTGCGACCACTAGTCTGGTGCATGCCCTGTGGTGCAGGGGTGTAGACGACAACTCGGTCGTTCCCCGTAGCCATCGCAAGCGACGGGGTCGTGCCATCGAAGCAGCCCACAGCCACCTGTCGCGGCACGACCGACTCATTGAGATGGAACTCGTAGGCGGGTAGCGCCATGCTGGTCAGGCACGATGGCGAGAAGTGTTCTCGTCGGGTGGATGGGTAGGTATTATGTTGAATCGATGCTTAGCTCAACTCAGATGCGTATCCAGACCGGTCAAATTCTCCCCAGATGGTCTCCAACGAGCCGTATGTGTGGAATAACTGAAAGTGCTGGGAGAGGTTGGGTAGTTCAAAGCAGGGTAAGTCGAGGATGCCGAGGCAATCTGTGTTATCAAATTGACTTACAATAGCGACCGGGTACGAACACTTGTAGTATCATCCACCCTGCATGCCCACACCGCGAAATATACGAACCCCATTCGTGTCAGTCAATTTCGAAATTTTGGGCTGCAGCCACCAGGTGGCATTTCAGCATTCCTGTGCGAGTAAGGGATTCAGTATGAGGCTGATGGTGGGCAGGACGCATGAGCACATTTGCAGGAAACTCTACGCAATTGATTACTTTGGCCTAATTGGCCCTACCCTTGGAGCATGTCACTTCTTGATCGATCGAAACCTTCCCATGCACGGCAATATAGACCAAGAAACCTATCTCCCAGGCACGTTTGCAGGTCGAAACGCCTGAGAGCGGCACATCTCTCTTAGATCCCTGCCCACCCAAGCACATGGCACTGTCATCGTTCACTACAGTCAGTGGCAACACCAGAATCCGTCGGGTTTTGGTGTTATTCGATCGTATTTGCAGGTGTCCATGCATCTGAACACACATCAAATAGCGAGGCAGCTACAACCTGTACTGGTGATCATTACTGCAAAGTGGCTGATGACAACTCAAGACCAGTACCGATGACCATAAACGCAACCCTCCACTCAGTGCCAGGACAACCAGAGAAAAATCGAGTAGTGAGTATGATGACTTGGGGCCGAATTACGGGGCGTCGAGTGAAGATCCCACGGGGATAGTCATGAATTATTGTCGGCATGTGGCCAATCTCCATAATGGGCATAGTATTTCCACAAAAAACTCGGTTCTTATCCTGAAATCATGCCCCGAAGCGTTCCCCGAGATGGCGTGCGGCCTCCCAAAACTCATTTCCAAGGGTAATGCGCCGCATGGGACAGGGATTCTTGCTTGGAAACAAGTTATACTGATTAGTCGTGCCATATTTATTACCTGTATTTGTCAATAACTCGAAACCTTCACGGGTACACCAACAACACCTCGGAACCCGCCGCTCTCGAGGTCGAGGTTCTGATCATGAAAAGAGGCTATTATGCACCTGTTTCGCATCTTTCACCCAGTGCGTGACATTATTTCTAATGAATACCCCAATACTCTCATGTCACCCACCGATCTAGCCTCGCTTCGAAGCGTCTGGACGTATGAGCACGACGCAAAATGTCTTGAAACTGGTCGCTGCTGCGGCAGTCGCCGGTGCAGCCTACTATGTTTACCAGAAGGTACGTGTGATCACGTGTGATCACGAGTCTGTATGTGATGTACGTGAGTTTATACATCCTTTCTTGGCTCATCGACGTGAAATTTACTCCAAACTTCCCACTCTAGGTCTCTCATAGTCCCGCAGAGAGTGAGTCTAGCTCGGAGACGAAGACTGGCGAACAAGCACCGGCAGCATCTACTCCGACTGCAGCTGCAGAACCAGTGCCAGCAACGGTAAAAAGTGCGTCCGAGACTTCCTCCACCCAGCCTACCCAACAGCAGCAGCCGGCTGCGGCTGCTCCTGTGAAGGCCACTCAGGAGTCCCCAGCCGAGACGGTGAAACCAGCAGAGCGCCCAACCGAGGCTCCCGCCGAGGCAGCTGAGCAAAAGCAGGTCGAAGTGGTCGTCGCTCCAGCAAGCGTTACTGCTGCACCAATCGCAGCGGTTCAGACGACTAGCAAGATCGAGTCGACCCCTTCGAAGCAGACTAGGGCCCATGCTGCATCAGAAACGCCCATGCTTGATGAAGACGAGGCTCGTCGACAGGCGTCCTGGCTCAACTTCCCTCGCCAGATTGAGCGCGTTGCAGAGACACTAGCCGAAGAAGGTGGTCGTCAAGCAATGCGAGAAGCTGCGTTGCACCACGCTAAGGCTCAAGCCGAAGCCGAGGCAAAGCGCAAGATTGAGGAGGAGGCTCGCCGAGAGGCTGAGGAGAAGGCTCGCCGAGAGGCTGAGGAGAAGGCTCGCCGAGAGGCTGAGGAGAAGGCTCGCCGAGAGGCTGAAGAGAAGGCTCGCCGAGAAGCTGAAGAAAAGGCTCGCCAAGAGGCTGAAGAGAAAGCTCGCCGAGAGGCCGAAGAGAAAGCTCGCCGCGAAGCTGAAGAGCAGGCTCGCCGAGAGGCTGAAGAGCAGGCTCGCCGAGAGGCTGAAGAGCAGGCTCGCCGAGAGGCTGAAGAGCAGGCTCGCCGAGAGGCTGAAGAAAAGGCACGCCGAGAGGCCGAAGAAAAGGCTCGCCGAGAGGCTGAAGAAAAGGCTCGCCGAGAGGCCGAAGAGCAGGCTCGCCGAGAGGCTGAAGAAAAGGCACGCCGAGAGGCCGAAGAGAAGGCTCGCCGAGAAGCTGAAGAAAAGGCTCGCCAAGAGGCTGAAGAGAAAGCTCGCCGAGAGGCCGAAGAGAAAGCTCGCCGAGAGGCCGAAGAGAAAGCTCGC
>Ga0180217_1001047_pt1 | contig 33916 bp, 32 predicted proteins | sample eDN3rd37CBELigOP_FD_128521 | JGI IMG/M metagenome (GOLD analysis project Ga0180217, IMG submission 128521) | Enriched Organic Plus compost microbial communities from Emeryville, California, USA - eDNA 3rd pass 37_C BE-Lig OP (version 2) (version 2) ... | reverse complement strand
TGTGCTCCGGCAGCGCCTCAGCGAGCATCCGCAACGCCCGCTCACGCATCTCCGGTTCAAACTTCTTCGGCATCGTCATCCCATCCTGAATTAAAGGACGGAACTAAAACCAGGCCGATTCACTCGACCCGTTCTCCCGCCAATCCCACCAGTAGTACACGGCGGCCTGGTGCTTGGGATCGACCACCACCTTGCGGTCGAGGACGCGTTCGGCGAGCGCGGCAGCGTCTGACGCCTCCGGGCTACCGGCGGCAGCGGACGGGTCATAAACGGGGAACGACATGATCGTTGCGTTCGTCTCGGCGTCAACCACACTCGGCTCCAGCTCAGCCAGCATCGCCCGACTCGGTGCAATGACGATCTGCTCCCCGAGCGGAACGACCCGAGACGGCAGTTTGTCGTCGTCGCGTTGGTAGTGGTCGAGGATCGGTTCGGCTGTCAACTTGTCGGTATCAACCAGCAGCCATCCCTTCGCGTCATAGCCAACCACCCACCGACCGTCCGCGGACGCTTGCAGCTCGCACGACCCCTTGGACGGTTCGTCCAACCACATTTCCCTGCCCGGTCCCCGCACCTCGGCCAGCTCAATCGACTTCAACTCGTTGAGTTCGGAGTCGTAGATTCGAATCGTGTGCTGCCAGCCGGCCTCGACGGTCCCCTGCGCTGACAGGCCCTTCGCTTCGATGGTGACGATTCGGACGTCGTCGGACCCTGCGACCGCATAGCCGCACGGCGTTTCGACCGGCGTGAGCTCCGCACGTTTCACGCCGCTCGGGCTGTACGTGGTCAACCCGGTCAGCGTGCTTCCCAGGGACTCTGTCCCGTCGCCCAACGTGACCACGGTGTCACCGCGCGCGCCAACGACTGTCCCGTTGAACGTGCCGACGATCTCGAACGCCGAGAACTGTCGGGTCTTGGCGACCTCAGCCACTGCGCTGGCGGACGGTGACGCGGCCGGCGCGGCCTCGTCCTTGTCCCCGCAGGACGAGAGCGACAGCGCGAGTGCCACGGCTGTCGCGGCGGCGAACTGTTTTCTCACGGACCGCCGCGAAGCTGTGGTGTCTAGAGCACCAAGGCATTGGCTCGCCGAACGGCCGTCGCTGTCGATGTCATCTGTGTGCATGATCTACCTCAAGAATCTTTGGACTGGGCGGTGCATCTGGGTCCATCTCAGCGCTGGTCAGGCGTAAGCGCGATGGGGATCAATCCACCTGGGTGGTCGTCCGGCCGCATCGCACATCACGGTTTCGGCCAACCCGTGAAGTCCGTGAGGACCGGCAAGATGAAGACGCTGCTGACGTTCTTCGCCAACTCCCTGTCGCCAGAACCGGGCACCCCGAGCCATAAGTCGTGGAGATGCTCTTCTGCGGCGTCCTGCAGGAAGACGGCGACATCCGTCGGGAGTCGATTCGGCCACGGAGCGTCGGCGAGCGACACCGGCCGCCAGCCCGGATCGACGACGCGCAGCGCATTCGTCTCGTCCGCTGCTGAATCGTCGAGGGCAGGAACCTTCGCAACATAGCCTTTTTGTGTGGAGAGGTCGATCGCGTAAACGGCGTGATCACTGACCCACAGCGCCATGTCATCGATGTGCTCCGCAGTCAGGTCCGGATACTTGAGGAGAACAGCCGCCGACCCGCGGTCCAACTCCGCTGTTGCCCGTGCATCAAGCACCATGATCGAGTCTTCGTACCTGCGTGAGTACTTCTCGTTCATGGCGAAGAAGTTCACTTCGCCAATCACGTACTCATCGGCAGCATTGACGATGCCGGTCTGACCGGTTCCCGAGTAGTAGGCGCGCTCGAACATCGTGCGATGAGCCGCACCCGTGTCGGAATCGACCCAAACGGCCTGGTAGTAACTCCCCCCGTCGTCGGCCAAGCATGAGGCAATGCTCCCGTAGATCCGTTGGCCGACGATCAAACTCGGTGCGAACGCTCCGCATGTTTCGTCTTCTTCGATCCATCCGTCCCCGGGGAGGTCGCCCACTTCAATAGTGACTGTCTTGGGCTCGCTGGTCGGGTTAGCGATATCGAATTGCAGGACACTTCCCGCGTCATAACCTTCACCGTCTCCGCGCACGACCAGCACCGTCGAGTCATCGAGGAAACCTGCCACCTTGTCCGAGTCTCGGCCATCGCTTTCGAGCGGCAGTGCGACCCGTTGGTCGGGGCGACGCACTGGCACGATGTATGTGCCTTCTTCGATACCGTCCCTGTTGTGGTGGACGTCCACCAACAGGTGTTCGCCGTCGGGGCTGACGTGCGAGACCGACGCGTTACCGGGCAAAGCAAACGTCTGCCCGTCGGGCAGAACGAGTTCTGTCGGCTGCCCTATGGATCGGTTCACGACCACAATCGGGGCATCAACCGATGCAGCATCCTTGGTCGATCCGTCGTCGGTGGACTTCGTGGTCTGTGCATTTCCGCCGCAGCCGGCGATCGCGGTCAACAGCAGCGCAGTCAGGAGTACGACGCCTCTAGGTCGGCGGTTGTTCATATGCATTCCATTTCGTCGAGATTGGCAGCGCGATGTTCTAACCACATCAACGGGCGCTTCGCTTGGCCATGGGGATCAATCCACGTGTGCCGGGTGGGCAGGGGCCGGATCGGCATCGAGCAGCCGCAGATGATCGGGCCGGACCACTCGTGCTGCGATCGCGTACTCGACCAGGCGCGCGCGTCGCTGCATGGCGTGCTGGGTGGGGCCGCCGCGTAGGCCCTTGACGCCCGCACGGTCGAACTTGTCGCAGACGTTGTCGAGTTTGCGGTTGAACGTGGTGATCGCCCAGCCGAGACGCGCGGCGGCGGCTGCGTTGCTCGGCAACTCACTCGGTCCGGAGCCGACGCGACGCAACTGATTCTCGGCCAGAGCGATGATCAGCAGCAGTTGGCTGTCGGTCAGCGTGACGGCCCCGAGGGTGGCTGTTCCGACCAGCGTGGCGCGCGTGTCGACCGGTTCCGGCCCCAGTCCGAAGGGTGCGTCCGTGCAACTGACGGTGACCTCGTACGTGGTGGTGCCGGCCGTGAACAACAACGCGACCGACGGCAGCACGATCGGCAGTTTCGAGCCCGGACCGATCACAGCGTGCAGCGTGCCTACCTCGCCGCTGACCGTGACAGCCAACCGCGACCCGACGTTGACTACCCACCACAGTCCGTCGGCGTGGACCAGTTCGACCATCCTGCGATGCAGAAATGCGTTGTCGTCATCGACCGAGAGGTCACCTTCTCGTCCGATCACGAACCGATCACCCGGCGTGGTGCGATACTGCTCTCCGCAGTAATCGACGATCAGACCTTGCGCGCGATCCATCGTCAGGCCAGATCGATCACGACGCCGATGTCGTCGGTCAGCCACAGGGTCGATCCCGGACTCAACGGAGTGCGGTCGTGGGTGACCCGCGCCCGCTGCGACTGGCCGGGCGGGCTGAGCGCAGTTCCGTTGGTCGACCTGTCCGAGACCGCCAACTGGCCGTCAGCGTGTTCGACGATCGCGTGCGTCGAGGACACGGCACCATCATCGATCGTGACCGCGATGGCACCGGCCGGTGGTTGGGGCGCACGCCCCAGAACCAAGACGTCTGAGAACTCGACGCGCTTGCCGGAGGGCAGCAACGCCGCACCGCGTTTCGGCGCAACGGATGAGTCGGACCGTCCTGCACGTGGGATCGGGGCAACGTCTGTCCTTCCGGGCGACCAGGTGATCTCGCTGGCGAACACCACCCCTCGATCCAGCGGCAATCCGCTCGTCGCTGTCTGTTGATCTCCCGTTCGGAGACGGAAGGCGGAGCCATCTTCAACCGGGAACCGCCGTTCGGTCCACGTCGTGACGGCCGATCCGTCCACCAGGCTGCCGTGACACTCCACGATGTGGTCGCCCCGAGCTGCGACCACCACGTGTCGATCTTCAACGACCGCTGCCGCAAACGAAGGCGTCGCCGCCAGGTCCCCGTCAGACAGCGCCGTGAGGAGCCGGAGCATGGTCACGTCCTGACCGATGAGCGCGACGAGGCGGTCCAGACCCGCACTGCCCGTCATGATCACCGAGCGATCGTCGACGAACACCGCGTACTCGCCGGGATGGTACAACCCACGCATCATGTTCATGCGCCCCGATCGGTAGGTGCCGGCGGGGTGTACAGCGGTCCGAACGCCTCGCGCACCGGTGTGGGAATTGTCAGAGCACCGACGGCCACTCCGGGCAGAGCCAGGGCCGCAGCGAGGTCGATCCACGTCAGCCGCATGGAGTTGTCGGCCGAGCCACCCACACCCAGAGCAACGACGCCGAGAACGAGTGCGACGCTCAGGACCAATGTCACCAGCGAACGGGTTCGCGCCGGGTCCGACTGCAGCATCGAGATCGAGGCAAGGGATGCTCCGGCGATCGCGATGACGAGCACCATCGTGGTGATGTAAGACCCGCTCCAGTTGCTGCCGGAGTCGGACTGCATCAGGACCAGTACCACGAAACGCAAGACGCAACCGATCGCGGCCAGTCCGAGGGCGAATCGCGCGACCGTCACCCACTCGACCGCGGAACGTTCGCGCTGCACCTTGACCATCAGCGGCCTCGACGCGAACACCGCAACCGCCGCCGCGAAGAAGGCTGTTGCAGTGAAGAACGGGCCTTGGAACGACCCCGTGGCGCTGCTGACCGCATCGCCCATGGTGGCCAACAACTCAGCAGCCAGCACGGCGCATCCGATCGCGATCAGCACCACCACGCCGGCGAACGAATGGCGCATTGCCCGCAGGAGCGGGATGCCGAAGAGCAGACACCCGGTGATCGCGATGAGCACGACTGCCAACGCTTGAGCGACGTAATCGGTCAGCCCTTCGGTGAACAAGAACCAGCGCGCCGTCGTGACGACGGCGACGACAAGTCCGCCGATGGCCAGCACTCGACCCGCGAGTTCCCACCAGGAATCACTTCCCGCACCGGTCGGCTCACCCGCACGCGGCTGCATCGCCAGCGCCACTGCACCGCTGAGCAGAACGACACCGCCACCGAATCCTCCGCCGTCGTCGAAGTTGATCAATCCGTCGATGAGGACGACCAGGATGCTGATCAGCGCAGGGACATTCAGCGCCCACTTGATCAGTTGCGTTTCCGATGCTCCCAGCGCTCCCAGCAGCCCGCCCCGTTGCAGGTAAGGCAGCGACAGACTCGCTGCGCTCAGCAGCACCGAGATCAACACCCACCAGCGGTCGCCTCCGTCGTGATAGGAGAAGTCCCAGGTCACACCCAGTGTCGTAAACAGCGCCAGCAATGCCACGCCGTCTCGGATCAGATCCGGAACGGACAGGCCAGGCAGGCCGTGACGCATAGTGGGCGGTGTCGGAGTTCCTGACGACGCAGTCGGGTCCGAAGTCGTCGCGGCCGGCGTCGCTTCCGTCGGCGTCGTCGAGTGTGGGCTCGTCGTCGGTGGCGGGGGCACCGGCGGTGGCGTCACCGATGCACTTAGGGCGGTCGCTGCGGCGGCTGTCGGAGCGCTCTGCGTCGGTGCCGGCGGGACAACTGGCGGCGTAGGAGCAACCTGCGGTGCCGGCGGCTCGACGGGAACACCGCCTGCTCGATGCGATGCGTCCGGTTCGTCGGGGGTCGCATCGCCGGGCACACCGCCGCCGATGGGTCGAACGATCGTGGCGTCGACAGCCGGCTGCTGCACCGGAGTTCCGCAGACCCCGCAGAACTTGCCGCCGTGTACGGCTGCGCCGCACCCTCCACATGTCTGGTCTGCCACGTTGTGCACCCTTCTGTTGACTGAAGAACTCGTTCAGGCCCGTCCTTGGGCGAACCCAGCCAAGTCGTCATGGCCGTCGAATGCGATGGGTACCGGTCCCCATTGCGCGATATCGATGCAACGACGCGCAGCGACCGGCGGATACGACGTGCACGCGAACTCGGACAAACCCGGACACGCGTTGAAGGCACGAACCGAGGCCCCTGTCGTCATGGTGAATCGTCCCCATCGCGTACCGGGCCGGTGCGCCCTACGTTTCAAAACGTCGGCCCGTACGGCGGCAGCTCGACATCTGAATCCACATCCACGAAACGAAGGAACTCTCATGACCACCACGAACTTCTGCACCCACTGCGGAACGGGCGTCCAAGCGCAGCAAGCCTTCTGTACCGACTGCGGCGTCGCGATCACCCCGCCGGCAGTCATTAGCGCAGCTGCCGCGTCGGCGGCCAGCAACAGAACACCTCCGTTCCCGGCCGCAGCACCGCTGCCGTCGGTCTCGAGCACCCCACATGTGCTGCCGCATTCGGTCCCCGCCTCGGCTCAAACCGGATCCGCAGGCGGCAAGCTGCTCGCGTCGGGTGTGCTGTCGATCATCACCGGATCGGTCTACCTCCTGATGGCCCTGACGACGGTCTCCATGAAGGACACAGTGTTGGGCGATATGGTCGACGACGCCACGGGGATTCTGACCCTGATGCTGCTGATTTTCCTGGGGCTCGGTGGCGGATTTATCGCCGTCGGCGCCGGCGCCTGCCGCGTGAAGCAATGGGCCCGCGCGGCCACGCTCGCCTTGGGCGGTCTCAGCCTGCTCTTTTTCCTGATCGTGCTGATGAACACAGGTGAGGCAAGCATGGTGGTCCCGATCGCCTGGTTCGGCCTGATCGTGGGGCTGGCCGTCAACCTCAAGCCGCAAGTCGCCCCCACTCAGCCGGTCCAGCAGGGCTGAAGCCGCTCTGAACGTCTAACCGAGGTTCCGTCAGTAGGGGCGCCGGTAACGCGAGCGGATCGCAGGCGCCGTCGTGGCCAGGCAGAGGAGGGAGTCGCCCTGGGGTTGGGCGGCGACCGACGATAACGCCGCCAAGGCGGTGCATGCGGTTCGCGAGTCAGGCGACCTCCCTACTGGCGGGATCTCTACGAATGGGGGACGGTGACGTAGTCGACCTGGCGCGCAGCGATGTCGACGACTGCAGGCCGAACGCGGACCCGCGATCCGGCCTGCAGACCGTCCCCGCGACAATCCGACAGCACCGGCGGGTCGACGACCATGACCTCGGCTGGGCGATCCCCATCGGCGTCCCGGGTGACAACGGCATCGAAGGTATCGGCCTGGTGCTGGTCCATGACCCAGGCCTCCACCAGGTCGATCGCCTCGCGGTAGGCGCGCGACGCGATGTGATCGCTGGCACCCATCGCATCGACGGCTTGCGGCAGCGCCTCACGCAATGGGCCCGGAACGTCATGGCCCGCGCTGATGGCCAGACAGACCTGTGTGCCGAACCGGTCGACGAGGCGACGCAGCGGTGCCGTCACATGGCTGTAGTACCCGCCGATCCCGGCATGTGAGGGCTCCTGCGGTGGCGCACCGTCGAATGATTGATACCCAGCCCCTCGGAGCAGTTTAGTCGCTCCGGTCGCCAAGGCAATCGACTCGGGTCGGGTCATGTCGAGGCTCGCCAGGACTTGGCCCGGAGTGTCCCCATCCGCGACACTCACGCCGAGTTGGGCGGCCAACGACATGAACTCGGCGACGTCGCGGCGGTCCGGTTCGGGCAGCGTCCGCAGCAGTCCCACGCCTGCGTCCAACATCATACGGGCGGCCGCCATGCCGGTCAGCAGCGACACCTCGGCGTTCCAGGCGTCGGCCTGCGTTCGCGGTTCGATGCGGATGCGCCACGAGACGCCATCGGCCACGACCTCTTGGGCGGGAAGCGCCAGCTCGATCGCGCCGTCGGCAAGCCGTGCTGCGTACCGTGCGCGGCCGAGCTCGGGCAGCGCTTCGATGGACGAGTGCAGCCGTCCGCCGTCAGCATCTGCCTGGACTGCGGCATAGTCGAGCCGCGCGACGGATCTGACGAGCGCCCGTTCGACGCGCGCTTCACCGATCCGGCCGTCCGCATCGACGTCGATCGTCCACACTGCGGCGCTGCGCAGCTGATCTGGCAGCAAGCTCAACGAACCTTCCGACAACACCGGTGGGTGCAGGGGCACCCGACCATCGGGCAGGTAGATGGTCTGGCCCCGTCGGCGAGCTTCGACGTCCACTGGCCCGCCCAGTTCGATCACGCTGCCCAGATCGGCGATGGCATAGCGGACCCGGATCCGATCGCTGACCCGCTCCAAGTGAACCGCTTGATCCAGATCCATGGCGCCCGGCGGGTCGATCGTCACGAACGCGATGTCCGTCAGGTCGAGCGGCGCTGATGGCTCGATGGCCGACAACCGCTCGGCCTCGGCCATCACATCGGCGGGGAACTCATCGGTGCGCTCTCGTGACGGAAGTTCCAGTTCGGCTCGCAGGTCGGCGAAGTCGCGGGGTGCAGACGAGGACACGCTTCGACCTTACGCGCCACGACCGGTCCGCGCGCAGCCGCTTCTGGTGTGGCGTTCTCGGCTGCAGCCGGCGAAACGACGACGCCGCCCGTCCCACACGGGACGGACGGCGTCGTGTGATCGAGTGCGGTCAGTGCGAGTGGCCCGCGTGCTCGTCGTCGTCGCCCTCAGGCTTGTCGACCACCAGCGTCTCGGTGGTCAGCAGCATCGCCGTGATGGACGCGGCGTTGGCCAAGGCCGTGCGGGTGACCTTGACCGGATCCAGGATGCCCTGGGCGATCAGGTCGCCGTACTCGCCGGTCGCGGCGTTGTAGCCGTCGCCGGACTCACGAACCTTGTTGACCACGACCTCACCGGAGACACCGCCGTTGCGGGCGATCCACTCCAGCGGAGCGTCGGCACCCAGGCGCACGATGCGTACGCCCGTCGCTTCGTCGCCGACCAGTCCGAGGCTGTCGTCGAGCACGCTGACGGCGTGGACCAGTGCCGATCCGCCGCCGGGCACGATGCCCTCCTCGATGGCCGCGCGGGTCGCCGAGACGGCGTCCTCGATGCGGTGCTTCTTCTCCTTGAGCTCGACCTCGGTCGCAGCGCCGACCTTGATGACGCAGACGCCGCCAGCCAGCTTGGCCAGCCGCTCCTGCAGCTTCTCGCGGTCCCAGTCCGAGTCGGTGTTCTCGATCTCGGCCTTGATCTGCTCCACGCGACCTTCGACCTGCGCAGCGTCGCCGCCGCCGTCGATGATCGTCGTGTTGTCCTTGGTGACCACGACACGACGAGCCGTGCCGAGCTCCTCCAGACCGATGGAGTCGAGCTTGAGACCGACGTCAGGCGTCACGACCTCGGCCCCCGTGAGGGTCGCGATGTCCTGCAGCATCGCCTTGCGACGATCGCCGAACGCCGGAGCCTTGACGGCCACCGAGGTGAAGGCGCCCTTCATCTTGTTGACGACGAGGGTCGACAGCGCCTCACCCTCGACGTCCTCGGCGATGACGAACAGCGGCTTGCCGGTCTGGACGACCTTCTCCAGGACGGGCAGCAGCTCCTGGATGGAGCTGATCTTGCCCTGGTTCACCAGGATGTACGGATCGTCGAGCACCGCTTCCATGCGTTCGGCGTCGGTGACCATGTACGGCGACAGGTAGCCCTTGTCGAACTGCATGCCCTCGGTGAACTCCAGCTCGGTGCCCATAGTGTTGGACTCCTCGACGGTGATCACGCCGTCCTTGCCGACCTTGTCGAACGCTTCGGCGATGAGCTCACCGATGTGCGAGTCGCGCGACGACACGGTCGCGATGTCGGTCATGTCCTTGACGTCGTCGACCGGACGGGCGGCCTCGTGGAGCTTGCCGACCACGGCCTCGACGGCCGCCTCGATGCCCTTCTTCAGGCCCACCGGATTGGCGCCGGCGGCCACGGCACGCAGACCTTCGTGGACCATCGCCTGAGCAAGCACCGTGGCGGTCGTGGTGCCGTCACCTGCGACGTCGTTGGTCTTGGTGGCGACCTCCTTGGCCAGCTGGGCGCCGAGGTTCTCGAACGGATCGTCGAGCTCGACGTCGCGTGCCACGGTGACACCGTCGTTGGTGATGGTGGGCGCGCCCCACTTCTTGTCGAGGACGACGTAGCGGCCCTTGGGGCCGAGCGTCACCTTGACGGTGTCGGCGAGCTTGTCGACGCCGCGCTCGAGCGCGCGACGTGCGTTCTCATCGAATTCCAGGATCTTGGCCATGTGTGCCAGACCCCGATCAGGCCAGAACGGCGAGCAGGTCGCGGGCCGAGAGGATCAGGTAGTCCTCACCGCCGTGCTTGACCTCGGTTCCGCCGTACTTGCTGTAGAGAACCTTGTCGCCGACCTTGACGTCGAGCGGAACGCGGTTGCCGTTGTCGTCGACCCGACCGGGGCCAACAGCCAGGACGACGCCCTCCTGGGGCTTCTCCTTGGCGGTGTCCGGGATGACGAGTCCTGAAGCGGTGGTCTGCTCGGCCTCGGCGGTCTGGACGACGACACGATCCTCGAGCGGCTGAATGGTGACCGACACGATGTCGACCTCCCCTTTCGAACGAATGAATGTGGCCAGTCGGTGTGACTGGTGGCGAGACGGTTCGCCACCCCAAAAACTAGCATGCCGTTGGCACTCTCCCCAAGAGAGTGCTAATTCGTTCGCTCTCAGCAGACTCCCGGAGGGCGGTGAGCTAGCGACGTATCCCCCGATGACGGTGGCTGAGCGACGTTTGAGGACGATGGATAGGACGCTGTCGCACCTGCTGCCAGACTTCACCTGTGGACGTCGAACTCTTCGAACAGCTGCTGACACCGGCGGGGCAGCTACTGCTCGCCGAGGTCGCGGAGCACGTCGGCGTCGAATCGGACCTGGCCCTGGGCACCCGACTGCGCAAGACCTGGGCGCCCGACCTCGTCGCAGCTGCCGTGACGCAACATCACCTGCGCGGCCGAGCCGCCGCGAAGTTCGGGCCGTCCGCGGCGCGCCTGTACTTCACGCCCGACGCTCTGGAGCAGTCCACCCGATCGGCCGTCGCCGATCACCGCGCCGCGCGCCTGGTCACCAACGGATCGACGGCCGTGGTCGACCTCGGGTGCGGCATCGGCGGCGACCTGATCGCGTTCGCTCGAGCCGGACTTCGAGCTCGCGGCGTCGACTCCGACCCGGTCCGAGTGGCGATCGCCCGAGCCAATCTCGAGGCACTCGGTCTACGCGGCACGGTGGAGCTCGCCGACGCGACGACGATCGTGCCGGACCCTGACGAGGTCGCCTTCGTCGATCCCGCACGGCGCGGCGCCAAGGGCCGCACCTGGTCGACAGCCGATCTGCGTCCCCCGTGGTCGTGGGTGACCGACCTGCTGGCAGGTCACGCGGTCGCGAAGGTGATGCCCGGGCTCGCGCACGGCGACGTCCCTCCCGGGGTCGAGGCCGAGTGGGTCAGCCACCGCGGCGATCTGGTCGAGGCGTGCCTGTGGGGTGCGCCTTTCGCCGGAACCACCCGCCGCGGAACCGTGCTGCCCGCCGGCGTGAGCCTGACCGCCACGGGTGAGCCCCCGGCGATCGCCGACGTCGGCCGGTACCTGTACGAGCCCGACGACGCGGTGATCCGGGCCGGGTTGGTCAGCGAGCTGGCCTCGAGCATCGGCGGATGGTTGGTGGACCCCAAGATCGCCTACATCTCGACCGATCGCCTCGAGACCACCCCGTTGGCTCGCGGATTCACGATCGTCGACGAGCTGCCGTACCGCGAGAAGCAGCTGAAGGCCGCGCTGCGTACACGACGCATCGGCACGCTGACGGTCAAGAAGCGCGGCGTCGACGTCTCACCGGAGCAGCTGATCAAGCGCCTGCGCCTCGACGGGCCGCACCCGGCAACGGTGATCTTGACGCGCGTGCGCGACAAGGCGTCGGCGTTCCTGGTCGAACCGCACTGAACGGGCCGCACCACCTGGGCCACACTGGACGACATGCGGATCGATCTCAACGCCGACCTGGGCGAGTCGTGGGAGCAGTGGGAAGCCGGTACGGACCGGGCGCTGCTGGAGATCGTGACCAGCGCCAACGTCTGCTGCGGCGCGTACGCCGGGGACGTGGACCTGATGCTCGCGACCACCGAGGCGTGCCACGAGCTGGGCGTGACGGTCGGCGCGCAGGTCGGCTACGCCGATCGAGAGGGCTTCGGTCGTCGGCCGCAGGAACCGTCCACCGCGGACCTGATCGCCGTGCTGCGCGAGCAGATCGACCAGCTTGCGGCCGTCGCCGACGCCGTCGGGACCACGGTGTCGTACGTCAAGCCTCACGGCGCGCTGTACAACGCGATCGTCCACGACGAACGTCAAGCGACCGCGGTCGTCGAGGCCGTCGCGCCCTACGGGCTGCCCGTCATGGGTCTGCCGAACAGTGCCGTCCTCCAGATCGCCGGGGCCGAAGGACTCGAGACGATCACCGAGGGATTCGCCGATCGTCGGTACGCCCTGAGCGGGACGCTGGTCCCGCGGTCCGAGCCCGGTGCCGTCCTGGACTCCCCCGACGCTGCCGCGTCCCAGGTCGTGGACCTGCTGCCGTCGGTCCGCTCGATCTGCGTCCACGGCGACACGGTCGCGGCCCTCGAGATCGCACGCGCCGTGCGGTCCGCGGTGGAGACCGCCGGAGCGACCCTGGTGGGACTGCATCGATGAGGGTGCTGCCGTGCGGTGACCGCGCTGTCCTGCTCGACTGCGCGTCGTTGGACGAGGCCCGCCGGTGGCACGCCGCGCTGCGCGACGAGGCGGACGTGACGCTCGGCGCCCGCACGGTCCTGGTCCACGGCGATCCCGCTGCGTCCCGCGCGCTCGTGGCGCGCACCCGGCCGCAGGACCTGGAGCACACGGTCGGCGAGCTGGTCGAGATCCCCGTCGTCTACGACGGGGACGATCTCGACGACGTCGCGCGGTTGACCGGGTTGACGCCGTCCGAGGTCGTCGAGGCGCACACCGGTCGTCCGTGGATCGCCACCTTCGCCGGGTTCGCGCCGGGCTTCGTGTACCTGTCCGGCGGGGACCCGCGTCTGGACGTGCCGCGGCGGTCGACGCCGCGGACCCGCGTGCCCGCCGGCTCGGTGGGGCTCGCCGGCACCCTGAGCGGCGTGTACCCGCGCCCCTCGCCGGGTGGCTGGCAGCTGATCGGCCGCACCTATGTCCCGATGTGGGACCTCGACGCTGACCCGCCCGCTCGCCTGCGCCCGGGTGCACGCGTGCAGTTCGTCGAGGCGCGACGATGACCTTCCTGGTCGAGCGTGCGGGAGTCTTCACGACGGTGCAGGACCGCGGTAGACCCGGCTGGTCCGACCTCGGGGTGTCCGAGTCCGGCGCGTTCGACCGTCTCGCTGCGCACCAGGCCAACGCGCTGGTCGGCAACGACGACTCCGCTGCGGTTCTGGAGGTGCTCGGCGGTGACCTCGTGCTGGTGGCGAGGCATCATCACGTCGTGGCCGTGACGGGTGCCTCGGTCGAGGTAGCCGTCGACGATCGGCCGGTTGCCCAAGGTCGTGCCGTTTCGGTCCCTGCAGGAGGCCGTCTGACGATCGGCCGGGTCGTCGCCGGCGTCCGCACCTACGTCGCCGTGGCCGGCGGAATCGCCGTGCCCGACGTCCTGGGATCCCGGTCGTACGACACGCTCGCGGGGCTCGGCCCCGATCCGTTGTCCGTGCATGCGCACCTGCCCGTCGGACCACCGAGTGGCCGGCCTGCCGACGTCGATGTGACCTGGTCGCCGCGCCTGGGCGAAGCCACGGTCGACGTCGTCCTCGGCCCCCGCGACGACTGGTTCCCGACGCGGTCCGTCGACACCTTGCTCGGTGAACCGTGGATCGTCACCGCCCACAGTGATCGAGTCGGCCTGCGCTTGAGCGGCACCGCGTTGGAGCGTTCCGTCACCACCGAGCTGCCCAGCGAGCCGTGCGTGCGCGGCTCGATCCAGGTCGCCGCCGACGGCCTGCCCATCGTCTTCGGACCCGATCATCCCGTCACCGGCGGCTACCCGGTCATCGCCGTGGTCACCGATGCGCACCTGGACCGACTCGCCCAGCTGCGACCCGGTGACCAATTGCGCTTCACGCGGACCCCGCGCATGCCATGATGCGTCGATGAAGGATCTTCGCTCGCTGGTCGTCAGCCTCGTCATCGGCTCGTTCGGCATTGCCGCCCTGATGGGCATCGCGGCACTGCTCGGTGCAGGATCGTTCGGCGAGACGCAGGCCAAGATCCTGCTGACCACTGTCATCGTCGGGGTCGAGTCGATCGCGATGTTGTGCTTCCTCGCCGTCGCCGGACGACCGGCGGCACCCCTCGGGGTCACCGGGGCCCTGATCTCCCTGGTCCCGACCGCGATCGCCTTGTACATCACCTGGTCCGCGTCGTTCGAGGACGACTTCACGTGGCGAACCTTCGGGGTGACGGTGACGGTGGCAGCGTCGATCGCGCAGGCCTGCCTGCTGCTGTCGCGCCGACACGACCGTCCGTTGCTGCTGGCCGGGACGATGCTGGTCATCACGGTCGTCGCGGTCATGATCATCGGTCCGATCCTCGACATCGGGGGCGACGGTGACCTGTACTGGCGGTTGTTCGGCGTCGTGGCGATCCTCGACGCGCTCGGGACCATCACGTTGATCGCACTGAGCGTCTTCGGCCCCAAGGAACCTGCGTCGACCGTGGCGGTGGGGCGCCTCTCGGATCCGGTCGCTGCCCGTCTGTCCGATGTCGCGGCGCAACGCGGCACGTCGCCCGACGACCTGGTGACGCGGTTGCTCGACGGCCTGGAGTGACTCAGGCTGCGACGACTTGGGTCACCGGCATCCCGGAGTCGACCGGCAGGTCCAACCGGGACGGCTCGACACCGCGCCGGACCACCTCGGCACCGAGCGCCGCCACCATGGCTCCGTTGTCGGTGCACAGGCCGATCCGTGGCACTCGTACCTCGATACCGGCGCGTGCTGCCCGTTCCTCTGCGAACTGACGCAACCGTCGATTGGCGGCGACCCCGCCGCCGATGATGAGTGTCTCGACGCCGTACTCACGGCAGGCTGCAACGGTCTTCGCGGTCAGCACGTCGCACACGGCGTCCTGGAAGGACGCTGCGACGTCAGGGACCGAGATCTGACGACCCATCCGCTGCTCGTGCTGCACATGGCGCGCGACGGCGCTCTTGAGACCTGAGAACGAGAAGTCCCATCGGTGCTCGTCCGCGACGTTGGGGCCGGTCAACGCCCGTGGGAAGTCGATCGCCGAGGCGTCACCCTCGCGGGCGGCGCGGTCGATGTGCGGGCCTCCCGGGTAGGGCAGGCCGAGCAGCCGCGCGACCTTGTCGAATGCTTCACCCGCGGCGTCGTCGATCGTCTGCCCGAGCATCGTGATGTCGCTGGTGATGTCGTCGACCAGCAGCAGCTCGGTGTGTCCGCCCGAGACGAGCAGGGCTGCCACGCGCCCTTCGAACCGTCCGTGCTCGAGCTGGTCGACCGCGACGTGCGCTGCCAGGTGGTTGACGCCGTACAACGGCTTGTCATGGGCCAGTGCGAGCGCCTTGGCCGCTGCCACTCCCACCAGGAGCGCACCGCTGAGGCCGGGACCGGACGTGACCGCGATGGCGTCGACGTCCTGCACCTGCACCCCCGATTCGGCGTAGGCCTGCTCGAGCGTCGGGATCATCGCCTCGAGGTGGGCACGGCTGGCGACCTCGGGGACGATGCCGCCGAAGCGTACGTGCTCCTCCATGCTCGAGCTGAGCGCGTGGGCGAGCAGCTCGGTACCGCGGACGATGCCGACACCGGTCTCGTCACACGACGACTCGATGCCCATCACGATCGGTTCAACGCTCACCGATCCAGTCTCTCAGGCGCTGGCATCCCCGGACTCACGGGCGGCTCGCCTGGCTGCGCGGGCCGCCATCTCCTCGGCATCGAGTCGCTTGGCTTCCTCCGGCGTCGGTGCGGTGCCGCCGTGGCGAGCCGGCGCCCACCACTGGCCTTCCGGCGAGATGGGGTACTCGGCGATCGCCTGGTCCAACAGGGCCGACATCGCTGCTCGCAGGCGCTCGGTCTCGGCCACGGGGTCCTGCCCCGTGACGTCGAGTGGTGCACCGACGTGAAGAGCGATGGACTTGCCGCGTCCCAGCAGATCGGGCGCGTGGTCCTTGGTCTTGAGCAGCTGCGTTCCCCACGTGACCATGGGGATCAGCGGTACGCCGGCTTCGGCGGCCATCCTGACGGCGCCGGTCTTGAGCTCCTTGATCTCGAACGACCGGCTGATCGTGGCCTCGGGGAAGATCCCGACGATCTGGCCGTTCCGCGCGTACTCGACGCCGTCGCGGTAGGACTGCTCGCCGTTCTCGCGATCGACCGAGATGTGGTGGTACGAGCGCATCAGCGGACCGGAGATCGGGTGCTCGAAGGCGTCCTTCTTGGCCATGAACCTGACCAGTCGTCTGCTCGGCTGGGCGGCGAGGCCGTCGAAGATGAAGTCGACGTAGCTGATGTGGTTGGCCGCCAGGATCGCACCCCCCTGCCGCGGGATGTGCTCGGTGCCGGACATCTGGAACTTCATGCCCAGGACACGGAACAGCGCTTTCGCGGTCCAGATGGTCGGCGGATACGTCAGGTCGCGCATGTGCCCACCCTAGTGCACAGGTGTTCACTCAGAAGGATCGTCGCCGCGCTCGTCCACGACGTGGACTGCTGCTTCCTCGGCGCTGGCGGCGGCGCCGTCGATACCGACGTCCTCACCCACGAGCTCGGCGTCGACGTCCTCACCCGACCCTTCGTCGGGCGCCACGAGTCGGCCCGCCCGTTCGCGACCGACCTCGCCACCGACGTGTTCTTCCGGCGGTGCGTACGGATCGGATTCTGGTTCCATCTGCGCGTCGCGGTCGGCGAATGACTCGCCTTGCGCCGCTTCGGTCGCCGTGGTGCCGAATCCCTCACCACGGTAGGACTCCGGTGGGGAGTACCCCTCGTCGAGCACGTCGTCGACCCCCCGGTCGTCGAGGGTGTCCTCGGGTTGGAGCTGGTCGAGCGTCTCGGACTGCTCGGGCAGGTCCTCTGGTGTCATCTCGGTCATGCCTCCACGGTGCCACGCACCTGGGCGTCATCCCAGGGCTGACAACTCCATGACCACGGCGTCGACACCGCGGCCGTAGTACCCGCGCCGACGGCTGATCTCGACGAATCCCGCGGCCGAGTACAAGCCGATGGCCGGGTCGTTGTCGGCGGCGACCTCCAGCAGCATGCGTGTCGCACCCAGTGATCGAGCGCGGCCGACCGCGGCGGCCAGCAGACTCCGTCCGAGGCCGGTGCCACGGCGATCCGGTGCCACCGCGATGCGGTCGAGGTCGGCCACGTCGCCGACGACGCGCACGACGACGTAACCCGATCCGTCGTCGTTCACCAACACGTGGTCGGCTTCCAACGCCTGGAGGACCACGGCCCGGCTCCACGCCCGGGGGCCGAAGCTCTCGGCGTCGAGCGTTGCGACCGCGTCCAGGTCGTCGGTCGTCCCGCTTCTGGTCATGCCTGCTTCGGCGCGACGGACGGCACGGCGTCGGGACGCCGCAGGTACAACGGTTCGAGCGGCAGCTCCGCGGCGCGTCCTGACGCGACGAGCTCAGCGAGGACTTCGGCGCGTGGGGCGTCGGTGGTGCCGGCGCGCAGGACGGTGTCGTACAGCGCCGCACCGGGACCGTGAACGGTCAACGCAGGGAATCGGGCGGCCAGCTCGGCAGGCGCGGCGACATCGGGTCCGTCCACCCGGGAGCCGGCCGAGTACCGGGCCCAGTACACCTCCTTGCGCCGCGCGTCGGTGGCGACCAGGAAGTCGTCGGTGGGATCGACCGCCGCCGCAACGATGTCCAGCGTGCAGACCCCGTGCGTGGTGATGCCGAGTGTCGCGCCGAGCGTGAGCGCGGTGACGACGCCGACCCGCAACCCCGTGAAGGGGCCCGGACCCACTCCGACGGCGACGTCGGTCAGCTCGGACATCTGTGCATCAGCCTGGTCGAGCGCCTCGCGAATCGCCGGTGCCAGCAGCTCACCGTGCGCCATGGCACCGGACCCCTCTGCCGTGCCGACGACGCGATGTCCGTCGTGCACGGCAACTGTCACGGCCGGTGTCGCGGTGTCGAACGCCAACAGGAGCACCCCTTGAGCCTACTCACCGGCCGACCCACCCCCGTGAGCCAGTCGTGGAACGGCGTGCGCCGGTCGCGGAGTCAGGACAGCAGGGTCGAGCGCAGCGGCACGCCGATCCAGCGAGGACCGAACGGCCGGATCGTCACGACACGAGTCTGCTGCGTGGGGTCCTCGGCCGGGGCCGGGTCGTCGTGCGCCGTGCCGAGGGGGTCGACCGACTCGGCGCTGCGCACCTCGATGCTGACCTGCAGCCAGCTGTCCGAGAGCTGCTCGGCCATGCCCTCGCCCCACTCCACGACCGTGACGGCCTCGTCCGTCGTGGCGTCGAGGTCGATGTCGTCGATCTCGGCGGCACCACCGAGGCGGTAGGCGTCGACGTGCACCAGCGACGGTCCGCCGACCAGGGAGGGATGCGTACGCGCGATCACGAACGTCGGCGACGTGACGGGCCCGCGCACGCCCAAGGCCGCACCGAGACCTTGTGTGAACGTCGTCTTGCCGGCCCCCAGATCGCCGGTCAGGACCAGCAGGTCACCGGCCCGCAACAGGGTCGCGACGCGGGCGGCCAGGTCCTGCATGTGGCGCACTGTCGGCACCTCCCGGGCCAGCCACAACGTCTTGCCGAAGGTGATCGTGGTGCCGTCCCGCTCGATCGGCAGGTACTTGCGGTGGGTCCAGAAGCGCACGTTCTCGGGCAGCTCCTCGCGAACGTGCAACCAGATGCCGTCCTTGCCGCGCTCCTCGGCGGTGTCCTCCGCGACGCCGACCATCGCCGAGGCCACACCGCGGTCCTGCAGATCGGGGTGCACGCTGACCCTGCGCAGCCCGAGCAGACCCGGGCGACTCTCGTCGAACAGCAGCGCGCCCATCGCGACGCCACGACGCTCCACCAGCAGCCCACCGGCGGCGCCCAGTGCGGCACGCACCGACTCGACCGTCTCCTGGAGCGCCGTCGACGGAGGATCCAGGACCGGGCGTGCGCCGAACGACCGGTGGATCACGTCGACGACCTGTTCGGCGTGCTCGGGTCCGGCCTCGATGACGTTCAGCTCGGTCATCTGTGGCTACGCACCTGGTCGATCAGCTCCTCGATGGCTTCGGTGACGGTCTCGTGCTGCTCGAACATCATCATGTGACCGGCACCCTCGACGGTCACCAGGCGTGCGCCGGGGATGCCGTCGGCCAGCCGCTCGCTGTGCGAGTAAGGGGTGAGCTGGTCGTACGGGCCACCCACGACGACGGTGCGAGCCCGACCGAGCGTCTCGTGCCCCGGCGTCAGGTCGAGCCCGACGAAGTTGCGGTGGAAGTCGAAGATCACGTTCGAACGCGCCCGCAGGATCATCTCGTCGCACATGTCGATGTGCTTGGGCTCGGCCTCGGGACCGACGGCCCAGCGGCGCAGCACCGAGTAGCTGTTGAACGAACGACCCCAGTCCATCGCCGGCCTGATCACCCGGAGCAACGGCACGAGCGCCGTCACCGCAGGGCTGGACTGCAGCAGCCGTCCGCTGCTGGTGCCGACCAGAGCCACACCTTGGACGCGGTCGCCGAAAAGTGACGGCTCGTCGATCGCCAGCCGCTGGATGGTCATCCCGCCCATCGAGTGCCCGACGAGCACCAGCGGCCCCTCGGGCACGACGCGCTGCAGCACGATTGCGACGTCCTTGGCCAGGTCGGCCAGTGTCGAGCCGGCCGCGCGCGACCGCCCGGAGCCGCCGTGCCCGCGGTGGTCCATGAACACCATCCGCAGCCCGGGAGTGCCGCGCAGCGCGAGCCGCTGGTAGTGCCAGGTGTCCAGCGTGCACATCCACCCGTGCAGGAACACCACCGTCAGGTCGGCGCCGCCGGGTGGCTCGTCGACCTCGACGTTGATCGCCGTCCCGTCGTGTCCGGTGATCGTGAACGCGGGCGAGTGGACGGTGCCGAACTCGACGTCCTCCCCTCGCCGCAGCCGGCGCCGATCCCGGCGCTTGTCGTTGACCACGCTCGCCGCCACCCCGGCGGCGACGAACGCCCCGGCCGTGACAGCCATCCGTCTCGCGACGTCACGTCTCATGCGTCCTGGCTTCCTGCATACGTGCGCACGACCCGGCCGCCGATGCGCGTCACGATCTCGTAGGCAATCGTGCCGCATGCCTCGGCCCAGTCCAGCGCCGACGGTTCACCGTCGTCGCCGGGGCCGAACAACGTCACGACGTCGCCACGTGCGGCCGGACGGTCACCCAGATCGACCATCAGCTGGTCCATGCAGACCCGACCGACCTGGCTGACGCGTGCTCCGCCGAACCCGGCTCCCACGCGATTGGACGCGGCGACCGGCACCCCTTCGCCGTAGCCGAGTGGCACCAGGCCGAGGGTCGTCTCCGTCCCGGTCGTGAAGGTGTGGCCGTAGGAGACGCCGCTTCCGGCGGGGACCCGTTTGACGGCCGCCAAGCGGCCGCGCAGCGTCATGACGGGCCGCAGGTCGACCGGGTGCGACAGGCCCGGCGCAGGGTCGAGGCCGTACGACGCGATGCCCAGCCGCACCAGATCGAAACGCGCCGACGCACGGGTGAGGGCGGCCGGCGAGTTGCTCAGGTGGCGCAGCCCCGGCTCGAGACCGGCTGCGACCATCTCGTCCACGGCCGCCCGGAATCTGGCTTCTTGTGCGTCGTTCTCGGGGTGGTCCGGTTCGTCAGCACAGGCGAAGTGGGACCACACGCCCGTGATCTCGACGCGGCCGGCCGCCTGCTCGGCTGCTGCTCGTTCGACTAGACGCGACCACTCGACGCCGCGAGCGCCGTTGCGCGACAGCCCGGTGTCGACCTTGAGCTGCACGCGCGGGCGCCGTGGCGCAGCCGCCAGGATCTCCTCCAGCTGTACCGTGGAGGACGCGGTCACCTCCACGTCCGCCGCGATGGCCTCGGCGAACGCGGCTCCGGGGGCGGCCAACCAGCACAACACGGGGCCGCGGTCCCCCGACGACCGCAGTGCAAGGGCTTCGTCGACGGTCGCGACGCCCAGCCAGTCCACCCCGGCGTCGCGAGCGGCTCGCGCGATGGGCACCGTCCCGTGGCCGTACGCGTTCGCCTTGACCACCGTCATCACCTGGGCCCCGCCGACGTGACGTGTGAGCGCCTCGACGTTGCTGCGATAGGCGTCGAGGTCGATGTGAGCCTCGGCCTGCGGCGCGCTCACGTCCAGTCCTCCCGTCGCACGTCACCGAGGTCGCCGGTCAGGAAGTCGGCGACGACACGTGGCAGAGCGGCAGCCACGTCGGACGCAGTGATCGGGCCACCCGGGTTGGCTGCGACGGCCGCGGCGCCGTGCAGGAAGGCACCGAGTCGCGCAGCGTCGAAGACCGACAGGCCCGTGGCGAGCAGTGAGCCGACGAACCCGGCGAGCACGTCACCGGCCCCCGCCGTCCCGAGCCACGGCGTGCCGGACAGGTTGACCGCTGTCCGTCCGTCCGGGGCCACGACGACGGTGCGAGCACCTTTCAGCAGCACCACGGCGTTCCACCGGCACGCCGCCTGTCGGGCGTGCACCCACGGGGCCGACTCCACCTGTTCGCGCGAGACGCCGAGCATGCGCGCCAGCTCGCCCGCGTGAGGCGTCAGCAGCACCGGACCGGTGAACCGGTCGGGAAGGTGGTCCAGGGCGGAGGCGTCGATGACGGTGGGCAGGCCATCGGCCAGCACCGACCCGAGTCCGGTGGCGACGTCGTCGCCACCTCCGGGACCCACGACCCACGCCTGCACCTGACCCCTGGCCGTGACGACCTCGGGAGCGTGGTCGACCACCCGTTGCGCGAGCTGTTCGGGGCCGATGAAACGGATCATCCCCGCAGTACCCGCACGGGCGCCCGCGACGCACAGGTGGGCGGCGCCGGCATACTCCTGCGAACCCGCGCGGATGCCGACGACCCCGCGCGTGTACTTGTGTCCGGACGGTGATGGCAAGGCGTCCGTCAGCAGGTGGACGTCGGAGGGTTCGACGACCTCGACGACCGGTGCTGGCAGGTGGGGTTCGAGTCCGAGGTCCACCAGCACCACCTCACCGCAGTGCCGCGCCGCCGGGTCCGCGAGCAGGGCCGGCTTGTAGGTGCCGAACGTGACGGTCAGATCGGCGCTGACGTGAGGCCCCGCGACCGTCGCACCGTCGACGTCGAGACCGGACGGGACGTCGACGGCCACCGTCCACGGCCGCTGTTCTCGGATCCAGTCGGCCCAGCGGGCAGCCGTCCCGGCCAGTCCGGGACGCGCACCGATGCCGAACAGCGCGTCGACGCAGTACCTCTGCCCGATCGGTTCGTCGACGAGCACCGCTCCGGCCGAGAGTGCTGCGGCCAACCCCTCGGCGTGCACGCGTTCGGGTTCGAGCACGCACAGGTCGACTCGCACGCCGCGGTCGAGCAGGTGCGTGGCGGCGAACAACGCGTCGCCGCCGTTGTTGCCCGGCCCGATGAGCATCACGACGACCTCGCCGGACGGAATGTCCACGATCGCGTCCGCGAGTCCACGCGCTGCGCGCTGCATCAGGGCGTCCCAACCGGTCTCCGCGGCGAGGCTCTCCTCGGCCGTGCGGATCTGCTGGACGCTGTGGGCGCTGAGCACTCTGGGCTCTAGTCGGTCGCGGACTCGGCCACCACGAAGGCCGTCGCCACGGTCGTGTCGTGCGAGAGCGACAGATGGATCGTCCCGATTCCCATCTCTCGCAACCGGTCTGCAGCGGCCCCGTGGAGGGCGAACTCCGGCGCGCCTCGTGAGTTGTTGACCACCTCGAAGTCCTGCCACGACAGTCCCGCCGGCGCACCCATCGCCTTCGCCAGTGCTTCCTTGGCCGCGAAGCGCCCCGCCAGCGACTCCAACGGCAGGTCCAGCTCCGATCGGGTGAACAGCCGCTGCTTGAGGGTCGGCGTGCGCTCCAGGGTCTCGGCGAAGCGGGGGATGTCGACGACGTCCACGCCGATGCCCTTGATCGAAGCCATGCTCACTCCACCGTCACGGACTTGGCCAGGTTGCGTGGCTGGTCCACGTCGTGGCCCAGCTGCTCGGCGAACTCGCACGCGAAGATCTGCAGTGGAACCGTCGCGACCAGAGGCTGCAACAGTGTCGAGACCTTCGGCAACCGGATCAGGTCGTCGGCGTAGGGCACGACGTCGTCGTCGCCGTCCTCGACCAGCACGATCGTCCTGGCCCCCCGCGCACGCACCTCTTGGATGTTGCTGACGATCTTCTCCTGCAGCTGGTCGCGTCCCTTCGGGGGAACGACGACGAACACGGGCAGGCCTTGATCGATCAACGCGATGGGCCCGTGCTTGAGCTCGCCGGCAGCGAAGCCCTCGGCGTGGACGTACGCCAGCTCCTTGAGCTTGAGGGCACCCTCGAGCGCGACCGGATAGCCGACGTGGCGACCCAGGAACAGGAACGACCGGGAGCCGGCCAGCGACGTGGCCAGAGCGCGCACCTGTTCGCCGTTGTCGATGACGCGCTGGATCTGGGCCGGCATCTGCTCGATCTCTGCCAGGATCTGATCGATCTCGTCGCCGTACTTGGTGCCCTTGACCTGCGCCATGTAGAGGCCGAGCAGGTAGCAGGCCACGACCTGACTCAAGAACCCCTTGGTGGAGGCGACGGCGACCTCGGGACCTGCATGCGTGTAGATGACCGCATCGGACTCACGCGGAATCGTCGAACCGTTGGTGTTGCAGATCGACAGCACGCGTGCGCGTTGCTGACGGGCGTATCGAATGGCCATCAACGTGTCCATCGTCTCGCCGGACTGGCTGATGGCCACGACGAGCGTCGAGCGGTCGATGATCGGGTCCCGGTAGCGGAACTCCGAGGCCAGCTCGACCTCGCAGGGGATGCGGGTCCAGTGCTCGATCGCGTACTTGGCGACGAGCCCTGCGTACATCGCGGTGCCGCAGGCGATGACGATGATCTTGTCGACCTCGCGCAGCTCGTCGTCCGACAGTCGCATCTCGTCCAGCTGCAGAGCGCCGTTCGACGCCTTGCGCCCCAGCAGGGTGTCGGCGACCGCTTGCGGTTGCTCGTCGATCTCCTTGAGCATGAACCAGGGGTAACCGCCCTTCTCGGCGGCGGACACGTCCCAGTCCACGTGATACGGCTTGGTCTCGGCCGGACGGCCGTCGAAGTCGGTGACGTCGATGCCGTCACGGCTGATCGTGACGACCTGGTCCTGCCCCAGCTCGACGGCCTCGCGGGTGTACTCGATGAATGCTGCGACGTCGGAACCGAGGAAGTTCTCGCCCTCGCCGATGCCGACGACCAGCGGCGAGTTGCGGCGTGCGCCGACGACGACGTCGGGGGTCCGGGCATCGCAGAACACGAGCGTGAAGGCACCCTCCAGGCGACGGACGACTCGGCGCACGGCCTCTGGCAGGTCGACCCCCGATTCGAGCTCGCGGGAGACCAGGTGGGCCGTCACCTCGGTGTCGGTCTCCGACTTCAGCTCGACGCCGGACGCCTCGAGCTCGCTGCGCAGCTGCGCGAAGTTCTCGATGATGCCGTTGTGCACCACGGCGACATGGCCGGGAGCATCCAGGTGCGGGTGCGCATTCACGTCGTTGGGTGCGCCGTGTGTCGCCCATCGCGTGTGCCCGATGCCGGTCGTCGACGCCTCCAAGGGATGCGCTTCGAGCTCGCCGTCGAGGTTGGTCAGCTTGCCGGCCTTCTTGGCCCAGGTGATGCGACCGTCCGCCGCAGCCAGCGCGACTCCACCGGAGTCGTAGCCGCGATACTCCAGGCGGCGCAGGCCACCCATGACCACGTCGAGCGCTGACCGCTCCCCGACGTATCCGACGATGCCACACATGGGCTCCAGCCTACCGGCGGGGGCGACGGCGCGGTCGGCATCCGTGTACCGACACACCATCGGTGGCCTCGGTTGGGTTGCTCGTCACGCGCACGCTCGGTCCGCAGGTGGACGAGCACGACGCGCGCACGGCCGCTTGCAGTCCTCAGCGCAGCGCCAGAACCGGCCAGGAAGCGGAGTCCGTTCCCTCGATTGCGGGAAGTCCCAGCAGTCCGAGGGCAGTCGACTCGATGTCGAGGTTGCGGATCGGCTGGCGACCCGAGTAGTCCGGTCTGGTCTCGCCCGGGTCCTGACGACCCGGATTCAAGGCGTACAGGTCAGCACCCCCGACGACGCCCCGACCCCAGACGATGAACGGAATGCGGTAGTTCGCCGCCAGCAGAGGGTTGTCGTGCGCCGTGGAGCCCTCCGGACCACCGTGGTCGGCCGTCAGCACGATCGTGACGCGATCGATCATGTCGGGTGACGCGTCGATGACGTCGACGATCTGGCCGAGGTCGTGATCGACCGACCGGACTGCCGCCAAGTACTCGGCACCGAGCCACCCGTGTCTGTGTCCTGCTTTGTCGGGTGCACGCAGGTGGACGAAGACCAGATCAGCCTCATCGCCGATGAGCACCTCCTGCAGCCGCTTCACGACGGGAGCGTCATCGGCCACCAGCTCGATGTCGACCTTGTCTCGACCGTCATCGCCACCGTCATCGTCGTCGGCGCCGTGTCCGTCGTCCCACGAGCGGGTGAAGAAGGCGAACTTCTCCTTCTGCGCCAGCAGAGCGGTCGACAGGCCGTGGTTGTGGGCGACGTCGAACATGCCCGCGACGTACGAACCGTGACGGTCGGCCAGTGTGCCGCCCGGATCGACGTTCATCGTCACGTCGTGCCCCTGCGGACCTGCGACCGTCCGACCCGTGAGCATTCCGGCGTGGTTCGGCAACGTGATGGTCGCCTCGAACGCGGTCCTGGCGTTCAGCGTCGCGGCGCCTTCGTCGATCAGGCGGTGGAACGTGGGGGTTGCTTCGCGCCCGAGCCGTTCCAGTGCGTCGGGGTTGAGCCCGTCGACCGAGATCGCCACGACGATCGGGTCCTGGTCGTCGCGGACCTGAGGTGCCGCCGTCCGCGACTGGTCTGGCACCGCTTCCGGCGAGTCGGCGTGCCGTCCACTCCAGATCGGCCCTATCCCGGCAGCGGTTGCCGCGATCACTGCCAGCACGGTCAGCGCAAGCACGACGCCCCAGAGTCGCGACGACTGTCCTTCATCGCCCTGCGCCGCCCGGTGTGCCGCGTCACGGCTCGGCTCACGGTTCACAGATTGACCTCCGCCCCTTGGTGTCTGGTCCCAACGATGACGTAGTGCAATACTCCGCCTCCGTCTTCGATCCTGGCTCGATCAGGCGCTCATTGCGAGCGGTTGTCGCCATGACGACTGCGCATGGCGAACCGGTCCCCGGTCGCGCCACCGATTCGCGGGCACGCGACAATGAACGTCATGTCGCGAGAGCCTTCGCCGTACGTCGAGCTGGATCGCCCCGCGTGGGCGCAGCTCGCCGAAGGGGTGTCCCTTCCCCTCGAGGAGGGTGACGTCGAACGGATCCGCGGCCTGGGTGACGAGCTGGACATCACCGAGGTCCGTGAGGTGTACCTGCCGGTGACCGAGCTGCTGAGCATGCGGCACCGGATGGCCGGGGAGCTGTGGCGGGCCACCGAGCGGTTCCTGCGCGAGCCGCAGCCGCAGCGCGTGCCCTACGTGATCGGCATCGCCGGCTCGGTCGCGGTGGGCAAGTCCACGATCGCCCGACTGCTGCGTGAGCTGCTGTCCCGCTCCCCCGACCACCCCAACGTCGAGCTCGTCACGACCGATGGGTTCTTGTACCCCAACGCCGAGCTGGAACGCCGCGGGATCCTGGACCGCAAGGGGTTCCCCGAGTCGTACGACCGCAAGGCGCTGTTGCGGTTCGTGATGGAGCTCAAGTCCGGTGTGGAGGTGGTCAAGGCACCGACGTACTCGCACCTGACGTACGACCGCACCGACGAGGTGCTGGAGCTCAGACGCCCGGACATCGTGATCATCGAGGGCCTCAACGTCCTGGGCTCGGCCAAGGTGCGACCTGACGGCAGCCCGGGTCTGGCGATTCGCGATCTGTTCGACTTCTCGATCTACGTCGACGCCAGGAGCCGAGACCTCAAGCGCTGGTACATCGACCGGTTCCTGAAGCTGCGCAAGACCGCATTCGCCGATCCGGCCTCGTACTTCCATCGGTACAGCACGTTCACCGACGACGAGGCGGTCGAGCGCGCCGAGGAGCTGTGGGACACCATCAACTGGCCCAATCTGCGGGAGAACATCGCATCGACGACGGGGCGCGCCTCGCTGGTGCTGCGCAAGGGCTCGGACCACACCGTCAAGTGGGTCCGACTCCGCAAGCTCTGACCGATATACCGTGAGACGGTGTCCGGGCCACTGAGCGATCTCGCCAATCTCTCGCCGGCTCCCTATCTGGCGCTGGTCGTGCTGCTGGCCGTCGTGTCGCAGACGGTCGCTTGGCGCCTGCGTGTGCCGTCGATCCTGGTCCTGCTGATCGTCGGCTTCGCCCTTGGACGGGCCGTCCAGCCCGATCAGGTGCTCGGCCGGGACGTGCTGTTCGCGGGCGTCAGCCTGGCAGTCGGCATCATCTTGTTCGAAGGATCCTCGTCACTGCACGCGCGCGAGCTCCGTGAAGTCGGCAAGCCCGTTCTCCGGCTCTGCTCGGTGACCCCCTTGATCGCGTGGGGTCTTGCATCGGCGTCGGCGTTCGTGGTCGGGATCCCGTGGGACCTGGCGCTGCTGGTCGGTGCGATCCTCGTCGTCACCGGTCCGACGGTGATCGGGCCGATCCTGCGAACGCTCCGCCCAACCCGACGGGTGGCGAGCCTGCTCCGCTGGGAGGGGATCGTCGTGGATCCTCTCGGAGCGGTGCTGGCCCTGCTCGTCTTCCAAGGTGTCGTCGCCAGCGGCCGTGAAGGCACGTTCCAAGGGCTGGCCACGACGCTCGCCATCACGATCGCCGTGGCGCTCGGCTTGGCGGTGCCTGCTGCACTGCTGATCGAGTTCTTGTTCGTCCGTCACGTCGTCCCCGATCACCTGCAGGGCGTGACGTGCATCGCCGCGGTGATGACGACCCAGACGCTGTCGAACTCGATCCAGACCGAGTCAGGACTGCTGACCGTGACGATCCTCGGTATCACCCTGGGGAATCGCAAGAATCTGCACCTGAAGCACGTCGCGGAGTTCAGCGAACACCTCCAGGTACTCCTGGTCGGGATCCTCTTCGTCATCCTTGCCGGACGTGTCGAGCCCAGCCAGCTCGCCGACGTCGCACCCCAAGCGGCGATCTTCGTCGTGCTCCTGGTGATCGTCGTCCGGCCGGCGTCCGTCCTCATCGGCCTGGCAGGCACCGACGCCACCCGGGCCGAGCGGACGCTGCTCATGGCGATGGCACCGCGAGGGATTGTGGCCGCTGCCGTCAGCAGTATCTTCGCCTTGGAGCTGACCCACGCAGCAGAGGTCGCCGCCTCCGAGGGCAGCAAACGGGCACCGACGCTGGAACGGCTCGCCGCAGGCGCGACCGACCTGGTGCCGTTGGTCTTCCTCGTCATCGTCTCGACCGTCGCGCTGTACGGTCTGGGCGTCGGGCGGCTGGCCGAACGTCTGGGCCTGGCCAAGTCGGCGCCCCAGGACGTCCTGTTCGTCGGTGCCGGACCGCTCGTCGTCGAAGCCGCGCGCCGGTTGAGCGAGTCGGGCTTCGAACCGCTGATCGTGTCCCGCGAGTACCCCAAGCTCGCCGAGGCCCGCAGCGCCGGGCTGCGCACCGTCGTCGCCAACATCCTCAGCGACTACGCGGTCCGCGACATGGACATGGCCGGTGTCGGAACGTTGGTCGCAATGACCGACAACGACGAGGTCAACAGCACTGCGGCGCGCGAATTCGCCCACGTGCTCGGTCGGGCGAACGTCTTCGCCCTCCTGCGGTCCGATGTGGCTGACGCCAAGCACCCCGAGATCGAGCACCGTCGATCACCCGCCGGTCACCTCACAGCCCGCGTTCCCTTTCATCCAGCGGTGACCCACGCCCAGGTGTCGGAGCGCATGGCGGCAGGCTGGAGGGTGACTCGCACGTCCCTGACCGAGGCTTTCGGTCCCGACGAGCTGGCCGACGTCCACGGCTCCGACGCCATCTTGCTCTTCGCGATCCGCGGCCAACGCCTGGAGGTGATCACCGGACGGACGAATCTGGACGCCGGCGTCGTCGTGCTCGCGCTGGTGCCACCCGTGCAGGACGACGAGGAGCATCAGGGCTGAACGTCGCGGATGAACTCGCCGCACCAGGCCACCTGGCGGTACCCCAGAGCCTCGTTGACGGCGATCATCGGGGCGTTGGAGGCGGCGTTGTAGGTGATGATCCGTCGGCGGCCGGCGAGCAGATCGGCAGCGGCACGCATCGCCTCGGACTTCAGCGTCAGGCCCAGGCCGTGACCGCGATGCTCGGGCAACACGAGCGTGTCCCACTGGTAGGCGTTGTCGCTGTCGCCGGAGAACACCAGCTGGGTGTGCCCGGCGAGCACCCCCGAGCCGTCCAGCGCGACGACGACCTGGACCTGGCGCCTCGAGCGACGCAGATCGGCCTCCTCGGCCCGGACCCGCTCGGCGTCCCAGTACTCCTCCTCCAACCCGACCTCCCCGTTGGGCGCCTCCGAGATCAGCCGCCGACGCAGGTCGGCGTACTCGTCGAGGCATTCCTCGGGGCACTCGTTCCGCCACGAACGCAACGTGTAGCCGGCAGCGACCGGTGCGTCCGGCACGTTACCGGGCAGATCCAGCTGTCGGACGGCGTCGACCAGATCGACCTGAAATCGCATCGCGGACAGGAACTCCGTGCTCGCCGACGTCTGCTCGTCGACGCCCCACATGCCTTCGGCGAACAGCCGCGTGCGGCCGGCGTCGCGGGCGATCGAGGATGCTCGGTCCATCAGCGCGGTGCCGACGCCGGTCCTGCGGTGGGCTGCCGGCACGAAGACGTCGAGGTAGACCAGCGACGTGTTGTCACGGAGGGGAAAGGTCAACGCTGCGCCGCCGACGACTCCCCCGTCCCGCCACGCCCCGAGCGCCAGCTTCCGGCCGTAGGAGTCATTGGTGAGGTTGACCCGCTTCTCGACCGCGAGCCACGGGAAGTCGAACGGTCGGTCGTAGGCCGACACGTACGCGTCGTACCACTCGTCGAAGGCCGGGTCCGACGGGTCGGCGAAGTCGTGCTCGGTGATCTCCACGTCCACCGGACGATCGTAGTCGCCTCAGTCGAGTCCGAGGGTGCGTCGCACCACGGAGGCGAGATGGTCCGCGACCTGCGCGGCCTCGTCGGCGGTCGGGGCCTCCACCATGACGCGCACGAGCGGTTCGGTACCGGACGGACGCAGCAAGACCCGCCCTCGATCACCCAGCCGGCTCTCGGCGATGGCGATCTCACCCTGCAGCACCGGCTCGGACTCCACCTTGGTCTTGTCCACGTCGGGGACGTTGACCAGGACCTGGGGCAGGCGGTCCATGATCGAGGCCAGCTCCGCCAGCGGTGAGTCCGTCGCTGCCATCCGGGCAGCGACGTGCAGGGCGGTCAGCACGCCGTCACCGGTCGTGGCGTGGTCGGCCATGATGACGTGCCCGGACTGCTCGCCGCCCAAGCTGAATCCGCCGGCCCGCATGGCCTCCAGGACGTAGCGGTCGCCCACCGCGGTGGAGACGACCGTGATGCCTGCTGCTTCCATCGCGTGACGGAATCCCAGATTGCTCATCACGGTCGCGACGACGGTGTCGCCGGCCAGCCGACCTGCGTCGCGTGCGGCCAGTGCCAACAGGGCCAGGATCTGGTCACCGTCGACGATCTCGCCCGCCGCGTCGACGGCCAAGCACCGGTCGGCGTCGCCGTCGAACGCGAAACCGGCGTCGGCGCCGTGCTCGACGACGGCCGCCTGCAGGTCCTGCAGGTGGGTCGATCCGCACCCGTCGTTGATGTTCAACCCGTCCGGCTCGGCGTGGATCGTGACGACCTGAGCGCCCAGCTCACGGAAGGTGTCCGGCCCGACCTCGTACGCAGCACCATTGGCGCAGTCCAGCACGACCTTCAGTCCGTCGAGGCGATGCGGCACGGTCTCGACCAGGTGCGCGACGTAGGCGGCGACTCCCGAGTGGCTGTCGCCGACGCGACCGACGTCGGCACCGATCGGCCGTTCCCACGGTTCTTGGAGTCGCTGCTCGATCTGGTCCTCGAGCTCGTCGTCGAGCTTGAGCCCGCCGCGGGCCAGGAACTTGATGCCGTTGTCGGGCATCGCGTTGTGGCTGGCCGAGATCATGACGCCCAGATCTGCATCGAGCGCGGCGGTCAGGTACGCCGCCCCTGGAGTCGGCACCACACCGAGCCGATGGACGTCGACTCCGGCCGAGGCGAGCCCGGCGACGACGGCGGCTTCGAGGAACTCACCCGAGGCGCGCGGATCCCGCGCCACCACAGCCGTGGGACGGCGATCGGCGAACGCACCGACCTCGCCCAGGACGTGGGCGGCAGCGACCGAGAGATCGACCGCCAGCTCGGCGGTCAGGTCCCGGTTCGCCAGTCCACGAACCCCATCGGTGCCGAAGATTCGGCCGCCCATGTGAGGATCAGCGCTTGCTGTACTGCGGAGCCTTGCGGGCCTTCTTCAGTCCGGCCTTCTTGCGCTCCTTGATCCGCGCGTCGCGGGTCAGCAGGCCGGCCTTCTTCAGGACCGGGCGGTTGACCTCTTCGTCGATGCCGTTCAACGCACGGGCCACACCCAGACGCAGGGCGCCGGCCTGACCGGTCATGCCACCGCCGGTGACCCGGGCGATGACGTCGTACTGGTCGACCACGCCGAGGGCAGCCAGGCCCTCCTTGGCGATCTGCTGGTGCAGCTTGTTGGGCAGGTACTCCTCCAACGGCTTGCCGTTGACGGTCCAGGCACCCGTGCCCGGGACCAGGCGAACGCGCGCGATGGCCTCCTTGCGGCGGCCGGTGGCGCCGCCGGGGGCGATGACGGACGGCTTGTCGGTGACAGCGGTGGTACCGGCGCTCTCCGACGTGTAGGCGACGCCCTCGTCGTTCGTCGTGTACTCGACTTCTTCGGTGGTCTCAGGCACGAAACGTTTCCTTACTGGGAGATCTGCTTGATCTCGAACGGCTGGGGCTGCTGGGCGGCGTGCGGGTGCTCGGGGCCGGCGTAGACCTTGAGCTTGGTGATCAGCTGGTCGCCCAGGCGGTTCTTCGGCAGCATGCCGCGAACCGACTTCTCGATGGCCTTGCGGGCATCCTTCTCGAGCAGATCGCCGTAGGCGATCGACTTCAGACCACCCGGGTAGCCGCTGTGGCTGTAGGCCATCTTGTCGGTGCGCTTGTTGCCCGACAGCGCGACCTTCGCGGCGTTGACGACGACGACGAAGTCGCCACCGTCCACGTGCGGGGCGAAGGTGGGCTTGTGCTTGCCGCGCAGGAGGGTCGCGACCTCGACTGCGAGACGACCCAGGACAACATCCTCGGCGTCGATGACGTGCCACTGACGGTTGAGGTCAGCTGGCTTCGGGCTGAACGTGCGCACGGCAAGAACCTTCTGTTCTCGATGGACTAGGTACATCTAGCTGGTCGACTGGTGGCCCCCACAACAGGCGGCCACCAGTGGGCCGCTCCCATGGCGGGACCGACACACAAGAGTAACCGGCCCGACCACACCTGGTCAAAACGGGGCGGGCACCTGGTCGAAACCGGTCCAACGGCCATCGGCCACGAGATCGAGCGGCGCCGGTGGCGGGTGCGCACCAGAAGTGGGCGCCATCGGCTCCGGTGTGCGAGCTGAACAACCGCCAGAAAGGTTGTCGCAGGTCAGCGACGTGTCGCTGTCCGCGGTGCGGACCCGCCCTGTCACCGTCACGTGTCGCCGACTACGTTGAAGGTTGGCCCCACAACCCCGGCGGCCGCACCGAACGGCACAGGAGATCCACGTGACCGATAACCAGACGTTGACCGTGCGGGACAACCGCACCGGCGAGGAGTACGAGCTCGAGATCGTCGACGGCACCGTGCGTGCCTCCGATTTCGCCAGAATCGGCCGGACCGAGGACGAGCCCGGAATCGCCGTGTACGACCCCGGTTTCACCAACACGGCCTCGACCCGCAGCGCCGTCACCTTCATCGACGGCGACAAGGGCATCTTGGAGTACCGGGGCTACCCGATCGAGCAGCTGGCGGAGAAGTCGACGTTCCTCGAGGTCGCATACCTGCTGATCGAGGGCGAGCTGCCCACCAAGGACCAGTACGACGCCTGGGTGCACGAGATCACGTTCCACACGTTCGTGCACGAGAACGTCAAGCGGTTGATGCAGGGCTTCCGCTACGACGCACACCCGATGGGCATGCTGATGTCGAGCGTCGGCGCGCTGTCGACGTTCTACCCCGAAGCGGCCAACATCCAGGACAAGCAGCTGCGCCACGACCAGATGGTTCGGCTGATCGCGAAGATGCCGACGCTGGGCGCCTGGTCCTTCCGTCACGCCCAGGGCAAGCCGTACGTGTACCCCGACAACGAGCTGTCGTACACCGAGAACTTCTTGTCGATGCTGTTCAAGATGAGTGAGCCGCGCCACGAGCCCGACCCGCGGATCGCCAAGGCGCTCGACACCTTGTTCATCCTGCACGCCGATCACGAGCAGAACTGCTCGGCCAACGCGGTCCGGTCGGTCGGCTCCAGCCAGGTCGACCCGTACTCGGCCATCAGCGCCGGCATCGCCGCGCTGTACGGACCGCTGCACGGTGGCGCGAACGAGGCCGTGCTGCGGATGCTGCGGCGCATCGGCACCAAGGACAAGATCCCGGCGTTCATCGAGGGCGTCAAGGCCGGTGAAGAACGTCTGATGGGCTTCGGTCACCGCGTCTACAAGAACTACGATCCGCGCGCCAAGATCATCAAGAAGGCCTGCGACGACGTGTTCGAGGTGACCGGCGTCAATCCGCTGCTCGAGATCGCGCAGGAGCTGGAGAAGATCGCGCTGGAGGACGAGTACTTCGTCTCGCGCAAGCTCTACCCCAACGTCGACTTCTACTCCGG
>Ga0180217_1001046_pt1 | contig 33919 bp, 37 predicted proteins | sample eDN3rd37CBELigOP_FD_128521 | JGI IMG/M metagenome (GOLD analysis project Ga0180217, IMG submission 128521) | Enriched Organic Plus compost microbial communities from Emeryville, California, USA - eDNA 3rd pass 37_C BE-Lig OP (version 2) (version 2) ... | reverse complement strand
GCCGACGCGGGCTGGGGCGAGATGCTCAGGCAGGTCGCCTACAAATGCGAGTGGGCCGGAAAGGCCCACGTCATGGTGGGCCGGTTCGAACCGTCCACCCAGACCTGCTCGTCCTGCGGGACGAGAAAGACCGGAGAGGAGAAGCTCTCCCTGCAACAGCGCACCTACCGGTGCGGCAATTGCGGCTTGGAAATGGACCGCGATTTCAACGCGGCGCTGAACCTGCGCCGTCTGGGCCTTGCGGCCCTCGGACTGGAAGACGTAGGGCAGGCCATGCCCGAACGGGTCGGGGAGATCCGTCTCCCCGCCGACGCCTGCGGAGATGCCTCTGCCGGGGAGGCCGCATCAGCTGCCTCCCGGTACGTTTCGCGGAAGCAGGAACCGTCACGGATCAACCTCCAATGACGGATAGCCTCAGCTGAAGTTGTTGCTCTCTTGAAGCCAAGCGATCCTGCGGAAGCTGGATAGCAACTATTTTGCGCCCAAGGAGATCAGCATGGACTTGTCGCCTTCCAGTTCCGCTTGGCTTCAACTGCTCGAAAGGGAGAACGATACGCTGGAACAGATGGTGCGCGAGTATCATTCGGGCAAATACGGACACGCACCATGGAAGCTAGTCCCTGCGTCCAAGCTGGTCCGCATATGGGAAGACACTGCAAAAATCGGCTTTGTTCGGGACAGCAAAGGGTTGGACAGCATCCGCGAAATCATGGTTCACAATGTCGTCCGCCTTGCGGTCAATACAGCCATAGCAGGCCATACCTCAACTCAACCCGATGATATCCTTGCACCTCATTTCGCTGAAGAAGAACAGGAGGCATTCGTAAGCTGGGCCATCGACATTCCCGAAACAGGTGGCTGGAGGATCAGTGATTATGGTCTTCCAAAATTGTCGGAGCTCGCGGCACTGGCGCTGGAAACGGAGCAACCGGAAAAGGTCCTGGTCATACTCGACATGATGCTGAACGTAGCGCACCAACGGTCTGACCTTGCTTCCTGGTTTGTGGAAGGAGGAAGCAGGACGCTGTCGGACTTGGCGGAAGGTATACGTCCATCCGTCAATCAGCAGCCGTCTCTGTCGATTCGATGATTTCCAACCGACTTTCCGGATAAAACACGATAGACGATTCCTGACTCAATCTCTTGATTGTCCCAACAAAAGGGATTAAATTAACTCGTGATGGATTCGCTCCAGGAAGATCGTCATGAGTTCTTTCAGTCCTCGTGTGGCAATAGCAGCTTTGGCAACCTGTGCAGTATTCACATCATGGTCCGCATCGGCCGAGGACGATAAATATATCTTCCGCTTGAAACCCGGGGTTCTTGCGCAGGAGATCCAGTCGCTTTCTCTCAATGCAAGATCTTTCGAACCTACCTACCTGGATGATATCTGGAACTTTGATTTCTCGACTCTTCTGACAGCTGAAGGTATAATTCCGTCAGACATTTCCTGGGAGATTTCCGGTTCGGCCATGAGTTGGCTGTTGATCGACGGCAACGGCAAAGTCGAGGGCACGCCTACAGAAGCTGGTACCTATGAACTTACAGTCACCGCTTCATCAGGTGACGTCACTGGTTCCCAGACCTACACATTGAACGTCGAGGCCGACAAACCGTTCGAAGCCGTCAAAATTGCCGCAGGGTATAATCACACATGTGCCATTACCAAAGCCGGGGGGGTTGCATGCTGGGGCCAGAACAATCGCGGACAGCTTGGCTCAGGATCAAACACACCCTATAATTCGCTAGTTCCAATTCAAGTTCCCGGTTTGGAAACAGGCGTGACGGAAATAGTTGCCTCCTATTACCATACCTGCGTCATCCAAAATGGCGGCGCAAAATGTTGGGGCGACAACAGAGAAGGTCAACTCGGCAATTCAAACGCTGGTTCCATAGCATACTCTCCGGTTCAAGTGAGTGGCATGGAGTCGGGAGTCGCATCCGTCTCAACATCAAGAAATGCTTCATGTGCTGTCCAAAACGGAGCAGCAAAATGCTGGGGGGATTCAAATTATCATAACGTTCACTCGAACACTCCAGTCATCATCCCGGGTTTGGAGGAAAATGTAAGTGAACTGTCCATAGGACAATATAGTGCCTGCGCTATCCAAAGCGGGGCTGCTGAATGCTTTGGCCGCCTGTATGGCGGACTCATGGGCGACGGGACGAATTACGACGATCTCCCCTCCGGAACTGTTCGGTACGAACTCTCACAGGTGCAGGGCCTTTCGTCGGGTGTCACTTCCATTGATGTGTTCATTACTCATTCCTGCGCCAATCATTACGGCTTTCTGAAATGCTGGGGGAGAAACGATAGCGGTCAAATAGGCGACGGGACGAACAATATGGCTTATTCACCGGTCCAGGTGATCGGGCTCACGTCAGACGTGTTTGCTCTTTCCAGCAGTGAGAATTACACCCCGGAAAATATCCACACCTGTTCAGTAGGGACTTCCGGAGCTTTGGAATGCTGGGGAATGAATTTGCCGGGTTATGCTCCGGGCAGCAACTCCTATCAAGCGATGGTCGCTTCTGGCATGGCTGCAGGAATTTCAGCTATTTCGATAGGATACAATCATTCCTGTGCCATCCAAGAAGGCACTGTAGTATGCTGGGGATCGAATTCATTCGGACAGCTTGGTGACGGAACGACGACCAGTTCCGATGTGCCTGTGCAAACGGTGGAAGGTTGACCGGAGCGAGGAATCAACCCGCAACGCGCGGTACCGGGTGCGAGTGGAATTCGGAATCGATAGCTTCAAGCGCGGCGTGGATCAGTTCTTCAGCAACACCTTCGTTCCGTGCGATTTTCATGATGGCTTCATCGTATGACATGTTCAACCTGTCCATCGGTCTGCCGGTCAGTTTCCCGTAAATTTCCTTTTCCGGATACCATAGGATTGCCTGCAAGTCGGCCGCAGTGATCGGGTATCCCATTGCGTTCAGCCGAACCACCGATTCTCCGACTATGCTTCTGATCCATTTGCGAATGGAGGCGTTCCGAGGTGAATCGACCGGCATTCCAAGGGATTTGACAAGGGATTCCGCTGCTCCGGGCCAGACTAGCTTTGCCTTGAATGCGGAAACTTCGTCATTGCTACGGCGGATCTCCTTTTTGGGATTCTTTTCGTTGTAAGAGTCAGACAGCCTTCCTTCCACATAGCGCCTACGGAGCTTCTCCCAGAAATTCTTCAGCGCCTTGGCATAGTCGAACAATTCAGCCGCATCCATTTCAAGGATGTCGGCCGGCTTTGCAGCGACCCCTCCCCGTTCCATCAGTGACGCCATTCGTTCGCTTCTGAGGGAACGCCTGATCCCGGCGGCCAGCCGCCGATGTGCGTCCCCCGTAACCTCGTCCCTGACAAGAGTTCCCGTGTAGCGCCCCCAAAGCCGCATGAACCAGAGGTCGATCGTTACCGGAGTGTGATTGCCCAGCAGATTCTGAAGGAATCCGTTTCCAACTTTGGGTCCGAACAACATGCTCCCGTAGACCGTTTCTTCCGCAAGTTCTTTACCCGCAATGCGGATACCGTACTTTGCGGCCATTGCCTGCAGTTCCGACATTTTCATCTTCATGGTCAGCAGCCGTCTCACCCGTGTGAGATCTCCCCTCGCCCGATCCAGAATAAAATTGAAACGGGCGAGATTGCTCTCGACTGCGCCGCCCTTGGCCCCATACCCGACCGGACGGAACCGTCCGTCTTCCAGGAAAGCCCGATACTGTTCAAGGGCATATCTCATGTTATCGACGACAGCGATGTTTTGCGAGGTTATCGCCATTGCGGAAAAGAGGACCGTCTGCGCTTCCTTGCTGTTGCGAAACAGCCCGGACTTGTGCGCCCGTGCGGCCTCATCATCCGAAATTTCGGGATGCATGGTTGCTGCAACCGCGACCATGCGCCTGATCGACTTCGTGTACCAGTCGTGAGACGTCGGCACATCCGTCCTCGACATCGCGAAGAGCACCTCGGCCATCATCATCCTGACCAAAATCTCGTCGCCCTCCTCCGACGGCCCTTCTATAGGTTTGCCGCCAAGATCAGAAATGGCCCGTTCCATAAGCCAACGGGACACTTCGGGGTTGTCGGCAAGACTTGGCAAATCGTTTCCATTCAGGAGATTTCCTGAGAACACCGATGGCAGAGGCGGAAGTGGCGCATGGAGAAAGGGAATCGAATTCATTGCAAAGCTGTGCTGCCGAAGTTTTTCGGACCCATTCCAGCACAGCGTGATGCATATGACCTCTCATCCCGGGAAATCGGGTACCGCCGGGAAAACTATGTCTCTCCTCTCGTGTGACCCTTTTTCTGCAACAGGAAGCCCGGTCCCCTTGTTTCCGTTTCTTCTATAAAACGCAGTCCTTGCCGTTCGAGAGCCAGCTGTACCTCGAGCACGGACTCAAGCCGTGCCTCGCCTTTCTCGATGCGATAGATGGTCCTCGGACTGAGACCGGTCAACCGGGCCAGATCCCTTTGGTCCAACCCAAGGGCAACCCGTGCTGCGCGAAGGAGTTCAATAGGTGGCGGCCGATACATGCCCGATTTCTGGCATGAAGGAATCGGCGCTTCCAAGAAAATGATGAGTCCTCTCGGACGAAGCGATAGGTCTGTCGAAATTCCCGATACATCTGTCGGATTTTCAGATAGACCTCACCTTGCAGTTGCCGCACAACCCGAATCAATGGCCCAAAAGTCAAACGTTGAGTCGTGCAAGCCATGTCCATAGAGTGTGGGTATCAATGCAGGGATTCTCCGCGATGATCGTCAACTTCCCGGTACCGTTCGCAGCCAACGTCGTTCCTAAAAACGCCCGCAACCCTCGCACCGTGAGTTTGCAGGGGTCGGTCGAAGTCGAAATCAAGGAATGTGCCGGTGCAGACGCCCCCGTAGCCATCAAAGGCCTCGATCACATCAGAAAAGAATCAGATCACACCAGATGGTTTGACGGGTCGAACTGGGCTGTTGACATCCATAGCAAAGATGCCACGGAACCTACCGTCATGGAGGACTGGATCGCCGATATCAGGGAAGGAAAGGCGTGGTCCCGGGCATGGACGGAGTTCGCCACTGACAACGGAATCGAGCTCGGGAACCGAACGATATTCGATATGGATGACTACAGGGACGTTTCCGACAGCGATTTCGAGTTCCGCGCCGACCAAATCAGGAAGTTCTGCCAGGACCTGCTGCTGATCGATGGCGTCCTATACAGAAGGGTTCTGCCGCCGGTCTACTTTGCGATGGACAAGATCGCAAACTGCGATTTCGGGGCAAAGTGGGCTATGTCATTCGGGTCTCAGGACGAGATCGACGTTTTCACTCTCGACCGCTATGAAGACTTCAAGGCTCACGTGGAATCCGGGGACGTCCCCCAAATATGCGGAGAGGCGGAAGTCCTCATCACCGACGCGGTACACTTTCCCGATGAAGAATTCAGCCTGCTTTCAAAGGCAAAGATTTGCCTCAAGAAGACCGACAGAATGTCCAACCTTTCAGAAAATCAGGGCATTGCCTGGCTCAGGCTGAGATCCGCCTGCGACCGCCTGGACCGCGATCTTACATCCGATAACGCTTCGGCCGTTGCCGATGCCCTCTCCCGTTTGGCCGCATTTTTGCAGGATGAAGAATTCCGCGTCCCGCCAGGTATGGGCCCCATGACCGACATCAATGATGCCGTCGATTTAGCCGTGCGTGCGCTCGACAGGTGGGAACTCAGACCCTTGCTAGTGGATTATCGGCCTTAGGGAACAGGCAAAAAAAATGGAATAGATCCTTGCGCTAATAAGCAGGAACACCCATCATCTAAATCACAGACAAGGAAAATCACTGATGTCGTAGCTCTTCCATACGGGTCGTCCGCACGGCTTTAGCCGAAAATTCAATCGCCCGCATAAGGAAGCGACACAGTCGTCGCTCAGGCCTCAGGCCTAAAATCCCTCCGTAGCTCCGCCTTCCCCAACCTTGAGGAAGAAATTCGTACCCGACACGGGAACCAACCGGAGTTACAGAAATGACCGACATTCAACACGAAACCACCATCGCCACGCTTTACGCCGAATTTGTTTGGAAGCGTGTTTCCGTCGAAGAAATCGCCGACAGGATCGGGATTGTCGACCGCGACACCTACCTTCGGCTGAAAACGGAGTGGAAGGCCCGATACAGGGAAATTTCCGACGAAATCCGTCAGGCCAAGCTCCTCAGGAGGAGCGGAGACGAGAAATCTTATTGGCAGTCGAAACGCGAAACGCTCCGCTTTCAGGCTAGGAAGACAATGTTGCTGCGTACAGCCCTTACGGTTGTCGCCAGACGTCATTGGGAAGCACATCGAAAGCTTGCTGCCGCCTGAAAACCCGGGGATGGCTGTTACAGCCGTCCCCGACAACCTATCAAAACAGGACAACCAATGAACACGTCGATCTTCTACGAAATCGAGTACACGTACTATCAGTATAACAGTGGCGCGGCGGACAACGGCCGTTATACGAAGAGAATCAGGACGGCAACCCCGGAAGAAGCAGCCGAGACGGCGCGGAAGATCAATCTTTCAGCGGCAGGCCAGCTATCCGATGAGGCAGACCATGAACTCCGTTCCAGGCTCATTCCGTGGGACGGCTACTTCATCAATGCAGTTGCCTGTGAGGTCCTCGAAAAAAGGGAGCAGCTGTCTTTGTAATCAGGGCTTTGGGCCGACGCTTCGTAGCGTTCGCACCGCACTGGAACTACTTCCAGGCTGAGCGGAATCAACACCGCTAAAAAACGAGTGCTCCCGGCCAACGGCCATCGCGGACCAACCTTTGACATGTTTCCGTCAACAGCTGCGAGACAGCAAGGCTTGCACGGGGGCGGTTGGAATCATAACGCGACGCGAGGTGGACCGTCCATTCGAGGTGTGGCCGGATGATCTCGACATTCTTCAACCGCCCTTGTTTTATGTCCGTCAGGCAACGGAACGTCGGCAGAATGGTGAGATAACCTCCAGCCACCATATTGATCAGGCCGGGAAGGGAGTCGACGTCCGCCGAAATGTTCGGACTGATTCCTTCAGCCTGAAAGGACTGTTCGATAAAGCGTCTTAGGGAATGTTTGATGCTGGGGAGCACCAACGGATATTTGGTGATTTCCGAAAGCCTTACGCTATCCTTTGACGCCAGGGGGTGGTTCGGGGGGACGAGCAAATCAAGCCTTTCCCTCAGGAGCGCATTGCTCCGCAGGCCGGCCATGGGTTCGATGTCGTATAGGACGACCAGATCGAGATGACCAAGCTGGACCTGTTCGTTCAAGACACCGCTCATGGCCTCTAGTGCGTAAACGCGGACCTGCGGGTAGCGGTCGCGTATCAGAGGCATCAGTTCAGGCAACAAACCTCCTGCAACGGTCGTCGGCAGACCCAGGCGAACAGTGCCTGTCACTTCGTGGGCAAAATTCTGGGCAATTGCTTTGATTTCGGTTAGATCACGCACCACCCCGTAAGCCCGCTCGACCACGACCCTTCCCTCTTCCGTAAGGGACACACCGCGGGAATGACGGCTGACGAGCTTCAACGTCAATTCGTCTTCCATCCGCCGCAGCATGGCGCTGAGTGCCGGCTGCGTGACATGCAGTTTCTGTGCAGCAGCCGAGAGGCTACCTGCTTCCGCGATTGCTATCAGCGCGCGCAGATCTCTGACGTCCATGCTCCCCTCCGCCGATATAAATCGAATTTATGGAAGCTATGCAGATTTTCCGGATTGTCAAAAGGTTTCCTCGTCGTGAATCTTCTCCCAACAAAAAACAAAAACAGTTCAACAAGGGGAATGAAGCATGCAAAAGCTCGCTTATACTGCCTCTATTGCCGCTTTTTTAAGCACGCTGCTTGGCGCACAGGCAAGCGCTGACACGATATCGCTGCGCGTCGGTTCCGGACATCCGATAGGGCTTCTCGCTTATACCGAGACGGCGAACCAATGGTGGGTGCCCGAGGTGAAAAAGCGTATCGAAGAGCGCACCGACCACACGGTGAACATCCAAGAATTCCATGCAGGCCAGGTCGCAAAGGTGACCGAAGTCCTTGAAGCCACCGAGACAGGCATCCTGGACGTCGGCTTCACCAGCATGATCTTTTATCCTTCAAAGGCTGCCTTTCAGACGTTTACGCTTTACCTGCCGTTCTCGTCACCGTCCGCGGCCGTCACGGTCAAAGCCGCAAAAGCCACCTACGAAAAGTTCCCCGAACTTACTCAGGAATTCGAAGAGCGCTACAACCAGGTGTACCTTGGTGGAACATGTGCCGAAAACTACGGGCTCGGGACCAATTTTGCCTGGACCGATTTCGCAGACTTGACCGGCCACAAGATTGCCGGAGCAGGCACGAACCTTGAATGGATAGCCGGGGCTACATCGGTGGCGTCCAACCTCAACGAAGCCTACCAATCCATCCAGTCGGGCGTATACGAAGGATATCTGAGCGCATCCGCATGGTGGCATCTTTTCAAACTGAACGAAGTCGCACCCTACTTTACAAAGGCTGATTTCGGGGCCCAGTTCATTCACGTCGTCACCATCAACAAGAACGTATGGGACGGTCTTCCGCCGGAGGTTCAGGACATTCTTCGCGAGGTCAGCGAAGAATGGGGCGAGGTAACGGCCGAAGTCTGCGACCGCAACGACCGGGAAGGCCTGAAGAAGCTTGCCGAACTGGGCGTCGAGGTAAGGGACATCACACCCGAAGCGAAGAAGGCATGGTCTGAAGCGCTGAGCGAATTCCCTCAGCGAATGGCCAATGACCTCAACGCCCGCGGCTACAAGGGCAGCGAAGTCATGAACTTCTACATGGACCAGCTTGAGGCGCTTGGACATGAGTGGCCGACGCGGTACTCGATCGACTGAGTTTCGGCACGGGGATCATACCATGACGGGACTGGACATCGTGGACCGTAGTCTGGCGGCGGCAAGCCAAGGGCTGAAGTATCTGGCGGCAATGCTGCTGGTTGGGGTCTCGCTTCTGATATGCGCCGACGTTGTCATGCGGTTCTTTTTCAGCAAGCCGATCATTGGCGTCGCTGAAATCGTGGCCAACGGCATTGTCGTCATAGCCTTTCTTCAGCTGACATATGCGGTGCGCCAGAACAGCATGCTGAAATCCGAGCTTGTCGTCAGCAGGCTCGGAGAGACGGGCAAGCGTGTGTCGGACACCGTCAATGCCCTGCTTGGAGCACTCCTCTTCGGACTGATCGCATGGGCCTCCTGGCATCCCTTAGTCCGGTCGGTCATGACGAACGAGTTCGTCGGGTACTCGGCATTCAGGCTTCCGGTGTGGCCAGTCCGCTTCATCATAGAAGGCTGTTCGATCCTTGCTGTCGCCGCCTACCTTATAACGGCGACCAAGGCAGCCATCTTCGGCATTCATCCCGAAGAGGTTTCCGCGGCCCACTAGCCGCAGGTTCCCGCTGCCTGAACCATTCCACCTCATGCGCTTAAGGGAGGGTGCTTGCTGGAACAGCGGCACCTGACCAGCCCCCTTCTACGGAGCAAACCCATGGGCGGTCCAGAATTCGCATTCGCCATCATCCTGGTGCTCATAGCCCTGATCGTGTTCGGCGTCCCGGTGGTGATTGCACTCGGACTGAGCAGTTTCTTTGGTCTGGCCTACCTGACGGGCAACCTCAACGTCCCCGGTTCCCTTCTTGCCAGCACGGCATACGAAGCCCTCCGCGATTATGTTTTTGCCGTGATCCCGTTGTTCATCCTCATGGGGGAACTGATCTCCCGCTCAGGAGCCGCCCGGGACCTGTACTCCATGATCAACCGCGGCCTGAAGCGCCTTCCGGGGCGGCTGGCGCTTGCAACTGTCGCCGGCAATGCGGTCTTCGGATCGGTCACAGGCGTCAGTATCGCATCCGCGGCCGCATTCTCGAGGATCGCATACCCGCAAATGAAGAAGCATAACTACGACAAGCCAGTCGCCCTGGGCTGCATTGCCGGAAGTGCTTCCCTTGGTATGCTTCTGCCGCCCAGTGTTCTGATGATCGTTTGGGGAGTCATTTCCCAGCAGTCGATAGGACGCCTCTTCGTGGCCGGCATCATTCCCGGGATGCTTCTTACCCTTATGCTCGGCATCTTCATTCTGGTGTACGCCACCCTACGACCGGGCAAGTTCGGTGACGGCCGAGATGTCGGAGCTGCAATAGACGAGCCGGACTCAGCCCAGAGAACCAGCGAAGCACTTGGCAGCCTTGGCGTAACCATGCTGATATTTGTGGTTCTCGGGGGCATCTGGCTTGGTGTATTCACTCCCACCGAAGCAGCCGGGATAGGGGTGCTGTTCTCGGTCGTACTGGCGGTCGCGAAAGGGGTCGGGGTCAGGGGCCTCGGCGAAGCAGTACTGGAAACTGGACGCATTTCGGCCCCGCTTCTTTTCCTTCTCATCACAGCCCAGATGTATTCACGTCTTTTGGCCCTCGGCGGGATCAATGACGTGATCCAAGACACTTTGCTCGGGATCGGAGACGCGCCTCTCTTGATCCTGATCGTCATGATCCTCATCTGGTTCGTCCTCGGAATGTTCATCGACTCCACGTCGATCATCCTGCTGACAGTCCCGATCTTCGCGCCGCTGGCATCCGTGATCGGTTATGACCCAATTGCCTTTGCCATCATCGGTATCGTCACCATCGAAGCGGGACTGATCACGCCTCCGCTGGGACTGTGCGCATTCACGGTCAAGGCCGCGGTCAAGGAACCCGATGTCTCCCTGGCCACGATTTTCAAGGGGTCGATTCCGTATTGGATCATTCTGCTCCTTCTGGTCGCCATCATCGCAAGCTTCCCGGGCCTGGCCACCTGGCTCCCATCCCTCATGTGACTTCAACCAACCTGAAAGCTGAAAGGACGCGCCATGACAAAACGCATCATCGATCTGAGCATGACGATCGAAGACAACATGCCCTCGCACAAACTCTTCCAGAGCCCGGTTTACCTGAAGGCGCTGACTCACGAGACAACCTCGTCGTTCGGCCTGGGCGTGGAAGGCGACCCGATGACGTTCCAGACAAACTTCATTGGCATGCTCGACCACGTCGGAACACACGTGGACGCCTTTTTGCACGTGAATCCGGCCGGTGCCCCGATCGACGAGATGCCGCTCGACCTTTTCATGGGAAAGGCCGTCTGCTTCGATCTCAGGCACATCGGAGATCTTGAGGACATCACCGTCGAGCATATGGAAGAAGCCGAAAAGAAATCCGGCGTGAAAGTCGACAGCCATATCGTTCTGCTCTGCACGGGTTTCCACAAACGCAACCTTTCGAATCCCCGGCAGCTTGTCTGGGGCAATCCCGGACTGACTGTCGAAGCAACCCGTTGGCTCTATGACCGGGGATCCCGCATGCATGGCGTTGAGGGACCGTCCACGGACAAGCCTTCCGACAATATCTTTGCCCAGCACAGGCTTTGCCGTGATCTCGGGATCTCCCACTACGAGTGGCTGGTCAATCTGGAAGAAGTCATCGGCAAGGGTGAATTCCATTTCATAGGTCTTCCGATCAAATTCAAGGGCGGCTCGGGTTCCCCGGTCCGCGCGATCGCGATCGTCGAAGAATAACGACACCATCAAACCGGCAGCGCGGTCCCCATCCGCGCTGCCCCTGCCCCATGGGAACACCTTACATGTCGTCCGAACTGGCCTTCAAAAGCATTCGTGAACTGCGGTCTGCCCTCTCGAGGAAGGAGGTTTCTCCAACGGAGCTCCTTGATGACGTGATGGCGCGCTACGAGAAGCTCGAGCCGGAACTGAACATGTTCGCCCACGTGGACTTTGACCGCGCGAGGGAACAAGCAAAAGCGGCCGAGAAGAGGTTGATGAAGGGGGAGGTACTTGGCCCCTTGGACGGCATTCCTACCTCCATCAAAGACCTCATTGCAGTGAAAGACATGCCACAAAGGTTCGGTTCACGGGCGACAAGCGATGCTCCTATGGCCGCTGACGCACCGTCCGTCGAACGCCTGAGAGCCGCCGGTGCCGTAATCCTTGGCAAGTCCACGACCAGTGAATTCGGCTGCAAGGCCGTGGGTGACAGTCCGCTCACCGGCATCACGCGAAATCCATGGAACAAGCAGAAGACCCCCGGGGGATCAAGCTGCGGAGCGGCCGCGATGGTGGCGGCCGGATTGGTTCCCTACGCCATCGGAACGGATGGCGGCGGTTCAGTCAGAATTCCGGCGGCCTTTTGCGGCCTGTTCGGGATCAAGGCCAACTTCGGACGCGTAGCGGTTTATCCGACTTCCGCTACACCGACGCTGGCACACGTAGGACCTCTCGCCAGAACGGTCGAGGACGCAGCCATCGTTCTGGCGGTGATCGGAGGCACGGATTGGCGCGACCCATTCACAATTGCGAATGCACAGCCAGACTACGCTGCCGCGCTGAGAGCCAAACGCCGTCTGAGGATCGCATGGAGTCCGACACTTGGCTACGGGAGGGTTGATCCCGAAGTTGCCGACGTAACGAGGCAGGCAGCCGAAAAGATCGCTTCCCTCGGATATCAAGTCGACCACATCGAAAAGGTCATGGACGATCCGATCGACATGTGGATGGCTGAATTCTATGCAGGCGTCGGTACCCGGCTCAGGGACATGATCGAGAGCAAGCCGGAAATCATCGATCCGTCGGTGCTGTCGGTCCTCAGGGACGCCATCAATCAGGGTTTGAAGACTTATTACGACAGTGTCTTCAGGCGCTATGATTTCAGAGAGAAGATGAGGTCTTTCTTCGAGAAATTCGACATTCTTCTTACTCCCACCGTGCCTGTCACCGCTTTCGATGCCGGATTGGACCAGCCCCCGGCCTACGAGGACAAAACCATCGTTTCGTGGGCTACCTTCACTTACCCGTTCAATTTAAGCGGGCAGCCTGCCGCATCAATCCCCGTCGGATTCAGCAAAGGAGGACTTCCCATCGGGCTGCAGGCAGTCGCAGCTTCCCACGACGAACTGTCTATTTTCTCATTGGCATCCGCATTCGAGGCAGCCAGCGCTGGCATTTCGAATAGACATCCTCCGGCCTCTTGACCGCCCTCTCAGTATTGAAAATTCGCAAGGGAACGTGATCCGGATCACAAACTTTCGAGCATCAAAACCCTGAATTCGTTCGGTGAAAGCAAGCGGAGATACCCACCTTTATTAAAGGCCTCTTGCTCGTAATTCCTTATTACAGACTTCTGGTCTTCCCGGAGTTCCCCTTCTGGAAACTCCTTCCAATGTTTCGCATAGGCGAAATGCCTGTCCTTCCTGTCGAAAGCAACGAAGATGCCATAGGATGTCTGCTCTACCCCGTTTACTACTCTCCCCGTCGGCCACGCGGCGACAGGCTCTCCTTCGACAAGAGCTGACCCCAGCAGCTGCTGTTTCGGCTTTCTTTTGAACACCTTGATGAGTGGGCTGCCGAGTTCTACCGACGTAACGACGAATATGAAGCAGGAGATAAGACCGAGCGAAATCGATCCCAGGTAAAGGGCGGCTACAAGCAACATCAATGCCGAGAATTGTCCGGCATATAAGCAGATCCGGTCAGACCAGGTTCTGCCAGCAAAAGCCTCGACGAGACCATGAAGGACCTGCCCGCCGTCAAGCGGATAGATCGGCAGAAGATTGAAAATCAGAATCACGCCGTTGGAAACCCACAGCATCATGAGGATGTCGCGTCCGACGGTTCCTTCATCTGTCATAAATACAGTTAAAAGACCGAGAAGGATGACCAGCAAGAAGGTTGCGGCAGGCCCTGCTAACGCGACTGCAATCCGCTTGAACGGCCTATCGGGATATTTTTCCAAAAAGGCGATACCGCCCAGCGGGTTCAAATTGATTCCATGTGTTTTGATTTTGTAGAAGCGCGCTGCCAGGACATGGCCGAACTCATGTGCTGTGATGCTTGCAAAGATCCCGCCGATCACGACCAGTTGCTGCACCACACCGTTCAGCCCTTGTTCCTGGTAGCCAGTCCCTGCCACATAGCCAAGCAAAAGAAGAAATGACCAGTGGAATGAAATCGGGACACCGAACAATTTTCCGAATGACAAGGATTTGAACATCATGGGCTCCAGGCTGCAGGATGCTTTATCAGCATAGCATCCAGATTTCAATGCACAACGATTCCATTCCGCGCCCGAGATGAATCCTTTGCCCCAGCATGGCTGTGACTGGCCTAAAGGATGAATTGCAACAAAGCGCACACACTATATTGTGTGCCGAAAAGGAGGTTCAGATGGGGTACGTCTCCCTTAACGAGGATATAGAGGAGCGGCGGGAGGCCCCGTTGCAACGTGAGCCGAAGAACGCATATTCGACACTTTTCGCTCTCGCTGACAGTGCCGTTAAACCCGTCAAGGTTCCAGGAAAGAGGTGGTCAGCCGAGCAGGAAAAGCAGCTCGTCAAGCTTTTGCGAAAAATTGCGGACCGCAAAACCAGTTTCGAAAGGGAGGAGGACCCTTTAAAAGCCCTGCGGAAACGCCAGCTGGTGAAAGAGTCAGTGTTGGAAGTCGTTATCCTGCTTGCGCGCTATATTCGGCAGATGCCAAGCGGTGAAAACCGCAGGGAGTGGGAAAGGGTCGTGCGATCTCTCAAACGCAGCTGGAACCTGAAATAGCTGACAGACTTCACTTTTTCGGAACGATCTCCTGCATGACAGGATCGTAGCGAAAGTCGCCTATGGTCCCGTCAATGAGACGATCCACCGCTTGCTCAATCGCTTCGAGCGGCACCATGAACCACTCCCGCGGCCGTATCATGCGCCCGAACCGATCAGGTATTTCGATGTCAAGACAGACGTCCACAAAAAAGGCATGGAGGATGCTCTCCACCTTCCCCGGGTCGGCATTATAGATCGTATATGTTTTCAATAGCCGTGCCGGAGCCATCAGGAAAGTCGGATCGACCTCCGCACGTCTGATCCGGCGCTCAGGCTTTCCGGTAGTGACACCCACCTTGTACAGGTTCTTCATTCCTGCGATCTGCGGGTTTTTTGATAGGGAGACGGCAATGTACACGTACCCCTTCCTGACATCGCCTTCCACGACCTCTGTTCCGAACAACGGCCCTGCCTCAGGCGAGGACACGCGCCGTCCGTTCCGGTCACTGTAGAGCTGGCTCGCGAGCGACCTCAGCAGCATGTCAGATTCGGTCCCATTGTCGAAAATGCAGCGCAGCCGCGCGTCGGGGCGGCCGTTCCGGATATGGGGATCATTCAATTCGGCGACGTAGACAAGGATGCCGTTCAGGATGAAGAAATCGCCTGCGGAAATCTCCTGCTCGTTGGCAAACCGCAGAGTCTTCCTTTTCCCGCTCTCAATATCGGCTTGGCAATTATCGAGCAGAGGCTTGAACAGGTGGAAATCGTCGCATTTGATCCGATCGGCAACCCAGTCCGGCTCCGCTTTTTTGCCACCGACATAACGCAGCTCAAATATGTCGTCCGCATCGGTGGAGAGGATGCCGTCATCCATCGCAAAGATTTCGTCAAGGGAAGTCGGTCTAGGTCCCTCCCGCCCTGGCGAAGTTTCCAAAGACGCTGTTCCCGGTGATGGCGCTTTCAAAAGGCCATACCGATCATGCGGAGAGAGCGTGGCTGAGAGGTCCGGTTTCTCCCTTAGCTTCCGGAGGCGGATTGCCAGGGTTCGCTCGGTAGTCGTGACATTTCTGCCGACTTCAGCGTCCGGCTCCTTCGGTTCTCGGCCGTGATCATCGACGAAACGGATGATTTCTTCAAATTCACGGACGAGACGGTCGCCGGGAGAAGCCGCGTCCTGTTTGGCCTCCTTCCATTCGATTTCGTTCTCTCCGAAGATGTCTTCGAGAGTACGCTTGCTGTTCGTCACGCAACCCTGCCCTGCTCTCGGTCACGTTTGAGTTTTTCGTTGCGCAGCCAATCGACAGCTTCGGCCATGCGGCGTTCCATGGGGTTCGCGCTCGCATGATCAGGCATCCTGTTGTGCTGCTTCTTGAAATCCAGGATGCGGTCGTACAGCATTACTGCCTCTTTCTCGGTCATCGCGATCCTGGTCGCCCGGATCGTGCTATGTATCCGTTCCAATACGGCAGCGCTCACGGCCTTGGACATCACCTCGTAGGCACGTTGGAACGGATTGATGCTGTCGATGAGGTCAATGTCGAGGTCGTCGATGTTGATGAACCGTTTGCTCGCGGCAATGAAGCGGCTGTCCCCGACATGGCGTTCCCCGTCACCACCGTCATCTCCGCCGATGCCGTTCCCTTCCCCTTCTGGCAGGTCGCCACCGTGCGCCATTTCGCCCTCCAGAGCGCCCTTCTTCACCACCGTATCAACGATGACGTGCTGCCGGATTTCCTCGATCTCGTCCTCGGTAAGTTCGGGGTACCTTTGCTCGATCACCTTGGGAATATAGACTTTGTTGATCACCTCAGGAGCGTATTCTTCCGGACTCATGGCAGCCCGCATCACGGTTTCGTCCTGAAGGATCGCCGCCTTGAGATCATTGAGGTCCGTTTCGATAATCTGACGCGCCCGCTCCGTTGATGCTTCCCTGAAACCCTTGATCCTGACGACGTCGTTGCCGTCTTCGTCTTTTTCCTGACGATGACCTTCGATGTCATCGTCCTCTTTCCGGGTGCGGAACTTGAACGCCGGGGCAAGGACCTGCTCCATCAACAGCGAACACGCTATGGCCTTGAGCATGTTGTTCACCGCAACGGTGACCTTGTCCTGGTCGGCCTCGGGCTCCGCGATCAGGTTGGTGAACTGAGCATGCGACTTGTCCGGCGCATCACGCGTCACTCGGCCGATGATCTGGATGACCTCGGTCAATGAGCCGCGGTAGCCGACGGTAAGAGCGTGTTCGCACCAAACCCAGTCGAAGCCCTCCTTAGCCATTCCGAGGGCTATGATCACATCCAGGTCATCGCGGTTCTTGACCGTTCGCAACGCAGCCATGACGCGATCACGACCCTCCTCTTGTACAAGGTCTGCAATTTTGAGGATCTTTCCTGATTTGGTCCTGACGTGGTGCAGTCCCGTTTCAGAATCTGTCTCAACCAGTTCGCCGATGTGGTCAATGATGCGGTCGACCTCGACATATTTCTCCTTGGTCGACTCGCCCGACTGGACGCTGGGTATGTGGATGATGGTCTTCAGGTCGGGGTTGAGGACCTCCTGGATCGCCTGGGTATAGCGCCCTCGGTAGAAATGGTAGCCGATGCCAAGCGTACGCAGGTGCTCATAACCGTTCAGCTGCTCATAATACGTGTAGGACACCCTTTTGAACCTGGCTTCGTCCGACGGCCGCAGGATAGGCATCCTGTCGCCGCGGAAATAGGACCCCGTCATGGCGACGATATGGGAGTCCTTGTTGTCGAGAAGCGCCCGTACGACCTCCCCAAGACGGCTCTCTTCGTCCGCCGAGGCATGATGGAACTCGTCGATCGCGACGCAGACGTTCTCGAAGGCTTCCTTGCCGATGCGATCGAAAGCGAAGCGCAGTGTGGCGTGCGTGCAGACGAGCACCTCGTCGTCCGACGCCATGAAACGTTCGAAGGCTTCCACTTTGCCTGCGTTCCCGACGCCGGCGCACAAGTTCCATTCGGGCTTGACGACCCAATCGGCAAAGAAGCCGTGGGACTTCAGATCGGTGTTTTCAAAAGACTTGCCGATCGACCGCTCCGGTACGGCGACAATCACCTTGTGCAGCCCCTGATTGATCAGCTTGTCGAGGCCGATGAACATCAAGGCGCGCGATTTTCCGGATGCAGGCGGTGTCTTGACCAGCAGGAACTGGGCATTCCTGTATTCGTAGACCCTGGCCTGCATTTCCCGCATGCCCATAGCGTCGACTTTTTTGCTGGACCCCGTCTGTCCATAGGCAACCCTGACCAGATCAGCCATCAGGCAGCCCTCCCCCTTGTCTTGGCCCCGTTCTTGCCTGTTTTCGCAGCGTAAAGCTTGAACAGGTGCTCGAGCCGCTCAGTATCGTCCCTGAAGGGACGGCCACGATAGATTGTCTCGAGCGTTACGTCGAGTTCCCGATGAGCATCCAAGAGACCCTTTGGCATGTCCTCTGGTTCATAGAGCTCCGCAATTGTTTTGCCGATATTTGCTTCACGTTCCTCGATAATCCTCCAGGCACATTGTTCGAGGGCCTGCCTCTGCTTGGTAGACAAATCAGCAATAGGAAACGTGTTGTAGACGAGGGTATTAGAAAATCTGTAGTCTGTTTTAATCCTGCCTCCAACTACAGCCGTCCACACCAAAAACAAGCGTGATGACAATATTGAGAATACAGTCATCGGAGCATTGTTTATAACGAAGCACGCGTCTGTCACAACAGATCTAAGACCATCCAAGATGCCCACTGTAAGATAACGCCTGTTTTCTGAAAAATGTCTCGGAACGATAATTTGATCTTTGTCCTGATGCCGAATTTGATCAAACTTATAGGGTATATTAGCTTTTTGTTGGGTAGGTATTTTGGGGCTGGATTCCCTGAACTTTCGTACCTTATCAATACGTGCCTTGATTTCCGGTATGTCCAGTGCGGATTGAACATCATCATCTGATATCCAAAGGCACCACCTTTCTATGTCATTAATAAATTCTTTTGATCCGTACGCCCTTCTCAAAAATTTTTTGGTCTCAGGATAGTGGGCTATCAAGAACTCTTTCTCTTTATTATTCAAAAACAGATTGCCATCGTCTGTAGGCTTACTGCCATTGTCAATGGGTACCAGAGACGACAGAGGTTTTGTTCTCGGGAACACAATAATATTTTCTGTTTCAAGCAAGTACGGGCTAATATTATCGACTGGTTTTGCAACCTCACCTATATACAAAACTTTATTATTTCTGCTTTTCACACGGCCGAAACCAACAATAATGCAGGTTACGGCAGCTTTTCGCGTGGCGTTGTTTGTCCATTTAAATGATTGGTGAGCAAAGTTGATTTCCATGCCACGTTGAAACATAAGTGGCCACAACAAGCCGACTTGCTCACCTTGACAAATAGAATTGGTTGCAACAAACGCACATTCTGCGTCAAAGTCACGAGAGTAATCTGCACCCCTAAGGAACCAGCAAGTGACATAGTCCAAGTATTTATATGACTTAATTTCAGAAGAGAATACTGATGCCATATCTTCTTTTTGCTCTGGTTCTAAACTAGTACCACCGAGATATGGCGGGTTGCCTACAATGTAAGTTTCAGAATTCTCGTCTGGAGGGCAGACGTTCTTCCAATTTACCCGGAGGGCATTGCCCTGCACCACACGCCCACTATCTTTTAGGGGGAGCGAAGGAGGGGCTGCTCCAAATACCTCCTCAAATTCTTTATTCGCCTGCATCTCGGCAATCCAGAGCGAGAGCTTGGCTGTCTCGGCCGCAAAATCGGCGTACTCGATACCGTAGAACTGACTCAGGCGGACCTGCGACATCGGCAGCGCGAACTGCGGAGATATCTCTTGCAGCCTCTTGAAGATCCGCATTTCGAGCCGGCGCAACTCTCGGTACGAGATGATCAGGAAATTCCCCGAGCCGCATGCCGGATCGAACACACGGATGCGGTAAATGCGGGTAAGGAGCCGTTCAAGCCGTTTGGGGCTGTCCTTGGCCGCCTCGAACTCCTCTTTCAGCTTGTCGAGGAACAACGGACCGATCACCTTCATGATGTTCGGCACCGACGTATAATGCATGCCGAGGTCGCCGCGCATCGAAGGATCGACCACGGCTTGGATCATCGAGCCGAATATGTCGGGATTGATCTCGGACCATTTCAGCTGGCATGCGTCGAGAAGCAGACGCCGGGCTTTCTTGGAGAACCTCGGTACCTCGGTTTTCTCCCTGAAGAGGCCACCGTTCACATAGGGGAAGTCTTTTGCGAATTGGGGGTAGCCCTTGCGGTCATCCTTCACATCCATGACGTCGAAGACCGTCTTCAGGACCTCGTGCGTATCCGATCCGTCTTCGAGAGTGAATTCGTCGGCTGTCCTGGAGAACAGGCCTTCCGCGAAGATGCCTGTGTCTTCCGCAAACAGGCAGAACAGCGTTCGGGTCATGAACAGGTTTAACTGGTGCCGGAACTCAGGTTTCTTCCAGTCGGGGTTGCACTCCAGGATGGCATCGTAAAACTTCGCCAGCCTGCCCGCTGCCTTGATGTCGGCGGGGTTCTCCTTGGCAGCCATGTAACGTTCCACTCCCGCAAGGGGAAGGAAGACGTCAAAGAGTTCATTCAGCTCCGGCCAGCGCTTGTGGAACGGCTCGTCGGCCTTTGTATCGTAGACGGAGACCTCCTTCCCGTCGGAGGCAACAAGGAACCTGGGCTTGTTGGCTGAAGTCGCGCGCGCTTGCTTTATCCCTTCAAGGGTGTTTGCCACATCGCCGTCCGCCGCCGGCCTGAAGAACAGCTTCCCCTTCCACAGAACGTCACCGGACAACTCACCCTTGTTCATGCTCCCATTCTGGATCTTGGTAATGGTCGCCCGCGGCGTGTCATATATTTCCAGAAGAGCGTACGGGAAAATCCCCGGATCGAATGGCTTCTCGGACAGAGCTTTCAGTTTGAGCTCAATCTCGGCAATGTTCATGGATCCCCCGACCCTTGATTGGCAACCAATTGCCTGCGGCCGTGTTTTGTTCTGGTCGGCCGCGTCAAAAAGGAATTCCCAGACCGAATCCGGCTGGTTCCCTCAATGGGAATGGGCATATATCGGAAAAGGGAATTTTAATCAATCAGTACGAAGCCGGGCCTCCGCCCCTTTGTCTTTCGCATGATCCGGCGTTAGCGTTTCACCAGAAGAAGGAGAGCGGAAATGCAGGCTGAAATGAAAGGCGGGAACTACAGGGTTGTCGTCGACGAGTCAGAAGTCGCCGAATTCATGAAGAGCTGGCCGGCATCCGGACTCGACCGGGAAACGGAATACACTTTCGAATTCAGCGCCATGAACGGAGACCTGGTCGATATCGAGGCCAGGAGCGAGAATGAACTCCGCTCACTCCATGAAGACGAAGGCGGAGAGGCCCTGAGAGTCCTTTCGGAAGATGCAGGGAAATTCGGAGCATTGGAACTCGGGCTGGATGATGTCATCGCGATCCGGAACTATGCATCTCCCCAACCCTGATCAGGCCCCCATTGAGGGGCGGGCCGGAGGATCGAACCGCAATGCATCCTCGACTTCGGATGCCAAGACCATCAAATCATCCGGATCGACTTTCCTGACGATCTTCCCCTCTGCAATGCAGTGGATACGGGCAATGTCCCCGACCGAAACACTTTCAGGGACAAAACCATATTCGTCTTGAGCACCCATTCCCGATTTTCCGTGTGCCTCCGAATAGTGGTAGCCATGTGAAAGCGGCACAGTCTCGATGATCGCCGATGTAAATGGATAATGTTCACGGCGTTCCATTTCCTCGGCGACCCAGTCTCGCTCCATAGCCGTGTAGCGCTGCCGCAACGATTCCATTTCGGCGTCTACCGCCCGAATTTTCTTCCTCAAGGCTTCCAGTTCGTGGTTCCGGCCGCGGACCAATCTGGCTAGCTGGGCGATCCTCAGGATATCGCCTTTCCTTGCCCGTTCCAGGTCGGCTTCCGGCAGAGTTCCCACTGTGCCTCTTTCCCCATCCGCCCGGCAGGCAGACTTCGACACCAAACGGACAAATTCCTCGCAGGCGTCGAGCTTCTCGGCGCGCGCTCTGGCGTATTCGAAATGTATCGCCTCGTCTGCAAGGGCGACAGTAGCCTGCCTTTCGACATCCTCTCCTTGGGCTATGAGAGAGTCTGAAACACTGTCGCAGAAAAACACGAGGTTCCGGTCTTCGAACTCGTTGAAAACGTTTCCCTTGCCCGAAATTGTCCCCGTCTGCGCGATGTTGGCCAGTTCGCGCAATGAAACAGAGCGGAAAAGTTTCTTGGTTTCCCCCATGATCACGGGAGTATGGCTGTCCGTGTAGTCAAGGTTGAGGCAACGATGCAGAACGGCAGCATACTTGAATCCGTGCTCTTCCGAGCGAGCGCTGTCAAAGACAACCTGCCACCCTGCATTTTCAAGCTCAACTATCGTTTGGTATTCGCTTTCATGGAAGACCTTGGCCAACCCCTGCCTGACAAGAACGAAGTAAAAGCCTCTTTCTGACATGTGCATTCCCCGCATATTCATGTGGGGAATTGTTCTGCGCCGGACTGAAACCAACAAAAGGGCTGGATGCTCAGCGGCTCTTTCTGGGCCTGACGGCAATCACCCGCGCTTTCCCTGAACGGATCATGGCAAACGCCCTGTTGCAGGAGACGACAGGTTGGCCTGTGGAGCGCTTGTGAAACGTCGGCCCCTTGAAAGGATTGTAGGTGACGTCTTCTCCTTTGGCCCGCAACTTCATTGATCGGGCCGACGCAAAGGGCGCAGTTTTGAGGCCAAGCCCCGCCGCCCTGCCCGCCGCCGTCGCCTTACCGCTCATTGCAACAACCCGGCCGCGGATGAATGCATGGACGTTTTTTCGCCGTTCCTCGATTACTCTTTGCCGGCCTCTCTCCGACACGACGAATTCGGCGTTTTCCACCATGATCCTGCTACAGTGCGCGACAACCCGTCCCTTCGAAGGCCCCTCGAGGATTCTCACCGAGTACAGGTCCTTGTGCAGGTTACGGTAGACGTCTGCCAGAAAACCATGCGCAGTCATCAAGCCATACCCATCTGCCTGGCGCGGAGCCGCGCCTCCACGATTTCGATCGCCTCGGGTGAAGGAAGTGCCCTTGCAAGAAGATCGTGGAACTCATGTTTGGAAATACGACCGTCCTGCGCAGCCTTGTGGATACGCTGCACGAGCGTTTCCGGTTGCCCGATCCTGGCCACAAAACCGTACAGGGCTGCGTACCATTCAGGGGTTCCCGAGGCAGGAAGCGTTTCGGCAATTTCAAGTTCATGAATGGCATCGAGGACCTGCTCGGCGTCTTCCTCGGGCGTGAGTTCATGCCATCCGAGATGATCAAGAATGTTCCGGAATGCCGTGACGTTTGGATCGTTCTGCACTCTATCCGGGCGTTCTTCATGGCAGTAGCGATATGGATCCTCCGTTTCGCCACGCAAACCCGAAATCAATTTGGCCGCGAACCTATTTGAGCAGGACCATCTCTTTCCCTGCTTGTTGACGAATTCCTTATCGCAAAGGACATCGAAAGCAGCCCTGGCGAACGAATCGTCCTGCAACATGCCCAGGAATTTCGCATTTCCCTCCAAAGCTGATGACAATGAATTTTCCATTGGAAATCTCCTTGCGGGGCCATCTTCTAAAGGATATTAGATTTGCTCGCAAGGATTCATTTTGTCTGAATGGATTCGAATAAACAGGGAAGAAATGAGAAGAGTCGATAAAGGAGTTGCATTGAAAACGGCTGCGGCAATGCGGGCCGGCAGGAAGTTCTCTGCAGCAGAGGCGGCAGACATCATCGAGCGTCTGATCGAGGAACGCGACATACTGAGGAAGCTTGATATGGGTGCTTCCCGGGTAGAAAGCATCATCTGCCTTCGCACAGGATTCACGGGAGAGCCGCCTTACACGGGCTGGGAAGGCCTTGCAAAGGCGTTGTCGGAAGCCTTGGACGAGCGCGACCGTCTCAAGGGCCTGCACGACAAAACCTGATTCATTTGGCCATCGTCCCCCGCCCGATAGGTCAATGTGTGCACATTCGGCCGACGTCCCAGTGTTCGAGCCGACCTCCAAATGCTCGGTGATGCAAATTTGCTCAAACCCGTTCCGTTTTCGGATGTAGCCGATGAGGCCGGAAGCTAATAGCCTCACTAAAGGTGCAGCAGAGAAGCCGATTCCATGAAGGTTGATTACCGGGCTTTGAATGTTTTCAAATCCGTGATGACTCATGCCTACGTCATCACAGGCGAAAAACGGTCCGCGACATCCCTTCTTCGGCAAGTGCTCAGCAGGCACCCCCGGGACAAGGTCCTGGGAAATCCCGAAGCGCTCGAAAGGATGCTGAGGGACATCGGTAGCAGCGCGGAAAGTGTCGGGGTGGTACATTTTCCGGATCGTTCGGACGATCTCGGGGGACACTATTCCGCGCTGCCCCGTCAAATGAGGGAATGCGTTTCCCTACGGCACAATTTCGGCCTGGATTTCGACGGCATCGGCAGAGTTATGAAGATGACCGAAACGCAGGCGAAAACGAGCTATGAAGCAGCTATGCTGGCTCTAGGTGACTTTGTGGCTCGCCCGGAATTTCGAACACCGCATGTCCATTCTTGAAGGAGCGGATGATGCGGTCTTTTATCCACCTTGCAAGAAGTCGCGGAGCCGGGTTGTCCTTCACGTCTTTGTGAGCCACCAGCCAGAAGACGATCGAGCTGAGATAGACCTCTTCAGGAAGCATCACCATTCCGGGTTCTGTGTCGGCAACCAACGCCGGCTGCACTCCAATTCCCCATCCGCTCCTGATCGCGAAGCCAAGTGCGAGAGCCGAATTGACTTCGTACGCTACATGCTTGTGGTTGGCCAGAATGGCCGCATACCGGTCCCAATCCCCTACCCCCACACCCGGGGTTCTGAATGCGTCCACGATACATGCCCTGTGGTCGGCGACCTCTTCCAGGGATTCGGGCATCCCGTACCGTTCGATATATGATTGCGATGCGAACATTCTGAGGGGCATGCTCCCCTTCCCGAGTACGAAAACATCGTGCTCGTCCGGCGGAAAATAAGTGATCTCGACATCCGTGTCTGCGGACGAAACGTCGGATCCCCTTACGACGTCCTTGCATTGCACCCTGAGGCTGATTCCCGGGTTCTCGGCCGGGAATTCCGAGAGCAAGATGGGCAACCAATAGCCGACGACACCGTCTGAACCGGAAATGACGATCGTTGCATCCCGGTTCAAACCAGAAGAGATCAGCGCCAACCTCCGCGAGACGGTTTCCAGCTCCGAACTCGCTTCCAATATTCTTCGTCCCACGTCCGTTGGAACGATCCCGTCGTATCTCCTGATAAAGAGTTTCGCTCCGATGCTGTCCTCGAGACCCTGGATTCTTCGCGAAACGGTGGATTGGCTTACACCCAATTCGTCGGCAGCGCTCCTTACATTTCCATGTCGCGCCGCCACCAGAAAATAGCGAGCGGATTCAAGATCGTGAATGCATCGAGGGACAGGCGTCTCCGGTGCGGTCATTGCAGGTATGTCCTTAAGCGTTGCGAAAATGGATCAAGGATTCGGAATGATTCGATGGTAATTAAAATGCATGGGATGAGAAAGGACAACAATAATGACAAACCCAAGCGAAAAATCCAGAATCAAAGTTACCGTTGTGACGGATCATCATGACATGCTATCGGCAATCATGATCCGCTCGGCCGTCTATGTGGGCGAGTACGGCGTTCCGCTATCGATCGAGTCAGACGGCAATGACTTTACGGCGACGCACCTGCTTGCCAAGGTCGACGGATCTCCTGCAGGAACGATGCGGATCAGATATTTCAAGGATATTGCCGTCCTGGAACGAATGGCGATCCTTAAAGACTACAGAATGAAACGGTACGGATGCCGCGGGGTTGCCTGGGAGCTCGGTGCGTTCGCCTTCCATTTTTGCAGGGTCAAAGGATACACGAAATTCTACGGAACTGCTCGTGACGGGTTGGTAGGATTTTGGCAGCGGTTTGCTCCCGAAGGTGCCGAATTCGTGCCTATCCCGGATGCGGAAAAATCCTGGGCCGACATCCGTATCCATCCAATGGAAGGAAGCGCTCCTCCGCTCCCTGGAAGCGTAGACGGATACGGCAGGCTTGACCTTCTTTCTTGCCCGGAATCCGAGCTCCCGGACAAGATCGTGGAAAAGACCCCGGATAAATTGGCGGAGGCAGCCTAGGCCGCAGAGAAAGCAGGGAGGGAGCCGCTGAGCGTTTCTGCCCGTATTGAGCGGATCACTTCCCTCTCGGTGGCAATCTCCATTCCCAGCATCTCCCAGTTTCTCATATCCTCTGAAGATGTAGGATTCTGCGGAAGCAGCCGAGGGTCGTGGGTCCTGAAACTAGAAGCAAAGGGGCTTTTCAAGAGTTCCGAGCGCCAAACAAAAATCGAATCTGTCGGCTCTTCGTGATGCTCGCATAGATTGGAATAGACCACACAGTCATACCCTGCTTCCTCTATGGCTGCAAAAATGGGAACTACAGAGCAGGATTCCTCGATGTAGTTCGCAATGCCGTCGGTAATTACCCCTTTGTCGAACAACGCGTCGACGAGCGTACTTTGGCCCCATGTGTAAAGGTCAGGCAGCCTCAACGGGGACCTGGCTCTGCAGAAGACGGGAATGATCACCCCCTCGATTATCGGCCCCATCCGGTACATCTGGGCAAGGCGGTCATTCGCCGCTTCCTTGCTCCCGAAATGGAACCCCAACGAATAATCATCATCCCATCTGGTAAAGATGTTGAAGGGTCTGTCCTCGTCGGTTCCGTGGAACCACATGCGCGGGAGTCCGTCCTCCAGGAAGGCGGAGTTCATAGCCCATTTTTTCAATTCCCTGTTTCTGTCAGTCAACTTTTGGTCCCCATAAACGCTCAAACTTTGGGTCCCGCGGTTTCCACCACGTTATCTGTCGGCAGCTGTTCCGGAGACTTCGCCATGACGGCATTGATGTTTTTGCCGCTCGCCCTGAAGCCTTCGGCTCCCATCTTGATCCAGAATCCCTTGGCGTTCCGCTTGATGTCGCAAATCTCGACGTCTCGGGGAGCAGCCCTCATGACTGCTTCAACGACTCGACGGCCGAGACCTTGTCGCCTCAATTCTTTCTTGATCTCGATTTTTATGAGTTTGTCGATCGACGGCAGAACATCATTCCCGTCGCCGAGATTCACAACCAGGGTCAGGTTCCCAATTTCATCAGGCTGCTGTTTGCCTTCTTTTATGGCCTTGGCAGCATCATACGCGACGAATGTCGCCCTCATCTGCCCTGGGGGATGGTATCCATGGTCCCGCATGCCTCCGGCAATGATGATGTCTTTGTCCTGCCAGCCATAGAGACCGAAACCGTATTCCTTGAACTGCATCACTGCCTCCTGTCACGGGGTTCACCGTAACCGATCGGCTCGCAAGTTATTATCACGGTGAAGGTGATGACGGTAATGGACCTGCATCAAATTCGCAGAAACGCGCTTCGTTCAGCAGGTCATCAAGCCTCATCCATTCCGAGACCCAGATCGAATCCAGTTGCAGCCTTATGGCAGAGTACGGCCGACGTGCATCTACGAGATATTCGCCGTCACTGCCGAGTTCGAGCCGGACGCTTTTATCGAACCCGCGGCACGTGGCAAGAAACCCATCGATCCTGAATGCCTCAACCTCGCCATCTCCCTTACGGGGAATGACTGACAAGAGATGTTCCCGCTGGCTCGATACACCGTACCGAGCCAAGTCAAAATGTGGCTGCATCAACACCAAGGCGTCCGGCACATCTGGATGCCTGTAAGCCCTGAAAACAGAAACTCCAGCCTCGTGCGTCATGCCGCCAAGTTCCTGTCGCCATGGATCGGGACCATCTTCATTATCCTCCCTGGCCAACCCGAACACCGACTTCCCATGGAGCGGCATTTTCCCGAACCGGACAAAAATCCATCCATCGCATTCAGATGTCCAGGGCAGCGTCCTTCCGTATGCACCTTCTTCTTCCAAGCGGTCCTGTCTTTCCCTTTCGTCTTCCTCTTCTTCAAGCCTTTCCAATTCCTCGTCGGTCAAGCTCCTGAACCGATCGATGCGCCGCTGTTGCCGACAGGCAAGTTCTGCGATCCCGATATCGGGCAACGAAAACCACTCCGACAGATTGCCTTCCCGACTGAACGCATTGCTGGAGAAACACACATTCGCATAGGAGGCAGCGAGGTGAGCTGCCCGATAGGCACGTTCACGGCCGCTCTCGGTCATCGCAGACTTCCATAGGGCAACCGCTTCGTCCGCAAGCGCCCTCCCGACAGTGTTTGGAGGGAAGTTGCTCCTCAGAGCGTGCTCTTCAAATTTCTGCTCGATATCGTCCATACCGCGATATTGCGTTCAGGTCTGGCAATCCAGAACCCACCCAGCGTTCTTTATCTCGATAAATGTACAATGCGAGCCCCCAGGCGATAATGAGAATGGCCAAAAGTGGAACTACAAAAAATGTCCTGGATACATAGACTCGACGGTGACGAGCGAATGGTCGTTCTGGCTTCGCTCCTTCACAACCTCCACCACGAGGATGCTGATCTCAATGCGGACCAATGGAATACAGCTGAAAGGATGTTTGCCGATCTTGACGCGGCGATGAACGGTGCCGAACCGTCAGGCTATGCGGTCGCTATCGACGAAGCGGACCGCAAGATGGTGTGGGCTATGCTCTGCGGTTATTGCCACGACATCCACGCTCCGGTGGATAACCTTTCGAAGGAGGCATGGGACCGCGCCGAGGAACTCTTCGGAAGCATCGACAACCTGCCCAGGGGACCGAAGGCATGAGCAACCGTATTGTGATGTTCCACGGCACCTCTGACCTATTTGCCGGGAAAATCCGTCAGCTGGGTTTGGCTTCCGACCCACCTCAAAGGCTGTCGAAGCATATGGCCGACGATGACGGACAAACAGTTTCTTTGCCCGGTTCATATCTCACTGTTTCCCCGGGCCTGGCGGACTCTTATGCCAAACAGGCAGCGCGGTATTTCGGCGGACGCCCGATGCTTGTAACAGCAAGCGTTTCGATCGAGCGGCTTATCCCGGACGAAGACGAGGTGAATTTTGCCTTGGGATGGCCAATTGCGCTCGCTCTCGGATGGGATGACAGTCTTAGGCCTGACGACCCATTTCCGATGGCATGGACCCTCGAGACGGCGATGGACGCCGTGACCAAATTCATTGAAAACTCGGAATCGAAGAGACCGTTCGACAAAACCGCCTTGGCCTCTTGCCTTTACAAGTTGATCGCGCCCGCCACTTCTGGGTGGGAGGGATGCCAATCCCTTTTCAATCCGGATTTCAACGACAGCGGTTGGTCCAGCTCGGTCTGGGCCCGGAAACTAGCGGCGACAGCAAAGGGACTCACTCACTACCGCACGGAAATGGATCGATTCTGCCGCCACCTTGCAGGTTTGGAGCCACATTCATATCCATGCGGGCTGGAATCCTGCAAAGGCAGAGTCGTGGAAGGCGTCTCTTTCGGCAGTTCTCCTCATGTCATCGTGGGAATGGGCACCAGCGGATCTGTTTGCATATTGGCTATCCGTCATTTGAGGTTGATCTGACGATTCCTGCTTCCTCGAGACGTACCTGGAGGCCGCGGATGCGGCCTCCCCGGCAGAGGCATCTCCACAGGCGTCGGCGGGGAGACGGATCTCCCCGGCCAGTTCGGGCATGGCCTGCCCTACGTCTTCCAGTCCGAGGGCCGCAAGGCCCAGACGGCGCAGGTTCAGCGCCGCGTTGAGGTCGCGGTCCATTTCCAGGCCGCAATTGCCGCACCGATAGGTGCGCTGTTGCAGGGAGAGCTTCTCCTCTCCGGTCTTCCGCGTCCCGCAGGACGAACAGGTCTGGGTGGACGGCTCGAACCGTCCCGCCATGACATGGGCCTTTCCGGCCCACTCGCATTTGTAGGCGACCTGCCTGAGCATCTCGCCCCAGCCCGCGTCGGCGAAGCTCATCGCCAGGCGGCGGTTCTTGATCATGCCGCGGATGTTCGGGTCCTCCGTCACCACGGCCGAGGCGCGTCCCACGAGCGCCGCGGTGGTCTTGTGCTGGAGGTCGCGCCTACGGTCGCGCACCTTGCGGTGCACGGCCGCCACGCGGGCGGCCTGTTTCCTGCGGTTGGCGCTTCCCTTCCTCCGCCGCGCCAGCATCCGCTGGGCGCGCCGGAGGCGCTTCTGCGCCTTGCGCAGGTTCTTCGGGGCTTTCACCCTCTGCCCGTCCGAGGTGGTGATCAGGTCTTTCAGGCCGAGGTCGATGCCGACGACGGTCTCCGCCTCAGGTGCGACCTGATGAACCTCAGCCTCTTGTTCGCATTGGACGGTGCACCACCAGGACCGACCGTCGAAAGAGACGGTCGCTCCCATCAGCTTTCCTTCGGGAACAGGGCCGCAGCGGAACTTCACCGGGCCGAGCTTCGGCAGGACGATCCTGTTTTCCTCGACGCGGAGTGTGTCGTTCGACACGTAAAAGGACTCGCGCGACACGCCCTTCTTCTTGAAACGCGGGAATCCCTTGCCGTTCCTGAAACAGCCCTTCAGGGCCAGGTGGAGGTTCCGGCAGACGCGCTGCAGTGAATGGACTGGCGCTTCCGCCAGCCACGGAAACTCCTTCTTCAGCCCCGGCAGGAGCTTCTGCATCTCGAAGCGGAAGATGAACTTCTTTTCGGCCCCGTAGCGCTCCTGCTGCATGGCCAGGAGGTGGTTCCACAGCCAGCGGCACGCTCCGGCGTAGCGCGCCAGCGCGGCCTTCTGCACCCTGTTCGGATAGAGCTTCAGTCGGTATGCCTTGCTGATCCGCGCCAAATGTTCCCGCTCCGTTCCTTATCGGAAATGCCGGATACAGGAAGAAGCGTCAACCTCAAATGTCGGAAGTCACGAGCGATAAGATCGCGATCAAACACCAGGACGCCGCCCTCTCCACAGTACATGTTGTAGCTGATGAAACACTTGGCGACTTCGTAATCCTCGGTTGGTCTCAGGAAAACGAGGTTCTCCTGGTTTTCCCCAATGCGCGCCCTCTTCGAAGACATGGTGCCCCGCCGCCCGTGAGGAGGTTCGGTGACGAATGGCACATTCAGCCTCCGCCTTCGGCGACCCTGCATTTATTGCGGAAAGCCCGAATTTCGCCTTCGGGCGGAACAGTGCCCCTCGAAGGATGACGTGCGATGTAAGCGCGGACATATTCCCGCATTGCGTGACGGAGGAAATCGGACCGCATATCAGGGAGCAATTCCCATCCCGGCCGCTTCGAGGGGTTCACAATGGAGCACTGTCACCGTTTCGGTCAGATACTCCCATAAGCTCTCGTTCGGGTGCGGGACGCCAGCCCAGTAATTGCGTGCGGCCGTTGTGACTGCTTCGGAGTTGTGATCATGGCCGTCTCCCATGAGGCGGGAAATCACGCTCAGCCAATGCAGATCATGCTTCGAAAGATATTCACCGGGCTCCACCTGGAGACACCATTCCGTACAACCACGGGTCAAATCCATGTCTTCGATCTGACTGACCATGAAAACCGCAGAGCGGTGCGGAAGAAAGCCCGAAGGACGATAGAGTTCTAGAACCCAAAAATAATCGCAATCCCCCCATTCTTTCTCGTACCTGTCGCCGCGACCTTGGAGAACAGTCCCGGGTTCGAAGGGCCGATTGCTGCCATGGTAAAAGGGCATGGCGAACTCCTCAGGCAAAGCCCGGAGCCGGGGAACGGCTCGGAGCGGCCTCTTTTGCGGCCTCAATGACATCATCGAGACCGACGTACCCGAAGCACGCTTCCAGATCGTTTCCTTCTTCATCTTCGATCACGTAACCGTAGCATTCGCCGTTTGCCCATTCAGAATAGGTGGAGGCAATATTTTCAGCGGCTTTCTCCAGCTCCTTGTCGTCTAAATCGAAATCGGCTCTCTTCAACGCGACGATCCCGACTTGACCGGAATCCCAGGGGCAGTGGAATGGGTTCGTCCATCCTGTCCGGTACGACGTCCCGGAATGATCATATAGCCACAGCGGAATCGTAAACCATTCGCCACCGTTTTCCTTTACCCAAGCGAGTACTTCTTCAGGCGAGCGTCCGCATTTTCCTTCTGACGGGTCACTATATTTTCCGTGCAGGACAACGATCCTGATGGATTCGTCTTCTTCAAACGGCTGACCGCAATCGGGATCATGAACAATTTTCGCCTTCATTCCGCCTTCTAACTCGATTGTCGCCGCCAAATCTTCCATCGCATGAATCCTTTTGCGTGAAATTCATTGACAGTTTGACCCAAACCGATGCAAAGGACATTGCTTGCGGATTTCCGGGCCGGACGCATACTGGACATAAGGAATTCAATGGAACCCAAAATGGCAAAGCTGCACTTCTTCTATTCAGTCATGAATGCCGGCAAGACGACACATCTGCTGCAAGCCCATTTCAATTACAAACAAAATTACATCCGACCGCTCCTCTTCACGAGCGCCGTGGACAACCGCGCAGGCGTCGGCGTCATCTCCTCCAGAATCGGCCTGTCGGAGAGCGCACGTGCACTTTCACATGACGACAACCTTTTCTCGATCGTAAAGGCCGAGCACCTCCAAAACCCAGTCGGGGCCGTGCTTATGGACGAGGTCCAATTCATGACGCCCGAACACATGCACCAAGCTTCGGACGTCGCAGACGAACTCGACATTCCCGTGATGGCTTACGGTCTGAAGAACAACGTTTTCGGCAAGCTCTTCAGCGACTCCGTAGTCACATTGCTCGCCCTTGCCGACCAGATCACTGAAATCAAACAACTCTGCCACTGCGGCCGCAAGGCAACGATGATCCTGCGCTTCGACCTCGACGGGGCGGTCGCCCGGTCGGGCCCCGTGGTCGAAGTAGGAGGCGAAAGCCGATACGTTTCCGTCTGCCGCAAACACCACAAAGAAGGCGACATCGGCTCGAGATGCCGCGACATGCTGGCCGCACTTATGGAGGACCAATATGCCAAGGCAGGGTGAAAGGCGGCTTCCTCCGGAAGTCGCGGCTTTGCTGCGCGACTTGGAGGCAGAGATCGCGTCCAATACCGACGAGCGCGTCAGGCACATTCTTGCGAAGGCCGGAGAACAGATCAGGGAACTCCAGCAAAGCGTGGACAACGCATGGGAGAATTGGGAGGGCATCCTCCAGCCCCTCTGCGACTATGCGGTCTCGCAAGATGATTACAGCACCGACGACATGCGCGACGATGGCGGTCCCGAAGAGGTCGGAGCTTCCTACATCGCGTTGCTGGAAGCGCGCAAAAAGAAGGCGGACGAACTGGAGAACGAACTCCGTTCTTCACAGGCGGAAAAGGACTCGTACGAGGAATGCCTTCGCGCCGTTTGCAGCCAGCTCGAACTTCCACAATCGGAAAGCGGACCGGCCGACGATCCGAGATTGTATGAAAAGGCGATCGAAAGCCTAGACGTGAATCTCAAACTGGCGGAGCAGGCAGTCCTGGAGCAAAAACGTTCCCGTTTTGCTGCCGAAGCCGAACTGCACCGTATCAAGCTTACCGGATCGATCACCAACTGTGCCGAACTCCGGCTGGATTGGAACGAGTACGAACGAGAGGGCGACCCTGATGAATGGGACGCCGAAACTCCGTTCGGGACCTTTTACAGGATCGGGTACCAAGGGGGAGAATTCCGTGCCGTGCACGGCTCCGTCGAAATCGGTTCTTTCCCGACGCCTGAAGAGGCAAAAGATGCTTGCGCCCTTGACTGCGTTCGCCGCATGAACTCGATTTTTGCGGAACCAAGTCCAGGAGTGCGACCATGAGCGGCGATACCAGGCCAATGGGATGCACCGTAGAGGAGATCATCGGTTGGCTTGAGACCGGACCTGAACTGACTCACGACGACCGACGGTTCGTCGACGGCGAGATTCATTGTCTTAAAGGGCTATCCGTCATTTGAGGTTGATCCATGACGGTTCCTGCTTCCTCGAGACGTACCTGGAGGCCGCGGATGCGGCCTCCCCGGCAGAGGAATCTCCACAGGCGTCGGCGGGGAGACGAATCTCCCCGACCCGTTCGGGCATGGCCTGCCCTACGTGTTCCAGTCCGAGGGCCGCAAAGCCCAGGCGGCGCAGGTTCAGCGCCGCGTTGAGGTCGCGGTCCATTTCCAGGCCGCAATTGCCGCACCGGTAGGTGCGCTGGTGCAGGGAGAGCTTCTCCTCTCCGGTCTTTCTCGTCCCGCAGGACGAACAGGTCTGGGTGGACGGTTCGAACCG
>Ga0180217_1001045_pt1 | contig 33929 bp, 13 predicted proteins | sample eDN3rd37CBELigOP_FD_128521 | JGI IMG/M metagenome (GOLD analysis project Ga0180217, IMG submission 128521) | Enriched Organic Plus compost microbial communities from Emeryville, California, USA - eDNA 3rd pass 37_C BE-Lig OP (version 2) (version 2) ... | reverse complement strand
GACGGTGGCAAGAAAATCAACGGTCGCAAGCGGCATCTGGCGGTCGATTCGCTCGGATTGCTCCTGGCGATTGTCGTCACGAGTGCGGCGGTGGATGATGCCGTCGCTGCCCCCGCCGTTCTCAGCCAGCTCGACTGCAAAAGCGCTCCCCGGCTGCAGGTGGTCTGGGCGGACAGCAAGTACCACAATCATGAGCTCCATGCCTGGCTGGCGGCTCACCCGCGGACGTATCCGTGGCGGTTGGAGATTGTCCGGCGACCGCCGGATCAACAAGGTTTCGTGCGATTGCCGAAGCGCTGGATTGTCGAACGCAGCCTGGCCTGGCTGGGCCGCTCACGCCGCCTGAGCAAAGACTATGAACGCCGAACGGAAAGCAGCGAAGCCATGATCCGCATCAGCAGTATTCACCTGATGCTGAAACGACTCACCGGACATCAGCACCAACCCGCGTTTCACTATCCAGTGGCCGCCTGAAGCGGCTTTTCGGATAGACTCTAAGGAGGAAGGTACCGATGATGACTCGCAACTCTCACGTGTCGGGAGCGATATTGGGTGTGTTGATCGGGCTTTTGCTTATGTACTGGCAGATTACACGGACACAAAGCACCGACTTTGATAATCGCAGCAGGAGTTCTCGTGGAGTACACGTTCTCGCTCCTACATCGTTTCCAGTAAGTAGTCGGGATGCACACACTTCTACCTCATTAACGCTACAGCAGTCAGCAGCAGCCAAGCTGGTTACGCTTCTCTGGGCAGAAGGCGACTACGAGCGGAGCCGCGCGGTAGTCGGTCACATTCCTAACAGTTGGAGTTATGATGCAGTCATCGATGAAGCTTTAGAACTTGGTACAAAGAATCAGCATTTGCTTGACTTGAGCGGCAGCGCTGAAATCGAGGACGCTTTGAGCACCTCTCCCGAGGCAATCGCGAAAACGTTCCTTTTCGCTGAGGAACTTGCCAGCCAGCTGCACGATCCGGGGCGGAGGTGCCATTGGCTTACTACAATCGCAGAGAAGCTCACGTTGGCGCCGGCTGAAAGTCGTCCGACATCACCGCAGTTGACCACAGTGTTGGAGAAAGCCAGCGCTGCGGCCCAACAGGTGTTTAATGACGTTAACGAGCCCGCCGGATGGTGGAGGTCCCTCACGAGACTCTTCGCAAACGGCTGGGGCCTACTATTGCCGCTGATAACCGGTGGCATCGGGTTTGTAGCCGCCAAGCTTTTCGGTGCCGCATGCGATCAGCTGGGCAAATCCCTCATCACCGTGGCCATCGCACCATCCACAGGTGCTGCAAAGACGAATGCGGAAAGACAGGCCGCCTCAAGCAGTTCAAATGCGAGGAATGGTGAGGGGGGGCCTTCAGCGTCCCGCCCTACAACAGAGGTCACGGCGACCTAAACATGAGGGGCGGGACGAGACAGCCTGCGTAACCACCTTCAGATTCCACACATTTTGTAATTTGCGTGTGGAGGTGGTGAAGAATGCAATCAGAGTGATCTCCGATCGATAGGGAATACCCTAGTATTGGATCTTGTCTAATTAAGCCTTCGAAAGAGGTGGCCGGACCTGTGGGACTGTAATCTGGTAACGAACCTGCACTAATCAGTTTCGCCGCGGCGTTAAGCGCCGGAGTGGCTTGCCCGCTCTTTGGTGTTCCACAACGGTCGGGAGGCTTCCTTTTGTGGGAGTAGTCGCGGCCGTGCTTGGATGTGGTTCGGTGCCCGATGATCTGCATCGAACGGGCAGATCCTCCATCCCAACGTGCGTGTCATCCACAGTGTACCTGCCGAGTTTGGAATGAGCGTCAGCCACAGTTGCTCAAGCCGCATGAGCAGGAGTGCCGAGAGCCCATTTGCACTGGCGGCACGCCAGTGCGACCCTAAGAGGCAACCACTATTTTAAACACAAGCTTCGCAGCTGATGTGAATGCACACGGCGGCCGCCGCGAGGGTCGACCATGCATCCTGAATGATCCCGAGGCGGTCATAGCGGAAACGCATCCGCCAGAAACCCTTGATCCAGCTGATGCTCCGCTCCACGACCCAGCGCACTTTCTCCAGGCCACTGCCATGCTCTTCGCCACGCCGGGCAATCCGCGGTTCGATGCCCATCCAATGCAGAATCGCGCGTGTCGCATCGCTGCTGTAGCCGCGGTCGGCGAACAGGTGGTCGGGGCGCTGCTTCGGGCGTCCCGGCGTGCCGCCGACTTTGGGGAACTCGCGAACGAGGGACAGGATCTGGCGGTGATCGCTGACATTGGCGGGGGCCGTATGGATTGCCAGCGGGATGCCGTTGGCATCGGTCAGCGGCGTGTGTTCCGTTCCCAGTTTACGGCGATCCACAGGGCTGGGGCCGGTCTGGTCACCACCCCCAAAGGCCCGCACGATCGTCCCGTCGATGATCACGGTATCGAGACGCAGGACGTTGGCTTTACGGAGCAGCTTCAGCAGACGCATGTGCAGTCGATCCCAGATGCCGAGAGCTTCCCATTCCTCAAGTCACCGGTGGGCGGTGCGGCCGGAGCAGCCCGGTGTCCGCGGAGCATCTTCCCGGCGACAACCGGTGACCAGCACAAACCAGATGACATTCATGACGATCTCGTGCGGAACGCGCGGCCGCCCGCCGCGGCGGGTCATCGGCTTCTCGGGCGGCAGCAACGGTTCCAGTTCTTCGAAAAACTCCCGGGGCAATTCGGCAAGCGCCATGACAATCCATTTTGTTCCAAGTGGAATCGAGGATGCAGATCGCAAACACTATGTCGAACCGCTGCCTTCTAGGCACTGTCGGAAAACTCTCACCTGCAGAGGATTCTCAGAGAGTGGTGGATGAAGGCCATCTTGATCATGGCTGCGTCGTTGGTGGCGGTCTTTTCAAAGCGGGTGAGGATCCGGCGGCAATCCTTGAACCAGTCGATGAGTGGCTCGATAATGTTGCGCTCTCGGCAGGCCTCCCGGTCGAACCCGACCAGCCTTACATCCCGGTCCTGGTTGGCTTTGGAAGGGATGACAGGTGCAATGCCGGACTCAAGCAGAGACTCATCGATCCATTCGGCCCGGTAACCCTTGTCGCCGGCCAGCTGGAGGGGCCCGGCAATCCGCTCCCCGGCGAAATCGACCACCTCCGTCTCCTCCAGCAGCGTTTCGAGCGACTGCGACTCATGGGACTGGCCGGCGGTGAGATGGAAGCCGAGCGGATGTCCGGCCCGATCGCAGAGCAGATGGATTTTCGTCGAGAACCTGCCGCGGGAGCGGCCCGGGGCATGATCTGCAGGTTCGTCACCGGCCCCCTTTATTCCCCGCCGTCGGCACACCGGGCGGCGCGGACGGTCATACCGTCGATCCACCAGAGTTCCTCGTTGATCGGGACTGTCTCGACTTGTGCGGCCTGCAGGCGGCGGAGGATTTCATCGAGCGTGCCGTCGGCATTCCACTTGTCAAACAGGGCCCAAACCGTCGCCCACGGACCGAACTCCTCCGGCAGATCCCGCCAGGGGGCCCCCGTCCGCAGAATCCAGAAGATGCCGTCCCTGATGACCCGCCGGTCGCGCGGCGGGCGTCCCGTGCGGGCGGGCGGCGGAAAGACATCCCGAATGCAATCTCACTCCTCATCCGTGAGCCGGTGCCGAAGCATGGTGCACCTTCCCTGAAGAGACACTTGATGAGACAGAATCCGTCACACCACAGTCTGCGCCAAAGCCGCCCGCCGTGGAAGTGCGGTTTTCCGACAGAGGCCAGTTAGCAGTTGTGTTAGAGCCTCTAAAGACGCAGATATCTGCTGGGCGGATTGTTTTCGATTCGCCTGCCGCAACATCCGCACGGCTGCAGAGGGATTTGCTTGGTGAGAACGAAGGCACCAATTTCGCGGAAGCGCTCCAGAAACTCGTACTGGAACTTGCGGGGCTCACGACGATCCGCATCAGCTCGATTATTGGTGACTTGTGACGTCATGGACCGGGACGGGCGTGTGACATCGATAATGAAGAAGTCGCGACGACGCTCCTTCCAGCAAATGCCACGGACGCAATAGTCGCAGAACTGAAAATCAATGAGATTATCTTCGATGCGGCTGTTGCTGGCGAAAGGGACCGCAAAAAGTGGAACTACGACCAGCGACCGAAGCACATTTACGCCGCTGCAACTCTTGAGCAGCACAAGAATCATATCATCTGGCCGTAAAGGCCAAGTCATAACCGGAAAGTCAGCCGACTGGAGTAGAATGAGCACGAGAGTCTGCAAAGTCTTGTTTCGTAAGGTGTCAGGAACGAACTGGCCGCCTGCGGTTGTGACGCATCGAGATTCGTCGGTCTCCTTATCCGGAATCTTCACAGCAGCCGGGCTTTCGCTGGACTGCCAGGAGCTCGATGAAGATCTTCCGCCTCTGGCTGGTGGTCGCTCTTTTGAACCTGCCGATCTCCATGCCGCGCTTGCGTGGACCATGTCCGCTGGAGCAACAGGGGGATCGAGTTGGCTTGCCTGTGTGTTGATCGTGCCTGAGGTCCGCACAATGGTGGGGGGGCGATCGCAGCGTCCGCTGGGGCTGATGTTCGCCACCGGAGAGGGGGCGAAGCGATGCGGACCTCGAACAGGCTGCGCGATCGCGTATGCACGCGTGCATGATCAACCCAAGGTCTACCTCCGCACTGTTGCGCATGAACTTGGGCACGTTTTCAATCTCGCACATCCCGGTAGCGGTGGCGAGGCGCTTGAGGCGGACGCCGCGAATTCGCTGATGGCACCTCTATCCGATTTGCGGCCCAACGATCAGCTGTCCGAGGCAATAGAATTTCGCTTCAGTCGCCGAGACATGCATTGGCTGACCCACGCGCCGGAGGAGTTCGTGCGGCCCGGCGGATGCGAGTTTGGAGCGCGGCCGCCGGATTGGCCTATGAGCCGGTAGAGCGGACTCAACAGATACTGCCCACTCGTTCCTTGCCATTAGTCGTCGAGCAGACAAGTTCTCACTTTCCCAATTCAAATTGAGAGTCTGGCATGCCCCTCTCTTACATCTGGCTTGGCGCGAACAACGAAGTCAACGATCAGGATGGGACAATTAACACATCCATTCTGGAGGAGGGCAAGTGGGTGGTCCGCCCGCTGCTTGGCTGGAAGAAGGCGGAGCCGGACGACGTGTACACACCCGCCGTGCTGATTTTTTATGGTGACGGGGCCGAACCGGCGAATCCTGCTTTGGTCCGATTGCTCCGATTGATGGGCGCGGAGCCGGATCCCGAAGCCACGATGGGCACCTGGCGAGTATTTCGTTTTGAGAGTCTGGAGAACAGTCAGCCCGCGATGTTGGACATTGCGGAGTTTGCAGAGGGCCGAACGTTCCTGCCTCACAACAAGAGTGCCACCGTCAGCGTGACAGCTCCGGCAGCCGTACAGAATCTGGCTGGCGTGATCACACTGGCTGAACCACCGGTGGTCACACTTGAGATCGCTGCCGCGGACATTGGTGGCCCCGCTACGTTCAGCATCACGTTCAAATTGAAGTCAATCGATCGCCGCATTGTTGGACTGAACAACGGTAGTGACGGTGACGAGCCGTTGGATCTAACCGGCAAGAGTATCGTGGTGTCGATCGAAACGAATGGGGATTTTAAGGTAAACGGCACCACGATTAACGATTCGATCTCTCCCGCAGGTTCGGAGATCCGGGACGTGGTTCCGATCATCGAAGGAACTGAGTCGGAGCAGTCCATCGGCTTTGAAGTCCCGATTGGTGCCGGCCACTACGAGCATCCTCTACCGGTCATTGGAGGTATTGAGGGATCGAAGGTCAGGCTGGATTGGAACGAATTTCGTATTCGGTTGCGCGACGATCGGCTCGGGCTGGCCGCCCCACCACCCGGCGATGAAGAAAATGACGAACTGATGCGTGTCACGCTATCTGTCCCCTTGATCCAGGCTGAGGTGGGGGCGGAGTTCGCGAATGCGCTGGCGAAGCTGATTCCCGTGGCAAAGGAAGGAGCCGGCGACACGGTCTTGGTTCCGCTTGAGTTCACGGTGACTCTCAAGCGGCCAAGTACCACGGCAAACGTCGAGCCGCTGTTGTGGTCCGTCAAGCGGACCGGCGACATGGTGGATGCGGTCGGGGAACTGATTACAGAAGCCTTAAGCGGATTAAAGGCGGTATTTGAGGAGGATAAGACCGGTTCGAACCAGCTCATCGGATTTGTTACGCCTCTTGCGGAGCTTGGCGAGGCTGTCAGCTCGGGCATGGAGTTTGTGGTGGGAAAGGTCGATGGCGTCATCGCTGGCTCCGATGAACTGATGAACCGTTTTCGAGGGCTGGATGCCTTTGACACCACCGACTATCCATTGCCGCTGTCTCTGCGCGTCGGCAGAACTAAGGGGCAGGAGGTGGTATTCCTGTTGGTTATCCGGCTCAACTTGTGGTCTGGCCGGATGGTCAAGAACAGAGCGTACTTCTATGCCGTCAAGTCTGCCGTCAACCCGAATAATGACCTGCTTGATTTCACATCATTCGCGATCCAGTTGCCGATGCGTGAGGCGGGTGGGATAGACAAGCTGCCGTCGGACGACGACCATGACGGCTATCTCGACTTTGAGCGGGTCGAGCTAGTGCTGGATTTCCTGCAGAACATGTCGCAGTCGGTCGGCGGGTCGGTCGGCGAGGCGGATCGGCCTCGGACGACGGTCTTTGTGCCGGGCGATTTGGAGGACGGGAATCAGGATCGGGACCAGCGCATGCGTCTTGTGCTGCGCGACTTCGATCCCGCCGCGTGGCCGAGTGAACCGGGCGCGGGAGACAGCTTGCAATTGAGGCTGGGAGGCAGCGGCCTGTCTTTTGCCGCAGAAGCCGACACGGTGACTCCCGCCAGAATCCCTGCAGGTGACGGCACGTTCTTGCTGCGACTTGAGGAAAAACGTGATGGCCTTCGCAGCGCGCTAGTGGTGATCGATAACCAGATTCGCTACGCCAATCTGAGCGGGCGGATCGAAATTCCCGGCTTTGAGAATCTGGAAGCGGACCTTCAAATCGGTCTTCGACGAGAAGGTCCCTCGGGACCGCCGGTCGTGGTAGCGACAATCGATTTTGACCGCACCGACCGTAAACCGCTGGCGAAGCTGAACATTCCCTTCCTGAATGCGCAGCTGGACGACCTGCGGATGCAACTCTCCTGGCACACAGATGACGGTCCGAAATGGGATCTGCAGGCCTGGGCCACCGGTGCGTTTTCCGTCATTGGGGATCTGCAATCGACCGGTGGGATCAAAGGTCTTGATCAGCCGACGGCGATTCCGTTCCGCGACCTCAACCTGCTCGACCTCCACAGGGGCAACGGCCAGTTGCCCCTGATGCCGACGAAGCGCGAGGACGGAGTGCCGACTACTGCGGACGACCCGGCCCGTTTTGAGTTGCTCGACGGCCAGTTCAAGATCGAGTTCTATCGGGGAATTTTGCGCTGGAACCAGAAAAACAGGGAGATCAGCTTCGACGTCAGTCGCGCCCGATTCGATTATCAGGCTGGGAGCAGCGACCTTGACGTGGCAATTGAAGCGGGTGCGGTCGCTTTGACGTTCGACGTGGGCAAGAAGTCTATCGAATTCGAGATGCCTTCATTGCTGGGCTTGGAAGTTCGCATCGGAACGCAGATCGCCTTCGAGGGAGAGGTTGGCTGGGAGAGGAACGAACGCGAGCGATACTTTCGCGCTGACGGACGGCTGACAATGAGTGGCTTTCCGGAGGTGGCTGGCACATTAAAGCTGGGAACCGGAGTCAAGGACGATGGTTCGACTGCGCCGAATCTGGCGGTCTTTGCCGAACTACCCTATGAGGCAGATCTGTTTTCCGGCGTGGTGCTCAAGCGAATGGGATTGGGGCTGGGACTGAATAACCGACTGGCCGCAATTGGTAGTCGGCCCGACCCGCGGGCCATCATTGCCCGCCTGAACGAGATCGATCCGAAGAAGTCGCGGAACTGGAGTTTCGTTACGGAGTCGGGTGTTTACGTATCGGTTGTGGCAACCGCCATGATTGCGTCGAACCGTGGCAAGGACAACGTCGCCTGTACCTATCTGGCCAAGCTCCTGTTGAGCATCGACACCAACATCGATATCGTTGCCGCAGCGCAGATCTGGCTATTCTCCAGTCCGGAATACTTAACGAAAGGCGACCACGAACGGCGGCCCACGCTGGTCGGTGGAGCCCTCTTACGAGCCCGTGAGCAGACCTTCTCCCTGGTTGCACAAACGCTGCCGCGCCCCGCGATTGAAGCAAACGAGATGCTCTCTGATTTGCTGAACCGCGTCAGGGCACGTTTTTCCTTCTACCTGTCTTCCAACCTGGCGGATTTCTACCTGGAGGAGTTGTCGTACCGCGATGTCATGTTCGGTATCGCCGTGCAGGCCGTGGGCAGCTATCGCATTGCGATCGGACGATTTGGCGCTCTGATGCGAGCCAGCCTCGGGTTTCGCGGTCTGATTCCGCAGACAAAGCTGGTGGCCGGGCCGGGGGGCTTTACATTTTCAGGCGGCCTGCAACTGGATGCGGAATTCGGTGGATTGGTCAGCGAACGCGGTCTGGCGGCGTATGGCGCAGTCCGGTCCGGGATCACGTTTCGCGTCTCGGCGTTTATCTTGCTGCCGACGATCGCGATGCGAACGATTTCTTACGAGGAGACGATCAGCATCACGATCAGCGTTCCTTATCTGAAGTGCAAACGCTGGTCATGCAAATGGAAGCGGCGAACGATCAGCAAGTCGATCACAATTCGGGGTACGCTTGTCATTCCCGTCGTCAGGATCGAACCATATCACACGCCCGAAGCGTCGCTTGAACTGGTGCTCGAAGGTGCGCTGGCTTTCGATGAATCGGGCGGGATTGGTTTCCTGGGCACGGTCGGCATCTCCACATCGATTTTCGGCCACACGCTGCGCATCGCGCCGCGGTTCGACTACCGGCCCGAGGTCATCCGCTCTGTGCAACGGCGCGTCGCTGCCGTCGAAGATCACGTCAACCGGCTGCGGGGCTTGCCACATCCCCATCAGCCGCAGGAAGCCACACTGGAACAGCCGATCGTGGAAACCTGGTACTACTACACCAGCCGCGTCGACAACGAAATGCTGCACCTGCTTGTGCCGTCGCCCGAATATCCCTCCTGGTGGTACACACCTCGTGCGACGTCCTTGAGCCACTATGCGAATCTGCCACGCGATACAGGGGGGGTGGCCAATCCTGAGGAGGAAGGCGTCGCCAGCCCCCTGGAAAAGCGGCACCTGTCCCCCTTCCGCAGCGCGGTCATGCGAATGGTGATGCCGTTCATCGACAGTGCCGGCAAGCTTCAGCGCGTCGTGGAGCTGGCGATGCCCTGGGACCGCGCAAACTTCGACGCCCTGCCGGGAGAGAATGCCGTCAGCGACAAGGAACTTGTCCAGCTTGTCACGCGGATGACAGAGATCGAGAACGCCTTCTTGAATACTGCGGCCACTGCCAGCGACGTGACCAACGAAACACCGGAGTGGCGGCGGCAAGAGTACGATCCCAACTGGGGCCCACTGACCGGTGTCGAAGTTGTCTCGGATCCTCGTCCCGAGTCCGGCACACGAGCATACTGGTTGCTGTCTGATCAGATGAACCGACCAGACGGCGTGTTGCCTTATCGCTATCGACCGGTCGAGGAGTTGGTGTCCGAAGGATTTTCCGACGTGGATCGTCGCGACGACATCGCGCGGCTTCTGCGCTATGAACAGGTTCGCCTCACGGCCGTCGCGCAGGGACGCTACGAGGAAGTTGATCCGTCTCCCGCAAGGCAGCTAGCAGATGCTCGCGCTGGTTTGTTAAGCACCATTTTGCGGGACTTCGTCCGCGAGCGCGGTCCGGAAACCTATGGCCAGGCTGCCTTCCTTGAAGGACAGGGTTCGCCACTTGCCCATCTGAAACTGGTTCGCGCTGATACTATTGACGGCACCACCCAATCCGTGGTTGTCCGTCGCCGGGCCGTTCAGTGGGTTATCCCGGATGATGAGGGGAATGAAAAGGGGCAACTCACCTATGCGGTCCTTGAAAACAACACAGATTTGGATCTCGCACCGGATAAAGAGGGCAAGGTCAATCTGACAGTCACCATTCCCGGACGGAATTCAGTCGAGATCGACCTGCGAGAGAAACTGGATGAGCTCTACAAGCCGATCGATCGGACTCGTGACATCGCGGCTCAAGAGGCTGAGCGCGTCAAGGCTCGCTACAGGCCTTTACTCGATGATGCCATCGAATTCGGTGACGAACCGTCGATCGTCATCACCGTCAGCCGCGACAACAACAGCACTGAGTCTCCTGGAGCGCCCCTGGTTGATCGTGTGGTCTTTGAATCCGTAAAAAAGCATTTTGGCGAGGCCCCGCAGGAGCCCAGGATTGTCCGGCAGGTCGGGCTGTTCGCCGTCACCAGTCCCGATGTCCAGCTGGATCTCAAAAAGGTGCGCATCGTCCGCAATGAAGCCGAATCGTTGGTCGACGCCAATGGTACGGCCAATTGGTCACGCGATATGCTGATTCGCATCGTGCCCATGTCTGATCCTGGCGAGGATCCGGTCGAAGCCATCCAGCAGTGGATTGCTTGCCTACCGCCATGTCAGGAGTACCTGGGCGGCGCGGAGGAGGAGATCGGCACGACCAGTCCGCGCGTGCGTGTGAAGTTGCCGGTGAAGTTTGAAGACGAATCGCTCAAGACCCAACTCCCGCGCCTTAATGGTTTCGAGATCTATCGCCGGTTTCCCTGGCAGCAAGAGCCCGTGAAGATCGCCGACGGTGTGCCGCCAATCCTGCGGCGTGTGAACGAGCGAGGCCGCACGATCATGCTGGTCGAGAGTTTCCTGTTCGGCGAGGAGTTTCCGTATAACCCCGATGCGGGAGAGTTCGAAGATCCGGCACGCGGCGTCATTCCCGGGGTGACACAGATCGCGTATTCGTTGCGGGCCATCCCCTTTGGACGCGTGCCCGAATCGGCTTCCCCCACACTTCTGCACTGGCCTGCGATTACCTTGCATGTGCCTCCACCAAAACGGGAACTGCCAGCATTGGGTCTGGTGATCCCGGTGGAGAGCATGATTGAACCGAAGGACGGTGGCGCCTGGCAGATCCCGTTGCATTTCGTTGATAATCGCCCTCAGACATGGCTCTGGCCTGAAGATGGATGGAAGACGCTGGAAATCTGGGCCGAGCCAAACCGCATCCGCAGTGCAGGATTTTATGCAGTGGGGGATGCCTCAAGTCCGGTCGATGCACGGACCGCCTCTCAGGAGTCGATCCGGCACCCCGCCGATCTGGCCGTCGAGCGACTTCCCGAATCGACGTTGGGCAAGATCAAAGTCGCAGTCATCCAAAGACCAGCGGCTGGCATAGCGCCCGCCGGTTCCCTGCGCGTTACTGATGACGGACGAGTCATAGACAGTCTGCCTTCGCTGCGACGGGGGCAAGCCTATCGACTGTTTGTCCGCCCCGAGGTCACCGCCCAACATCCATTGGCGCAGCCGTTGTCGCTATACCTGATTCGGCAATTGCCGAGATTCATTGACGAAGCCACTCCGCTGTTGCATCCAGCCGAGCAACAACTCGAATTCCTTCCACAATCGGAAGTGGAGCGGATTCTGTCGCCCCTCTCAATCAGGAACCGTGACTGGGCATGGTTGTCAGCATCTGCTTTCACGGTCAGCAGCCGCACAAGAGACAACGATCCGCGAGAGCGGTTCCGCGTCGCCTGGAATCACGAGAGCGATCTGGATGCGGGCGTCGAGATCCTGACGCAGGACTGCGACGAACCACATCACGTCGAGCGGCGTTTAGTAACCGTGCAAGAGGAGGCGGTCTTTCAACGTGCGATTGCCGACTTCCGTAACCCAGCGTTGTGGCAGGCACATCCTCAACAACCCGGGCCAGGTTGGCCGACACTCGCGGAATTGCAGGCCAACTCGCCCGCTGCCCGTGACCGCACTTCTGTTCTGCTGTGGCGGGATGAGCACAATCCGGTGCTGGAACAGATCAAGGGGGCTCGCGAGGGGTTGGACGCTCTCATTGACACCTATGCCGCCGCGCCAACCAATGTCAATGACTGGAGAGTGCTGCACCGGAAACTGGCCGAATATCTGGCCGCCATGTGGGCCTATCAGCGGACGCCGCTCGCTCCGGCCGAGGCCACGGATATTGAGGGGCTGAATGCATTTCATGCCGCGTCCCGCGCTGTGCTGGTCGGATTGAAAATCGAAACTGTTCCGACGAAGGAACAGCTGGGCAGTTATGCGTCCGACGTGACTAATCAGGAGGCGAAGCTTCGCCGATTGCTGAACGAGATCGCAGCCATTGATTTGACGGCGATGGAAGTGGCCGATACGCCCACGGATTACCAACGTGCCAAGTTGCAATTGCAGGACATCGACGTGGCCCGCAAGCTGGCATGCGTTGTCGAGCGACGATTGGCAATCGCAGACGACTTGCTTGAGATGAACACCGACGACATCCCTCTCGAGGACGCGGACGCTCCCGACCGATTGCCGAGACAAGGTGCCTGGAATGAACTTGTTCGCCGCTTTATCAGCCTGGTGCCGCTGAACGAAGAAATGAGTAATCGTTTCCCGCGAACGACGGCCCTGTTAGAGTTCTTCGACAAGAGTGGGGCTGAGACGCCCCTCTTCGCCACCGGTCAAGTCGCGGCTGGGCATTTGCGAACGATCCGGGGATTGCTTCCCGACCCTTCGGAATTGATCAATGGGACTAACGAGTGGGATCAGGATTATCGTCGTAAAGTCGCCAAGCTTGTCCCGCAGGCGGCTGGTTTGACGGCGGCGGTCGAGGCTCTGAAGCGAGATGCGCAATCCCGCGGCTGGACTTTGGTCCGCCGGCCGCACAATCAACTGGGGACACCGATCGATCCCAATCGGCCAGAACGTCTGCGCGATTTCCTGCCCGATGCCGTGAGTCGTCTCAATCGGTCGGATGAGGAAGGCAATCAAGCATCTGTGCTGCCCGTGGACGGTCGTCGGCTGGTGGTGCCGTTTGCAAACCTGTTGGAACGCCTCGGTTTTGGCATCGATGTGGCGGTGGTCGATAATTTGAATCAGCCACTTCCGCAAACCCAGTTGCTGGATTGGATCGCTGCGCAGCCGTGGGAGGCGATCACTCATTCACTCGACGGACAGCACGAGATCGTGCTGATGTCTGGTCGTGAGCCCGACACTGACCGTGAACTGCAGGGAAGCGAACTCGACGAAGACTGCTGGGTGGGGTATGCCTTCGTGAAGCTGATTGTCGTCCCCCGTAGTCTCTTCGGGGACCTGCTGGGACGCGAACTTGCCGTCACGGTCACCGAAGTCAGTCCGGCGGCACCGACAATGCTAAAGTTCGACCGGCCGAAATCTGCATTCGATGCCGCGGGAATCACCGGCGAGACGCTCCTTCGCTTGCGGGACGGGACCGAACACCGCATGAGTGCAATCGGAGGCGACGCAACGGCCGCCACGGCGACGCTCACCGATTTCACAGGTGGATTGGAAGTGGGAACCCAAGTCATCGTCACGGCGGTGACCGACCGCAGTGACTTTCAAGGGTGGCTTGAGCTCCGCTCGCTCACATTTGACCAGACAGCAACTTCTTCGACCGAGGACATCGAGTTGAGTCTTCTTCAGAGGATGGCGACCAATTGGTGGGAAACGATTGCGGCCTGGTCTGGCGGCCAGACGCGTCCAGGGCATTTGGTTCTGGAAACTAGGGCTCGCCGCTGGGCGACGGTCCCAGTCCTGGGTGGCCGCGCGCACATCGACTGGGAAGCTCCCGATGCGGCGGGCCGCGAGATCCAAGTCGCGGTGCGCCGCGTCTCGCGGTATGAAGCCTTGTTGCGTTGGGCGCGTCGCGAGGCTGTACCGCTCGTGGCGCGGATCGACAGCCTGGGTTTGCAGCAGCTTCAATCGGTCGAGCTGCGGCGGCGGATGGTCGAAGGAGCCGAGGAACCAACGACGCTGCCGGTGCTTGTCTCGCCTCATCCCACGCGTGCCGAATTCATTTATTCACTGCCTACGTCCGGAGTACGCTCGGTCGTCTCGGGGCTGTCTTCACGGCGAACGGGATATCGCGGCATTGTCGCCCAATTTGTCAATAGGCGCGCATGGATCGAAAAGGTAAGCGACGGCCAATTCAGGGATCAACATAGCGATCTGGTAATGGCATTAAGCGGGCGGGAACGTACACACCAACTGACCGTCGAGTCTGTCGAAACGCCGACGGTGTGGATTGTGGCCTCAAGGGAACTCAAGAAGAGCGGCCACGTAGTCGTCTTCTGGAGTGATTCGGGGAGTCGGGACAGCGTGCGGCTGGCCAAATTCGATTTTGGCACCATTGGTGAGGACGGAATTGGTAAAGGCAATTTGGAGATCTTGGGTGTCGCGTTTGTCCAGGCGGTCAGCAACAACGATGTCCTTGACTTCATCGTCGATCCGCTGTCTGACCCGATGTTCCAGGAAGGAAGCCGGTTGGTCGCGACATACCAATGTGATCCCACACAAACCAGGATCGTACATTTAAAAAAACTCGACTCGAACACCGACCGGATTGATGAGGATAATCTGAGTGTGACGTTCCAAGATGATTCAATTGTGACACCCCAAGATAATCCACAAGCGGCACCGCAAGATGATCCCAAAGTGATACTTCAAGCTCACAACTATGTGGGCCAGTTCGCGATTTTTCTCGTGAATGGTCAGCCGAAGGATGCACGCATTATCGAGGCCTTTGACCCCCGCACGCAGATCCTCACGCTCAATGAGACGCTTCCCAACGATGCCAGAAAAGGCGCATTGCATGTGTTCCATGGGGCGCCCCTGCCCAAACGGACCCGGATTAATCGTCCAGAGGCGGGCGGACCGATGCTGCTGCGGAATGAGCGGCTAATCAGTCTGCCCGCACTGCCCTACTATCGCGAGTATGGACTGGGCGTAAATCCCCAGTTCGAGTTCGCTCCGGTTGGTTCCTCGGGGCATCAGCAGGCAGAGCCCGTCTTTGCTCGAGTACGGCCGTCGGTCTTGGCCGCGCACGCGGCCCACCTGCACGTTGAGGAGGAGAATGTCTCCGAGAACATCTACTCGTTGCGTCTGGTGCTGACTCGGCAAGGCGACCAGCTCACCCCTCGCGAAGCGCGGGCAGCGGCGGAGCTCGACGCGAATGACACCATTCAATTCCCGAGTACCATCGAATTCCGGAGTTCCGAGCCGGTAAGCGTGTCCGCGTATGACCTGCCTGACCTCTTGTGTCAGTACCAGATCCTGTGGAGACTGCCTCGGTCCGGCGGCGACAATGCTCCCGCTGGATTGGCGAACTTTGCAGACCCCGTCTATATCGAACTCGTCGACCTGCTAATGCCCGGCCATCCATCCTTGAGCGGCCAGGATTCTGTGAGGGGTAAGCCGCTGCTGCGAAATCGGTATTTCAATTCCGGCCCGCAACAAGTGCTCGTGCAAGTCTTGGGTGCCGATAGTGAAAACTGGCTGGGCGAGTCGAGTACTCATGTGCCCATTCAGGTGTGGAAGCCTACGTCGGCAGCGCGTCCGATCTACGTTGTTTCCTTCCGTCTGCGTGTTCCCAATCCGAAGACTTCTTTGTTCGGCAACCCCGACCGCGCGCTTCTGCAAATGCAGCGCGAGGGCTTTCGTTCATATCCTTTGCCACTTTCAGTGAGCCATAAATCATGAGCGATCTGATCAAGCTGAAGACGCTTCGGGTCGGCGACGCGCTAGAGGTGATCATTGAATTGCCTAAACCGGCGACTGTCTCTGAAAAGTCTCTCGCTGAGAAGGCACGGTTGGCCGCCGATGGCGAGGGGGCAGCTCCTCAAGTGCAATGGGCGGAGGCGGATCTTGAGGGTGACGGCGGAACACCACTGAATGTGCGTTTGACGCTACTTGGTGAAATTCTGAACTTCGCCAGCGACCGATTAAAGCCAAGTCCGAGAGTTTGCGTCATCCGCCGTAAAGTTCCTGGCGAGTCGAGCAAGCGGGAGCAGGGATTCGGCATCGTGTCGGGTTCAATCACAATTGAAAAAGCCTCCACTCCCACGGACGAAGAAACCAGGCTATTGACGAGGATCTGGCCGACGCCAATGGAGGAACGTTTCGGGAGTATCGAACGGCTGCTGGTGGCGCCGACAGCGCTCGTGATCGAAACCGTAACCGACAACGAGCGGCGGCGGTTCGAACTGGTCCGCGGACCGCATGTCGAGCCACCAGGTAATGGCGTGGTGCGTCTCGCGTGGCGGCAGCTGGCCTGGCGCGATCAACCCCATTCCGCCTCGCACAAGAACCCGCGGGATCGCGTCGAGCAACTGCGAGCCATATCGAAAGAACGATTCGCGCGGCGGGTGTCTCAGCCGGTTCGTCACGTTTCGAAGTTCGACGGACAAGGGGTCTCTGCCGACTCAGTCGTGATCCAGGTACGACTTCGCAAAGACCCGCAGGATGCCAGTGTCACCATTTCGGAAGCACGCGAGGTAATCACCCCCACCTGGGCGCTGGCGCTGGGGGGGGCTGATTGGGCGCCGCGGTCATTGACCATTGCCGGACATCCCCTGGACAGTGCGGTGCTTCGTTACAGCAATGCGGAGGATGCCTTTGATGAGCCTGCTGCAATCGACGTCGCTCCACGTGACGAGTTGCAGACGAGGCTGCAATGGAAGTGGTCGAGTGACACGCCTGCAGCCCACAAGCGGGTGATCCCGATGCTGATGAAGCTGGCCACCTCGCCCCCGTTGTTGTCGACAGGCAAATTTTCAGGTGCCGGAGCCAATCGCCCATTCCTGTGGCAGATGACTCGGTTAGTTGTGAAGGGGTCAGCCGAAACCGTCGAACCGAGCGTCTGGATTCGATACCAGGTGGATTCACTCCTCGAGCGCGAGACTGCCCGTTCGCGGCGCGACGATGTCGAAGCTGGTCTCAGCCGTCCGATCAGCATCGAAGAGTTGCGACGCACGGCGGATTCCAGCGATGCCGATGAGCCATGGCGCCTGGACCTCGGTCTGTTGCCCGATCAGCCGATCCGAGAGGGGGCGGCTCGATTGTGGGTGGAAGTCCATCCGATTTCAGAAACCGAGCAGAAGGTAGACCTGATTCTGGCTGGAGCACGGATTCAGGCAGCGACACCACACATCAGGGCGCTGGCCTTGCCGCTGGCGGACCCCGCTGCCGTGCCGAATCGTCCGGATTTGCTGGCAGGCCTCAATCCGCGAGCCCGGATCGTTCTTTCGAACGACGTCATGCTGCCGCCCAATGCGGGAGACTACGTTCGTGCGCTGCAGGCCAGCCACAAGCCGGGGGACGGCCTCCGGGTGAGTGCGTGGAAAGGGAACCACGATGTGGTGGTTGCTTATGTGGCTGGTCCGCTGGCCGGAATCGATCTCGTATCGCGGGCGCGAGGTAATTTGCATCCGCGGAAAATTGATGCATCCAGCGACCGGCCTCCACCGGAACGGGTGCGCGAGTTCTTGCCGGGCCGGGTCGCTGTGCATCTCCTAATGAATATCGACCTGTCCTCCCTACCGGACGCCGCAACTGCACCGGCTGGTGAAGTCCGCGTCAGTGCGACCACCGATCTGTTCCTGCCGCGAACTGAGGCCGTGGCGACGCTGCTGCCGACGGCTTTGTGGCAAGTTCAGCAGGGCAGCTTTAGCGACCACGTGTTCCAGCCACTGCATCATAACGCGGCACTGGAGGCGTTCGACTGGGCGGTCAGCGCGCCCGATCGCCACGATCCCCAACCGAGTCACGCTCCACCCACAATCGATCCTGGGCCTCAAAGGCCGAAGCCTCGCGACTATCGCCATGATGAATCGCTGTGTAGCCTTGCGAAGGCAGTCCGCGACCGCTTCTCACGAGCCAGCAAAACGTTAGCCGTTGGCGAGAAGGAGCCACTCAAGCATTGGCTGGATCAAGTTGAGCTTCTAACAACGGGTGGCGCCGCGGTCACACCGAAAATGGAGATCGAGCTGCCGCCTACCGCACAGTTAGCCGATATACCCAAATTGCTGCTGACTTGGCCCAACGTCGAGATCCAACCGCAATCACTGGCTTTGACTCCCTCGCCCGGATTGGATGCCAGTGCCTTGGATCCCACTGCATTCCGCTGGTGTGATGCCTGGCTCCGTTGGCTTGATCCGCAACCGGAGATACCGAAACTGCGGATCTATTCGGACCAGCAGAAAGGACTGCACGCCGCCCGTCACGCGACTCGTTCCGATGTACCGCTGCTGGAACATCGAACTCCAATCCGGGCCGTAACGGCAGCCTGGTTGAACGGACGGAACTGGGTCATTTTCGCGACCGGGCCAAAAGATTTCGACCAGGGCCCTTCGAAACTGTTTGCTTGGGAACCGTTAGCGGGCGCGGAGCCCATTGAGCTGACTGGTCTCCCATTACAAGCGGCTCCGATCGACCACCTGGACGCCGACGGCAGTACTAGCGCGCTTGCAATAGCAGTCGCGCAGGGAACTAGTTGGTGCGTCCTGCATTTCCAGGAAGTGAACAACACCCTGAGACATTGGCGTTCAGATGCTCCCGATCCCGATAATCCCGCCCACGATCTACCCGCGCGAATCACCGCATTGCGACTTGCTGCGCAGCGGCTCTTTCTGGGATATGATTCCGGGAACGAGACACTTGTTGTGTTTGAGGTCGATGCCGCTTCCCCGGTGTCGAAGCGGGTGGGACGGGCCATGGGACCTGTTTACGCCATTGATATTCGAGGCGACGCCGAGGGCGCCAGGAAGATCACCGTGGCGGCGGCGACGGACACCGAAGTCCAGGTCTTCCAGTGGCCATTGCCCCTGAATGATGCTGATCCTGCTCTCGGTCCGGTGAAACTGGAAGTCAACCTGGCTCCGGGTGAGACGATCGAGTCGGTGACGATTCAACCGCTGACTTTTCCCCTCGATCCTGTCGACCGGGTATTCGCCTTTGCCTCAACGCGCAAAGGGGATCAGCCGGGTCGAATTGTGAGTTGGAATCTCACTTCGCTTTCGTCCAGCACCCCTGTTCGGGCACTGACCGGGCAGTCGCCGGATCTGCAGGTCTTGCAGCGCATCCCTGGCCGGGTGGCGAGACTGGTCACCGACCCGGGCCTTAATAACGACACAGAGCTGAGTGGTGGCATCCCGCTTGCGAGGTGGCTGATCGGGGTAAGTGCCGCTTCCATGGACGGACGATCCTCTCTCGCCGCGCTTCCCATCCACAATTGGGGCGTCGCGGATACCCACGATGAAGACCTCAAGGTAATGCGGCCGGAAATCGGCGCCGCTTTAGTGTTTGGAGACCATGAAGGTGAAATCACGGACGTGGCGGTCGTACCTGGTCGCCAGGCAGGCAAGAAGAATCTCAATGAGAGTCGTCTAGGAACATGGATCGTTACGGCCGGGGCTGATGGAACCGTCCGGGTGTGGGATCCGGAAACGGGTTTGGAGCGTTATCGACACACTCGCACAGCTAGCGGCGCGTGGCTGGATACATTGGGCGTGGTGCGCACTCCACTAAAGCCCATTGAAGTGCTCAATCGTACTGATGAAACGAAGGTGCAGTTTTGGGCGGAGCCGATCAACGTGCCCGATGATCAGGCGGGGGCGCGGAAGACAATTGTCATGCTGTCAACATTGGGGGAACCGGTTGACCTCCTTGGAGATTCACTTCCCCACTCTTCGTTTCGATTCACGTGCCAGCACCTTCCACTCCAACTTTTGACTCAGCCCGGTACTTGGCAGCTAGTTCCCTGGAACAACGACGACGACCGTCATCGCTGGCTTCATGGTGTTTTCGGCTGCGACGGAGGTACGGACGCTGACGGCAATGCCCGGGTTCCGAAACTGGCGGGCATGCCCATCGAGGTTGTCAGGTTGGTCAGTATCAAGCTGGACAATTTCTCGCTGTCTCCATGGCCATCGTCGGGCAGCGCCGTCGTACCGGCAGAGATTGTGCTGGATGCCGTGCTTGCCAATCCCGCTGAGCCCGCGCCCAGCCCGAACGTCGTGCGGTTGGACGTAGACGTGGCGACAATTCGGTTGAAGTTTATCCGCGCCGACAGCGGCTACACGCTGTCCGTGGGTGACCTGCACGGCCGCTTTGACTGGCGCTTTCCACTGACCGATCAGGTATCCACAAGGAAGGCGGTCCTTCCCGGACGACTGGTTCGATTGACGGGGCGGGTATCTTTGTCAAATTCACGATGGCAATTGACACCCGAGTCGAAAGTTAACAGCGACGACTCAGCTCAACTGCTTTCACAGGCAGAAGCATTAGGTCGGTTGCGTGACATTCCCGACATTCCGGAGTTGGTCTTTGATCCTGGCGCGGCAGGTAATGAAGTCCGATTCCGTGAGAAGGACACCCAAGCCGCGCTCGATCCGTTCGGCAATCATTTGCCCAAACCGCCGGGGCAGGACAGCGCGACACTGGTTGCCACGGCTTTAGGAGCGACGCAGAGCAACGGTCCGGTCGCCTTGCTGGCGACTCAGCCGGACGGGAATAACCAGGGGGCGGCGGTGCTGACCGATCTGGGAACGGGACGGCGGTTGACGAACTATATGGACGGTTTGCGCCGGGCGCGGCTAGTTGTTGATCCAAAGTCGTCCGACAAGGAACGGTGGTTGTCAGTGGTGGGCGTTGCCTTCGACGGGACTGTACGCACGCGCCGATTGTGGATGGTCACGGAGAACAACGCGAGCGCCGACGTAACGGAAACAGGTGTCGCGGCGGATCACCAGGAGTGGGCTGCGTACGCGCTGCCTTCACCTGTCGAGGACGTGGAAGTTCTCAATGCCATCGCTGGCCCGAACAAGCGACGGCTGATACTGGCACGCTGCCGTGATGGCTCAGCCTGGCTGTGGGATGCGGTTACTGGCGGATTCCGCCACGATGTCTCTCTCCCGGAAACTGCTGTCACGACCATTGCCTTTGGTCCTCCGATCCCGCAGGAATACTTTGATGACGGGAAGCCAGAGTATCAGCCGTGGCGGGAATTCTTTCGGAGCGTGGAAGCTCAACTGAAGGGCAATCTGCTGGGCGTATTTGCCTTGGGGGGCGCGGACGGTTCTATGCATGTATGCGCCATCGACAAGGAAGATGGCCCGGTCCTGGCACGGACCTTCTTCGAATTCGATGCTCCTCTCCGCTCGCTGAGCATAACCGTAGACAAGAACTCGCTCGAAGCACGCCGGCTGGGCCGAGGCCCGTCGGAATCTACCCTACCGGGCCTCGTCATACTGGGATGCGATGGCGCCGGTCCGGCGAAGTTGATTGAGATTCTGAGCGGCCGCTCGCTAATCGACGCGAAGACTCCGTCGGCGAACGATGCATTCAAACCGGAATCGGTTGCTTTGTGCGGCCAGGTCATGTTCGCAGGGGATGCGTTGCGAGTTGTCTTGCAGGTTGCGAGTGCTCGAGGCGCCGACATCAAGTTGATCCAGTTGAGAAAATCTGTCGGCTCGCAGCTAAACGAGTTTAGCGCTGCAACACTCGATATCGAAGGAATCGATACGGCGAAGGACTTGTTGATCACAACGGTTGTCGGCGAGTCAGGCCATGGAGGCGTCGCTGTCAGTGAGCCTTCCATCGGTTGGGCAGATCTTGACTTAGATGGGAGTCTAAAGCACAGGACGACTGTGTTCGTGCCGGTGGTGGACGTCTCCGTCGAGGAAGTCTTCGGATATCGCTATCTTGTCGGTGTCCTGCCCAACGGCGCGATTCGGATGTGGAAAGCGAAAGTTCTGCCGTTCGATCGATGGAATGACGGGCCTGAGGTGAGCACGCCGACGCATTTTGAAAAAGCTGCGCTCGGGCGGGCTGCGGTTCCACTGATTGCCTGTCGCGGCCAGAGCGACCAGGCGGGCTATTGCTGGGCCGCCGACTTATGGGAAGGCAGCCTGACATGGCCGGAGACGCTTGGTCCGGTTGCCAAGGATTGGCCGGTTGCATTGACGTCGTTAGAGGGGATGCCTCACCTGGCGGTGGGGCGCCCCGGTGATGTGACCGTCTGGAATCTGGAGACCGGCAACCTCGTCTACCGTGTTGGAGTTGATTCGCTGCCGACGAAGCTTCAAGCAGCGACCGAGTTTGACGAAGTCTGGCTGTTGATCGCCGCCGACAATGGGGAGAATACCAATTTTCGATTGGTTAACGCCTCGCGGCAATCGGTTCCGGAAGAAATCGTGACCGCTCCTAAGGCAGATGTGGACGTGCGGCTGTTCGCCGGACCGGCCGGACTGCAACTGGTCAGGCTCGAACGCGACGCGACTCAATCGCCACAACTTCGAATCACAGTCCAGCGTATTCAAGGGCAAGGCACTGTTGGCCCATCGCAAACCAGTGTCGTCGACGATGTCGATGGATCGCTTGAGATCCTGGATTTTACGTCGTTTGCCGATGAAGCACCGTGGTTGCTGGCACGAGCGACGGTAGACAACACCAACAGGACGATTGTGGCAGTATTCCTTGCGGCGACTGCCGGTGTTGTGAATAGATTAACACCTGCCACGGGCGAATCTCCGCTGTTCGCAACGTTTGATCTTGATCCCGATCCAGCGTCTCCTAATCGACCTGTCGTCTGGACATGCAGCGAGAACTGGACGACGTTTCATTCGTGGACGCTTGATGAAGCGACGAGCCGCAATGATCTGGAGCCGGGGACCTTCCAGCTGACCGAATCTCCCAAACAGGAAGGCGATAGTGCCGACACCCGGCTGGCCGCGATCCGATCCGATGGTAGAACTCGTCTGATCGCAGTGGCCACGGGCGGGCTGGCGGTTTGGGACATCAGCAATCAGAGATTGGAATTGGTTCGCGCTGAAAGGCTCCATCGCGCCGATACACGACTGGCTGCCGTGCCAGTCAATGCCGTGATGGCGACCGACACGAACGCCGATTGTGTACGGATCTGGGATCAGAGTTCGGGACGTCTACGGCAGCGGCTCATCGATACGGCATCATCTCGGCTGAGTGGTCTCAGCAAGCCCACTCAACTCGCGACTGTTCCGACCACCGCGCGACCGCGTCTGGTGGTGTCGGGAGACACATCGAGCACGATCGTCGACCTCGGAAACTATCTCACACTGGGAAGCGTGCAGCCCCCGGTGACTTCTTTGACCGCCGACCTGGCGACGCCAAGTGACGGCGACTTGCGCCATCTGGTAATTGCGGGAATCATCACCAGCCCGCAGCGGCAGATTAAGATTTGGCATTGCCCCGTCGGGAGTGAGGCGTCGCTCCTGGCTCGACCGCTCGAGCAAGAAGATGTGGACGATACTGTCAAAGCCGTGGCACTGATTCAGTTGGAACGGCGCGTCAGCCGCGGTCCAAATATTCCACCAGCTCGACCGGGCCGCACTCTCCTGGCGAAGACCGATGGTCCGAAGCTGACCGTCCGTGAGGTCGTGATCGGCGGAGGCAGCGGACTCAGGTCGATTCTGGCGCTCTCCGAGGATGACGTTCGGCTGATTGATGGCCAAACGGATCAAGTCGGCGAGAGCCTATGCTTGTCGGCGGCATTCGAAGAGCAATGTCTGATTGCCGCAGTACGGTTGCGGTCGCAGACGGAATCAAGTCTTGTCGTAATTGATTTACCCTTGCGGGCTGCTGCGGATAACGAAACTATTCGCCCCTTCACCCGTTGGCAGGCGAAGCAGCAACTGGTTTCCGATCTGGTGGCAGCGGCCTGCGATTCGGATGGAGTGCTTATCCTTGCCGGCAACCAAGCGTTTCGGCCCCGTCCGCTATTGCGAGTCGGCGGCAAACGGCTGCGATTTGACCTGCCGGTGCAACTCCTAAAATCAGATGACCTGCTCCGGGGGCGGATTACTCCCGCCTACCGCTTAGATTTGGAGATTCCGGTCCGTGCGCCGCGGGCACTCGGTCTTGGAATGCACGCGGAGTTGCACAAGCATCTGCAGAGGTTGCGCGTCCGTGCCGTGCTTGTGCAAGGGACCTATTCCTGTTTCCTGCTGGATTCAATCGAGCACGACACTTTTCGTCTGGGGGGAGGGCTGGTGTTATGGGAAGACGAGAGTTCCGACGCGCATCGTTTGCGCGGCGTGCTACTCCTGGAGGACTCATATCCCGTTCCCGCTGCGCAACCGGAAGACCCCTCGTTCGGCGCAGCGGCAAGCATTCAGTTGAGTAAAGCCGACGGAGTACCCGTCGACATCAGTGCGTCCGGCCCGCGAGTGCGTTTCCGAGCCATCCCCTTTGCTCACGACAGTGGCGCATTGGAAACGCTCGCCTGGCGGGAAATCCTCACCTGGAACCTGGCCGGTCGGCTGGGAGAACCCGGAACCGGCAGGAGCACGCAGTGGCACCTTTCCGAGATCGTCTTTGATCGGCCTGTCGGCCAGGTAGCGACAAGCCAGCAAGTCGTTCGCGCAACGCTGTCCGGCAGCAGTGATTCCGTACAGGGTGATGTGATCGTCTCCGTGAAGCGCGAAGTCGACAGCAGTACGACCGAGAAATACACCTTATCGGTCGAGAATGCCGTCTACGCCGCGCAGCCGATTGTCCGTCCTCAGCGTAATCAGTCTGGAACGACCCGCGACGATGTGGTCTATCCGGCAACACCGGGAGCGTCGGTTGGGCTGACGTTTGACCTGTTCGAACAGACGAACGCGACGGCTCCCTTCCAACTGGTTACGCTGCGGGCAGGAAACGACGGGACCCTTGAACTCGTCACAGTAAGCGCAGCCGACGTGCCGCTTGAGCTCAGTTCTGGTGGGGAGATCACTCTGCCGTTGCCAATCCAGCCAGTGCAAGTTCCGCAACTTGTCCACCGTGAGGCGCATGGTGCCCGGCTCCGTGCCCGCTGGTCACCGCTGGAACTGGTGCCTCCACCGCAGAAAGTTGGCAACGATCTCCTGGCTGCTCCTGCAACGGCGAGTTGGTTGCTCGCTCCACTGGCTCATACACCGCGTGGAGTACGTGCGTTGACTCTGGGGCTTCTGGTGGATGAGGCCGGAAAGCCGCTGGATTGGACGCGGCTGCGAACTGAGAATGTGCTTACAATCAACGATCATGGCGGCGCTCTGTTCGCCCAGGCAGCAGAAGGATCGCAGGTGACGAACAGCCCGTCCGTCATGAACCTGCTGACAAATACAATCCTCGGCAGTAGCGGGGCCGCCGGAAGAACTCCAGCGCCGGTTTTCGACGACAAACGCATTCAGTCGCATGCGCTGCGAACCGGCTTGACCGGAATTCTGCTTGCCAGGACGAGCGACGCGCGGGGCCGGGTGACCTTCCGATTCATCAACTCGCCCTACCACAGTCTGATCCCAGTGGTCACGAAACGGCGTACCGAGAGAGGCGATGCCGGGAATCACGACACCCCGCCCGAGCGTGTCGATGCGAGATTGCTTTCGCCCCAAGCCACCGCAAAACTGGCCACCTTGGGGGCTCCCCGTTATCAGCCGCAGGCTCCGACCGCGGACCGGCCTGAATCCCGAGCCTTCCGGCGCTTCGTTGGAAATATTCCCGGAGATCACAGCCAGTCGTTGATGTTGTACCTCGGCGAGATCCCGGCACTCCGCGGGGCGACTCGACCGGCTCTTCCCTTACAGACGCGGATGTCCTTCGTTCCGACCGGGCAGGATCTGCACGGATTCCTGCCTCCTTACGTCGATCTGGGATTTGGACTCAGCAAACCGGGCGCCTCTGTGTATCAGGTACTCCGTGCACTGGCGACCGATACGACCAGCGGCATTGTGCAGGCCGCCCTACCCACGGAGTTTGTTCGACGCGAGCCGCAACGGCTGATGCCCCCATCCCGGGCCGCGATTCAGCTTCAGTCTCCAGACATCAAACTGGAAGGCGGCGCCGCGCAAGTGGAAGTGGCCTGGAAAGAGGTCCTTGGATTCGTGTCATTCGCAAACGCCCAACTGACTCAATCCGCCGTAATCGAGGAGCTTACTACCGACAACTTCACGATCCAGGACGCGACGAAAGTCGTGGTGGCGGTCACCCGCCTGGGCGAGCAGATTCGGCAGGTCCCCTTCGGCAACGTGGCAGATGCCGACAATCTTGCTATTCCCCTGAGCGCGTTTCGAGACGGACGCTCTCTGGATGGGTTCGACCTGATTCTGGTAACACGTGTCGATCTCAAGTCCTTCCAACATCCCTCTACTGCTGGTGGCAATCCATTTACACCGTACCTGGTAGCGTGTGACAATTCGAAGGCATTGCTCCAGGAAGCGCCGCCGATTCCGCTCACTGATGTGATGACTGAGTCAACATCTGACGGTTTTCGGATGTGGCGGATGACGCGGGGCAATGATGAACCACCTCGGTTATTGAAGTGGCTGAGTGGCATCAAGGATGTCAACAGCGCCTTTATTGATATTGTGTGGTTGAACAAGGCGATCGAAAGTGACGCGGAATACGTGCAGGCTGCGAAGCTCACGCCAAAGGGGATCAGGCTAAAAGACGTCGCATACTTGCCCCAATCACCGCGGCTGGCCGTTGCTGTCCGCGTACCGACGCCCGGCCTGTTGCCCGCCTCGTCCGACTCGGAGATGCGGGAGTTCACATTATTCGATGGACCGGCAGCGTCGGCTAAAGGGGTTACCGTGGAAGTAACACGAGAAACCGGCGAACGCTCGCGGATCCAATTCGAAGCGAGCGATGCCGAAACACTCTTCCTGGCCGATCCGCTCGCCGAGTGCGGATTGTTTGTCGTGAAGATCTTTGAGGACGGATCAACGCTGTATGCGAGCCAGACCGTGACGGCAACAACTTGATTTGAGATCACCGCGAAACACCAAACACCTGAAGAGTCCGAGTCGTCGCCATGGCATTCGAGTCAACCGGACGCAGCAGGTACCGTGCCCGCGGTTGTTGAGGCACTGTCAGGCAACTCTTACTGGCAGCGGATCTTCAAACAGTGATGAATAGTGGTGGATGAAGGCTATCTTGATCATGGCTGCGTAATTAGTAGCGGCCATTTCGAAGCCGGTGAGCATCCGGCAGGCGTCCTTGAGTCAGCCGATGAGTCGCTCGTCAATGTTCCGCTCGCAATAGGCCTCCCAGTCGCATTCGACCAGCTGTGCATCGCAGTCGTAGTTGGCTCTGGAAGGAATGACAGGTGCGATGCCGGATTCGAGCAGATATTCGTCGATCCGGCCAGCGTCTACCTGGGTAGCCACCAGGCGGCTGAGAATTTCATCGAGCGTGCCATCGGCATTCCACTTGTCGAACAGGTCTCAGATGACTTGGTGGTGTGGCTCGCGGGAGGAATTTACCTCCTGCGACAAATTTGAAGAACTGTTTCTGGACTTCCGGCGTCGGGTCGATTCTACTCGGTATCGTCACTCACTGTGATACATGCGGCACTGGACTGAGAATGGTGCGGAGCTGACTGCGCGTTGGCTGGCGGAGTGATTGATGACAAAGAGTATCACCTTCCGAATATGCCATTCATCTCTTGGGCGGCGCGGCGCTCACTGCTAACCACGATCGCATCGCATACCTATTCCTCGCATACCTGTATTCGCATCGATGCTCACCATGCACGACAAGAAAGGGGCACTCGCGCGAGTGCCCCACAGCTCGTCAAGATCGTCACCGTTGCCTCAGGGCTCTTGAAGGGAGTCTGCACAACTTGACTGTGGGCATCTGATTCACAGACAGTTGTGTGACGCAGGAAAGGCGCAGAGGGATTGCAATCTGACAGTAGCAGTCACCGCTATAGACGATTAATCCGACGTCAGAGACTTTCAGAATCGTATTCCCGAATCGTATCGTTGTGTGTTTCTGCCGTTGGTTAGCGAACTCTCAATGACAGAGCCGCAAGGTTCAGACGCTCTTCCGCAGATGTGAGGTCGCGATGTCAAAGGGTAAGTCCCGGAACAATCGGACGGTGGCGACTCCAGTGAGTCGCAAGCTGCAGATCTATGCATTCGACCCATCTTTGGATTTGGACTTAGCCACGGCGAGGGTGAATCAATCCACAGTTTATGTTCGCTGGGAGAATGTTTCAGAGGGGCCGGTCGGCGAGTATGTCGAGGTGGTCGATGTCGACCCAGCCAGCGCTTGCGCCTACTCGCCGGTCGATCTGAACGACCCTCACCTGCTCTCCCAGGACGGGCTCTCGCCATCCGAAGGGAATCCCCAGTTTCACCAGCAGATGGTGTATGCCGTGGCGATGAAGACGATCGCCAACTTCGAACAGGCCCTTGGGCGCCACATCCACTGGTCGCCGCGGCGGCAGGACGAGCGAGGCCGGTGGCTCGGTCCCGAGGAATCTTATGTCCAGCGGCTGCGAATCTATCCTCATGCTCTGCGTGCGGCGAATGCGTACTACAGCCCTGAGAAGAAGGCGCTGCTGTTCGGTTACTTCAACGCGGCGAACGCCGATCCAAGGGAAGGGCTTCCCGGCGGGATGATCTTCAGCTGCCTCTCGCACGATATCGTCACGCACGAGATGACGCATGCGATCCTTGATGGAATCCATCGCCGGTTGTTGGAGCCCAGCAACCCCGATGTCCTCGCATTTCACGAGGCCTTCGCGGATCTCGTGGCGATCTTTCAGCACTTTACGTTGCCGCACGTCCTTGAGCATCAGATCCAGCAGACGCGCGGAAATCTTTCGACACAGAATCTGCTGTCGCAACTGGCTGCACAATTTGGACGGGCGACGAAGCACGGCGGCGCCTTGCGGGATGCGCTGGGGGCGGTGGACCCACTCACGGGTCACTGGGAACGTAGGCCGGCCGATCCATCTGCATTCTCAAGAACGTTTGAGCCGCATGCCCGCGGGGCCATTCTCGTGGCGGCTCTCTTTGACGGATTTCTCGCGATGTACGAATCGCACACGGCCGATCTCCTGCGGATCGCCAGCGGCGGTAGTGGCGTTCTCCCGGACGGCGCACTGCATCCCGATCTCGTGCATCGGCTGGCGGACGAAGCGCGACGCGTCGCGCAGCGGCTGCTGCGGATCTGTATCCGCGCATTGGACTATCTCCCGCCAGTTGATGTGACTTTCGGTGACTTCCTCCGTGCGTTGATTACGATCGACTCCGACCTCGTACCAGACGACGTTCGCCACTACCGCGTCGCGCTGATCCGCGCCTTTCGCGATCGCGGCATCTTTCCGCGGAATGTGCGGACGCTGGCGGTCGAGACGCTGCGCTGGAGCGGGCCCACTGACAATGAGAAGACGCTCTTGCACCGGCTCCTGCCCCTGCCGAACGTCTTGCGGACAATCGCGTATGCCAGCGACTACACGTCGGTGGACGGCATTCAGAATGTCTCCGAATCGGGCGGAGAGGCGGCCGCCCGCATGATCGAAACTGACAGAATGAGTCATCGGCTGGTCAAGCACTACCAGGAGATGGGTTCCATTCGGCAGCAACCTTCCGAAGACCAAACGGGTCCGGAAGACGTACGAAGAATCGAATACTTCAACGAGCGACAGTTTGCCGGGTACCTGCACGACTATCTCTATAGCAAGGCGAGAGAGTTAGCAAGCTCGCGCGACGAGATTCGCTCCTTATTGGGAGTCGACCTCCTGCATGAGGATCTCAAGTTCGAGGTTCACGCCGTCCGCCCGACTGTGCGAATTTATCCCGATGGCCGCACGAAGACCGAGCTGTTGATCCTGATTACCCAGCGGGAAACGCGGTCACTCGGCATGGCCTCGGCGACCGCAGCCGCAGCTGCCGAAGCGGATGGAGAACAACAGTTGTCATATCGGTTCCGAGGTGGCTGCACATTATTGGTCGATCCGATCTCCGGCGAGGTTTCCTATTGCATCGTGAAGCGGATCTCCGCAGATACGCGCCCCACGCTGCAGGAAGCATTTTTACGGCAACGGCTGTCGATCGAGGGACTCGGCGCGCGAGCACGCTATCATGTCTGGACGGTAACGGACGGTCAAGCGGAACGGCGCGTGCCTCAAGAACCATTTAGGCTGCTGCATGCCGGGACAGCCCCAGAGGAGTGGTTATGAGCAATTCTGAGAGCACCCGATCCTCGCCTGGCTCTCCTCGCCTTCGCCCGCCTCCCGGCGGCGTCGTAATCCGGATGTATCGTCAGGGCCTCGGAGATTGCTTTCTGCTGGCATTCGCGGGTGAGTCGCGGAGCACTCCATGTTACGTACTCGTGGACTGCGGCGCGCACTTTGCCCAGCCCGGCGGCCGCGAGACGATGGCCCGCGTCATCGACGACTTGATTGAGTGCACTGGCGGCCGAATCGACATCGTCGTGGCGACGCACGAGCATACCGATCATCTTTCCGCCTTCAAGCACAGCGCGCGTCGGCTGCTGAACGGCGATTTGAAGATCGGCCAACTGTGGCTGGCTTGGACCGAACGCGATGATGACGAGATTGCACGGCAACTTCGGGGAGAGCGCGTCAATGCGAAGGAGGCCATTGAGGCAGCGATTGAAAGGCTTAAAGAGGGCGTGAAAGCGGATGAAGCGCCCTCGTTGATGCTTTCGGCCAGACTCGCCGCGGCGACACAGTTTTTCGCCATTGATGATCGGGAAGACGATGACACGATCCCGACGCTCGCGAGCAGACTGGGACTTGCCGACCCCGAGAAGGTGACGGGCAATGAATTGGCGCTGGCCCTGCTGAAAGCGACTGCGAAGGAGGTCCGCTTCTTGACCCCTGGAAATGTTTCGGTGCCAATTCCCGGAAGCCCGACTGCACGAGCCTATGTCCTGGGGCCGCCGAGAGACATGTCACTCCTGAGGAAGTTCGATCCGTCCAGGGGCGATCGGCACGAAACGTTCCTTACGTCGGCTATTGGCTTGGCCTCATTCGCCACGGCAGCGGTTCATACTGTGGACAATGATTTAGCAGCGCGCGAGCGGGCCGAATTCTGTTTTCCGTTTGATACCCGGCTCCGTCTCAACCCGTTTGTCGAGACGGAGGCAGATAAGCTTTCGCCGGAACAGCGTAAGTTCTTCGATCAATTCTACGGTTCCAAAGACGCCTGGCGACGCATTGACCGCGACTGGTTGTTCGCCGCCGGTGAATTGGCGCTACACCTTGACCGCCATACGAACAACACAAGCCTGGCCCTCGCATTCGAACTTGGTGAGCCGGGCGAAGGACCAGTCTTGTTGTTTCCAGCCGATGCGCAAGTCGGGAACTGGCTGTCATGGCAGGGGCTGACCTGGAAGCTGGCTGGGCGGGAAATCGGGATCGCGGACCTGCTGCGACGGACCGCCGTGTACAAAGTCGGCCATCACGCCAGCCACAATGCCACGCTGGCTCGCGACGAGACGGGAGCCGAATACGGACTGCGCCTCGTCCAAGACGGTGTCGTCGCATTGATCCCGGTCGATCAAGCTGCGGCCGAGAAGCTCCCTGGATGGGAAATGCCGTACGAAAACCTCTATGAATTTCTCAAGCAAAAGACCCGCGGCAACATTCTCCGCTCCGACGACGCGGATCGCGATCTGCCGATGCCGCGGATCCAGTGGAGCGACGTTCCGGGAGTGCCTAGAGCGCGGTGGCGACGCTCGCAAAAGCAGAAGAGCGAAAAGAGCGGCAGCGGCCCATTGTATTACGACCTGTCGATTACTCCGGAAAGCTGATGGTCCGCCCAGTTCGGAGTGACCAGACGAAAGTTCTTCCCCCTTCATAGACCTTCATGAACCTGGAGTCACTACCATGGCAGACAAGGCACTGCTGACGGGTATCAATGATTATCGATCGATCAGCGACTTGCGCGGCTGCGTGAATGATGTGAGGAACATCGAAAGACTGCTCGTGGATGGACTGGGATATTCGTCCGGAAGCATTCGCGTGCTGACCAATCAAGAAGTCACGAAGGAGAGAATTGAACGCGAGTGGCGCTGGCTGCTCGAAGGGACGCAGCGCGGCGATCGTTTGCTGTTTCACTTCTCCGGTCACGGTTCCTACACCGTCGACGAAGACGGGGATGAGGATGACGGTGTCGACGAACTGCTCTGCCTGTATGACATGGATTTCGATGACAACCGCACGTATCTGTTGGACGACGACCTAAATCGGTTGACCCGCCGCGTCCCGGATGGGGTGGAGTTGACGGTGATCCTGGATTCGTGCCATTCCGGAACGGCGACGCGTCTGCTGCTTTCGCCTCACGGTTCCCGGGCCGCCGCGGATCCGCAAAAGACCCCACTGGTCGACGTGCACGCAAGCCTGCGGCGCCTGCAGCGCGGTAAAGGTACGCGTGGCGTGTCGCTACACGGCGAGAATGCGGCGGAAGCCATGGAGCGGATTCTCTCGCCGCAGCTCTCTCGCGACGCTCGACACACTGTGCTGGCCCGCTTCGTGGAGCCGCCGGCACACATACTCCAGCGCCTTCACCGCCGCGGAACCCGGAGTGGCTTTAGCCAGTCCCAGGTGGACCGCGACCGCCCGATGAACCACGTCCTGCTGGCCGGCAGCAAAGCCACGCAAACGTCGGCGGATGCCTTCATCGAATCTGATTTTCACGGGGCCTTCAGCTATTATCTGTGCGACCACTTGCGGCGCGGCGGCGGCCGTGGCGATCTCCAGGAGTTGATTGCCCAGGTCCGTGGCGTACTCAGCGAAGAAGGCTTCTCGCAAGTCCCGCAACTGGAACCGGAGAGCGCATGTGGCCCCTTTCTCGGAGGGAGATCCGGCTCCGGTTCGGTCCGCGAGGATCTTGGAGGTGACTCCGCAGGTGAGGTGCTTCAGGAGATTCGGGACGAACTTCGTCAGATCCGGGGCGCTTTGAGCGACCGTCCGATTCGCGGCGGCGAAGCGAGAGCGGAAAGTGAGCGCCGGGCGCTGGTCGCCGTTCATGGCATTTGCCTGCACCGGGCCGGCTTTTCTGACAAATGGTGGGACGCACTGAAGGATCACCTGTCAGAGTCAATGCGGCGGACGATCGAGCAAAACCGGAAAGAGGTGCTCTGGAGCCGCCACGTCACATCGACAGATACTCGCGCGGTACGGGACCCGCGACTGGCGGAACGGGAACGAATCGAGGCCGAAGCCCTGCGCGACATCCTGGAGGAGCGGGCCGCGCAGCAGGCTCTTGCGGCGCTGCCCGAACAGGAGGCCGACGCACGACCCGAGCGTTCGGTGCGCGGTGCGGAGCGCGCCCTGTTCGGCATTCCTGGTCTGGACTGCGTCGATGACTTTGCAAAATATCTCCTGGACGATTCCATTCGCGACGCCGTGCAGGAGGAATTCATCCGGGTCGTGGAACCGCTGTTGCGAGACGGCGTTGACGTCGAGGTTGTCAGTCACAGTTGGGGAACGGTCGTCGCCTACGAGGCGCTCCACAGAATGGACCGCAGCGGTCTCGAGGGACGGGTGCGGACCTTGTTCACGGTCGGAGCTGCCTTGTCAATCGGCCGTGTGCAGCGACGGCTTCAGCCGCGGAGCGGTAGAAAGCCGCGCCTCTTGGATCGCTGGGTGAACCTCGATGCGCAGGGTGATATCGTGGGTGGAAGCCTGGTCGGCGAATTCCAAGTGGATGAAGAATTCCTGAACCTGTATCCCTCCGGATGCGACGTTCCGCGATTCCTGCCCGTGAATCCGAGTTGCGCCCACAGCTCATATTTCAGCCGGAGCAACCTTGCGGTGAACCGTGACATTTTCGCGCGAAACATTGCCGTGACGCGGTAACACCGGAGCGGGTATGGCGGTGTCGTTCTGTAGGCACGGCTAGCACGCACTTTGGGTAATCCAGGGAAGGCCAGAGAGGCTTGCGCGGGGTTGATTTCGATGCTACAAGGAGCTATTGTCAAATATTGTGTTCTGGAAAGATCAGGCATCCTGCAGAAGTCCGTCCTGGAAGGTTCTTCCGGTTAACAGGTGCAGGATCTGCTGGTGGCCGTTGAGGCGGCGCCAGCGTTTTTCGGCGGACTGGGCCAGCTTGAACATCATCGCCAGGCTGGTGCGACGGGTGCCGTTGCCTTTGGTGCGGCGGTGCCGCAGACGAAT
>Ga0180217_1001044_pt1 | contig 34035 bp, 28 predicted proteins | sample eDN3rd37CBELigOP_FD_128521 | JGI IMG/M metagenome (GOLD analysis project Ga0180217, IMG submission 128521) | Enriched Organic Plus compost microbial communities from Emeryville, California, USA - eDNA 3rd pass 37_C BE-Lig OP (version 2) (version 2) ... | reverse complement strand
GAGAACCTTCTTCACGTGTCTCTCCTCTTGCTCTTGGTGGCAGCGACCCACCCAGACGATCTCGATTCCCCGCGATAGGGATCGCACGCAATCTCGAAGCCTACCAGCGACGCCCTCCTCCGCACAAGGGTGCGTCACACAAAAAGACAGGAGCCCCGGACGTGTCCGGGGCTCCTGCGAGTCGTTCAACTCACCGCGGAGATGCCGCGGTCAGCCGCGTGCCGGATTAGCGGCGGCGGCGGGCAGCCACGAGGCCGCCGAGGCCCAGCAGGGCCGCAGCGCCCGGGGCCGGGACGATACGGAGCGTGAACGAGCCGTTCGCGTCGCTGTCGGTCACGAAGCTCGTCATGACCCAGGTCACCTGGCCGGGGGTCTCCTCATCCGGCTCGCTGGAGCCCAAGTGAGTAAAGCCGGCGACCGCCTGCATCGCACCGCCGACGGTGCTGAAGACGATGTCACGCTCGCTCAGGTCGGTGAGCGTGACAACGAACCGGAAGGTCTGGAAGTACTGGTTGTTGCCCTGGGTGAGGACGGGCTGCTCAGTGGGCTCGGGATCGCCGAAGTTCCACTGAACGTTCACGACCGGGTTGCGAGCGGCGTCGATGCCCGTGATGCTGGTGCCGTTGGACTGGCCGGCGCCGACCGGGTTGAAGTTGAACGGACCACGCAGCGCCATGCTGGGCGTCGAGTGCGGGGCGACGGTGAAGCCGGTGCCGGTACCGACCAGGTCACCGTTCCAGTTGAACATGCCGCGGTTCGTGAAGCCCTGGGCGTCGAACGCGCCGAACAGCATCGAGAAGTTCAGCGTGACCGGCGCGGTCAGGCCGGTCGCGTCGAACTCGTACACCCCCCCGTTCTGGATGGCGGGGACGTTGTTCGTGTCGTGCGTGATGCCGAACGCGACGCGCCCGTCAAACGACTGAGCCATGGCGCTCGACGCCAGGCCAGCAACCGCAAGAACAGCGAGAACCTTCTTCACGTGCATCTCCTTCCGCTATTGGGGGCAGTAAAGGGGAACGACAACAACGACGCGCAGAAGATACCTCAAGGCGCTTGGGGTGTCAAGACTTTCGCAGGAAAAGCGCTCATCGAGGGGAGTCTTCCGGCGTGACAACAGTACCTGGGCAGCCCGCACACAAGTCCTTGCGCCAGAGCCACTTTCAGCCGGTCAAGACGGTCCAGCCGGTGGTTGTCCGGTGTCAGGTCCGAGAAGCATAACTGACACTTCGTAGACAAAACCACCGCGTCCACCGCCGGCCGTTTCCCCCCCTCCCTCCGCCGCCCCAAAGAGCACGATTCTCCCGGGGTCCCGTGTGGCTCTGGGCAGATACGCACCGGCAACAACGCTGAGGGCGCGATCTGGGCGAGTCGGATTCGGCCCGCGCGCCCCCCCGGTTCCCGGGACATACAAAAGCCCCCGCGGCCCCGCGACCAGGAGGCCCCCTTCGCCCCCCGCCGCGGTCGCGTCCCGCACAGGCACGGCCGCGATCGACCCGGCCGGCAGGTGGGTCAACTCCCCGGTCACGGCGTCCAGAAGCGACATGACGCCACCGGACCTCTCGGTCTCGAACAGGAGGAGTCCGGCCATCTCCCCCATTTCTCCCAGAGCCCCACGCGGGATGGGTGCCTGCGCCGGAACCGCCGCCTGATACGCCCCCGCGACAGTCGCCGGCGCGGCCACTCGCGCGGAGGAGGTCGCCACCGGCCGCCTGCCGCCGCGGCCATCGGGTTCGAGCCGCAGCCCCACCACCCGAAGCCCCTCCCTTCCCCCCCAGCCGCGCCGCTGACCTGAAGGCACGACAAAGACCGCGGCGACCGCCGGGTCGGCGCCGGTGATCGGGAACGCCACACCGAGGCTCGGGTCCGCGGTGGTCGCGGGAGCCCATGTGGTCTCGACGCCCGCCGCCGTGCGGCAGACCAAGACCGCGGGGGCCGTACCGTCCGGGGAGCGTGTATAGAGAAGATCCCCGGCGGCGGTCAGGACGGCGTGGGCGTTGACCTCCGGGGTCTGGACAAGCCAAGTCAGTTCGCCGGTTTGCCAGCCGACGCGGCCGATCCACCGCGACCCATCGGGGCGGGGGGACTCGACCAGGAAGCCGCGATCGTCGGCGGACCGGCCGAGAAGCAGCCCGCCCTCGCCGCCCGCCTCGGGCCCGAGTTGGCCGACCAGTTCGAGGCCGCCGTCCATGAGGCGGTAGACCGCCAGGCCGGCGCTGACGGCGACCGGGCCAACCTCCGGCTCCGGGCGAGCCAGGATCGCCGACCACGGCGGCGCCGGGCCGGTCTGGACGGCAACATGCCGGCCGTCGGGAGAGACCAGCGGGATGCACAGGCCGTCATAGGGGATCGCGCCCAGGGGCTTGATCGCGACGACGACCCGCGAGGAGAGTGTGCGTGCATCGCCCGCGGGCGAGGCGATGGGGCCGGCGGGGGCGGGGGCCGGCGCCTGCCGCGCAACGGAGCCGGATTCGGACGGGACGGGCACGCCGCGGCGCGGCGTGATGCGTTCGGAGACGCAGGCGGGGAGGAGCAGAAGAAAAAGCGGAAAGTGGAAAATGGAAAGTGGAAATGGGCGACGCCCCCGGCGTTCCCGCTTTGCACTTTCCATTTTCCACTTTCCACTCTTCCCCACGCTCTACTCCCTCGCTGGGGGGTCGAGTTGCTCCGGCGTCGCCGGCGGGACGAGGTTCCCCTCCGTGCCGCTGGGCCGGATGCTCTCCTTGAGTTGCTCGAGCCGCTGGCGGAAGGGGGTGTTGACCTCGTCGTTGCGCTCGGGGTTGTCGATCACGATCGGGGTGATGAAGGCGACGAGTTCGGAGTTGGTCGTCACGTCGTCCACGGACTGGAAGAGCCCGCCGATCAGCGGCAGGTCGCCCAGCAGCGGGATCTTGCGCCGGACCTTGGAGTCCTCGGAGCGCAGGATGCCTGAGATCACGATCGTCTGACCGTCGCGGACGATGACGTGGGTCGTCGTCTCGCGCCGGTCCACGATGAAGCCGCCGAAGAGCGTCTGCTGCGGCTGGATCGATGAGAGTTCGAGGTTGACCTGCAGATCCACGTCGCGCTGGACGGTGATGCGCGGGCGGACGCGGAGTTGGATGCCGACGGCGCGGTAGTCGAAGGACTGGATCAGGTTGCCCTGGTCTGTCGCCTGCGTGTCCGTGATGAAGGGGATGTCCTGGCCGTCGAAGAACTCGGCCTCCTGGTTGTCGCTGGTGAAGATCCGCGGCTCGGAGAGGATGTTGACGGCGGTGCGCTGCGCGAGCGCCTGGAGCACCGCGTTGACGTCCACGCCGACGTTCAGCACGGACGTTTCGAACAGCGAGCCGAAGACGTTGGTCTCGGTGCCGCTGAAGCCGGCGCCGATCGACACGGCGTTGTCCGGGTTGGTGGGCTGGATCGGCGCCGAGCCCCAGCGCAGGCCGAGGCTCAGGGCGTCCTCGGCGGAGATCTCGGCGATGATCGCGCTGATCAGGACCTGCCGCCCGGGCTTGTCCAACTGCGTGATCAGGTCCACGACCGCCTGCTGGTACTCCGTCGGGGCCATGACCATGACGGCGTTCTGACGCCACACGGGCACGACGCGAACCTTGGCGACGAGGTTGGAGGAACCGGCCGAGTCGGTCGGCGGGCGGGCCCGCTGCCACCAGAAGTAGATGTTGTCCGGGTTGCTCGTGTCGGCCTGCGCGTTCTGGCTCTGGCTCAGCGTCTGCTCGGAGAATGGAGAAGCGGAGACGGTGTTGTCGGAGAGGCCGCTCTCGGCGCGGCGGATCTGGGCGAGCGTTCCCTCCTCGGCCAGGAGCGCGTTGAGTTGCTCGGCGAGTTCTTCCGCGCCGGCGTGCTTGAGTTCGACCACGCGCGGCAGACCGGCCGAGATCGGCTGGTCGAGCCCCTCGATGATCTTGTCGATCACCGCCAGGTTGTCCGGGCTCTTGGAGATGACCACCAGCCGCCCGGCCTCGGGGATCGCCTGGAAGGAGAACTGCCCGGCGAGGCGGCCGACTCCCCCACTGCCGACGGCCGCGGAGAACTGGGTGGCCGCGGCGGTCGTCGTCGAGCCCTGGCCGAAGAGACCCTCGAGCAGGGCCTTGACCTTGACGGGGTCGGAGTTGCGCAGGTCGTAGATGCGGGGGACGACCGCTTCTTCGGGGAGCGGGCGGTCCCAGAAGACTTCGATCTGCTCGCGGATCTGCTCGATGACCTCCGGCTCCGCGACGACGGTGATCGAGTTCTGCTGCGTGTTGGCGGTCACGCGGAGGTTGGCCGAAGGGGCGGCGGAATCGGTCGCGCCCGACTGCGGACGGTTGCCGGCGCCCGGCTGGCCGGCGCGCTGCCCCTGGTTGTTGCGCTGGTTCGTGGCGCCGCCGCGGCCTCCCTGTCCGCCGCGCTGCTGTTGCTGCTGCTGGAAGAAGCGCTGGAAGGGGCTCTGGAACTGGCTCTGCTGGGTGGAGCGGCTGTCGGCGGCGTAAAGCTCGCGAATGTTCTCGGCGATCTGCGTGGCGTCCGCGTAGCGGAGGCGGAACGTTTCGGCTCGGAGGCTCGCGGCGTTGGGGCGGTCCAGCGACGTGATGATGCGCTCCAGCCGCTGGAGCAGCGCGATGTTGCCCATCACGACGATCTGGTTGGACTCGGCGTCCACGAACATCTTGGCGTAGTCCGGGATCGAGTCGTCGATGATGTCGCCGATGTTCTCCGCGCTGGCGTGGCGCAGAGCGAAGATCTTCTCGACGATCGTGCCGGGATCGGTGCGGTCGAGCACCGACTCGTCGGGGCCGATGACGGGGACGTCCTGGCGCGTGATCTCGGAGATGTTGCGGAGGATGACGAGTTCGGGGGTCTCGACGACGCCGACGCCCGCCTGTTGCAGGGCGAGGAAGACAAGGTCCAGCGCCCGCTCGCGCGGGATCGGCTGGTCGTTGAGCAACGTGATCCGCATCGCCAGGATGTCCTGCTGCGGCAGCACGACCTTGCCGGTGGACTCGACGATGAACGGGATCACCTGCTCAACGGTGACGTTCTTGAACGCCAGCACGGTGGGTTCGTTGGAGACCGGGCGGCGGCCGCGGGCGTCCGTCGCGGGCCTGCCGGGGTCGGACGCCGCCTGCGCCAGCGTCGGCGAGCCGGCGGCGAAGGCGGCCGCGGCGGCCAGGAGCGCTGCGGCGGTGCGGAAGGGCGGGATGTGGCGAGCGTGTGGAGTCATTGTGGCGTCGCGGGAGAGGGTTGCGGCTCGGGCTGAGGCCGGGGCTGCGGTGGCTCGGGTTCGGACGGCGGCTCCGGCTGAGGATCTGGAACCGGCTCGGGCTCGCCGGGTTCGGGATCGGGCTCGGGAGGAACGGGAGCCGGCTCATCGGGCTCCGGATCGTTCGCGCCGGGCTCGCGCGGGCTTTCCGGGGGCGGCTCTGGCGGAGGCTGGGCTGCGCCGGAGGCGGCGGAGGCGGGCGGCGCCGCTGGTGTTTGCGCCGGAGGCGGCGTGGGCGTGGTGACGGCGCTGGCCGCGCCGGCGCGGTCGAAGAGCGTGACGGTGTACTCGCCCCCCTGCCACGCGACCCGCGCGTACCACGGCGGGGAGGTCTCGATGACGCGCAGGTCCGACCCCGTTGCGTCCTCGCCCACGACGAGGCGGCGGCCGTCGGCGAACCACGCGGTGTCGCCGATCATCGCCACCAGCGCCGGGCCGCCGTAACGGGCGGGGGGACCGCTGGGCGGTCGCTCGACCGGCTCGCGTACGACCGGCGGGGGCGGCGGCGGGGGCGTGAAGAAGATCGACCGCCCGCGGAAGCGTGCCAACGCCAGGTCCATGTCGTCTTTGAACGTGGCGGGCGCGGCGGCGGGGGCGGCCGAGGCGGGCGTCGCGCCGTCCTCGGCGAGCAGCGACAGCAACGGCCTCGCCGCAAACGCGGTCAACACAACGGTCACCGCAACCGCGACAAGCACCGCCGCACCCAGCCGGTGCTCGGGCGCCACGAGCCGCCTGCGTCGCGAACGGCCGTGCGTCATGATCGCCCCCCCGCGGGAACAAGGATCCACGCCTCCGGCGAGAGCGTCACGCGGATGCGGCCGCTGCTCCGCTCGCCGCGACCGGCCTCGACCCGGCGCATCTGCACCCGCCCGACGGCGGCCACCTCTTCGGCCGATTCGAGGTCCGCGATCACCGCGGCGGCGGTCTCGGGCGTCGCCTCAAAGGTGAGGTCAAGGATGAAACGATCCACGCGGTTGCCGGGGCCGGCGAGCGTGTCGGCATTGGCGTCTCGCAGCGGCGCCCGTCGCTCGGCGATGTCCGCCGCGAGGCGGTGGGATTCGAGAATGCGGTTGATCCGCGTGTACAGGGCTCGCGTGCGGGCCTCGCTCGGGCCCGGCGGGAGCGGCGCACCGAACGCCGCGCGGGCGGCGGCCGCGGGCGTGTTGGTGTCGGACCATGCCGCGGCGATCGACCGCTCGCGGGCCAGCGCCGACTCGATGTTGTTGGCCCGCTCGTTCAGTTGGTACGTCTTGTCAAGCACAGGCTCGGCGATCACGAAGTACGCAACGAAGACGACCGCAGCCCACAGGACCCAGCGGGCCGCACGCGGCAGGCGTGCGTAGAGATCGCGCAGCCGGCTCATGAGCCACCTCCCCCGCCGCTGGTTTCGGCGAGCCGCGTGCGGAGTTTCTCGACTTCGGCCTCCAGCCGCTGCCGCTCGGGCGAACCGGGCGACTGCTTCGCCATGGCGAGGCGTCGTGCCCCGAACTCGCGCACGAGCGTGGGGCGGTCCATGGCGGCGATCTCGTCATCTGACAGCGCCGGCGGCGCTTCGGCCGGAGCCGAAGACGGCTCGGCACGCGCCGACGTTCCGGCGCTGCGCTCGCCGCCACGTGCGCGGCGCCGCTCGCCGTCCCGGTCGTCGGGCTCGGTGTCGGCGCGGCCGGCTTCCGCGGCACGGTCGCCGTAAAGCCGCTGCGCCAGGGTCTGCTCCGCAAAGTCCGCCGCGGGACGCGCACGGAAGAGCGGCGCCGCGATACGGGCCTGGAGTTGGAACGTGACGCCGTCGCCGCCGCTTTCGGGCGCGATGGACGGCGTGGCGACGTCGGCGAAGATGCGCGTGTCGGAGAGGTTCTTGGTGAACTCGGTCACCACGTCGGCCGAACTGGCCGTGCCGCGCACCACCAGCCCGCTGGCGGCGGAGCCTCCTTCGGGCGCGAGGTCGATGGAGTCCAGCCGGACGCCGACGGGGGCAGCGCCGGCGATGTCGGCCAGGAGTTTGGTCATCGGCCAGCGCCGGGCCCGCAACAGGTCGTAGAACGCAACCTCGCGGTCGGCCGCGGCGAGCCGCTCCTCGAGCGGCGTCTGTCCCGCCGCGCGACGCTCAAGCACCGACGCCCGCGCCGCGGCGACGCCCAGGAGCACGAACAGCAGCGCGGCGGCGCACGCCGCGAGCACCGCCCCGGCCCGAACCGGCGCCGAGAGCCACGCCAGCGTCCGTCCCAGCGGCCCGCTCACATCCTCCTCGGCCTCGGGCCGCATCGAGAGCAGCGGCGCCCCGGCCTCATCGGCAGTCGTCAGAGCGAGGATCGCGCCCATGCCTGCGCCGTACGCCGCCAGCCACGCCGCGTCGGCTCGCACGCCTGACACAGAAGTAGGTGCAACTTCGCCGGCTGGTCCGAGCAGTTGCAGGGCGGCGTCCCCTCGCACGCCCTGGGCTGCCGCACCCACAGCCTGGGCCGTCCGCTCTGCCGCCTCCGCCACCGCGGCGGTCCACGCCTGATCCGACGAGGTATCCGCTCGCAGCACTCGCGCCGCGGCGCGCCCCGGCCCGGCGGCGACGATCGCGACGGCCCCCGAAGCCCGGTCCGCCCGCACGGCCAGCGTGCACCCGCCGGTCGCGCGTGCCAGCGCGGCCAGGCACACCAGTTCGGGAACCCATGCAAGCGGGCGGGTCTCCGGCTCATCCGCCGCCTGCTCCGCGTCCGCCACGCGCTGCGGCCACGCGATCAGCAGCGGGATCGCGGGTGATTCATCGTTCAACGCCGGAACGATCCCGCCGGCTCGCCGGTGGGCGGGGATCGCCGCCGGAAGTTCCGCCTCCGCGAGCAGGGCCAGCGCCTCGGCCGCCGCGGCGGGACTGGGCGAGGGGGGGATCGACGCGGGGCGGCAGATCGTCTCCCCCGCCGGGATCACCGCGACCACGCCCCCGACCCGGTGCTCACGCAGCAATGCGTCCACCGCCTCGGCGTTGGGCGCCGTGGCGGCGTGTACGACCGAAACTCCCGGCCCATCCGTCCGCGCCACGACGACGTGCCACTGCCTGCCATCACGACGCACAGCCGCGAGCCTCGCGGGCAGGGGCCGCTTGTGGGAACCAGGATGGACGGGGGAGGGTGTCATCGGACGATCAGATCCCGAATAGTCGCCGGGAGTGAAGAACGATCCACGGTCGCGGTCATTTCAACCTCGATCCCGGTCGCGTTGTCGCGCCCGCGGGACGTGATCGTGTACACGTTGGACCTCACATCAACCAGGCCCACGAGCCCGGCAAGCCTGTTTCGGCTCATCGACGGGATCGCCAGCAAATCGATGACGCTGGTGAACCCCTCCGGGCGGGAGGACCGTTCGAAGATGATCGAGTCCGACAGGCCGGGGTCCATGCCGGGAAGGTAGTCGAGCGTCTCGGCGTCGCATGTGTTGAGGTTGAGTTTGCCGGGGACGGGCCCCGCGGCGGGGTCATCCAGGGTCGTTTCGTCGAAGAGCAGGGCGAGTTGCTCGTTCGTCAGCGGCGGTACGGACTGCTGTCCCGCCCCGCTGACGCCGGCACGGGCGGCGAGCGTGGCAAGGTTCGTGCGGAGGAAGTCGGCGAGCGTCGCCGTACCGGTCTGCGCGTGGGCGCGGATCGCCTCGGCCTGGGCGGTGGTGACGCGGAGGCGGGAGGCGATCTCCTCCGCGCTGGCCGTGAACAGGTCCAACCGGGGCTGGCCGGAGGCCCCCACGCCAAGACTGTCCACCGATGAGGCGGTGATGATCGCGGACCAGCCGGCGTCGAGGACGCCGTCGGCGTTGTCTGGCGGAAAGGTCAGGTCGCCGTCGTTCTCCTCCGGGTCGAGGATGCCGTTGAGGTTCCAGTCCTCGCCGCGGACGTACTCGGGACGGACGCCGGCGATCAACTCCAACTCCTGCAGCGTCCGGATCGGGCCGTTGCGCGGGCGGTACGGATTCGGGAGCGTCGCGTAATACTCCGCCTCGGCGCCGAGCGGGCGCGGCTCATCGTCGGCATCGATCCAGTCGAGGATCGCGTCGGCCACGTCTTCCGTCATGTTCGGCAGGAGCATCAGCGCTTCGGCCGTCATGAGGTTGATGTTGATCTTGGCGTGCTCGTCGACCGGCCCCGGGGCAGCCCGGTCGGTCGAAGTGGAATGCACAACGCGATAGGTCGCCCCGCGGCCGCCGGCGAGGGTGCCCTCCGCGACGGCGGCAAGGTCCGAGCGGAGCGTGAAGGCGCTGGTGAGATCCGGGTCAAGCGTTCCCGCCTCAAGCCGCGCGATCGCGGCCTCGATCCCCGCACGGGCGGCCCACTTGGCCCGCACGTGCGCGACCGCCTGCCTCGCGTCCGCCGCGTCTCGCCAGGCCGTGGTCTGGAGCGACACAAGGATCACCGCAGCGATACCGATCACGCCGAGCACGAGCACGGTCGCGAATGCCCGCCTGCGTGGCGCGGAGGAGCGGATCATCGCCCACCTCCCCTCGGGCCACCGCTCCCACCACCACCGCCGCCGCCTCCGGCCCCGCCACCGCCGCCAGTCGTTCCCGTTGCGCCGCCGGAGCCGGTCGTCGCGCCTGTGGGCGTGCTGGCGGCAGCGTCGCTGGTATCGCTCGCCGCGGGAAGCGGTGTGCGGTCCAGCGCCACGGTGCGCCGCGCCGTGGCCGTGGAACGTGAGCGGTCATCGGCCGCAACGACGGTGACCCGCACCGCGTGCGGATAGCCGCTGTAGTCCGAGTCCCACTGGTCGTACCACTGGGCCTCGTCCGCCGCCTGGATCGAGAGCGAAATGATTCCCGACACCACCGGCTCCGCGACGCCGCCGCCGTCGGGAACATCGTCGGGCACGGGGTCGGCGCGGCGCCACAGCACGGACGTCCCCGGCCGCGTGGGGTCGGGCTCGAGGCGGTAGTGGGCCTCGATCGACGGCCCCTCCGGAGGATCGTTGGTCCCCGGCACACGCGCGGGACGCACGCGGCGCTCGGTGCGGGCAAACAGCAACAGACTGTCGGCCTCCCCCGCGGCGGAGGCGCCGTCGTACACGACGACACGGACGTGCAACGGATCGGGGTCGCGCACGGCGGCCTGCACATCCTGGGCGATGCGGTCGGCCGCGCCGGCTGCCCGCGCAAGGGCGCTGCTGCGTGCGCCGGCGCCGTCCCGTGCGCGCACAGCCTGCGAGAGCGCCGCCGTCGTCGCCGCGGCGATGAACGCCACGATCACCGCGGTGACGATCAGTTCGACGAGGGTGAACCCCGCCCGCGGCCGGTGCGTGCGCGGCATCATTGCAGCCGCTCCGGCGGCGCTTCGGGGCGACGGTCCGGGTCCGGGTCATCGCCGCGCCGTGGGGCGATGAGCGTCTCGACCGTGAGCGAGTCGGGCGTGAGCCCGGAATACCACGAGATCGTGGCACGCACCAGGTACGCATCGGCCGACGAGCCCGACACGAAGTCGAGCCTGTACCGGAACCGCTCCAGCGGCGGGTCGCACGGCCCCTCAACCGGGAAGCGGCTCGCGTAGTCGTCCGGTCCGCGTGCCAGCACGAGGTTCAGTTGTTCATCGGCGAGCATCGCGGCGATGCGCAGGTCGCGACCGCGGGCCTGCGACGAGATCGCCTGTCCCGACAGCCCGATCGTCACCGCCAGCGCCGCCCCGAGCAGCACCGCGGCGACGATGGCGTCCACCAGCGCAAAGCCCCGCCCGCTCGCCGGCCTCACCACGGCTGGTTCCCCCTTCCCGCGGCGTCCAGATCGATCGCCCCCACCGCGGCGACGCCCCCGGGGACCGCAGCGCCGGCGAAAGTCCGCGCCTCCGATGCCCCCGGCGGCAGCGCGACCGCCCAGACCTCCGCGGCGTTGTCGCGGCGAGCCAACGTCAGTTCGACCGCCGGCCGCGGCCCATCCTGCGCCAGCACGAGCCGCCACCCGCGCGCCGCCTGACGCTCGCCGCCGATCGACGCGGCGGTCACCTGGGTCCGCGACAGCCGGACGGGTTCCAGGAGCGGGTCCGCCCGCCACGCAACCGTCCCCGCCGCGTCCGCGCGGCGCACCTCCGCACGCAGTTCCCCCGCCGCCCCGTCGAACGCCAGCGCGATCGGCTCGTGACCGAGCGCATCGCGCATCGCCACCGCCGAGACCAGCGACCGCACCGCCTCGACCTCCGCCGCCGCCAGCCGGCTCTGGTTCCCCACAAAGCGCGGAACGGTCACCGCGGCGAAGATCGCCAGCAGCGCCGCCACGAGCACCAGCTCCAGCAGCGTGAACCCGCCCCTCCGCCGTGGCGCGATGGTGAGGCTGCCCGTCACGGCGCGATCACGTCCGCGTTGTCCCCTTCGCCGCCGGGCTGGCCGTCGGCGCCGTAGGAGACGATGTCGAAGTCCACGTTCTTCTTGCCGGGGATCTGGAGGATGAACTGCCGGCCCCACGGGTCGAGCAGCGCCTCGCGGTTGTCCACGTACGGGCCCTTCCACGCGGAGGCGTCCACCTCGCTGGGACGCTCCCACAGGACCGCAATCGTCGATCCCGGCGGGGGCATGCCCGCGTCGGCCATGAACAGTTTCATCGCGGTCGCGAGGCTCGCAGCCTTGCTCTGAGCCGCGGCGGTCTTCGCCTGGCCGACGCGGCCGATGATGCGCGGCGCGATCACCGTCGCCAGCACCGCGAGGATGAGGATGACGACGATCGCCTCGACCAGCGTGAAAGCGCGGCGAGCGCGGGCCTGCGTTGTCTTTCGGAAGGAAGCGTTCACGTGATGTACTCCTGCATTTCCAGCAGCGGAAGGAGGATGGCGGCGACGACGAACCCGACGATGCCGGCGAGCACGACCACCAGCATCGGCGGCAGCACGGTCGTAAACAGTTTGATGCTCGCCTCGGTGCGGCTCTCCATCGCCTCGGCCGCCTGGCCGAGCAGTTCCGGCAGCCGCCCCGAGCGCTCCCCCACGCCCACGATCTGCACCAGCAGCGGCGGGAAGACACCGCCGCCCCCGGCCTCCTCCAGCGGCTGCGAGATCGTCCCGCCGCTGGCGACGCGCTCGCACACCTCGTCGATGAGCGACTCCATCGCCTTGTTCCCCAGCGTCCCCTTGGTCGTCCGCAGCGCCGTCAGCGCCGGCAGGCCGGCCGAGATCAGCGTCCCCAGCGTCCGCGTGAACCGTGCTACCGCCACGTCACGCAGCAACTGGCCCAGCACGGGCAGGCGGATCAGCGCCCCGTCCACCGCCAGACGCGTCGCCGGCTGGCGGTACATCCGCGGCCACGTGGTCGCCGCCGCGATGATCATCCCGATCACCAGCCACCAGTACGCCCCCATGAAGTCCGCCACGCCCGAGACGATCCGCGTCGGCAGCGGCAGGTCCGCCACAGTCACCTGACCCTTCAGCGGCTCGAGCACGCGCGGCACGATCACCGTCACCACGACCGTCACCGCCACCGCGACCAGCACCGCCAGGATCATCGGGTAGATCGTGGCCCCCAGGATCGCCCGCCTCAGTTTCAGGTCTCGGTCCAAAAGCAGCGCCGCCTGCTCCAGCACCTCCGCCAGGCGTCCGGACGCCTCCCCCGCGCGGATCAGATTCACCGTCAGTTCGCCGAACGGCCGCCCCCACGCCGCCGCGGCGTCAGCCAGCGACCGCCCGTGCTCCAGTTCGTGGATCAGGAACGCGAGCATGTCCTTCTGGCGCTGCGTCCGCCCTGCCCGCATCAGCGTGCGCATCGCCTGCACCAGCGTGAGCCCCGCACTGACCGCCGTGGCCAGTTCGGCCATGAACGCCGCCATCTCCGCCCGCGAGAGCGCCGCCCGCACGCCCACCCGCCGCGTCGGCTCGGCGTGCACCCCCGCCGCCGGGTCGGCCGCGTCAGCGGGCGCGGCCCGCATCGCCGCCGCGGCGCCGTTACCCACAGGCTCGACCCGCAGCGGCGTGATCCCGCGCCGGCGCAGCGTCCGCACGGCCTCGGCGCGGTCGGCCGCCTCGATCAGCGCCGCCTGCGCGGCGCCGCCTTCGGTCGGTGACAGGGTCTCGTAGCGGAAGGTCGGCATCGTCGGGAATCAGGATCGCGCCGGGGAGACCGTATCCTCCGTGTCCTGCGTCGCGCGGAGGACCTCATCCACACTCGTGAGCCCCTCCGCCGCCTTGAGCAGCCCGTCGCGCCGCATCGACACGTGCGACGGGTGGGCCGTCCGCAGCAGTTCGTGCGGCGCCGTGCGCCCGGCGGTGACGGCCTCGCGCATCGCGCCGGTCACCAGCAGCAGTTCGTAGAACCCGATCCGCCCCCGGTAGCCGGCGTTCTCGCACGCCTCGCATCCGCCCGGCACGTACGCCCCCTCCACATCCCCCGCCCGCGGCAGCAGCGCCAGGTCCGCAGGCCCCAGCCGGTGCCGCAGCGCCTCCGGCAGCGCTTCGAGCCGCCGGCACTGCTGACACAGCCGCCGCCCCAGCCGCTGCGCCAGCACCCCCTCAAGCACCGACGCCACCAGGAACGGCTCCACCTCCATGTCCAGCAGGCGTCCGATCGCGCTGGCCGCGTCGTTGGTGTGCAGCGTCGAGAAGATCAGGTGCCCCGTCAGCGCCGCCCGCACCGCGATGTCCGCCGTCTCACCGTCGCGGATCTCGCCGACCATCACAACGTCCGGGTCCTGGCGCAGGATCGCCCGCAGCCCGGAGGCGAACGTCAGCCCGCGGTCGGGGTTCACCGGGATCTGATTCACCCCGGCCAGTTCGTACTCCACCGGGTCCTCGATCGTGATGATCTTCAGCGACGGGTCGTACAACTTCGTGAGGCACGCGTACAGCGTCGTCGTCTTGCCCGAGCCCGTCGGGCCCGTCACCAGCACCATCCCGTGCGGCAGGTCGATCAGCCGGTCCATCGCCGCCCGGTCCGCCTCGCGCATCCCGAGTTTCTCGAGGTCGAGCGTTACCGACTCCTTGTCGAGGATGCGCATCACCACGCTCTCGCCGTAGATCGTCGGGACAGTGGAGACACGGATGTCCACCTTCCGACCCTCGAATCTGAGCGTGATGTGCCCGTCCTGCGGCACGTACCGCTCCGCGATGTTCATCCCCGCCATGATCTTGATGCGGCTGGTGATCGCGGCCTGAAGGTTCTTCGGCGGGCTGTTCCGCTCGCGCAACAGGCCGTCGATGCGGTACTTGAGCGTCAGACGCTTCTCGAACGGCTCGATGTGGATGTCGCTGGCCCGCTCGCGCACCGCCTCGAGGATGATCAGGTTGACGAGGTTGATCAGCGTCGGCTGCTCGGCCATCCGCCGCACGTCGTCCGCCTCGACCGCCTGGAGGTTCGCCAGGTCGTCGGGGTCGTCCCCGGCCCCCCCGGCCAGACGCGCGGCCATCTGCGCGGCGGTCGCCCCGAACGCGCTGCGGAGCAGGTGCTGGAACAGTTCCGGCGTCACCGCCACCGGCCTCACCGGCCGGCCCGCGAGGATCGAGATCTCATCCGCCGCCGCGAAGTCCCCCGGGTCCACCATCGCCACGAGGATCGCCGCCCCCTCGGCGCAGATCGGCACCGCGCGCAGCCGCACCGCGTCCTCGGCCGTGATCACCGCGCCGACGGACGCCTCCAGCGGCGGCAGATCCGCCGCGCGTGAGATCGGCCCCGCGCCGGGCGCAAGCGCCCCCGACGCGGCGCCGTTGGCGGAACCGTTCGACCCTGCCGGCGTGTGCGCGTTGATGTGTGCGGCTTGCTGCGGTGTCTGCACGCTCGATCCTACCTCGTGCCCGTGACCGCGGGCCGCGGCGGCGGAAACCCGCTCGTTTACCGCGGGTTCGCCGGGGGAGGCGGCGTCGGCGCAGCCTCCCCGTCGTTGCGCCCGCGACGGCGCCGCGGACGATCCCCATCGTCGTCATCGCCACCGCCGCGCCGGCGCATCGCGCCATCCGGCGCGCGCCCGCCTTCCTCATCGTCGGCCATGCGCTCCGGCAACCGCGAGCGCTGGTCCTCCGTCAGCAGGTCGCGGACGCGCTGCACCGTGTTGCGGTCCAGGTCCCGGCGCTGCTGGCGCAGTTCTTGCATCGGCCCGCCGCCGCGACCGAAGAACGCCTGCCCGAAGTCCGCCGACTCCTCGCGCTCGCGGATCGCCGCCTCCATCTTGGCGTTGCTCGCCGCCAGGTCGCGCATGTACGAGTCGCGCAGCGCTGTCAGGCTCGTCCGCTGCGCATCATCCAGATCCGCGAACTTCACCGCCGCGTCGAGCACGCGCTGCGCGTAGGTCTCGCGGTACACGCCGGGGAAACTCTCACGCTTCACCCGCTCGGTGAACGCCGCCCGCGGCCCGTCGGGGAGCAGCCCCTCCAGTTGCCGCGCGTACCGCTCGTTGACGTCGCGCACGCGCTTGGAGGCCTCGCGCCCCTTGTTGAACATCTCCTCGCGTGCCTCGGGATCCTGCCAGAGTTCCATCCCGCGCCGCTCGGCGTCGTCGTACAACTCGTTGCGCTTGACCAGTTCGCGGTCCAGATCCGCCTCGTACTGCTCAAGCACCGGACGCAGCGCCGCCTTGTCCGGCTCCGGCAGGTTCAGCCCCTCAACGATCTTCACCAGGTCCACCCGCTCCCCGCTCATCAGCCCGCGCGCCAGCGTCCGCTCGCGCCGGTGCGTCCGTTCGACCTTCGGCCAGCGTGCCGCCTGCTCGTCGGTGAGCAGCGCCTGCAGGTCCGACATGAACGCCCGCTCCACGGCCGTCCTCGCGGTCCGGTAGTCCCGCATGATGTCCCCCATCCCCTGCCACACCGACGGATCGCGCGTCTCGCGGAACTCGGCTCGCAACTCCTCGAGCTTGTCCCGGGCCGATTTGGCCGCCGGCTGGAACTCCGCCAGCGACGCCTCGAGCAGGACCTTCGCCGTCTCCTTCTGCTCCGGCGTCAGCGCCAGGATGGCGGCGTAGCGCTCCAGGTCCGCCGAGTTCACCGGCGGCTCAAACGCGTCGCGCCCCATGAACCCGCCCATCGGGCCGCCGCCCGGGCGCCCTTCGCCCGGCTGGGCCGGCGCGCTCCCCGCCGCCAGAAAGACCACCCCTGCAACGACGCCGCCCAACACGCGAACGCTTAGACCGCGCATACCAACCTCCTGACCCCGCCCCACTGGGCGGGCGAACCGCGACCGTGCCCACCGACCCACAGGTCTAACCCCTCCTGCCGCGGGTTATTGCACCACCCGGGGTCGAAGGCCCGGACAGACTAGCGATTCTTCAGGCCCCCTGCCCCGCACCGACCGTTGCCGGCACCGGCGCCAGGGTCCGGCCCTGCCACGGCGGCCGGCGGTCGGCCATCATCCGCACAAACTCATCGAACAGGTAGCCCGAGTCGTGCGGCCCAGGGCTGGCCTCGGGGTGGTACTGGACCGCAAATACCGGCCGGTCCTTCATCCGGAACCCCGCCAGCGTCCCGTCGTTCAGGTGCACGTGGGTCGGCTCCCCTCCCGCCGCCTCCAGCGAGGCCGGGTCCACGGCGAACCCGTGATTCTGGCTCGTAATCTCCACCTGCCCGGTGAGCCGGTTGAGCACCGGCTGGTTCGACCCGCGGTGGCCGAACTTCAGTTTGAACGTCTTGGCCCCCGCCGCCAGCGACAGGAGTTGGTGCCCCAGGCAGATACCGAAGGTCGGCACGGTCGCCTCCGGCGATTCCGCCGCGATGACCTTCCGCAGCGTCTCGATTGTCTGCGTCACCGCCGCAGGGTCGCCGGGGCCGTTGGAGACGAACAGCCCGTCGATCTCCCCGCTCCGGTACCGCCGCAGGATCTCCTCCGCCGGCGTGTCGTGCGGGATCACTTCGACGTCGCACCCCCGCTCGCTGAGGTGCCGCAGGATGTTCCGCTTGGCCCCGCAGTCCAGCGCCAGCACGCGGAACCGCCGCGGCGGCTGGGCGTGCGCCGGCGCCCACCTTCCGAGCGTCTCGTCCCATTTCTGCCCGCTGTTGCACCCCACCCTTGGCACGAGGTTCTGCCCCGCCATCGACGGGGCCGTCCGCGCCATCTCGACCAGCCGCTCGTCGCTGATCGTTGCGTCGTCCGTGATCGCCCCCTGCATCACCCCCGCGGTGCGGAGCCGGCGCGTAATCGCCCGCGTGTCCACCCCCTCGATCCCCAGCACCCCGTGCGCAGCGAGATACGTCGCCAGGTCCCCCGTCGCCCGTGCGTTGGAGTACACCCGCGCCAGTTCCCGCACGACGAACCCCGAGACCTGCACCTTCGCCGATTCGACGTCACGCGGGTTCACCCCGGTGTTGCCGATCAGCGGCGCTGTCATCACGAGGATCTGCCCGGAGTAGGACGGGTCTGTCAGCGCTTCCTGATACCCGGACATGGCCGTGTTGAACACGACCTCCGCCGCGGTTGCGCCGCCGCGCCCGACCGCCCCGAAGGCCGTCCCGTAGAACACCGTCCCGTCCTGGAGCGCGAGGCGTCCAACGGGCCGCGATGACGACGATCCGGTGTGAGAGGCCCCGGTGCTGGCACGATTCTCGTCTGGTGCTGGCATCGGGACCGAGTATAGCGCTCGTTCTGATCCCACCCCGCCGGCGCTTGGTCGTATCACCGAGCGGTACCATGCGGGCACCATGCGCGGCCTGTTCGGAGAGGAGATCGACGACCGCCCATCCCCGGCCGCACCCCCGCCGCAGCAGCGAGCCGGCGGCCGCTACGTCCGCGTCGCCGTCGAGCGGAGCATCGACGGCAAGCGCCCCGCCGGTCCCAAGTCCTCCGCCGCCGACGAAGGGGCCCTGACCTACTGGACCGACGCCCCCGTCGCCATCGGCGACCGCGTCGAGGTCCCCCTCGGCCGCGGCAACACCCCCACCAGCGGCATCGTCATCGACGTCGGCGGAGACGAACTCCTCGCCGGCGCCGACGGCTCGCCCGCCATCGACCCGCGCCGCGTCAAAGCAGTCCTCTCCGTCACCGGCTCTCGCCTCCCCAGCCGCCTGGTGGACCTCGCCCGCTGGATGTCCACGTACTACGTCTGCCCGCTGGGCATGGTCCTGGCGACGATGATGCCCGCGGCGGTCAAGCACGGCACCGGCAAGCGCACCCGCACGCTCCTGGCCCGCGTCGGCGGCGATCACGACCTCTCGGCACTCACTCCCTCGGCCCGCAAGGCGTGGGAGGCGATCGCCGCCCTTCCCGACAGCCTCTTCCCCATCGACCCGCGAGCCCTGGCCAACACGATCGCCTCCCCCACGCTCGCCCCCATCAACCGCCTCCTCCGCGCCGGCCTGCTCAAGACCGTCGAGCGGGATGAGATCGTCGCCCCGCCGACGCTCTCGCTCGCCCCCGGCGTGCTCCCGATGCTCGACGCCACCTCACCCCTCCCCACGCTCACCCCCGCGCAGGCCCGCGCCGTCTCCGGCATCGCCGCGGCCCTGGGCTCCTTCTCCGTCCACCTTCTCCGGGGCGTCACCGGCTCGGGCAAGACCGAGGTCTACCTCCGCCTCATCGCCGAGGTCCTCTCCCGCGGCAAGACCGCCCTGGTCCTGGTCCCCGAGATCTCATTGACCCCCCAGACCGCCGGCCGCTTCGAGGCCCGATTCGGACACAATACCGTGTCCGTCCTCCACTCCGGCCTCAGCGCCTCCCAGCGTCACCGCCAGTGGGCGGGCGCGGCGGCCGGGCGTGCTCGCGTCGTCGTCGGCGCCCGCTCGGCCGTCTTCGCCCCGCTGGCCGACCTCGGCCTCATCGTTGTGGACGAGGAGCACGACCACTCATACAAGCAGGACCAACTCCCCCGCTACCACGGCCGCGACGTCGCCATCAAGCGGGCCCACCTCGAGAACTGCCCCGTCGTGCTCGGCTCTGCGACCCCGTCTCTCGAAAGTTGGGCCAACGTCGCCGACACCCGCCGAGGCGCCGCACGCTACAGGCTCTGGGAACTCCCCGACCGCGTCGCCGGCGCCGGCACGCTCCCGAAGGTCGAACTCGTGGACGCCGCCGACCAGCGCCGCCGCGTCGCCGCCGAGGGCAAGCGCCCCGGTCTCATCGGCCCCACCCTTGCCTCCGCCCTCCGCAAGGTTCTCACGGACCCGGACGGCGGGCAGGCCATCCTCCTGCTCAACCGCCGCGGCTTCGCCTCCTACATCGCCTGCCACTCCGCCGCCTGCGGCTGGTCCTTCCAGTGCGACTCGTGCGACGCCTCGATGATCCACCACCGCCACGACCCCCTCCGCCCCGGCGGCTACGTCCGCTGCCACCACTGCCTCGCCGAGCAGCGCCTCCCATCCGCCTGCCCCCTCTGCCAGGGAAAGGTCGGTCTCCTCGGCGCCGGCACCCAGCGTGTCGAGGAGGAACTCGCCCGCGACTTCGGCCTCATCGTCGGCGACAACCTCCTCCGCGTGGACAGCGACACGATGCGCACCGCGCGTGATTACTTCAACGCCCTCTCCGCCTTCGGTGAGGGCCGCGTGCGCGTCCTGCTGGGCACGCAGATGATCGCCAAGGGCCTCGACTACCCCAACGTCCGCCTCGTCGGCGTCATTGACGGCGACACCGCCCTCTCGCTCCCCGACTTCCGCGCCGCCGAGCGCACGTTCCAACTCATTTCACAGGTCGCCGGGCGCGCCGGCCGCGGCGCGGCGGGTGGTCGCGTCATCGTCCAGACGCTCAACCCCGACATGCCCTGCATCCGTCTCGCCGCGCAACACGACTATGTGACCTTCGCGAACGAGGAACTCACGATCCGCCGCCGCAGCGGCCTCCCCCCCGCGACGCGCATGGCCCGCATCGTCGTCCGCGACGAGGACGCCGCCGAGGCCCAGCGCCTCGCCTCCCTCATCGCCGACCGCCTCCGCGCCGCCGCACAATCTACGCCCCGCGGCAACACCGTGCGTATCGAGGGCCCCGCCCCCTGCCCCATCTCCCGCATCGCCGGCTACCACCGCTTCGGCATCGAACTCACCAGCCCCGACCGCCCCGCCCTCCAGGCCGTCCTCGCCGCCGTCCGCGCCGAAGGCCACCTCAAGAGCGACGCCCACACCGCCATCGACGTGGACCCCGTCTCCCTGATGTAAGTCCGACGATCCCCAACCCAATCACCTGCTCACCTCCCCACCTGCTCATCTCCCCCCCTCCCAACTCTCCCCGCCTCCCCACGCCCGCCGATATCCTCCCCCGTGATCGTCTACCTCAACGGCCAACTCCTCCCCGTCGCCGAGGCCCGCATCTCGCCCCTGGACCGGGGCTTTCTCTTCGGCGACGCGATCTACGAAGGTCTCCGCTCCATCTCAACCCCCCGCGGCCCGCACATCGTCGCCATCGACCGCCACTGGGCCCGGATGCGCTCCTGTCTCACCGAGGTCGGCATCGATTTCGACCCCTCGACCCTCACGCAGCCCTCGCTCGACCTCCTCCGCGCCAACAACCTCCCCGACGCCTTCATCTACTGGCAGGTCACCCGCGGCACGCCCGGCCCAAATGACCCACCGCGCTCCCGCATCCCCCCCGCCGGCCTGCGCCCGACAGTCTTCGGCTACTGCGCCCCCCAGCCGCCCCTGAGTGCCTTCGCCGAGCCGCCGCGCAAGCGCGCCGTGACGCTCGAAGACATCCGCTGGCTCCGCGGCCACATCAAGTCCACGAGCCTCCTCGGCAACATCCTCCTCACCATGCAGGCCGCGACAGCCGGCGTCGAAGAAGCGATCTTCACCCGCAACGGCATCGTCGCCGAGGGCACCGCCACCAACGTCATCCTCGCCCTGCCCGGCGGCGAGATCGTGACCCCCGCCCTCGACAGCGCCCCCTTCCTCTCCGGCGTCACGCGCGCCATTCTCCTCGAAGAAGCGCCCGACATCCGCACCCGCCCCGTGCGTGCCGAGGAACTCACCCAGGCCACCGAGATCATGACCATCGGCACCACCACCATGGTCACCTCGATCGTCGAACTCGACGGCCGCCCCGTCGGCAGCGGCGCCCCCGGCCCCGTCGCGCGGCGGCTGCTCAGCACGCTCCTTGCCGCGATCCGCCGCGAAGCGGAGTCATCCACCGGACCCGGCGCATGACCCCCCCCGTCCCCCCCTCCCCCCACTCCCTCGCGGGCGCACGCGTTCTGGTCATGGGCCTCGGCCGCTTCGGCGGCGGCGTCGGCGTCACCCGCTGGCTCGCCTCGCAGGGCGCCCACGTCACCGTCACCGACCTCGAAACCGAGGCCGACCTCGCCGGCCCGCTCGCCTCCATTGCCGACCTGGTCTCCGCCGGCCGCGTGCGCCTCAAACTCGGCGGCCACGACCCCGCGGACTTCACGCGGCAGCAGACCGACCTGGTCGTCGCCAACCCCGCCGTCCCACGCCCGTGGGACAACACATACCTCCGCGCCGCCCGCGAGGCCGGCGTCCCGGTCACCACCGAAATCTGCCTCCTCGTCCAGCGCCTCCCCAGCCGCGCCAGAACCGTCGGCGTCACCGGCTCGGTCGGCAAGAGCACAACCAGCGCAATGATCGCTCACGCCCTCGCGACGGTCGCCGGCGACACACTCCTGGGCGGCAACATCGGCGGCTCCCTCCTCACCCGCCTCAACGAGATCACCCCCGACACGCGCATCGTCCTCGAACTCTCCAGCGCCATGCTCCACTGGCTCGACGCCTCGGTCGAAGGCGGCTGGTCCCCCCGCGTCGCCGTCCTCACCAGCATCGCCCCCAACCACGTGGACTGGCACGGCTCCTTCGAGCACTACACCCGGAGCAAGCGCCACATCTTCCGCCACCAGCAGCCCGGCGACGCCGCCGTCATCCCCCTCGCCGCCGCCGCCCACGCCGACTGGCCCAACCCCGGCGTCGCGCACGCCCCCGTCCCCCCCTTCCCGCTCCCCCTCTCGATCCCCGGCGCCCACAACGCCGACAACGCCGCGGCCGCCCTCGCGGCCTGCCGCGCCCTCGAGCCCACCCTCGACCCCGGCGCTCTCGCCCGCGCCATCGCCGCCTTCCCCGGCCTCCCACACCGCCTCCAACTCGTCGCCGAGCACGAGGGCATCCGCTTCTACAACGACTCCAAGTCCACCACCCCCGAGGCCACGCTCACCGCCCTGAGCGCCGTCGCCTCCATGCCGGGCTTCTCCGGCGGCGCCGGCGGCCGCATCCACCTCATCGCCGGCGGCTACGACAAGGGCATCGACCTCTCCCCCATCGCCCGTGCCGCCGCAAACGGGCCGGGTGGCCCCCTCGGCGGCCTCTACACCGTCGGCCAGACCGGGGAAACCCTCGCCGCCGACGCACGAGCCGCCGGCGCCCGCCACGCCGTCTACACCGCAACCGTCGAAGACGCCGTCGCCGCCGCCCTCCCACGCCTCACCCCCGGGGATGTGCTTCTTCTCAGCCCCGGCTGCGCTTCGTGGGACCAGTTCGACAACTATGAACAGCGCGGCAACCTCTTCATCCGGACGGTGCGGAGGCTGACCGCTCACAAGGGGTAAGCACGATGTTCACGCGTCGCACCCGCCGCCCCCGTGGCTCCTCATCCCGCCCCTGGCCAATCCCCGCGCTGCTCACCCTCCTGCTCCTCCCCGCCTGCACCTCGCAGCGCGTCCAGGAGCCCCCGCCGCCGCCCACCGGCCCCGGGCCGCTGACCTCACCCTCCCCCGCCGTGCCCCCCGAACGCGGCCCGCAGACCCAGCCGGTCCCCGGCAGCGCCCCGCCCGCCCGCACACCCAGAGTTGAGTCCGTCGAGGACATCCCGCCTCCCCCCGCCGCGCAGGGCACCGGGCCGCGGGCCTCCGCCGATGCCCCGGCCGCCGCCCCGCCCCGCGGCCTCCGCGAGGTCTTCCCCCACATCCGCATCGACCCGGATGCGAAGATCGTGGAGTTCGACGCCGCCGTCGCCTGGGACGTCCACGACCCGCAGACGCCGATGACGTTCCTCGAACTGGCGGTCTGCACCCCCAACACGAAGGAGTACGAATCCCTCCTGGTCACGCAGGCCCGCCCCTCCAACGTCCACGCCGCCCTGCTCCTCCTCGGCCTCGAGCCCGGCAAACCGGGCACCTACGTCTGGAAGGACGACAAGGTCCAGCCCGTGGACCCCACCGGCCCGCCGCTGGACGTCCGCTTCATCCTCGGCCGCGGCTCCGCCGACGAGCGTGAGATCGACCCACGAACATGGGTGGTCAACGCCGACGACCCGAAGCAGACCTTCGGTGCCGACTGGCAGGCCGCACCGGGCCGGGGCAACGGCTGGGTCTTCGCCGGCTCGCGCATCGTTCGCCGCGACGTCGGCCGCGGCGAACAGGACTTCTACCTCGCCGACGGCGACGACGGCTCCCTCGTCGGCCTGATGACCTTCGGCTCCGAGACGATCGCCTGGCGCCGCACCATCAGCCCCGACTCCGAGATCACCGCCCCCGAGTGGATCGCCAACGTCGCCGCGATGCCCCCGGTCGGCACCCCGGTGATCGTCCGCATCACCCCCGCCCAGCCGCCCGCCGCGCCGGAAACGGCCCCCGCGGACGTTCCTTCCGCCAGATAGAGCCACAGATCAACGCAGGCAAACACAGATCGGAGTGGTGCATCCTCCACACTCTCTTCTGATCCGTGGTTATCTGTGTTGATCTGTGGCCTCTCTGCCTTGATCTGCGTTTATCTGCGTCGATCTGCGGCCACCCGGCAGAAGTCACCCCTGCCACGTGCTCTTGACGTGCAGTTCCTTGAGCTGCTCCTCCGTCACCGCGCTGGGCGCCCGCGTCATCAGGTCCGCGCCGATCTGCGTCTTCGGGAACGCGATCACGTCGCGGATGTTCTCCGTCCCCGCCAGGTGCATGATGAGCCGGTCCAGGCCGAACGCCACGCCCCCGTGCGGCGGGGCGCCGAACTTCAGCGCCTCCAGCAGGAAACTGAACTTCTCCTGCGCCTGCTCCGGCGTCATCCCCAGCAACTTGAACACCTTCGCCTGCACCGCCGGGTCGTGGATACGGATCGAGCCCCCCGCGATCTCGCTCCCGTTGAGCACGATGTCGTACCCCGCGCTCACGACCGACCCGATCGTCTCCTCGTCGTTCTCGTCCGCCGCGACGAACGCCGCCTGCTGGTCCTCCCGTGGGGCCGTGAACGGGTGGTGCATGGCGACCCACCGCCCCGTCTCCTTGTCGCGCTCGAACATCGGGAAGTCCACCACCCACAGGAACTCCCACTGCTTCCCCCACTCCGGCACCAGCCCCATGTCGCGGGCCACCTTCTGCCGCAGTTCCCCCATCGCCTTGGTCGCCGGGGCGTACAGGTCCGCGATGAACAGCGCCGTGTCGCCGGGCTGCAGCCCCAGCGCCGCGACCACCTCCGCCTTGATCGGCTCGAGGAACTTCGCGATCCCCGTCTCCAGCGCCCCCTGCGCGTTCATCTTCACGACCGCGACGCCGCCCGCGCCGAACCCCTTGACGAACTCCGTGTACCCGTCCGTGATCTTGCGCGTCAGTTTCTCCGCCCCGCCCGGCACGCGCATCGCCTTCACCACGCCGCGCTTCGCCGAATACGGCGGCCGGTCCGCCCCCTTCTCCAGCGTGCTGCGGAAGAAGCCCAGTTCGGTCTTCGCCGCCAGCGCCGAGAAGTCCACGATCTCCAGCCCGTACCGCAGGTCGGGCCGGTCGATCCCGTACTTCTCCATCGCCTCGCGGTACGTCATCCGCCGCAGCGGCGGCACGTCCACGCCCATCACCTCCCCCCACAGCCGGCGCACGAACCCTTCCATCATCGCCATCACGTCCTCGCGCTGCACGAACGACATCTCGAGGTCGATCTGGCTGAACTCCGCCTGCCGGTCCGCGCGAGGGTCCTCGTCGCGGAAGCAGCGGCAGATCTGCATGTACCGGTCCACCCCCGCCACCATCAGGATCTGCTTGAACAACTGCGGGCTCTGCGGCAGCGCGTACCACGACCCCGGCACGTGCCGGCTGGGCACCAGGAACTCCCGCGCCCCCTCCGGCGTGCTCTTGTAGAGGATCGGCGTCTCGACCTCGAGAAACCCGTTCTCGTCGAAGTACCGCCGCGTCACCTGCATCACCCGGTGCCGCAACTGCAGGATCTGCTGCATCCGCGGCCGGCGCAGATCGATGTACCGGTACTTCAGCCGGATCTCCTCCGCCGGCAGGTTCTCCTCATCGCTGGGCAGGAACGGCGGGTTGGCCGTCTGGTTCAGGACGTTGACCTCCTTCACCACGACCTCAACCTTCCCCGTCGGCAGTTTCGGGTTGATCCCACCCTGCCGCGTGCGCACCACGCCCGTCACCGCGATGACGTCCTCGTTGCGCAACTTCGACGCCTGCTCCACCACCGCCGCGTCCGTGTCCTCGCGGTCGAACACCAGTTGCGTGATCCCGAACCGGTCGCGCACGTCGATGAACACCAGCCCGCCGAAGTCGCGGTAGGCGTTCACCCACCCGCACAACGTGACCGTCTGACCAACATGCTGCTCGCGCAACTCGCCGCAGGTATGCGTCCGTCGGAACATCGCTCAGCCCCGGTGGCCCTCCCCACGTGGGGCGGAGTATAGGACGACCCCGCCCACGCCCCGACCGGGCGCACGCCGCGTGCCGCAACACGATCCCGCGGCGCTCGGCCCGAGCCTCAGCGCGTCCCGCGGACCGCCGGCTCGCTCAACTCACCATCCGCCTGTCGCGCCGTCGCGACCTTCGCCGCGCTCCGCTTCGAAGCCCCTTGCTTCGCCGCAGCCACGATCGCCTCAAACCTCGAGAAGCACCGGTCCGCCGACCCGCGGAACACCACGTACGGGAACAGCGCCCCCATCGCGACGATCAGCCCGAACGCCGTCGTGTACAGCGCCACCGAGATCCCCCCCGCCACCGCCGCCGGCTCAACATTGATCTCCGATCGCGCCCCCAGCAGCCGGAAACTGTCGATGATCCCGATCACGGTCCCGAAGATCCCCAGCATCGGCGCCGCCGTGATGATCGTCGAGAGCGTCAGGCTGAACCGCTCGACCCGCGGCCGCGCCGCCTCGACGACCTCGACCGCGACCGCCTCGACATCCCCCGCGTCGCCGCCGTCCGCGATGCGCTCGAGCAACTCCGCGGCGAACCACCCGTACACCGACGGCTCCGCCTCCGCCAGCCGCCGCGCCTCCGCAAAGTCGCCGCGCCGCAGCGCCGTGTTGATCCGGCCGACCCGCGCGCTGCGCCGACGACCGCCCCCGCCCCCACCGCGCGACGCCCAGAACATCCCCCGCTCGATCGACAGCGCGACCGACAGCAGGCTCAGCGCCAGGATCGGCCACATCACCCACCCCCCGGCGAGAAACATGGCGACGACGCGGTCCGCGAGGTCCTTCATGCGAGGGCGCATCGTACGCCCCCCGCCCTCCCCGCCCCGTCGCGGCCCGCCGCGCGGCCAGTTCCCATATACTCCCGACCATGCCGACACAGCCGACGAGCGGGCCCGCGACCCCTCCCCGACCCGCGCGCCGCGCCGTATCCATCGACGCCATGAACGCCGCCGACGAGGACGCCGCCAACGCGACGCCAACTCCGCACGGCGAGCCACCCGCCGCCATCACCGCGCCGGTCCAGCGCATCGACCAGTGGCTGGCAGCCTTCGTCGCTCGCGCCCCGCTCCCCACCAATCTGGCGGACGCGATCCGCTACTCCCTCCTCGGCCCCGGCAAGCGCATGCGTCCCCTGCTGGTGTGGCACGCCTGCGCCGCCGCCGGCGGCGACCCCGAGCGAGCCCTCCCCGCCACCGCGGCCATCGAACTGATCCACGCCTTCAGCCTCGTCCACGACGACCTCCCCGGGCTCGACAACGACGATCTGCGCCGCGGCCGGCCGACGCTGCACAAGCACACCAGCGAGGCCATGGCCATCCTCGCCGGCGACGCGATGCTCACGCTCGCCTTCAAGGTCGTCGTCGATGAGATCGCCGACCCCACGCTCGCCGCCGCGATCATCCGCGAACTCGGCGACTCGACAACCGCGATGATCGCCGGCCAGGTCTACGACACCCTCGGGGGTTTCCCCGAGGCCGCCCCCGGCGTCCCCCTCGATGATGCCTCGCGCCTCGAGGTCATCCACCACAACAAGACCGGCGCGCTCATCCGCGCCTCCTGCCGCATGGGCGCCCTGTGCGCCGGCGCGCCGGCCGCCACGCTCGACGCCCTTACCGTCTACGGCGAGGCCATCGGCCTGATGTTCCAGATCGTGGACGATCTCCTCGACGTCACGCAGACCACCGAGCACCTGGGCAAGAAGGCCGGCAAAGACCAGGACGCGGGCAAACTCACCTACCCCGGCGTCTTCGGCATCGAGCGCTCCCGCGCCGAAGTCCGCCGTCTTCACGACCGGGCGATGGAAGCGCTGCGCCCGCTCGGCCCCGCGGCCGCGCCGCTGCGCGACCTGTGCGCGTACATGGCGGTCCGCTCGCGCTGACCTCCGATCGTCGCGGCCAATCGCCCCGTGGCTCTTTCGGACCTCCTTGACCGATAAACCCGAGCCCGGCCGCCGTTCACGAGATTCCCCGCTCCGCCCCGAACGAAACCACCCAAGCGGCGTATCGTTTTCAACAGTCGCTGAAAACTCCCAGAGGACGCTGATGGCCCTGCTCGAACAGATCTCCTCCCCCGCCGACCTCCGCAAGCTCTCGATCGATCAACTCCCGATCGTGGCTCAGGAGATCCGTGACGCCATCTGCAAGCAGGTCGCCAAGACCGGCGGCCACCTCGCGCCGAACCTCGGCGTCGTCGAACTGACCATCGCGCTGCACTACGTCTTCGACTTCTCCCACGACCGCCTGCTCTTCGACGTCGGCCACCAGTGCTACCCGCACAAGTTGCTCACCGGCCGCCTCCCGCTGCTGGCCAACCTGCGCACCAGCAAGGGCATGTCCGGCTTCCCCGAACCCAACGAGTCCCCCTACGACCTCTTCCGCGTCGGCCACGCCGGCACCGGCATCTCCACCGCCGTCGGCATGGCCCGCGGCGACACGCTCAGCGGCGAAGCCTTCGACCCCAAGACCAACCCCGGCGGCCGGCGCGTCGTCACGCTCATCGGCGACGCGTCGATCGTCAACGGCGTCGCGATGGAAGGGCTCAACGGCGCGGGCACGCTCAAGCGCCAGTTCCTCGTCGTCCTCAACGACAACGGGATGAGCATCTCCAAGCCCCAGGGCGCGATCGCGCAATATTTCGATCGCGTGCGCCTCAGCCACCTCTACGGCGAGATGAAGCGCTCCGCGGGCGAGGTCCTCAAGCACCTCCCCGGCGGCTCGCTCATCAAGGAGGCCTACCACCGCGCCGGCGAGGCCGCCAAGGCCGTCGTCCACGACAACAAGCCCGCCTCCGCGGGCGGCGGCGGGGGCGACTGGTTCGAGCACTTCGGCCTGGTCACCGTCGGTCCCATCGACGGCCACGACTTCCACGTCCTCATCGACTTCCTCACCGAGGCGCGCGACTTCGACCGCCCCATGGTCCTCCACGTCAAGACGATCAAGGGCAAGGGGTACGACTTCGCCGAGAGCGACTCGCAGACCTTCCACTCCCCCAGCCCGTTCGTCCGCGACGGCTGCCGCGTCGAACTCAAGACCGAGGGACGCTCCTTCACCACCGCCTTCGGCGAGGCGATGATCGACCTCATGCGCCGCGACCCGAAGGTCGTCGCGTGCACCGCGGCGATGCCCAACGGCACGGGGCTGGACAAGGTCCTCCCCCTCTTCCCCGACCGCGCGTGGGACACCGGCATCTGCGAGAGCCACGCGCTGGACATGATGGCCGGCCTGGCCAAGACCGGCTGGAAGCCCTTCTTCGCCGTCTACTCCACGTTCCTCCAGCGCGCCTTCGACCAGGCCTTCCAGGAGTCCGCCCTCCAGGGCCTCCCCGTGCGGCTGTGCCTCGACCGCGCCGGCCTCGTCGGCGGCGACGGCGCCGTGCACCACGGCTTCTGCGACATCGCCATCCTCCGCACGCTCCCCGGCACGGCCCTCACCGCCGCGATCGACGAGCCCTCGCTCCTGGCCGCGCTGGAGTTCATGCGGACCTACGACATCGGCCTCTCGGCCGTCCGCTACCCGCGCGACAACGTCAGCGACCGCCTCGCGCACCTCCCCTGTCCCCCCTTCGAACTCGGCAAGGCCCGCTGCCTGACGCCCGATCTGGACGTGCAGGCCGGCGCGACGCCCGACGTCGCCGTCCTCGCCTACGGCACACCCGCCATCGACGCCCTCAAGGCCGCCGACGACCTCGCGGGCGAATACCGCGTCGCCGTCTACGACGCCCGCTTCGCCAAGCCCGTCGACGCCGGCCTCATCCGCACGCTGCTCGAGCGCCGCGTCCCGGTCGTCACCGTCGAGGACCACAGCATTGTGGGCGGCTTCGGCGCGGCGGTCCTCGAGGCAGCGCAGGAGATGGGGCTGGACGCCTCCCGCGTCGTGCGCCTCGGCCTCCCGGACGCCTGGATCATCCAGGATTCCCGCTCCAAGCAACTCGCCGAGGCCGGCATCGACGCCGCGGGCATCGCCCGGGCCATCCGCCGCGCCGCCGCGCCCGCGTCGGTCGAGACCAAGCCGCTGACAATCGCCGCCGCAAAATCGCCGGTCAACGCGCGCTGACCCGGCTCCGCGGCGCCGGTAGGCTTGGGAGTGAACCTGTACCGTTACCAGGTCTCGCGTCGGGTGCGCATCGCCGCCCCCCGCCAGCGCGTCTACACGCTGGCGACCGACCCGCGCCTGATCCCCCGCTACTCGCGCGAGGTCCGCTCGCTGCGTCTGCTCGATCCACCCGGCCGCGTCCGCCGCGCCCGCTGCCGCATCCGCGTCGCCCCCGGCCTGTCGGTCCCCGCTCGCTACCGCTACCACTACCGCCCCGGCGTCTCGTATGCCGGCGTGCAGGTGCGCTGCCCGCTGGTCCGCTCGTACTTCGGCTTCTCCTTCCGCGACCGCCGCGCCGGCGCCACCGAGGTGCTCCACATCGAGGGCTTCCGCGCCTCTGTCCCGCTGCTGGCCCCGATCCTGGGCTGGCTCTACTTCACCCTGCTCAACCGCGGCGGCCTCCGCGCGGAACTGGACCTGCTCCGGGCCCTGGCCGAAGGCTGCCCGCTCTAGCCCGGCGTCCGCGACCGCAACGGTCCATACAGTCCACCCATGCCCCGCCGCGTGCTCCTGGCCTTCAACCACCTCAAGCCCGACGTCCTCGCCGCGCTGCCCGAGGTCCGCTCGCTCATCACCTCCGCGGGGGGCGAGATCGCAGCCGAGTTTGACACCTCCACTGACTGCCCCATCACCGACGCCGCGGGCGCATCGGTCGTCGTCGTGCTCGGCGGCGACGGCACGCTCCTCCAGATCGCCCGGCGCACAATCAGCCTCAACCTCCCGCTGCTGGGGGTCAACTTCGGCAAACTCGGATTCATGGCGGAGTTCGACCTGCCCGCGGTGCGGCGGCAGGCGCAGGCGCTCTTCGGCAACGGCACGCTGCAACTGGAGCCGCGTGAACTGATCAACGCGTCGGTCTACGCCCCGTCCACGCATATCCACGACGACCACCCCGAAGAAGCCCGCTTCGAAGGCCTGGCCCTCAACGACGCGGTCATCACCGCCGGCCCGCCGTTCCGCATGATCGCGATGCACCTGAGCATCGACGCCCACGTCGGCCCCACCGTCACCGGCGACGGCCTGATCGTCTCCACCCCGATGGGCTCCACCGCCTACAACGCCTCCGCGGGCGGGCCGATCATCTCGCCCGAGGTCGCGGCCTTCGCCGTCACGCCGATTGCCCCACACTCCCTGTCGTTCCGGCCGGTTGTGGTCAGCGCGACCAGCACGGTCGCCGTGCAACTGCTGCGGACCAACGACGACGGCCGCGGCGGCGGCACCACGCTGGTCCTCGACGGCCAGGTGCAGGTCCGCCTGGGGCTCAATGAGCGGATCGTCTTCCGGCGGCACCCCACCGCGGTCCGGTTCGTCCGCAACCCGCGCGGCAGTTACTGGTCCACGCTGATCGGCAAGATGCAGTGGGCCGCCCCGCCGCGCGACGTCTGACCCCCCCTTTTTTTCTTCGCACCCCTCGTTTCACTCAGTCTTGAGTTTGGCCACCAGTGGCATGCGCGACCGGTCGGAAACCCACACGCCCCCCGGTCGCTCCACCGTAATCGCGATCCGTATGGCCTCGCGCACGGGCAATCGCGGCTCGATGGGCACGACCACTTTTCCGTCGCGCGGCACGTCGAAGACGCCGCCGTGGATCGGATAGCGCTCGTCGCGCGTCGCGTCAAAGATCCATACCTGGTACTGCTCGACCCGCGGATCGTTCACCGGCAGGCATGCGTCGAGGCGCATGACGCCGCAGCACGCCACCGGATCCCACACCACCTCCCCCGGCGCGGCCTCCCCGGTCTGTGGCACGGTCCACGTCGCGCGTACAACCCCGGCCCGCGCGAGCATCCGCTCGCCCTCCGCCGCCGGTCCCCCGCCGCGACCGCCCCACGGCCACCATCCCGCCGCCGCCAGCGCCAGCCCCGCCGCGCCCACGACCCATCCCGCGTACACCGGCCCGCGCGACGGCCGCACCGGCGCTGGAAGCCGCAGCGGCACGCGCTCCGGCGCCACCCCATCGCCGGACGCAACACCGACCGGCTGCGCCCCGATCCGCTGCCGCGCGGCCCTGGCGACCTTCTCGCGCAGCGACGCCGGCATCTCCTCGACTTCCGGCCCGTTCATCGCCAGGTACGCCGCCGCGCAGGCGAAATCGAACGACGCGGGGTCCACATCGGGGTTCTCGGCCAGCAGCCGGTCCAGTTCGCGGGCCTCGGCCTCATCCAGGCCCTGCGTGGCCCGATCGGCCAGCAGGTCCAGCAGCCGCTCGGGCGGCACCCCGTCGGGCTGGTTCGGAGAAGGGACGGGCGGCGGAGGGGGGGAGGGGGGAGTCATGGTTTGACCTCTCTCCCGGGGACTTCGAGCAACTCCCGGAGCCGGATGAGGCCGCGGCGGATGTGCGTCTTCACCGTCCCCAGCGGCAGGCCGGTCGCCTCCGCAATCCGCTGGTGGGAGAGCCCCTGGAAGATCGACATGCGCAGGAGGTCCCGCTGTTCCTCCTTCAGTTCCTCCAGGGCCCGCCCGGCTCGCTCGGCTTCCTCGCCGATCTCGATGCGCTGGGCGGCGGTCGGCGGGGCATCCGGGCGATCCCCGTTGGACGCCTCGCGGCCGGGAATGGTGGGGGTTGGCTCGGGCCGACGGGCCGCCCGGCGGCGACGATCGACCAGCCGCCGCCGCGCGATCATCGCCACGAACGTGGGTTCGGAGGCGACCGACGCGTCGAAGCGGCCGGCGCTCTTCCACAGGTCGATGAAGATCTCCTGAACCGCGTCCTCGGCCTCGGCGCGGTTGAAGCACAGCCGCCGCGCCAGCGACCACACCAGCCCGCCGTAGCGGTCGAGGACTTCCTGCACGGCCGCGGGGTCTCCGGCGGCGACGCGATGGAGAACCGGTTCCGGCACGCGGCGGTGTGCTCCTTCGAGGGGCGCGATTCTACGGGAGGGATCCCGGTGTTGCCATCGGCACGCATCGGCGGCAACCGGGTTCCGCGGCATGCGAACCCTCATGCGGCGCCGCACGCGCTGACGATGATGCCGTCCATGAGCGACCAAGTCACCGCCGCCGCCGCTTCCGAGATTTCTGCCGCGCCGCCCGCGCCACGCGGAATCCGGCGGGTGCTGCGCCGGCCGCTGGCCCGCGTCGCGATCGTCCTCCTGGTGATCTACGGGGTATGGTGTGCCGGCATGCTCGGCCTTGAGACCAACCTGCTCTTCCCGCGCCAGTTCGCCGGCGAGCCGCATCGCGCCGTGCCGCCGGGAGCGGAACAGGTGTGGATCCGCGCGGTGGACGACGGGTCGCGTGTGGAAGCCCTGTACTTCCAGGCCCCCGGCGCCGCGGCGGCCCCGGCGCCGGTCGTCATCTACGCCCACGGCAACGGCGAACTGATCGGCCAGCAGATGCACATCGTCGAGATGTACCGGTCGATGGGCATGAACGTCCTGCTCGCGGAGTATCGCGGCTACGGCAACTGCGAGGGGACGCCATCGCAGCGGGCGATCGTCAGCGACTTCGAGCAGTTCCACTCGTGGCTGCTCCGGCGGCCGGAGATCGACCCCGACCGGTTCATCTACCACGGCCGCTCCCTCGGCGGAGGCGTGGCGGCCCAACTCGCCGCGTCGCGCCGCCCGGCGGCACTGATCCTTGAGACCACGTTCACGAGCATCACGTCGTTCGCCTGGCGCTACGGGGTGCCGCCGTTCCTGGTCCGCTCCCCGTTCCGCACCGACCGCGTGCTCCCGACCCTCCGGGGCATGCCGATCCTGATCATGCACGGCCGACGCGACACCATCGTCCCCGTGTCCCACGGCCGCCGCCTTCGCGACCCGGCGCCGTGGGCCGACTACTACGAAACGGACGACGACCACAATGACTTCCCGACCGACGCGAGGGCGTACCGGGAGACGATCCGAGCGTTTCTGGTGAAGCACGGATTTGTGGGTGAGTGAGAGGCACTGGAGGACTGAGGACTTCGTGGTGGTGGGTTGGGGGCGTTCTTCGGTGATTTGGCCCATTGCTGTTTGGCCATGTGCTGCCCTGCCGTCCTGCCGAGTTCCGCAGGGAACGCACGTGGCGAGCCCACGGCCGCCTCCCGGAGGCCCCCTCGCTGTTCAGGGGGCTTCAGACAAGGTCGGCACGGCCGATGGCACGTGCGCCTGCGGCCGGCTGATCCGCTCCCGGTGCTCACGGTGAGCACCTGAGCGGGTCCGGCAAAGGGCCCTGCCGGGCGCTGGACCGGGCGGAGGATCGTGGGCACGGGCTCGCTCCGGCTGGCGGCCTGTGGGGCTTCCACAGGCCCGCCGGGATCCCTCGG
>Ga0180217_1001043_pt1 | contig 34040 bp, 27 predicted proteins | sample eDN3rd37CBELigOP_FD_128521 | JGI IMG/M metagenome (GOLD analysis project Ga0180217, IMG submission 128521) | Enriched Organic Plus compost microbial communities from Emeryville, California, USA - eDNA 3rd pass 37_C BE-Lig OP (version 2) (version 2) ... | reverse complement strand
GATCTTTCAATGTTTCTTGATCAACATTAAATTCAATTAAATTGTGATCGGGATCCATGCAAAATATTTGTGCAAATCCGCTTGTACTTTTAGGGTTTTCCTTTATTTCTATACCAACTTCTTTTAAGTAATGTAAAGTTTCCTTATAATCTTTTACTCTTATAGCAAAATGTCCATCTCTTGAGTTAATTTCATCAGTATTGCGAATTGTTGTGGAACTATTATGTACAATTAAATGCAACTGTTGATCTCCAATTTGATACCATGCCCCGGGAAAATCAAAAGGTGGTCTCTTTAATTCCTTAAACCCTAAAAGTGCCCCGTAAAAGTGTTTAGCTTTTTGCAAATCTGTTACAGATAGACTAACATGATGAATACTATCTACTTTGATCATAATTCCAACTCCTTTTATAATGTTTCATCTTCTACTTGTTGATTTCGCTCAAACCCTAAAAATCTGGTACCTTGAAAAGTCAAGATTCCAACATCGCCTTCGGCAAGATATCCGTATTCCTTGCCTGACATTTTTAATTCTGAACGGTCACCACTAGAAAACTCAAATGTTACAAAATATGAAGTACTTGAATGACCTTCTTGACCTACTCTCCTTACATGTGTACGCTTAGTCTTTACTTCAGCAGGAACAGATAAGCGTGGTGATTGCTCATTTTTCTTCCATTGGCCAACTCCCTTAAACACTGTAAACAGAATACCGCCAAACACAATAATAAAAATAATACCAATGAATATTGGAACAATTTGAAATAAGACATCACCAGAATAATATGGATCTCCCATCAATTCCCCTCCTCTTTATGTTATACGAAACTACTGAATAGAAAGTTTCAATACAATTTGGAATGTGAAAAAAGCGACCAACTTCTATTCTAAATAGAATTAGTCGCTTTTTCTTTATTTTACTATTGCCTTTTGATTCGCAAACTGCGGCAACCAATCACCATGAGCTTCAATTAAGTCATCACACATTGCAATAATATCATCCATTGAAAGTTCTGCAGCAGTATGCGGATCAAGGAGGGCAGCCTGGTAAACCGCTTCTCGTTTTCCTGTCATCGCTGCTTCAATTGTTAAGAGCTGTGTATTAATATTTGTTCTGTTAAGCGCTGCTAATTGCTCTGGCAGATCTCCAACATAGGTTGGCATAATACCACTCCGATCAACCACACAAGGTACTTCAACACATGCATTTTCAGGTAAGTTGCTTATAAGACGGCCGGTATTTAGAACATTGCCACCAAACTTAAAGGGAATGTTCGTTTCCATTGCTTCTATTATACGAGAGCCATATTCATGTGATCGTGCATGAGTAAGCTGGCTATTGTTTACCATATCTTCTCGCATCGATTCCCATCTTTCGATTTGTTCAACACAACGACGAGGATATTCATCTAATGGAATATTGAATCGGTCAATTAATTCCGGATAGTTACTCTTAATAAAGTAAGGGTGATATTCCGCATTATGCTCAGAAGATTCCGTCACATAGAAACCGAATTTATCCATCAACTCATAACGGACCATATCATGATGTTTTGTTTTCTGTCTTTCTTTTGCACGACGCTTAATTTCCGGATAGAGGTCCTTGCCATCACGCTTCACTTCAAGAAGCCATGCCATGTGATTTATACCTGCTATTTTTTCTTCAATTCCTTCATGATCCATCCCTAAATCTTTGAATAGATGCTCGGTACATACTTGTACACTGTGGCATAAACCTACTGTTTTAATATTTGTAAAGCGGAGCATTGCGCCTGTTAACGCTGCCATAGGATTTGTATAATTTAGAAATAAGGCATCAGGGCAAACTTCTTCCATATCTTTTGCAAAATCCAACATAACAGGTATCGTCCGTAATGATCTAAAAATACCTCCAATTCCTATCGTATCTGCAATTGTTTGACGTAACCCATATTTCTTAGGTATGTCAAAATCGATGACAGTACTCGGCTTATAACCGCCTACCTGAATCGCATTAATCACATACTTTGCCCCTCTTAGTGCTTCCTTTCGATCAGTATATGATTTGATCGTAATATTACTCTTGTAATTTTGTTTTAAGTTATTGAGCATATTCTCCGAATCTCTTAAACGCTGTTCATCAATATCAAACAATGCAAATTCAAATCCGGCTAAAGCAGGAACAAACATACAATCTCCTAATACATTTTTAGCAAATACTGTACTTCCTGCACCTATAAAAGTTATTTTCGACATTTTTCCTCATCCCTTCTACAATATAAATATTCCAATCAATATAATTAGCTAGCTCTTTGAACCTGTTAATGCAATACCTTCAATAATTTGCCTTTGAGCAAAGATGTATACAAGGATTACTGGTATGACGGAAATGGTTGTTCCTGCCATCATCAGTGACCAATCTGTGAAGTAAAGACCCTTAAATGTATTTAATAATAAAGGAACAGTAAATTTTTCAGGCGATGATAAATAAATGAGAGGCTCTAAGAAACCATTCCAAATTCCCATGAACGCAAAGATACCAAATGCCGCTAAAGCCGGTCGAATTAAAGGCAGGATTACACTCCAGTAAATTCTAAGAGGGTTCGCCCCATCAATGACTGCTGCTTCTTCTAATTCATTTGGAATTCCTTTAATAAATTGCCTTAATAAAAACACACCGAATGCGTTAAACAAACCGGACGGTACAATTAGTGACAAGTGAGTATCGATCCATCCCAGGTTATCCATGATAATGTAAAGAGGGACCATTGTTACTTGCTTCGGAATCATCATAGTTGCTAAAAACAAGATGAATAAAAGATTTGAGCCGCGGAATCGAATTTTCGCAAAAGCATAGGCGGCCATTGAACACGTTAATAAGTTTAATACAACCACAATGAAGGTAATATAAAAACTATTAAAGTACGCGACATCAAAAGGCATTGCTGTAAGAGAGTTAGGATAGTTTTGAAATGTTACTGGATCTGGCAACCATTTTGGAGGTATAAGAAAAATCTGTGACATATCCTTCAAGGAACTACTAACTGTCCATAAAAATGGAGCAACCATCAAAAATGAGCCAATTATTAATACAACATGGAGTAAAACTTTTGTTGGCTTTATTCGTTTCCCAATACTTAATGATACATTCTGATTAGGTACAGTTTTCGTTTGAACATCATTGATCTTCATAATGAACCCACCTCTTTGACATCTTGAACTGGAATAGTGTAAACATTAAGATAATGACGAATAAAATCATTGCAGCAGCAGAGCTTACTCCCATATCAAAATCAACAAACGCCGCTTCATAAATGTGATACACGAATGTATAGCTTGATTTTGCCGGTCCTCCACTCGTCATGACATATGCTTGGTCAAACACCTGAAAGGATGAAATGATTGCCATGATTGTAATAAAGAAAGTTGTTGGAGATAACAAAGGCAATGTAATATGACGGAACTTCTGCCAGTTTGATGCACCGTCAATATCAGCTGCTTCATAATATGAGCGTGAAATTCCCTGCAGACCTGCTAAAAAGATAACCATATTGTACCCTAAGCCCCACCAAATACTTAGCATAGCAATAGATGGCATAACCCATTTTGTATCTGTTAGCCACATCGGACCATTTATACCAACATTCGCAAGAACTTGGTTTAAGATTCCGAAATCACCGTTCAAGATCCACATCCAAATGACACCGATTGATACAGAACTAGTGACCACAGGCATAAAGAAAAATAAACGATAAAAGTTTTTCCCTTTAATCTTGTTAAGTGCTATAGCTACCATAAGGGAAATAGCGATTTGAACAGGTATAACCAACACTGTGTAATAAGCTGTGTTCATAAGTGCTTTCCAGAAATCAGGATTTGTAAATTGATCCTTATAGTTTGCTAGACCAATAAATTCTTTTGCTCCGAATCCATCCCATTTCATAAAGCTTAAAGATAATGTAAAAAGAACTGGTATTAATGAGAATGCAAGTAGTCCAATTAATTGAGGAGTTAGGAAAATAAATCCCCACAGATTTTGCTGACGACTATTCAATGTTTTCACCTTCTTCTGCTAAAATGGAAGGGGAAGATAGGAAATGCACACAACACTATCTCCGCCCTTTTCTGAATTAGTTACTCACCTTTGTGCTCAGCGATCATTGCTTTTGCTTTTTCTGCGTATTTTCCAATTGTTGTCTCAGCATCGTCTTTTCCAAGATACAATAAGTCCATGATGTCATTAGCCTCTTTATCCAATCCAGGAATAGTTGATTGGATTGCGTTTGCAAAACCTTGTTCACGTGCTTGAATAATATAGTCAACATGTTCAGGAACCTTGGAATCTGTTACAATTTCATCAATGCCTCCAATTGATGGAATAGCATTTCCAATTCCAGCTAAACGTGCTTCTTGTCCTAATGTAGACGTGTAGTAGGAAGCAAATTTTTGAGCTGCTTCTTTATTCTTTGAATCATTGTTTACAGCCATATATGCTGTAGGGATAGCAACTGGCTCTGTTTTATTTTCAGTATTTGAAGGCCAGGAGATGTAATCCCATTCTAATGCTTTATTTTCATGGAATAATGGTGTAAACCATCTACCGGCACTTACCATTCCTACTTGACCTGACATAAACATTGCCTCTGCTCCCTGACCCTTAGGCAAAGAACCGGAATAAGTAAAGTTCTCATCCTTCACCATTTTCTCAAGGAATTTCATTGCCTCAATTCCTTTATCATTTTGGTCTAGAATGAAATCGCCAGTCTCTTTATTATAAACATCTCCTCCATTTGCCCAAATCCAGCTGAAAAGGGTATTCCAAGAGTTATCTACAATAAAACCATATTTACCGCCATCACGTAATTGATCTGTTACTTCTTCCATCGCAGCAAAGTTCCATTCACCAGCATCAAAATATTCCTGTGGAGATTTAATCCCCAGTTCAGCGAATAATTTTTTATTGTAGTAAAGTAACATAGGGTTACAATCCACTGTTATACCATAGATCTCATCATCTTTTCTTGCAGCACCCCATAGTCCTTCTGCAAACTCATCAGGTTTCGCATAGCTTTCAGAGCTATTCATGAATTCACTTAAAGGAGCGAGCTTTCCTGTTTCCACCAGTTTAGAAATATCTCCATCACCTACATAGAATACGTCAGGAGCCTGGCTTCCTTGAAGTTGTGTTTGAAGTTTTTGGATATAACCATCACTAGGAATCGGAACAAGCTTCACCTGTATATTAGGATTCTCTTTATTAAATCCATCCACTGCTCGTTGGTATACTTTTATTTCAGCGGGATTCCCCCATGCAGAAAATGTTAAATTAATCTTTTCACCAGATCCCGAACTTCCTGAATCACCGGAATTTGATGAACTTGAACTTGAATTACTACATGCTTGTAAGGCAGGAATCATGATAAGCAAAACGGCAAACAATAAAAATGCTAGCTTCTTTTTCATTACATTTACCCCCATTTTCTTAGTGAATGAAATCCTTTTGTTATGCTGATTGAAAGCCCAGTTATTCTATTCAACTAGTAAACATGTCTATGTAGAACATCACCCCCTTAAAATCAACAAGTACGTCTCCAACATGTATCTTCCCTCACATCCATCGCAAAGAGGATTAAGCAAACGCTTTCATATATCCTCCTACAAATCATAATGAATATTCTTGCAGTAAATCTGGATTTTGAAATCAGATTTACCAAATGCATGATTCATTTTTTTTAGAAGTTCAATATTTTTGAACAAACGTTTTCTTTTTTAGCAAACGAGAATATATGATTATAGCAATCTATGCAGTATCTATTATTCTGTATATTTACAAAGAAGATCTCTTTATTCTTTGCTTCCATCCACAACTTTCACGAATGATCAGTTTAGTTGGAACAATCGCTTTTATAGGAATGTCCCTGCCTTCAAAGCGATCTAACAGAAGTTGAACTCCAAGCTTCCCCATTTGTTCTGTATAAATTTTTACTGATGTTAATGGCGGGCTTGCAAACTTCGCAAATTCAACATCATTTAAACTAACAATTGCGATATCATCAGGTATGCGGAGATTTTCTTCACATATAGCTCGTATAGCTCCCATTGCCATAGAGTCACTTGCAACAAAGAATGCCTCTGGAAGATCATACAATTGTAACGCAGTTTTCATTAACTCATATCCTTGCTTCATTGAATACTCACCTAAAAACACATATTCCTTTCGAAATAACCCTTGTTCTTTAAGTGAATCTTCAAAGGCTTCTTGACGAACGCCTTTAATTACCTGTTTTTTCCCTGTCATGGATTCTCGCTCTACTCCACCAAGAAACCCTATTTTTTTATACCCCATTTTCACTAAATGTTTCACTGCCTCACAGGTTGCCTTTTTGAAGTCTACTACAATAGAATCAAAATCATTTTCGTTTAACGAATAATTTACAAAAACAATATGCTCTACGTGATTTTTAATTTTATTTAACTGCAAAAGATCCATACCTGAAAGAACAATCAAACCATCTAGTTCATTATTTAGGGATGCTTGCTGAATATCTTTTACTCTCATCAATCTTGTTAGGAAGAGTCCGCGTAACATGCATTCATTTTCAATAGCCCTTCTAATGGAAGTAAAATAAGGATCATCAATACCATCAACAATTTCTTCATCTGTACATGACATGAAGATGCCAATTTTCTGTTGAGCTGCTCTCTTCACTCTTTGTTTTTCGGTTTTTCTTATTTTTAAAGCAGTGTAGCCAAGTTCCTTTGAAATTTTTAAAATTCGATCCCTAGTCGTATCAAGTACGGTAAGGGTAGGGTCATTGTTCAATACCCTCGATACTGTTGAACTAGATACATTCGCAAGTGTTGCAATGTCTTTGATCGTCGCCATAAACAATTACCTCACTACACTTAATTTAGTAAATAAACTTTGTTTGTCATTTTTTTATTTCACTAAATATTTACTTGATAATTCGAGATTACCAAACTTTTAAAGCGCTTACAATACTTTTTTTTGAAAATTATCTATTTTATTTTCGTCATCATTCGTCAAAAACACTTTCATTTCATTATTTACCAACTAAATACTCATTCAATTCATTTATTTAGTAAACCAAAAGTAATGTTTATAGTAAATAAAGAAACCGTTTTCGATCATCCTTTCATAATTTTCTTTTTCCATCGTATGACCAAGTGTTATTTGATGAAAACTAATGGTCAAGGAGGGATTAAAGAATGAATCAACCACTTTTACTTTTCATAAAATTCATCACCTGTTTGATTGCTTTTGGTATAGGACTGGATCTTTTTTTTAATGCAAATTTTGTCGATATTTTAACGTTTAGCCTATTCGTTACTTTCGCCTCATATGTTGTAGGTGAATTGGTCATTTTACCACAACTAGGAAGAAGGGCTGCAGTGGTTTCGGATTTTTTGCTTAGTTACTTAAGTGTATGGATTTTTGGAAGTATTTTATTTGAAAACTATCTTCAAATTGCATGGGGAAGTATTATTTCTGCTATTATCATCACCGGAGCAGAAATAGTTATTCATCTTATGGTACAAAGTCGAAATGAACATCCAACCTATAAAAGCAAAAGGAATTCTATTATGAATACAAATTTAGCTTATGGAACAGAAATTTCTGAAGAAGAAAATATTAAAGATGTTACTAAAACAAAAAAGTAGCACAATATACCGTATAAGGACAGTTTTTTATACTGTCCTTAATTACTGTCTTCTCCCGTAAGTCTCAAGCCTTAGATAAAATAAAGGCTTGAGTTCATTGTCGTGATCCTTCTTTTTCTATAAGATAAAAGTAATTACATGAGCGCTATACGCGACGAAGAAGGAAGGGTTTATGATGAAAAAACTGTTTTTACTTTTATTTTTTATTGGGGGCTTGCTATTAATTATCAAGACAAATACTTCATGGTTTGTCTTTGGCGAAAAAAAATCTTCTGCTGAAGTCACCAGCAATACGGAGAAAATTGAATTAGATGTTTCAGGTGCAAGTACAACAATTATTCCGAAAAATACAGATGAAGTTCGTGCTGAAATAAAAGGAAATGGAAAAGTAAATGTCAAAAATAACGGGGATACAATTCTTGTTGAATCTGAAACAAAACGCTGGTTTAACGCATTTTCATTCTTTAATAAAAGAGAAATCACAATATATATCCCAGATGATTTTAATCAGGAACTTTTAATTGATAGCGGCTCAGGTAACATCATATTTGACGGCGAATCAATGACCCTTGAAGATTTATCAGTTGATATGAGCTCCGGAAACGTAAAACTAAGTCAGTTATCTACTAAAAACTTTATACTTGATGGTTCATCAGGTAATGTATCCATTTCTTCCCTGACAACTGAAGAAAGTACGTTTGATATGAGCTCCGGAAACCTGACAATTACGGATCACACCGGAAAGGTTATGGCTGATTTATCTTCAGGTAAGATAGACTTACAAATGAAAAAGGTAACCGATTCTCTTGATATCAAATTAAATTCTGGATTTGGCACGGTAGACTTGCCATCAGATGCGGATTTTACTCTCCGGGGAGAAGCAGGCAGCGGTATTATTACATCTAATCTAACGTTAAAAGATTTTCAACAAGATAAAAATATTATTTATGGTATTTCAGGCTCAGGAAAGCATGATGTAAAGATAGATGTCTCAAGTGGAAAAGTTGAAATTAAATAAATGACTAAAGCTCACCGATTAATCTTTCGATGAGCTTTTTTTCATATTTAGAACTGGTTGTGCCTCATCTTCCTTTTTTCCTTTCTTTTTTGTCTCTCAAAATGACACTCATTGCAAACATCAAATTTAAATTTATTAGCCAGTGTTTTTCCACATACCTTACAAGCTTTCCGTGTCATTTGCACACCCGATTTTAACTGTTCATGGATTTTGTCACTAATTTCTTCCCGTATTCTTTCCCAATAATGGGCTTCAGTATTTCTGCCCAATTTGTATAAAAATAATAAATGGAGACCCACCGATTTATATGATAATTCAAGTTCTTCAAGTCCAGCTTCCTTAATTAGCGGATCGGGTAGTTCTTCACCCTCAACAATTGCCTCTAGCTTTTGCTTCCACTGATTTCGTAAAGTTGGTTCATTCGTTGAAAAAGGCAGATGCAAAAAGCCGTATAAATCAGCCAACGAAAGTTTTGCTTCAATCATTGTATCTTCAATCATTTCATACAAAAGCTTTTCCTCTGCCAGTGAGGCTTTTTTTGTACCTTTAGGGCTTTTAAACTGTTCCCATAAGTAAAAAAACAACCCTAGTTTACGGGAATATTTCTGAAATCGCTCAAGCACTCCTGTTGTTGGAGCAATGGCAAACCCTTGAAGTGGTTCATCCTCCTGGTCAAGTAGCCTTGCCATTGACTTGGGATTGTGTACAAATGCTACTTTTCCAATGTCATAAAGTCCTCTTCGACCAGCCCTGCCTGCGATTTGTTTGACTTCTTGTGATGTTAACCATCTTCTTCTTGTTCCATCAAATTTATCGTTTTCTAAAAAAACAATTCTTCTTATCGGTAAATTTAACCCCATTCCGATCGCATCTGTTGCTACTATAACAGTTGCTTCACCACTAATAAATCGTTCCATTTGTTTCTTTCTTGTTTCAGGCGGCATACTCCCATAAATCATGCTCACTTTACGTCCAGTTCTTTGTAGCTCTGCAGCAGTTTCAAGAACTCTTTTTCTGGAAAAACAAACAAGGGCATCACCTTTTCGGGTCTGATTTAATCGGAACAGCTGCGTTTCTACCTCTAAAGGGATCTCCCTACTATATTCATGGATCGTAATATTCGAATCCCCCAAAAGCTGCAATATCATCTGTCTTGCATTAAAGCTGCAAATAATATGAACTTCTTTTGCATTTGCTTTCGTTATGGCTTTATACCAGGAAAATCCTCTATCCTTATCTGCAATCATTTGTGATTCATCAATGACAACAACTTCATGAAAGTCTTTCTCATAAAACATTTCAACAGTACAAGCAATATGATTAGCACCTGCTACCAGTTTTTCTTCTTCACCTGTTTTTAATGCGCAAGGGACACCTTCGTGATTTAACTTTTCATAAATCTCCAGGGCAAGCAATCGAAGTGGAGCCAAGTAAATACCACTGCCAGCTTCTTTCATACGTTGAATGGCATGAAATGTTTTTCCTGTATTTGTTTCCCCAATATGCAATACATATTCTATATTCCGTCCACCCGGAGGATTATATTCCCGTCCGAAAACATCCTCTACCATTCGGGCTTCCTCTTCTTTACGACGCTTGATTTCCTCAAGCTCTGCAACTATTTGCCGCTCTCTTTCTGAAATATCTGTTTCATAAATCTTTTTATGTGTTTCAAGATCAAACGGTGTATCTATAAGTTTTATTAAATCTTTGACAAATTCCTCAAGCAGGTCAGCAAAAAACTCATTAGCTAAGTCCAAAAATAAATCATATGCAATTTCTTTTATAAAGTTATCTGGTAATTTTTCATGAAATGTTTCAAGATATTCATCAAAAAGATGGGAAGAAAGTCGATCCTTAATCCAATTAGGACCAAAATCAAATAAATATCCAGATATTAATCTTTCATACATCTCAGTCATATCTTCTTCATATTGATATCTGTTATATGCAAAATGGGCTTCGTCATATAAATAATCAGAAAAAGTCATTTCTCCCGTAGGAAGGACAACACCCTGTTGTTCAACTTCAATGGCAAGATGTGATCCGATTAAGTATCGAATATATAAATAGAGATCTTCATAATGGTCTCCAAGTAATTCTTCCATGTAGAACTCAAATTTCTGCATGAGCTTTCGTGTCTTCTCGCGATGTTCCTGCATCTTAACTCGAGCCTCGTACAGTTCCTTTGATTTGTAATATTTTTCACTCCATACCTCTTCTTTGCCCATAAACATTTCGTCAAGCCAGTCCAACACATGAAAAGGAGTTACATTTCGTATTTCACTACGAAACATTTGATTGACCAGCTTTTTACTAACTCCTTCAAGGTCATAGTTATTATCCAACAGATATTGTCTTTTTACTGTATTTGAGGCATGACTTGTAGCAGCATTTAAAAATGAATTTAGCCATATCTGATCAATATATTCACCTCTTTCCCTTACATATTGTTCATAAGTTGGCACATTTTCTTTTCCTTCAAAATATCGATCTATATCTTCTAAAACCTTTGACTTTGTTCGGTCAATGGCTAACATATAATATTCTTCTAGTAAGTCACTCATGTACGCACTCCTTTTCACATTGGGTATACCTTAGTGTTTATTATTTATATGTAAACATGTATCTTTCATTGTAGTTCATGTGAAATAGGATGTGTTAATATTATGAATCGAAAAATAGAGCTGATGTCAGCTCTATTGAAGTAATTTGTGTACGATTGGACATGCTGACGAAATCGATCTATTTAACCTTCACTTGACTTGTTGTTACTCATTTCGGCTTCGTCTTTTTTTACAAAATATTCTTCCTTTACAAACTGGAATCCATACAATAGCACTGCTTTAAACATAAAGATAAGCAATAATTTCACCCTTGATAACCGAACTAATGAACCAACTCCCAATTTCTGAAAAAAGTTAAGTAATGGATAAGAAAAGAAAGCATCAATTAGGAGGTTAAGTAACATATATAGATAGAATTTTCCATATGTAAATCTTAATATCCATATAGAGCCAACAATAAATGGTCCCCACAAAACCGGTGTTTCCCCTCTCAATCTTGGGTGAAGCTTATCATAAATCCACCACCACCGCCTTTTTTCAGCAAGATAACTTTCTAATCTCACGACGAGTGAGATAAAAATACTTGCGGGTAAAAATCGTTTAAAAGTTCTTCTATCCATAAATGGAATAGTAAACCACGGCAAAATCATCATGATTAATAGTAATACCTTCGAATGTTTCAGCAATTTACTATAACCTCCTTAATCAGAGAGTTTTTATTAAAGAATTGGGTACCTTGTTAGTATGTCAAAACAATGTTTTTTTTTACATTAACAGGTAAATAAAAACTCGTTTCCGTTAAGGAAACGAGTTTTTATTAGCTATTTCTTTAGCTCTTCAGCTAAACTGATAAGGACATCTGCTTGCTCATCAGTAAAAGATTTATTTTTTTGAGCCTTTACTTGATTAATATATGCTCCAAGTTGGCCATCTCTTGCTTTCGTTTGACCTTTTTCCTGTGAATTCTTAGCTGCTACAAGTTTTTTTACAAATGATGTAGCTTCTTTTTCCTGACCTTTTTCAGCTAAAAACTTCCTTGTTAAGTTTGCCAGATGATCATAATCTACAAAGATCTGCACTGTAATTGTTTTTTCACTTTTATTTCCGGCCTTATCAATTGCTTCTGCTGTAAATTCTGTTGGCCCAACACCTAATTCATATGCATGTTTAGTTAAGTTCTCACATGTTGTCGAGTCTATACCTGATAAAGAATCATCAGCTTGACATGAAAGTGAAATGATCTCATCAATCCCAATTTCTGTTTCATCTTCAAGATTAAATAGTATATCCGGTCCTGATTTGTCAATATTCACCTTTAGTTCGTGCTTATCTTCCACATTACCCGCAGTATCTTCACTCCAATAATGGATAATATACTTTCCTTCGCTTTTCAGTTCAATTGATGTTCCTGACTTTGTATCACCGTTATTAATTGAAAAGTAAGTCGCTTCAATTTCCGATTCATTGTCAATAGAAGTGAAGCCAATTTTCACCGTTTCTCTATACCATCCATTTATAGCCTCACCATCAATGTTAAATGATGTCTCAGGTCCTGTTTCATCAGGCTTTTGTGCTGAAACAAGATAAATATTTGGAGCAGGAGGTTCTTCCATACCTTCTCCAATAAAGAAACTAGGATGAGGCGGCTGGTTATACCCAACATTTTGCCATGCTATAGCTGTTCGGTATTGCGGGTCGTGCATAAGTGTATACATTTTATGTTCTGTTTCATCAGTCGTCATAAAGACACGCAGAGCACTGCTATCCTCTGTTCTCCATACAGCTTCCTCTCTCCAGTCTCCAAGTATATCTGCTTGTAATGAAGGAGTGCCTTTTGTTGAATTATTCGAGTAAGTTCCATCAGCAACTAAAAGTTCTTTTAGTGTTTTATTCTTATAATCCCATTTTTCAATCGTCCCTGTTCCAACACCCTTGTTGGCATCCCAATTATGATCCAACAATTCTCTTAATAAATCTCCATCCCACCAGATACCGAAGTTTGAAGAAGGAATCGTATCAGCTATTTTTTCTCCTGCTGCAGAGTGTAATCCCCCAACTTTACTATTCCATTCACCTGAAATCGCCCAGGCTTCTGCACCTTCGTGAGTTGGATCGATATCAGCAGTCATACCTCTACCTGTATCTTCACCAGTTTTGACTCCCCAGATAACTTGTCCAGTTTGTGCATCTCTTAAATCATATCCAAATTCCGCATCTTTATGTTCTTGGACGGAGAAGATTTCCAGACCTTCCCGATCAGGATATAGATCTCCTACATGTAATGCATCACCATGTCCTAGACCGCTATTATAGAGTCCTGATCCATCATCATCAATTGTTATCTGACCATAAACAATTTCATCTTTTCCATCATGATCCACATCCGCTACACTAAGGCTATGATATCCTTGACCAGCCCAGTCGCTATATCCTTCATTGTTAGTATCAAAGGTCCATTGCTTTGTTAATTTACCTTCTTTAAAACTATAAGCAGAAACAACTGTTCTTGTATAATATCCGCGTGCCATAATGATACTAGGCGTTTCTCCATCAAGGTATGCAACACCTGCCAGAAAGCGGTCCACACGGTTGCCGTATCCATCTCCCCATGAAGAAACATCACCTCTAGGAGGCGTATAATCTGTTGTCACAAGTTCCTTGCCTGTTTCTCCTTCAAAGATCGTTAAATACTCAGAACCTTGTAACACATATCCTGACGAGTTTCTATGATCTGCATCTTCTTTTCCTATGATTGTTCCTTTACCATCCTTTGTGCCATCTGCTGTTTTCATTGCTATTTCCGATTTACCATCTCCATCAAAATCATAAACAATAAATTGGGTATAATGAGCACCTGCACGAATATTTTTCCCTAAATCAATTCTCCACAATCTTGTTCCATCTAACTTGTATGCATCGATATAGACATTTCCTGTATAGCCGGCTTGTGAGTTATCCTTAGAATTTGACGGGTCCCATTTAAGAATAATTTCATATTCTCCATCTCCATCTAAATCTCCCACACTTGCATCATTTGCAGAATATGTGTAGGGATCTCCTAATGGTGTAACCCCATCATTCGGTTTTTGGAGCGGAATATCAAAAAAGTTTTCGGCAATAACTGATGTCTGAGCTTTTTGTTTCTTTTCTTTACCATCAATAACAGCTCTTACCTCATACACATCGTCTACATTTCCTTTAGAATCCACATAATTAGTGCTTGACGTAATTGGACTAGAATTGATTTTTTCATTATTACGGTAAAGATTAAATGAAACATTTTTAGAATCTGTTCCTAAAAACCTCCATCCTATATAAACACCATCTTCTGTCTTCATCGCCACTAAACCGCGATCAAGTGTTTCCATCTGCTTTTTCAATACTGTTACAGCTGGAGTTTCAAGGCTAGTTGAATGCTCAGAAATTCCTCCTGCACTTACAGCAGCAACTTTATAATAGTACTTAATCGTTGTTAATACCGTCTCATCTTTATAATTCGCCTTATTTGTTTTACCAATTAACTGGTATTCTCCATCTTTCTTTTTTGATCTGTACACATTGTATGTTTTTGCTCCATCTGTTTTGTCCCAGCTAAATGAAACATCATTTTTGTTTACTTCCCCGAGTTTCAAATTTTCTGGTGCAGAAGGGACTGGAACAGACGAATCAATCATTGAAACCGTTAACGGCATAGACGGAACTGTTTCAACATTTGCACGATCAATCGTAGTTGCTGTGTACTCGTACTCCATTCCAACATCAACGTTTGTATCTGTATAAGAATTTGTATTTGCAGTACCAATTAACTCACTATGACTTGTACCTGCAACTTTACGGTAAATATTATATTTCACTGCATCCTCTACCGCTTTCCATGAAAGCTGTACAGAAGAGTTTTCCGGATCAGAATTCACCTTGTCAGCCTTTAGTTCTGAAGGAGCAAGTAAAATAGGTGTGAGCTCAAGACCATTTGCAATACCTGTTGATCCTTTAAAATTCACATTCATTTGTCCATCCTTAACAGACACATCTGAAAAGACCTTAGATGTATAATTACGGTTAGAAGCATTTACAGGACCTAAATCCTTCCCTTCGATGGATACATCTGTTCTCGCACTCCCAAGAAAATCAGCAACATGAACTTTTACTGCATATAGCCCATTTGGTACATCTACTTGGAATTCCCACCCCACATTAAAATAACCGAGCCAGTCACGTGTTACATCTCTTAAAGGTGTATCACCGTCACCACGGTCACGGGTAATCATTCCTGTATTATCTTTTATTCCATATCCTCTTTCTTTTGTATACACAGTATTTAAATCAACATTAGTATATCCCTCTGCAACCGGGCTACCTACCGGTCCAAAATCAAATTTAAGATTCGCTTCTTTTGTTTTGATGACAACAATTTCTGATTGTGCAGATTCTCCTTTTCCATTAACAGCAGTTACAACTACATCATAGGATTTTCCTTCTTCCATACCCATTAAACTTATTCTTGAAATAGTAGAAGTTCCTACTAATGTATAGTCTTCATTAGGTGAAGTTGAAAGCTTTCGATAAATTTTATATATATCGGTATTTTCCACTTCATCCCACGTTAATACAGCTCCAGCATTACTTATACCGCTTGCCGTGATACCTGTTGGCTTGTCAGGTACATTTGCCGGTGGCTCTACGTCTGTTACATAAGAAGCTAATGAGCTATCTAACTCTTTAATTCCGCTAGATAATAACCGAGCAATCTGAATAGCACCATACTCTTGAAAATGAGTGTCATCCTGAGAGCCATTTGGAAAAGCGGTATAAATTCCCGGTTCCGTATGAAGGAAAACTGTTTTCGTTCCAACTGGACCAATCGTGTCATAATATTCACGACTTAATGTGCTTAAATCAACTAAGTCAACATCCAGTTCTTCTGCTACTTCTTTCATTCCTTGAACATATTCCGGGAAACTAACATTGAATACGCCTGTCTCAGCATTAAAATCCCGTCGTCCAACAGGTGTAACTAAAATTGGTTCAGCACCACGTTGTCTAGCACCATTGATATATGTTTTTAAATAGTTTTTATAATCTGGAACAGAAGCATATCGCTCAGGCCTGCTGATTGTTGCATCATTATGACCAAATTGTATGAGGAAAAAATCACCTGGACGTATTTCAGTCAAAATATTATCTAATCGTCCTTCAAAAATAAAAGACTTAGAGCTTCTTCCACCAATTGACTGGTTATCAAATGTAATCGATCCGTTAAAAAACCTAGGGATCATTTGCCCCCAACCAGCTTCCGGTTTCCAATACTCATCATATGTTTGAACTGTAGAATCACCTGCAATATAAACTGTTGGTGTCTCACCTGGAACCCGCTCTGCTAATTGTGTAATAATGAGTCCATTAATCTTTGGAGTTGTTCCAGTAAACTCAAACGTTAGTTGTCCATCTACCAATGCAATCGAAAACGTCCGCTCAATAAATTGTCCTGATGATACATTCGTATCTTGAATCTTTTGAATCGTCTCAGCAACGACTCCTATATTTGCAGAATCAGTGGCATCTCCAGCAATGACCGTTACCGAGTAATCACCGTTTGGTAAATCCACCTGGAAACTAGTTTCCTTTGCCATAATAAAATCAGATTTTAACGCATCAGCTGTACCTTTGTCTACAGCCTCAACTTTAGAAGAATCCTTAAAACCAAATCCCTTATCCTCACTATAAACAGACTCGGGTGAGACTTGGTCATATCCGTTTTCTACTGCACTGGAAGAATTCCCAAAATCAAACTTCTTTGTTAGTAAACTCTCCTCAGCCTTTACGTCCATTGAATAAAATGGGATACTTCCTGCGAATAACAATACACTTAGAAAAACGGCAAATATTTTTTGTCCATTTCTTTTCATAAGTTTACTACCTCTCCTTCTCGAAAATAGTCACCTTATGCTTCATCTTGATGAAAACCTTCCTCCTTTCTCTTTTTTGAAAACCCTTACAAAATTAAATGATAATATTTGTCAGAATTTTTAGATATATAATTATCAGACATAAACGTTTAAAAAACCGATATTCTCCAACAACACTTCATTTTTTTATAAAAAGGCTGTTTTCGCAAACATTGTTGCTTTGTAATAAGTGTAGAGATTGCTGATTTGAGCTCCAGGCTGCTCGCTTTCCTTGGGGTGGGCGGTGATCCTCCTCAACGCTTTGCGTCTGCGGGGTCTCACCTGTCCCACAGCTCCCACAGGAGTCTCGCATATCCGTTCAAATCAACCCTATTTAGTTTTTTCAAGTATTTATTAAAAACAACAATCTTTTATAAAAGAGCCTATAAAAAAGATAAAAAAACTCCCATTACTAGAGTGGGAGTTTTCATTATTTAAATATTTACTAGAGCCAATTGATCCTTTGATTCTATTTCAGAAACCATTTTTGTCCAGGATTCAGGTTTGTTAGATAATACTGTATAATAACGGATTATGAATTTTGCCACCAAATCTGCTGGGATGGCTGACTTATTTTCATTCATTGGAAGAAAACAAAGGTCAAGACCTGTAACAGCTTCACCATCATTATTCCATGATGGATGGACATAATCGATATTGATTTTTTTGTAACCCAGATGTGCCAAAACTTCTCGACGAACATAAGGATCCATTGGCTTAACACCACCAAACTCATGGTGTTCAACTCGGTATGGATCATAAATTTCAGCAAACATTCCTGATAAACTCTTGCCGTTCGCACAGGCAAGCTCATGTAAATCTTGTGTTCTTTTGTTAGCTAAAAATGGTCCGATTCCTAAACCCGGCTTTCCGATAATGGTGAAATCCGTCATCGCCACATTGAAGTCTTCATAGTAACGATATTCTGTAGCACCAACCACTTTACCTTCGTGAACAGCAACAAAAACACGGATACCTGGATCCTCTAAAGGCTCTTTCCAAAGGTCAAACTCCAGCACTTCCTCAGGAGGAAAGATCTCCTGCATAAGCTGGTGCATTTGTGTAAAAAAAGGATCTTCAATATTTGTAATACGATGATAATCCATCTTCATTCTCCTTATTTATAATTTTTTATTTCGAAAAGGGTTTTTCCATTCCATCAATGTTCCATAATGACACGATTCTTCATCTTCCAAATAATGAGGAACAACTCCAATTGGTGTTCGACTGCAACGAAGTAAAAACGTTAGAACAGGGTCTTTGACGGTCCCATTTACGACCGCATCTACATATTGCTCTGCTGACATATTTTCTGCTTTTTTATGATAGCCCGGCATACGCCCTCCACCTAAAAGACGATCTAATCCTAAGTGGATCACAACATCATACATGGAAAACATTAAACATTTTCCAAGACCAAATTTCCGATATGATGGCTTAACACAAATATCCACAACATAAAGCGTATTTCCGTTAGGATTATGATTTCTTATATAGCCGCCATCTGTTATCTCTTCCCAAGTGTGAGTAGGATGCTCAGGATCAAAATGTACGATTAATCCGGTCATAGAACCCGCCATCTCTCCGTCAACTTCAATACATAGAGCTCCTTCTGGAAACAGATTGACATGGTTTTCCAGCTGATCTTTATTCCACCATAAATCAGAAGGGAATGGTGGTGGAAAACTTTCTTGTTGAATTTGTATTAGTTTTTGAAAATCTTCCTTTTCATAATTGCGAATGACAGCTTTTATCGGTTTGTCTTGATCGAACACATAAAATTCTTTCCGATACATAGAAACCTCCTATTAATACGTTAGTTTTTCAGGCTCCCAATCAGGATATAGATCTGTTCGTCTGTCTCTCCATGTTGTCACCGAACCACTTTGACGCACTTTATATAAAAGCTCAAGATTCAAGTCAGCAGTAACAATCATATCTTGATTAATTTCTCCTTGTACCATGATTCCCTTTGGTGGAAACGGTACGTCATTTGGTGTAATAACTGCTGCCTGCCCAAAGTTCCCTCTCATAAAATCAACTGTTTGAAGGGAACCAACTGTACCGGTTGTGACAACATACACTTGATTTTCGATCGCTCTTGAATGACTTGTATAACGAACTCGGTGAAAGCCGTGACGATCATCTGTACATGAGGGACAAAATATCACATCAGCACCCTTTGCCTTAGCCATTCTCACGATCTCAGGAAACTCAATATCATAGCAAGTTAGCATCGCAACCGTACCTTTATCCGTTACAAATACCTGCAGGCTGTCACCTGCACTCATATTCCACTCTTCCACTTCTGTTGGAGTAATATGAAGCTTTGCTTGCTCTGCAATTCTTCCGTCAGGATAAAACATATGAGCCACATTATATAGTTCTCCCTCTTTTTCTATAACATGTGTTCCTGCAATAATATGCATTCCTGTTCTCATTGCATGCTCAACAAATAATTCACGGTATCTATCAGTAAAATCAGGAAGGCGGTCTATAGGCAATGCTCTTCCGTTCTCATCCCCGATTGATAATAGTTGGGTTGTAAAAAATTCTGGAAACAATATAAAATCAGAGCCAAATTCTTCGGCTGTTTTTATATAATGTTCAACTTGACTAGCAAACTCTTCAAACGATTTAATTGTATGAAGGTGATATTGGACGGCGGAAACTCTGATGTTCATGTACATTCCTCTTTCTATTCTATTTATAAAAGGCTGTTTTCGTATAATATGTTGTTTTTTATGCAATTAAGCTTCAAAATTAGTCAGTTCAATTGCGCTCCACTATAGAAGTTAAAATAGCATTCAAGAGCAACAATCAATTGAAAAACAACCTTATTAAAGTCGAGATTAAATACGTGTAAATGTAATGGTACTACACACATTATTCGATATCTTCAAACGATACACAAGTACACACTTTCTTTTCACTAAGTATCAAAAAGTATACTATCGGATTTTACTAGGTTGGGAAAAAATATTCAATAAAAAAACCACAAAATTAAAGTGTGGTTTTGGAGTTTTGCCATATTTAAGTTCCCATTTTCGAAACATTTCTGTTTTTAGTGATAAAACTCTTTAACTTTCTTTAGATCATTTAATAATTGATAGATTTCATCTTGACTTAAGTGTACTGGTAACTGATCATACAATGTGATAAACTGTCCGCCTTCTTCGTGTTTATGTTTCTCTAAATAATCATAAAGTAGATTCAGTTGACTTTGTCTTAGCGTAGATTCCGTATAAAACTGTTTTACTTTTTGTATTGAAAACTCATTCATTTCAACATCAAAATCTCCCGAAATAATGACACCATCTACCTTCATAATTCCACCTCATTTTTAGTAGTAGGATATCCTTATTTAAACAATATTACTAATGATTATAAAAAAGAGGCTATAAACATAACCTCTTCTCCTCATGACCAGCTATCTATTTTGTTTTTGCTAATGCTACTATTTCTTCTGCAGATATTGAACCTCTGTAAATCCTTAGTTCATCCATAAGCCCTTTATATGGCTTATCCCACCAATTGACTCCTAAACTGAATACTCCATTTGTTGTTGTGAACACATGTGGAAAATCAGTACCTTTAAACGTTTCTTTTCCATTCACATAAATCGTAATTGTCCCTTGATTCACCGTAAATGCAAGATGTGTCCATTTATTTGGTTGAATTGACTGGCCAGTATTGGCATCATACCAATCTGTTCCAGCCCAAACCATCGTATGATGACTAACCCCGGAATGTCCCTTTGGTACCAGACTGATCCAATGATTAGAATCTCTTGCACCAAAAAATGCGGTACTATATTCAGTTAACTCATCCGGGTTTAACCATAACGCAACCGAATATGAATCACTGTCGATTAAACCATCTGGTAATCGAATTCCTGATTGTCCATTAAACTCCGCTGACTTTCCAAACACTGTTTCAATATACTCAATATTGCCACCCCTATTATCTACTCTGTCTCCTGTCACAATCCCTTCTTTACCTGGTTGTTTACTGTCCGATAAATTCCCTTCAAATTTATAATGTGCGACAATACCATCTGGTTTCTTGGGAACAACTGTGATCGTAAATTGTTTTTGAGTAGATACAACACCTTTTGTTATCGTTGCCGTCAAGGTTAGGGTTACCGGGTCTTTTCCCGCTTCAGGTCTTGTGATGACTCCTTTATCTGTCATTACATCCTGATTCGATGATACCCATGAAACAGTCGTTCCTCTTGTTCCTTCAATTGGAAGAATTACATTACTTATAATATTGCTTGTATCTCCCAAATCCAAGTCTGCTTTTACATCCTCAATGATTTCCTGATCTGTTCTATCTTTCACCTTACTTCCCCAAAGGGCAATACCCTCTTTCGAAAGTACACTAAATGTCATCACATAATTTTGTGATACTTCATCCCACTGACGTAGAAATACACCACTATACACTTTCCCACCTATTTTTAGCTCGGCATAGTAATGCCCTGTTTTCTTCCAAGTTCCATTTAAACTGCCGCTTATTTTGTTGTTTTTCTCAAGTGTTATAGACACCGGCTTTTTCACTTCAGCTGAAATATCTTTTTCATGGTTAATCATTTGATAGGTTCCGATAACATGGTCCCTTTTTATCTTTTCAATTGTTTCCCCTGCAAAGCGATATGGAGCGATAACAGGCCAACCATTCTGATTCATAAACATTTGGTGAACGCGAATTTCATGATGTTCACCTCTCTCAGGGAAACGTGTATGGAAGATAATAAATTGTTTTCCTGTTTTTGAATCATAGTAAGTTGAATTATGGCCTGGGGAGACATAACCTGCACCAATCCCTTCTCCCGGATCCCCGATCTTTCGTTCGAACAAATGATTTCCCATTAACTTAACGGCATACGGTTCAATTGATTTATCATCGAATAATGGTACAGTTGGATCTGCTTTTACATTGATCATTTCATTTCCTTCTGCATCATAATAAGGTCCATCCGGTTTTTTTGAACGAATGACTCTCACATTGTACCCACCAGTCGCGTCCAGCCCTCCAAAAGATAGGTATATATAATAATAGTTTGTATCAGGGTGATATTGAATGTATGCCCCTTCAATTCTACTATGATTTCCACCGAGCAGCTTCTTCCCATAACCTTGATCCGGTAATGGAAACCCTGTTTTTGGATCCATTTCTAAAATAAAAATTCCACCTGAGTATGATCCGTACAACATCCAAAGCTTTCCTTTTTCATCAAAAAATGTATCAGGGTCTACAACGTTAGGATGCTTAGTGGCATCATAGATTGTTCCGTCTTCACCCCGTTCTCCCCACATCCCTGATTTCAGGAAAATTCCTTTGTCCTTATACGGCCCTTCAATATTATCCGCAACCGCAATACCTAAAGCAGATCTTGGTGAATCTCCTTTACATGCATTGTAATACATATAAAACTTTCCATCCTCAAGCTGAATAACATCTGCTGCCCAAAGTGTATCTGTTTGTGCCCAATCAAATGTTTCCTTTAATTCCTCTACTACATTGTCAAACAATGGATTTGTCACATTTGCACCAGAAGCTACAAGTTTCCAATTCATCAAATCTTTGGATTTCGCTGCTGCTAAATGAGACCCGAACACATAGTATTCATTCTGTACCTTTATAATAGAAGGATCATGAACAGATACATCTGTAAATTTAGGTTTATCTGATGTATTCACCTTTTGATTCATCGTTTTTTTCTCCTTGGTTGTATCTGCCTCCACGGCGATCACTAAGGTTGGAATCATAATAACAAACACTAGTAAAACAAGCCATTTTTTCACCATACATCCCTCTCCTATTCCTTATCTTCAAAAAAATAGAAGATCACTACGTTAAATTCCTTTAACATTCATAAGTAGTGATCTTCTAAAGTTAGTCGTTACCATTTTGGTCCATTTGGATGTGGACATTGTTTGTACGATAGTTTTGTTCGAAATTCCACATAACACCCGCAATGTAAACATGTTGTTTCACTTGAAAGAGAAGGGCAGCTTAAACAAATGTCCATTCTCTTTTGATACAGCGAATCATTCACTAAATTGATTTCAAGCAGAAGTTGCTCTTGAACAAGCTGAGAAATTTGTGATTTTGACCTACGCTCGACCTGGAAACAGCCTTTACAGTTTCTTTTTGTTTCTTTTTCTATCATGATACCGATACTAAAAGAACTGACATAGGCGGCATCTCGAATGACAATTCATTCTCATTTACATTAAATCCTTCAAATGCAATCGGTTCTACAGCAGTTGGATTTTCAAATGTATTTCTTCCATTCATATTTTCTGATGTTAGAATTTTTCCGCTAACCTGTGTCACATTTTTATCTAGTAAGCCTCTTAATTCAATTGATACAGATGCTGAGTCCTGATTATTAACATTACATAATGTAATATTTACTTCACCCTTCGTATTTTTTGAAGCTGAGAGATGAACAGAAGGGACTTCATCTTCTTTTCCTTTAAAAGTTGATGTTGCAGCTTCAATCGTTAGACAAGCAGCATCTTGATGAACCTTATACATATCAAAAACATGATAAGTCGGAGTTAAAATCATATCTTCTCCTTCTGTTAAGACCATCGCTTGAAGGACGTTTACTGTTTGGGCAATGTTAGCCATTTGGACACGATCACAATGATTGTTAAAAATATTTAGGGTAATACCCGCTACAAGTGCATCACGAATTGTATTTTGTTGATATAAAAACCCCGGATTTGTACCCGGCTCAACATCAAACCATGTGCCCCATTCATCTACAATCATACCCACTCGTTTTTCCGGATCATATTTATCCATGATCGTACCATGTTTTGTTACAAGCTCCTCCATATGTAGAGCCTTTTTCATCGTAGTGAACCATTCATCTTCAGTAAAGTCTGTTGCAGAGCCCTTCCCTAACCAAAAGTCACCTGGAATTGTATAGTAATGAAGGCTTAACCCATCCATAAAACGACCTGCATTACGCATTAACACTTCAGTCCAGTTATAGTCGTCTACATTTGCCCCTCCGGCAATTTTGTAAATTTTATTATCTCCATAGTTTCTTACATAGGTCTGGAATTGGCGATAAAGATCTGCATAAAATTCCGGACGCATATGTCCACCACAGCCCCAGTTTTCATTGCCTACTCCGAAATAAGTTAATTTCCATGGCTCTTCGCGGCCATTTTCACTTCTCCAGTTAGCCATTGGAGATTCTCCATCAAATGTCATATATTCAACCCATTCTGACATTTCCTGGACTGTTCCGCTTCCAACATTCCCGCAAATATATGGCTCACACTCTAGTAGCTCACAAAGAAGCATAAATTCATGTGTCCCGAAATGGTTGTTTTCTACAACTCCACCCCAGTGGGTATTAACCATTCTTTTTCTATTTTCTCGAGGACCAACACCATCTTTCCAATGATACTCATCGGCAAAGCAGCCACCCGGCCAGCGTAACACTGGAATATTTAGATTTTTTAGTGCTTGAAGGACATCATTCCGTATTCCTTTTGTGTTAGGAATAGCAGAATCTTCACCTACCCAAATTCCTTCATAAATACAACGCCCTAGATGTTCTGCAAAATGACCATATATATTTTTATTTATTTTTCCCTTTTCGATATCTGCATTGATAATAATTGAATTAGCCAATTTATTCACTCCTACACTATTAGTCTAATTATTTTTTACTAACTTCACGATCCGGTACAGGGTCTCCGAATACAGGTAAACCATCTTCTCCCCAAGTAAATACTTGTGCACGTGTATGACGATTTGGATCGTATAATGGATCACCAACAATCTCTTTATAATTTCTTGCATGATACACAATGACATCTTCATTTCCATTCTCTGAAACCGTAAAACTATTATGTCCAGGGCCATATTGACCTGTTTGTTCATTTGTTTGGAAAACAGGTTCAGTTAATTTAGTCCATGAAGCCGGATTGAGCAGGTCTGCATCCGCAGGGGCATACAATAAACCCATACAATAATGATGATCTGTCGCACTAGCTGAAAAGGAAACAATAATTTTTCCATTTCGGTTTAATACAGCAGGACCTTCATTTACGTGAAATCCGATTTTTTCCCAATCATACTCAGGTGTTGCAATCATCACTTGTTCACCTGTAATCGTCCATGGATTTTCCATCTTCGCAATATATAAATTAGAATTACCCTTAATGTCCGGATCCTTCTGTGGCCAAATTAGAAATCGCTCTCCATTATGCTCAAACGTTGTTGCATCAAGAGCAAATGTTTCCCATTTTGTTTTAATCTGGCCTTTTTCTTCCCATGTTCCTTCTAAAGGATTTACTGACTTATTTTCAAGCACATACATACGATGATCAAATAATCCTTCATTTGTTTCAGCTGTTCTAGCTGCGGCAAAATAAATGTACCAAGCTCCATCAATATAATGAATTTCAGGTGCCCAAATATTCGCACTCATCGGACCATGATCATATTTTCTCCAAGCCACAACTGGCTCAGCCTCTCCTAAACCTTGAATAGAGGTTGCTCTGCGAACTTCAATACGATCATATTCAGGGACAGATGCAGTAAAGTAATAATAGCCATCGACATGCTTATATACCCAAGGGTCTGCACTTTGTTCAATAATTGGATTTTGATACTTATTTGACATAACAAACATCTCCTTTTCTGAAAAACTATTTATCCTTTAATTCCAGTCATTGTAATTCCTTCTATAAATTGCTTTTGGGCAAAGAAGAACATAAGAATTGTTGGGATTAGCGCTAATACGGACCCGGCCATAATGAGTGTCCATTCTGATGTGTAATAACCATTAAATGATGCCAATACCAATTGTAGTGTAAACTTTTCAGGTGTATTAATGTAAATTAATGGTCCAAGGAAATCATTGTACCCAGCTAAAAACCATAAAATAGCCTGTGTGACAATTGCCGGCTTTGCCAACGGTAATATGATTCTTATAAAAATCCCAAAATAACCTAAACCATCGATTTTCGCTGCCTCCATTAATTCATCAGGAATGGTCATAAAAAACTGCCTTAGAAAGAAGATTGCCATTGCCGTACCAAACATTCCCGGTATAATTAATGGCTTCCACGTGTCCAACCACCCTAAATCTCTAAAAATAATAAAAGTTGGTACCATCGTAACTACACCAGGCAGCATAATTGTCGCTAAAAGAACGAGAAATAACTTATCCCTTCCTGGAAACTTCAATTTCGAAAACCCAAATGCTGCTAAAGAGCTTGTAAATACCCCGATTACAGTAGGCGGGATAATGACCGCAAACGTATTCATAAAGCCTCTTAACAAATTTGCTTCAGTTAAAACCGTCCAATAATTTCCCCAAACAAACTTTTCAGGGATCCATTGAGGTGGCATTGTAAATACTGCCCCTTCCGGCTTTAGGGACGTTGATAACATCCAGAAAAATGGTATAGCCATAATAAAACCACCAATAATTAAAAAAACATATGCAGCGATCTTTTGAATGAGTCGAATGTTCTTTACGTTTTTATTCCAAGCAACACTTGTCGCAGACATATTCTTCACTTCCTTATTAATAATGAACCCAACGTTTACTTAGTTTAAAATTAATTAATGTAATGATTAAGATAATAATCCCCAATACCCAGGCCATTGCTGATGCATAGCCCATTTCCATGTAACGGAATGCATTTAGGAATAAGTAGTAAACAACTGTTGTTGTGGAATAATTCGGACCACCTTCAGTCATGATCATAAATCGTTGGAAATCCTGAAGAGCTCCAATGATAGATGTAATCAGAATAAAAAATGTTGTCGGTGATATAGATGGAATCGTGACAAACCTTAACTTTTGCCAACTGTTTGCTCCATCGATATCTGCTGCTTCGTAAAGATTTTTTGATACAGACTGAAGTGCAGCTAAATATAAAATCATATTGATTCCCAATCCGCCCCAAACACCTTGAATAATCATGGCAGGCATCGCCCAATTTTCATCACTCAGCCAAGGCGGCCCTGTAATGCCGATATAACCAAGCAGGACATTTAATAATCCGAAATCCGAGTTAAAAATCCATTTCCACAGCAAAGATATGGCAACGATGGAGCACACTGTTGGTAGAAAAAAGGCTGTTCGAAACAAAGATAGCCCCTTTACTTTCTGGTTTAAAGCTATGGCAATAAACAAAGCAATTACCATACCAAAAGGAATTCCTAATGCAGCGTAAAATGTATTAAAAACTGTCTTCCAAAACAAATCATCTTCAAAAAACAATCTCTTATAGTTTTCTAAACCATTGAATTGAGCAGGTGTATATAAATCAAACTTTGTAAAACTGACGTAAACGGAAAATAACATTGGGATAAAAGCAAAGCAGAGAAAACCAATTAAAGGCGGGGCAACAAACAAGTATCCCCACATATATTCTGATTTGAATCTTCTTTTCTTCTTCACGTTTATCTCAGCTTTCTTCGTCTTTGTTGTTGTCTGCGTTATCATGTTATCACCCTTTCTATCACAGATATTTCAAACCTAGAGGGGAATGTACAAATTCATTTCCCCTCTATACGCAGTGTGTTACTCAAAAATTGCTGGATTCCCCTCTTTTAAGTGCTTATCTACCTCAGGCTTAATTTCATTTAATAGTTCTTCAGCTGATTTTTTTCCATTCCAAAGGTCAGCAAGCTTTTGATTGACTGTATCAAGCCATTTGTTATTTGTCGTCATTGACCATGGACCCGGACGCTGATTTTCTGCAGCTTGAATAAACACTTCAGGATTTTCAGGTTTTTGACCAGGCTGTAAGAATACATCTGTATTTGATAATGATTTATAAGTTGGAATAGCAAATCCTAATTCTGTTTGAATGGTTTGTCCTTCTTCACCAGCTAAATATTCTACTAATCTAAACGATTCATCTACAAATTTTGTTTTCTTATTAATGGCATATCCTACTGAACCTGACCAACCAGATGATTCACCAGTTTTTCCTGCTGGGAAAGGAGCAACATTCCAGTCGAAGTTCAATTTACGATATGTTGGTACCATCCAGCGACCATTAAAGACCATTGCCACTTTACCTGATTCAAACATTTGATCTGCTGACATCGCTTCCAAAGCACGGGAATCAGGAGCGACATTGTGCTTATTTGACATATCTGCAACAAATTGCATCGCTTCAACTGCTTCCGGACTGTTTAATACAAATTCTTTTCGATCTTCACTTAAAACATTACCACCATTTGACCAAACAAATCCTTCCCACCATAATGGCCCCATACCATATTGCTCAGGCTTGCCGTCACCATTTTCATCTATTGTTAATTTTTTCGCAATTTCTAAATATTCCTCCCAGCTCATTGATTTCTCAGGTGATGGATAAGGAATCCCCGCTTTATCGAAAAGTTCTTTATTGTAATATAAAACAGAAGGTCCAATATCCTTAGGTAGAGCGTATAAGTCACCTTCACCTAATGTTTTTCCATTGTATTTATATCGAACTAATGCTGATTCCCACATATCATCTGTGTTAATGTCACTGTTATCAATCAATTCCTGCATATTTAAAAATAAATCTGCAGATACCCATCTACCAAAGTCACCGTCACTAGCAAAAACAACATCAGGTGCTGTTCCACCAGCTAGCATTGTATTCATCTTTCCTGCATAATCATCTGGAATATGTGTAACCTTAACCTTAATATCCGGGTTATCTTCTTCGAAATTACTTACTAATTCTTTAAATACTTTTAATTCATCCGGAGAACCCCAAGTTGAAATCCCAATTGTTGTTGTGCCATCTTCATTTTTCCCTGATTGTGTTGCTGAATTGTCACCACTTTCAGAACCTGTAAATGCCGAACATCCTATTAAACTACCAAATAGCATCATAGCAATTCCTAAAGAAATCATTTTCTTAACAAACATGTTAATCCCCCTCATTTCGTATTAAGCGCTTTCAATCAAACCAAAAAAATCCATCCCAATAAACACAATTAGTTAACTCCTTCATGTAAGTTCTAATCTTTACATCTCCTTCTTATCATGATTGCTACTTCGATTAATAATATAAACATTAACATTTCATTGTTTTCGTTAATATTAATGTTATTAATGATTAGTATATTTATTAACTATATAACTGTCAACTATTTTTGGGAAATTAATTTTATCCTTAATTTAGCTATTAAACTAAGCATTAATGAATTCTGTAGAAGTTATTTAGTGATTTATTACAACCTTCTCGCATTATCACTAATGATTAACAAATTTATTATTAAATAGAAAATAAACAAAATGGGCACATTGTGATGTTTTTCTCTTATAAAACAGTAGAATATTAATATAAGCATAAAATAAAAATTGAAAGGTTAACATACTTGTATACTAATTAACAAACGTGTATATTATATGTAAACTGCACGAAATGATGGAGGACTAATTTCATGAAAATAGATACAACAGATGAATATTTACCTATATATGAAGCTTTAGCAAGCACCGTCCGTTTAAAAATTATTCAATTACTATCACTACGCCCTATGAATATTAAAGAATTAGCAGAGGCCGCTGAACTAAGCAGTGCAATTATGACCATGCATGTTAAAAAGCTTGAAAAAGCAGGTATCATTAGAACGGACATGGTTCCAGGGAAGGCCGGATTACAAAAATTGTGCGTACTTGATGTTGATCAAATTGAAATAAATTTTCCGGCAGCACTTAGTCAAATTAAAGAATTTCATCAAACTGATGTTTCTGTAGGTCATTATACAGACTTTCAAATCGAACCCACATGTGGTTTAGCAACACGGGAGAAAATAATAGGAGAGTTTGATGAGCCCCGTTATTTTCTTGATCACGAACGGGTAAACGCCAATATTCTATGGTTTGGGCAAGGCTATGTTGAATATAAAATCCCTAACTTTTTGTTATCCAGCAACCGTCCGGAAGAACTTGAAATTTCTATGGAATTATCATCAGAAGCACCTGACACAAATAACAATTGGCCCTCCGACATTTCATTTTATTTGAATAATGTATTTTTAGGTATCTGGACAAGTCCTGGGGACTTTGGAGATAATAAAGGAAAATATACTCCTTCGTGGTGGCCGAGTATCATTAACCAATACGGATTATTAAAATACCTTCGCATTACTTCAAACGGAACATATATGGATGGTAATAAAATCTCTGATGTGACAATTCATGATGTGGGAATTCGTGATAAACAATGGACATTCAAAATCGCAGTAGAAAAAGATGCAGAGCATGTCGGGGGAGTTACCCTTTTCGGTTCAGGCTTTGGAAACTATAACCAAGATATTATCTTTAGACTTTATTATGCAAAGGAACAAAAGGCATAAAATGTTTCCCACCTTTCAACAATAAGTGAAGGGTGGGATTTTAAACGGGAAAAAAATTGGTTTATTGCCAAGTCCAAACGGTAGAAAACTCTATCTGAAAGTAAAATGAAGTTTTCTGCAAGGAATTGTACTTTTAAACACCCCAAATATCCTCACCATATCTACTAAAATGACTTTTTTGATCACACCTTGGAAAATATTACCCTTAGCTAATTTTGACTATAACAAGTAAAATGATAGCTATTACATATCTTTAGCTATTCTACTATTTACATATAATAAGAAAGGGGTTTACTATGGAACAATTCTTTGCCCAAGTTGAAGTGTGGCGTCAAAATAATACACTTCTTCGTATCATTTTTACGAAAAGTAAAGTTGGGAGAAAAACCTTCTCCGGCCGAATTATCCACTTATCACAAGATCAGTCACAACTTTTATTTTATAATGTCGATTCTAAATCTGTTTTTTCTCTTGAAGTTAATGAAATCGATGATATTAACGCTTTCTCTTAACCGTTACTTGCTTTTATCCACAGTAAAAATACCATTCAACTTTATTCTCTTAATAAAATGAAAATCAACTCTTTTACCTTAACTCCACTAATTGTTTTCCTAATTTTTTTACTTGTTTTCACTAGTTTTTTACTTTTTTTGTCTAATTATAGGAATGATCGTCGAAAGCCTTATCTTTTTCATGAGTTTTGGTTAAAATAATCCTTATGTTATATACTTTACAAGGAGTTATTCGAATTATGCCCTATCAAACTACCCTAAAATTAATTTCTAATTTAACACTTTATAAAGCCTATATAGATGCGCTTAAATTAAATGTATCAGAGGACTTTATGCAAATATTACTTGAAGAAATGAAATCACGCTCTATGCCATTGCCTATTACTTTCCAGGATAAATCACTTTAAATTATTTACTTTTCCAGAAGTACAAAAAGCACAAATCTATCAATATAAGATTTGTGCTTTTTGTTATTTATCAGGAATCAAAACAAAACCCCTGTATTATATTATTCGTTTGAATAATCATAAAGCTCATAGGCTCTGAGTGTTTTCTTCATTTTTACTTGATCAGGTTGCGGATTTTCTTTTCTTTTTTTATTCATTTCCTTATGTTCGTTTACATGATCTTCTCTTGAAATCCATGCTTTGAAGTCTGCTTGAGATTCCCACTTAGAGACATATACAAATTCTACCATTTCGGTATTTTCTCTTTTCCAGCATTCAAAGGAAATCAGTCCTTTTGCTTCAGCCAATTTTTCTTTGTCTTTCTCTCTTTTCTTTACTAATCTTTCTTCATATCCTTTTTCAATTTCAAACGTTGCTGTATTTACAAACATTTCCTTCATCCTCTCATTAAATGGTCATTTGTTTTGAATATAGCTCATAGTAAAAACCGCGCTGTTTCAATAACTCATGATGGTTTCCACTTTCTATAACCTCGCCATCTTGTATAACAATAATTTGATTTGCTAGCTCAATTGTTTTTAAACGATGAGCAATTACAAAGCTGGTTTTACCTTTTATTAAGTTGCGAATTCCTCTTTGAATATCAATTTCAGTTTTTGTATCTATATTAGATGTTGCTTCATCTAATATTAACAAATCAGGATTAGCTAATATGGCTCTAGCAATGGATAGAAGCTGTTTTTGACCTTGACTTATATTTTGACCACCAGAAGTAATGGTTGTTTGGTATTGATTAGGCAAATGCTTGATAAATCCATGTGCAGAGGCTGTTTTTGCTGCTTCAATCACTTCTTCATCTGTTGCCTCAAGGCGACCGTATCGAATATTTTCCATAATCGTTCCAGAAAATAAATAAGGATCTTGAAGGACAATCCCAATTCTTTTCCGTAAATCTCGTAGTTTATAGTCCTTTATATTTCTTCCGTCCAGTAAAAGTTCTCCTGATTGGACATCATAAAACCTCATTACCAAGTTAATAATCGTTGTTTTACCCGAACCAGTTGGACCAATTAAAGCAATCATTTCCCCTGGTACTGCTGAAAAATGAATATTTTTTAAAATAGGCTTGTTTTGTTCATATTGAAAATCAACATGTTGAAATTGTACCTCACCCTTTAGTGAACTAACTTGAACTGCTTCTCTTTTGTCTACTAAGTCAGGGACCTCATCCATTGTTTCAAAAACCCGCTCTGCTCCGGCTAATGCTGCTTGTATTGAATTGAGCAATGTCGATAACTGATTAATCGGCCTTGTAAACTGCCTGGAATACGTAACAAAGGACGCGATAATCCCAATTGTTGTATGCCCCTTAAGTGCCATTAAAGCACCGACAGCAATCACGATTGCAAGCCCCAAATTACTTAAAAAGTTATTAAAAGGACCGAGTGTTCCTGAAAACATATCCGCTTTAATCGCTGATTGTCGCAAACGTTCATTTACCACATGGAATTGCTCGAAAGTATCCTCTTCCTTACCAAATAAAGCGATAACCTCTCCACCACTTATCGTTTCTTCGACAAAACCATTCAACTCACCAACATCTTTCTGTCTCTGTGAAAAGTTTTTCCGACTAATACTCACAATTTTCTTCGTGACATAGAGCATAACCGGAATGATAAAAAAAGACACGATAGCCAAAACCCAATTCAAGGAAAACATAGCAATGGTCACACCGGTAATTGTTAGTAGTGAAGATACAAACTGAACCACACTTTGACTAAGTGCTTGATTTAATTGCTCAAGGTCATTTGTAAATCGACTCATTAGCTCACCATGTTTATGCTGGTCAAAAAAACGTAATGAAAGAGTTTGTAACTTTGCAAATAAATCCTCGCGTAATCCTTTAATCGTATTTAATGAAATATCCACCATTATATAGCTTTGAAGCCAGGTAAGAATGGATGTGCCGATATTAATCCCAACAAGCATCCATATCATGCGAATTGTACCCGTTACATCTTTAGGAAGGATGTAATGGTCAATAATCACTCCAATAAAATATGGACCTAGGAGACTTAAGAATGAAGATAAAATAACAAGAATGATTGCCACGACTAAACTCATTTTTTGTTTTTTCATATACATCCAAATTCTTAGCAAAGTTCCTTTAGGGTCATTTGTTTTTTCAACAGGTCCTGGCACTCTCCCCCCCGGACCTGCTCCTCTTGTTGTTTGCTGCATTCTTGCCACACTATTAGTATTACTCAACCATTACACCTCCAGTCTGTACTTGAGTTTGATAGATTTCCTGGTAAACCGTGCACGCCTCCAGTAATTCATCATGTGTTCCTACTCCCACTATGGATCCTTCATCCATAACAAGAATTTTATCTGCATCAAGAAGGGAAGAAATCTTTGATGAAACCATAAAGATTGTTGTCAAAGGGTATGAGGATTTTAATGCATTTAGAATGATTGCTTCTGACCTAGCATCAACCGCAGATGTGGCATCATCCAAAATAAGGATAGACGGCTTTCGCACAAATGCTCTGGCAAGTGATAATCGT
>Ga0180217_1001040_pt1 | contig 34132 bp, 37 predicted proteins | sample eDN3rd37CBELigOP_FD_128521 | JGI IMG/M metagenome (GOLD analysis project Ga0180217, IMG submission 128521) | Enriched Organic Plus compost microbial communities from Emeryville, California, USA - eDNA 3rd pass 37_C BE-Lig OP (version 2) (version 2) ... | reverse complement strand
CCCGCCCAGTCCACGCTCCAGACGATGGGCGTCGCCAACCAGGTGGAGCAGATCGCCGTGCTCAGCACCACGCGCGGCCTTTCCGACTTCGGCTGGTCGGCGGACGGCAAGTCCCTCACCTATCGCAGCGGCGGCGCGAGCTGGCGCGTCTCTGCGGACGTGGACACGCCCGCCCGGCCCGAGAAGATCGCCGCGCCCGAGCCCGGCCCGCGCCCCAATGCCGCCTGGATCTATTACAGCGACGCCAGGAGCGGAAAATTGTGGCGGGTGCGCGCCAATGGCAGCGGCCGGACGCAGGTGACCACGGGCAGCGACACGCGGGATTTCTCGCCCCATGTCTCGCCGGATGGCCGCTGGGTGGTCTATGCCGCCGCCCCGGCCGATGTCCCCGCGGGCCGCGACAGCGATCTGGAAATCCGCCTGATTCCGGTGGGCGCCGATGGCGTTCCCGATGTCGGCCGGACGCTGCTGGCGGCCAAGCCCTTCGGCGGGCCCGCGACCCTGGCCTCCAATCCCTGGTCGCCTGACAGCCGCCGATTCGCCTTCATCAGCCAGGAACCGGGGCGCTGACGGACGGAACCTTTCAACTGCCGGGCGGTTATCAGGCGCAACGGCATTGTTTGTGTGCGTTATTGAACCGTCAGGAGATTGTCATGTTGCGCAAGACCGCCATCGCCGCCGCTGCCCTGCTGATGCTGGGGTCCACGGCCGCCTTCGCCGATGAATGCAGCGGACGCGATCACACCGCGGGCACCGTGCTGGGCGCCATCGCGGGCGGCGTCCTGGGCGGCGCGGCCAGCGACAATCATGGCGCGGCGATCGTCGGCGGCGCCCTGCTGGGCGGCCTGGCGGGCAACGCTATCGCCCGCGATCTGGACTGCGACGACCGTCCTTACGCGGCGCGCGCCTATCGCGACAGCTTCTCCGGCCCGGTCGGCCGCCGCTATGCCTGGAATCGCGGACCCAACCGCGGCTACATCGTCAACAACCGCGAATACCGCGTGCGCGGCGAGATTTGCCGCGACTTCACCCAGGTGACCTATCGCCGGGGCCGCGAATTCACCCGCCAGGGCACCGCTTGCCGCCCGGCCCGTGGTGAATGGTACTTCACCTCTCGCCGTTAACAGCGGTTTAATGAAGCCTGATGACGGCTCCGCAAGGGGCCGCCATCGCCTTTTCCGGCGGTGACTTCTGCAAAATCCCGCCGCCTTGGACGCTTCCGCGCAAGGAATGCGTAACCTTTCGCGCCCTAGAATGGCCGCAGGCAAAGGTGCATTGGGCGTTTCATGTCTGAATCCTGGACCATCAGCGTCGGCGGCCGCGTCTATGGCCCCTACAGTCTCGAGCAGATGCGCGGCTTCCATGCCGAAGGGCGTCTGGCGGACTATTCGCTGGTCGCGCGCGCGGGCGAGGACCAGTTCCATGCCGCCAGCGAGGACACGGCACTGGCGCCTCTCTTCCAGCCCCAGGCCCCGGCGGAAGCGCCCGGCCCGCACAAATTCGGCGCCGAGCCCGAAAGCACCGGCGAGCGCACCCATTACGTCATCATCGCCGACATGAAGTCGCGCTCCATCACCGGCCTGGAGGAAGAGATCTTCAACCTGGGCCCGGCGCACCGTTTCATGCCGCAAGCCTGGGTCCTGTCCAGCGAGGTCGGCATCAACACCATCCGCCACGCACTGGTGCAGAAGCTGGGCAAGATCGACACGCTCTTCATCGTGGACGCCGCCCACGACAAGGCCGCCTGGTTCAATTTCGGGCCCGAGAACGACGCCCGCGTGCGCCGCATGTGGTCGCGCGAGCCGGGCGCCGCGCGCAAGACGGCTTAAGGCTTCAAATTCTCCCGGAAGCGCCGCGCATTGGCGACATAGGTCTGCGCCGACAGCCGGATGCCCGCGATCTGCTCTTCGCCGAGCGGCTTGATCGCCTTGGCGGGCGATCCCAGGATCATCTGCCCGTCCTCGAAGCTCTTGCCTTCCGTCACCAGCGCGCCCGCGCCCACCAGCGCGTTCGCGCCGATGCGCGCGCCGTTGAGCAGGATCGCGCCCATGCCGATCAGCGCATTGTCGCCCACATGGGCCGAATGGATGATGACGCGATGGCCCACCGTCACGCCCCTGCCGATGGTCACGGGCTGGCCGGGATCGGCATGGATCAGCGACAGGTCCTGGATGTTGGACTCCTCGCCCACCGTGATCCAGTCATTGTCGCCGCGCAGCACCGCGCCGAACCAGATGCTGGCGCCCTTCAAGACGCGCACGCGCCCGATCAGCACCGCATCGGGCGCGATGTAGCAGTCGCCGTCCGGCGGCAGTTCGGGAGCGATCCCATCCAGAGTGTAAAGCGGCATGCCGGAACTTCCTCTGTCGTCACGAATTCACACACTTAGACCGAAACTCGGTTAGTCTCAAAACAGGCGGTGTGATTCGCCTTTGAGGGGTGCGTATCTCGGTGCTTGTCTTGCAGGGATGGCATTAGGGGTGGGGAAAGAGCGGTATCTTTCCTCCGATTTTCCGGGGCGGTCCGCCGGCTCCCACTCACGCACTCCGCATCTCGCCTTCCCTTCACCCACCTTCATATCCATCGGGAGTATCCATGGCCAAACGCTCCATGCGTTCGAAGTCGCGCGAGTCCTATGCATCCCAGGAGAATGTGCACCCGCTGTTTCCGGGCAAGAGCGGCTGGACGCCGCATAATCCCGACGGCGATTACCGCGACCGCAAATATGTGAAGAATGTGAAGGCGCTGTCCGAGGCGCAGCAGCAATTCCTGGACGCGATCGAGGCGCACAGCGTGGTGCTGGCGCTGGGCCCGGCGGGCACGGGCAAGACCTATCTGGCCATCGCCAAGGCGGTGGAGGCGCTGGAGAAGGGCAAGGTCGGCCGCATCGTGCTGTCACGCCCGGCGGTGGAGGCGGGGGAGTCGCTGGGCTTCCTGCCGGGCGATCTCAACGAGAAGCTGGCGCCTTACCTGCGCCCGCTCTATGACGCGCTCACCGAGCGGCTGGGCACCAAGCGGCTCAAGGCGCTGATCGGCGACGGCGTGATCGAGATCGCGCCGGTCGCCTATATGCGCGGCCGCACCTTGAGCGAATGTTTCGTGGTGATCGACGAGGCGCAGAACTGCACCTATGGCCAGCTCAAGATGCTGCTGACGCGGCTGGGCTGGCGTTCCACCATGGTGCTGACCGGCGATCCCGACCAGACCGACCTGCTGCCGGGTCTTTCGGGCCTGGGCGACATCGCCGCCCGGCTGGAGCGCGTGCCGGAGATTCCGGTGGTGCGGCTGGGCGAGGCCGATATCGTCCGCCACCCGCTGGTGGCCAGCATGCTGGGGGTGCTCTAGAGCTGTTCGCCCAGCAGGATCAGCCCCTGCCCCAGCACCCATGACCAATAGGCGGTGACGCCGACGGCGAAGGCATAGGCCGCGCCCGAGCAATCCTTCCGGCGGAAGGAGCGCGTGGCATTGTCGATCAGCACGCTGGGACCGGCGAGCAGCATCACGCCCATGTAGAACAGCTTCTCCGGCCGCCCCTTGGGCTTGCGCGCCAAGAGGCGGTAGAGATTGGCGACGATCCCGGACAGCGCCAGGCCGCCGGCCACGGCGAAGAGCAGCAATATCAATCCGCGCATGGCCCCGATCAGTCCTCCCGGATCGCCATGGCCGGGCGGGGCATCCCGGCAGGGAACAGGACGCTTGCCTGGGCGGCGAGCCGCGCCTGGGGCCGGGCGGCGGCCAGGTCGGCCCGCACCGTCTCCCAGTGCGGGTCCGGCGGTCCCGCAAAGGGTCCGGTTCCCAGGAACCAGGCTGCCAGCGCGAAGCCGGCCGCCGCATTCAGCAAAACACGCATGTTCCGTTCTGGCGCAAATTTGGTGCTTCCAGGTCACGCCTCGCAAGAATTGGGCTGGGCCTCTGCCGCCGCGTCCGGCGCCGCGCTAAAGAGGGACAGCACGAGGGAAACCGGGCCATTTGGACGTGAACGGGGCAGAAGACCGCCCGGACGAGATTCACCAGCATTCCGGCTGGCTGATCCCCCTGGGCTTTCTTGTCGTCATCCTGATCCTGTCGGCGCTCTTCCTGCTTTATGACCTGCGTCCCGGCACGGGACCGCGCGCCATGGGCCGCAGCGCCGACGCCACGCCCGTGGCGCTGTCGGTGCGCGGGCTGAAGCTGACGGTGCCCGCCAATTATCTGGACAGCGCCGAGGCGCGCGGCGGCGGCGAGCACGACATCCTGCAGCTTTCCGCCCTGCTGCCGGACCTGCGCGGCTATGCACCGGCGGAGGCGGCGCTCTTCACCGGCAACGCGCCGGATTCGCCCCTGGTGCGGCTTCTGTTCCGGGGCGACGAACTGAACCTGGACCCGGCCCAGCGGCTGGAGCGCATCTACCGGCCCTATATCCAGGACATGACGGGCGCGCCCGGCGATTTCGGCCTGACGCAATATACCTTCCGCCCCGATTCCGGCTATGCGCGGCAGGACCTGTTCGCCGGGACGCAGAAGGGCAAGCTGCTGCTGTTTCTCTGCGAGCGCGCCAGCGCCGAGTTGCCCAGCCCCAACTGCCTGGCAACCGACCGGCCGATGGCGCGCCAGGTGAGCTTCTCCTATCGCTTCAAGCGCGCCTATCTGGGGCGCTGGCGCGAGATCGCAGACGGAGTGGACGGACTGGTGGCGCGCTTCCGGGCGGGCTGACGCGCGCCGGTCAGGCGCGGCTGGCGGGCGGCTCGGGCAGGTCCATCTCCAGGATCGCCATGTTGAAGGCGTAGGAGATTTCGCCATCCTCTTCATCCTTGAAGAGCACGCCGATGAAATCGCCGTTGATATGGACCTCGACCGAATCCGGCTGCTTGGGACGCTCGACGATGGTGATGGTGTCGAGGCGGAACAGGTTGCGGAGATACTTCTCCAGGCGCCAGATTTCGCTGCGGGTCACGGCCTTATCCTTAACAAGTCGCGTTTCCCTCGCATGGCGGGCCGGGACGGTCAAGGGCGCGCCGGGAGTCCAGGGACAAGCAAAAACTAAATCTTGTTGTCCTGCTCGTCTATGATCTGGTTCATCTCCTGCGAGGGACGCCCGACGCCCGCGCAGTTGATCAGCTTGGCGGGCACGCCCACGGCGGTGCAGCCGGCCGGAACCGGCTTCAGCACCACCGAGCCCGCGCCGATGCGGCTGTATTCGCCGATCTCGATATTGCCCAGCACCTTCACGCCCATGGAGAGCAAGACGCCGCGGCGAATCTTGGGATGGCGATCGCCCGCTTCCTTGCCGGTGCCGCCCAGCGTCACGCCCTGCATGATGGAGACGTCATCCTCCACCACCGCGGTCTCGCCGATGACGATGCCGGTGGCGTGGTCGATCATGATGCCCCGCCCCAGCGTCGCGGCGGGATGAATGTCCACGGCGAAGAGCTCGGAATTGCGGCTCTGGAAGAACAGCGCCATCCATTTGCGTCCCCTGTTCCAGAGCCAGTGCGCGATGCGGTGAGTCTCCAGCGCATGGAAGCCTTTGTAGTAGAGGAAGGCTTCCAGATAGGAATGGCAGGCGGGGTCGCGCTCGAAGGTCGCCGACAGGTCGGCCCGCACCGCCGCGCCGATGCCCGGATCGTCCGCCAGGGCCTCCTCGAAGGTCTGGCGGGTCAGAAGCGGCGAGACGTCCTCATTGCCCAGCTTCCTGGCCAGGTGGAAGCAGAGCGCGTCCTCCAGCCGGGAATGCTGGAGCGCCGTGGCATGGATGAACCCCGCCAGGGCGGGCTCGTTTTCCGCCAGCCCCTCGGCCTCGGCGCGCAGGGCGCTCCAGACCGGATCGAGGCTCGAAATCTTCTCGCGGGGACTGACCATGGCGCTTTCCTTTGGGATGGCGCTTTTACCACAATTGGTTGTAGATTATCAAAATCGGAGGGGGCTTCGGGGCCTTTTGGGAGTGCCGTCTTTGTTGACCCGCCTGGCGCTTGTTCTGGCCGTAACCGTCATGGCTGCGGCCCCTGCCGCCGCGCAGGAACCGGCGCCGCGGGAAGGCCCCGGCGAAGGCTTCACCGGCCAATGGACGGTCACCATCCCCCAGGCCTTTCCGCTGCATGTCTTCAACTGGATCGTCGCCCCCGACGGCACCTATCAGGAAGACGGCCGCAACGCCTTCGACGGGCGGCGCACCCTGGTGGTGGGCCGCTGGACGTTGCAGGGCGTGCATGTGGTGATGCGCCAGAGCAATGAGGACTTCGTCTTCGACGGCACCGTGTCGGGCGGCTGCTATATCGGCCGGCTGTTCCATAACGGCAAGAACATCTCCACCTTCACGGCCCGCAAGCGCGGCGTGACCGTGCGCAACTGCGACGGCGACGTGGTCATCTAGAGCCATTCCATGTCCAAGACAGACGCCTTCAACCATCCGGCGCCGGACGCCATCGCGCTTCTGCTCACCCGCCGCTCAGGCTCGGCCAAGGCGATGGGCAAGCCCGGCCCCAACAAGAAGCAGCTCGCGCAGATTCTGCAGGCGGGCGCGCGCGTGCCTGACCATGGCAAGCTCTTTCCCTGGCGCTTCATCGTCTTCGAGGGCGACGGCCGCAAGCGCGCGGGCGACATCATCGCCGCGGCGGCCAAGGCCGATGGCGAGCGCGACAAGCAGGTGGAGGAAGAGCGCAATCGCTTCCTGCGCGCGCCGGTGGTGATCGGGGTGATCTCCGCGGCGCGGGAGCAGCACAAGATCCCCGTCTGGGAACAGGAATTGTCGGCGGGTGCGGTCTGCCAGAACATCCTGATCGCGGCCACGGCGCTGGGCTTTGCCGGCAACTGGCTGACCGAATGGTACGCCTATCATCCCGCCGTGAAGCACGGCCTGGGGCTGAAGGCGGGCGAGCGCGTCGCCGGTTTCATTTTCCTGGGCACGTCCCAGGAGAAGCTCGAAGAGCGTCCGCGCCCCGACATGGCGAAGATCGTGACGCGCTTCTGATGGCAAGAAGCATCCTTCCCTTTCTGATGTTCGAAGGCCGCGCCGAAGAGGCGATGAGCTTCTATGTTTCGCTGTTCGCCGACGGGCGGATAGACGAGATCGCCCGCTATGGCGCGGGCCAGCCCGGCGCGGAAGGCTCGGTGCGGCTGGCCCGGTTCACGGTGGCGGGACAGAGCGTGATGTGCATCGACAGCCCGGCCAAGCACGCTTTCGGCTTCACGCCGTCCGTTTCGCTGTTCATCACCTGCGAGGATGAGGCCGAGTTCAAGACGCTCACCACGGCGCTGGCCGAAGGCGGCCAATGGTTGATGCCGCCGGACGATTATGGCTTCAGCCGCCGCTTCGGCTGGTGCAACGACCGCTTCGGCGTCTCCTGGCAGATCAATCTGCCTTAAGGGATGCCCAGCAGCTTGTGGGTTTGAAGGCTCAGCCGCCATTGCGGATGCGCCTGGCAATAGGCGATGGCGGCGCGCAGATTGGCCGCCTGGTTCTCATTGTCCATCGGCTGCAGGAAGAAATGCCGGAAATCCTGCCCGGCATAGCGCGCCGGATCGCCGCCCGCCTGCGGATAGACCAGCTTGAGCTCGTCCCCCTGTTTCAGTACCTGCTCGGCACCGGCCTTGGGACTGACGCAGACCCAGTCGATCCCCGGCGGGGGCGGCAGCGTGCCGTTGGTTTCGACGGCGATCTCGAACCCCTCCTCATGCAGCGCCGTCACCAGCGCCTCGTCCAGTTGCAGCAAGGGCTCCCCGCCGGTGCAGACGACATAAGGCTTGCCGCCGCCCGGCCAGAGCGCCGCCACCGCCCGCGCCAGCGCCGCAGCATCGGCGAACTTGCCGCCGCCCTCCCCGTCGATCCCCACGAAATCGGTGTCGCAGAATGTGCAGGCGGCCGCGGCGCGGTCCTTCTCCTGCCCGCTCCACAGATTGCAGCCCGCAAAGCGCAGGAAGACGGCGGGGCGGCCGGTCTGCGCCCCCTCGCCCTGCAGCGTGTAGAAGATTTCCTTCACGCTGTATGTCATGCGGCCCGGTACTTCGCGAAACCCACCGCGCGCAATTCGCAGGCCGGGCATGTGCCGCAGCCAAGGCCCCAGTCATGGCGATGAGCACGGTCGCCTTCATAGCAGGTGACGGCTTCGGCCACGATCAAGTCCACCAGCGCCTTGCCGCCCAGCTCCTCCGCCAGCGCCCAGGTCGCCGCCTTGTCCAGCCGCATCAGCGGCGTGTGGATACGCACCTCGCGGTCGAGGCCCAGCGAGAGGGCGCGGACCATCGCCTGCATCGTCTGGGCGCGGCAATCGGGATAGCCGGAATAATCCGTTTCGCACATGCCGCCCACCAGGTCGGCGATGCCGCGGCGATAGCCCAGCGCCGCCGCGGCGGTGAGGAACATCAGATTGCGGCCCGGCACGAAACTGGTCGGCAGGCCGTTTTCCCCCATCTCGATCTTCATGTCATCGGTGAGCGCGCTGCCGCCGATGGCCTTCAGCGTCTCCAGCGGCAGCAGATGATCCGCGCCCAGCCTTTCGCCGTGCGGCAAGGCGCGCATCGCCTCGCGGAGGCGCGGCCGCGCCGCCAGCTCGATGCGATGGCGCTGGCCGTAATCGAAGCCCACCGTCTCGACATGCGCGAAGCGCGCCAGTGCCCAGGCCAGGCAGGTGGTGGAATCCTGGCCGCCCGAGAACAGCACAAGCGCGGAGGTCGTCATGGCGGGTGTTTAGCGCCGCGATGGCGAAAAGACTAGGCCGAGAGCAGATGCGCCCTGGCATGGCCGACCCGCGCGGGCGGCAGCGACAGCGTCACGGTGGTGCCTGAGCCTACCTCGCTGGCGATTTGCAGATGCCCGCCATGCAGCTCGGTCAGCGCCTTGGCGATGGAAAGGCCAAGCCCGGCGCCCTCGAAACGGCGGGAAAGGCTCCCATCCAACTGGCGGAAAGGTTCCAGGGCGGCGGCGATGGTTTCCGCCGCCATGCCGATGCCGGTGTCCGTGACCGCGAAAACCGCGCCGCCATCGGCCTGCATGCGCAGCGACAGGCAGACCTCGCCGCCCGCGGGGGTGAATTTCAGCGCGTTGGACAGGACATTGCCCAGGGCCTGCGCCAGGCGGCGCGGATCGGCGGTCAGGACGGGCAGCGCATCCGGCAGCAGGCAGGCGATCTCGCGCGCGTCGCCCGTGGCCCGGCGCGCCAGCTTGATCGCCTGCTCGACGATGTCCTGTGGATTCTCGGGCCGCTCCTCCAGCACCACCGAGCCGGATTCCAGCTTGGTGACGTCCAGCACGTCGTTGATCACCGCCAGCAGCCGCGCGCCCGATTTGTGGATGTCGCCGGCATAGTCGCGATAGGCCGCCTGTCCCACCGGCCCCAGCATCTCGTCGCGGATGATCTCGGAAAAGCCCAGGACGGCGTTGAGCGGCGTCTTCAGCTCATGGCTCATCGCCGCCAGGAAGGCCGCCTTGACCTTGTTGGCGGTCTCGGCCTGGCGCAGCGCCGCGCGCAGGGCGCGCTCGGCCTCGAACTTCTCGGTCACGTCCTCGACCGTGCCTTCGTAGCAGAGCAGCGCCCCCGACCAGTCGCGCACGGCGCGGGCATTCTCGGAGATCCAGATGCGCCGGCCGCTGGAGTGGTAGATCTCGGAGATAAAATTCGCCACCACATCATTGGCCTGCATCTGGGCGCGGAATTCGTCGCGGCGGGCGGGATCGACATAGAGCTGGACGCCGATATCGGTGAGGCCGCTGATCAGGGCCGCGGGATTCGGATAGCCATAGATGTCGGCCAGCGCCTGGTTGACCGCCAGATAGCGCCCATCGGGCGTGGTGCGGAAGATGCCTTCCACCGCATGATCGAAGAAGGCGCGATAGCTGGCCTCGCTGGCGGTGACGCGCATGCGGGTGTGGCGGGCGACGCGGGCCAGCAGCAGCACCGGTATGCCCAGAAGCGCGGTCATCGCCAGGCCCGCGATGAAGACGCGGCCCAGACCCGACGCCAGCCCCAGCCCGACGAACAGTCCGGCGGCGAAGACAAGCGGCGCGATCGCCAGCATCGTGCGTTCGCCGGAACGGGTCGGCTCAAGCGCAGGTTTGAGATCGCAATCGGGCATGTCGGGCGCGGGTGGTGTGTCACCCTCCGCTTTAGCGGAAATTCCTAAACGCGCCGTTGAGGTTAGCGGAACGGGCGCCGCGCGCGGCACGCCGCGTCGCAAGGCTTTCTTAAGCTTGGTGGAAAGGCCCTTAAATTGCGCCCGGTCCGGGCTGTTTTCGCGGGCCTTCTGCCGTTTTCACAGGCATTTTCCGGCGCGGATTGTCCCTGGTCGCGCTTTGTGTGAGATTGCCCCACTTCCCGCGCATGACAGCAATTCCGTTTTCCATGTTCCTTCTTCCGCAAGCCTGATGCCGGACCGCAAGGCAAACCCACCGCGCGCCTGGCAGCGGATGCTGAGCGGGCGGCGGCTCGATCTTCTGGAACCCAGCCCGCTGGACATCGAGATATCCGACATCGCCCATGGCTTGGCGCGCGTGGCGCGCTGGAACGGGCAGACCAAGGGGCCTTACGCCTTCTCGGTGGCGCAGCATTCGGTGCTGGTGGAACGGCTGGTGTCGGAGCTCAATCCCAGGCTGGCGCGCCAGGCCCGGCTGATGGCGCTGCTGCACGATGCGCCCGAATATGTCATCGGCGACCTGATCAGCCCTTTCAAGGCCGCCATCGGCCTCGACTACAAGGTGATGGAGGCCAAGCTCCAGGCCGCCATCCATATGCGCTTCGGCCTTTCGGCGATCGTGCCCGCTTCCCTGAAGACCCTGTTCAAGAAGGCCGACCATCTTTCGGCCTATTACGAGGCGACGCAACTGGCCGGATTCGAGGAAAAGGAGGCCCGCCGCCTGTTCGGCGCCCCGCCCGCCGCCATGACCACGCCCCGCCTGGTTCCCCTGCCCACGGCGGAGGCCGAGAAACTCTTCCTGGACCGCTTCCGCAAACTGTCTTCCTGAGCGCAACCGGGCTACAACCGCCCCGCCATGCCCCGCATCCTGGTCAGCCCCCTGTCCGCCCTGCACGAGACCATCGCCACATACCGGCCTTCGCACATGGTCACGCTTTTGTCGCCGCAGCACATGATCGAGACGCCGGACGGCTTTCCCAGGGCGCGGCACCTGAAGCTGGGCGTCAACGACGTGGCCGACCCCGCCGCCGGAACCCATCCGCCGGGGCGCGACCATATCGACGCGCTTCTGGCCTTCGCGCGCGGCTGGGACGGGGACGCGCCCTTCCAGATCCATTGCTGGGCCGGGATCAGCCGTTCCATGGCCGCGTCCTTCGCCGTGCTCTGCGACCGGCTGGGGCCGGACCATGAGATCGCGATCGCCCGCGCCATGCGCCGCCGCGCGCCCCATGCCGCGCCCAACGCGCTTCTGGTCGCCCATGCCGACGCGGCGCTGGGCCGTGGCGGGCGCATGATCGCGGCGCTGAACGCCATGGGCCCGGCCCGGCTGGTGGAGGAAGGCGTCACCACCGACCTGCCGCTGGTGGGGCTATGACCAAGATCGCCATCGGCCTGTCGGCGGCGATCGTCTCGGTCGAGCGCGAGGAACCCTCGGTGCTGGTGGTGGCGCGCAGGGACGAGGCCGACGCCCTGCCCTTCGGCCCCTTCGATCCGCTGCTTCACCGCACGCTGGAATCGGGCCTGCGCGAATGGGTGGGTGAGCAGACCCATTTCGAGCTGGGCTATACCGAGCAGCTCTACACCTTCGGCGACAAGGGACGCCACACGCCCGCGGGCGGCGAGAAGAAGGCGGCGAAGGACGCGGTGCGGGTGGTTTCGGTCGGCTATCTGGCTCTGACGCGGCAAACGCAGGGCGATGCGCCCGACAGCGAATGGCGCGGCTGGTATCACTATTTTCCCTGGGAGGATTGGCGCGACGGCAAGCCCGCCATGATCGAAAGCGCGATCCTGCCCTCCTTGCGCAAATTCGTGAAGGAGGCGTCCAGCGCCCAGACCGCCGAGACGCGGCGGGAACGGGTCAAGCTCTGTTTCGGCGACGGCCTGCCCTGGGACGAGGAAAAGGTGCTGGAGCGCTATGAGCTGCTCTATGAGGCCGGGCTGGTGGAGGAATATTACCGCGACAGCGGCCTTGCCGTGAAAGAGTCGCTGGGGACGGCGATGCTTTATGACCACCGCCGCATCCTGGCCACCGCCATCGCCCGCCTGCGCGGCAAGCTGAAATACCGGCCGGTGGTGTTCGAGCTGATGGCGCCTTCCTTCACCCTTTTGGAATTGCAGCGCACGGTGGAGGCGCTGGCGGGCCTCAGGCTGCACAAGCAGAATTTCCGCCGCCTGGTGTCCGAGCAGGGCCTGGTGGAGGGGACGGGGAAATTCTCGTCGCCCGCGCGCGGACGGCCCGCTGAACTGTTCCGCTTCCGCCGCGAGGTGCTGCGCGAGCGGCCCGCGCCGGGCCTGCGCCTGGGCGCGCGGCGCTAGCCTGAAATGCAAACGCGCGCCCCCTGCCGGGAGCGCGCGCAGCATCATGCGGCCGGGAGCGGCTTAGTAGACGCCCGACTGGATGAAGGACTGGCCGATATAGCCCAGCGAGCCGGTGCGGTGGTGGCCGACCAGGTTCGGAGCGCCGTCCAGGTAGAACTTCACGCCCACGAAGATGGAGTGGGTCTGGGTGCCCGCGCCATCCGAGCGCTGATAGCCGCCATAGACGGACAGCGGCAGCGAGTCGGAGAACTGCCACTCGGCCTTCAGCTTCTGGAAGTTGATGTCGCCGGTGGAATTGCCGACATAGTCGGCGCTGGCGCTGAGGGCCAGATTGGGCATCAGGTAATAGGCGCCCTGCAGGCCGACATAGCCGCCGTCGCTGCCGCCGCTGGCATAATGGCCGCCGCCGCGCAGCGACAGGGTGAGGACGTCCGAGAAGAACCAGTCAGCGCCGCCGCCATAGGTGGTGGCATGGGCGAAGCCGGTGCCGGTGTGGGTGGTGCCCCCGGCGATGCGGCCGAAGCCGGTGCTGGTGGACAGGTTGCCGCCCAGGCTCCAGATGTCGAGCGCGCCGGGATTGAAATTGTAGAAGCTGCCATTGCCTTCCAGGCTCCAGCCGCTGCCGATTTCGGTCGCCAGGCTGCCGACCACGCCATAGGCGTCAGCGCCGCCGCCATTGGTGACGCGGGTATAGCCGCCGCCCAGGGTGCCGGTGAGCTGGGCCGAAGCCGCCGCCGGGACCAGCAGAGCTGCTGCGCAGACCGAAGCTAAGATAATGTTACGCATAAGAAATCTCCTGATTGACAGAGCGTCAGTTAGAGGTTCCGTATGCGTCAACCAAGTCAAATCGGCGACAGGCTGCACATTTTTGCAGCAGTGCGGCGCATTTGTTACAGTTCGCCCTCTTGACGGATTAATGCTCAGCGGAGTCATATTCCCCCACCGGCTCTTGAAGGCCGGGTTTTTTGCCCCACATTTATACTCGAAATGAGTATTAATTGGCGGTAGGAACCGTCACAGGACTCGGGAGGCACGGCATGGGCGTTGAACTGGCTTACACCGACGCCGTGGCGCGGGCCACGGACGGCCTCTACGCCAAGGTGGCGGGCGTCATCCCCGCCGTGGAATGGCCGGTCCACGCCCCCCTGATCGCCGCCATCAACCGGCTGAAGCGCGAGAAGAACGCGGTCATCCTGGCGCACAACTACATGACGCCGGAGATATTCCACTGCGTCGGCGATTTCGCAGGCGACAGCCTGGCGCTGGCCCGCGAGGCGGCGCGGACCGACGCCAGGGTGATCGTGCAGGCGGGCGTGCACTTCATGGCCGAGACCTCGAAGATCCTCTCGCCGGAAAAGACCGTGCTGATCCCCGACATGCGCGCGGGCTGCTCGCTGGCCTCGTCCATCACCGGCGCCGATGTGCGCCTGCTCAAGCAGAAATATCCCGGCCTGCCGGTGGTGACCTATGTGAACACCTCCGCCGAGGTGAAGGCGGAAAGCGATATCTGCTGCACCAGCGGCAACGCGGTGAAGGTGGTGGAGGAGATCGCGCGCCAGTTCGGCACCGACACCGTCATCATGATCCCCGACAAGTATCTGGCCCGCAACGTGGCGGCGCAGACCGGCGTCAAGGTCATCACCTGGGAAGGCGCCTGCGAGGTGCATGAGCGTTTCACGGCGCAGCAGATCCGCGACTATCGCGCCGCCCATCCCGGCATCGTGGTGCTGGCCCACCCCGAATGCCCGCCCGAGGTGGTGGCCGAGGCGGATTTCGCCGGCTCCACCGCCGCGATGATCGGCTATGTCGGCAGCCACAAGCCGGAGCGGGTGGTGATGATCACCGAATGCTCGATGAGCGACAATGTCGCCGCCGACAATCCGGGCACCGCGTTCATCCGCCCCTGCAATCTCTGCCCGCACATGAAGCGCATCACGCTGGAGGGGATCCTGCATTCGCTCCAGACCATGACCCAAGAGGTGACGATCGATCCCGTCATCGCCGCCCGCGCCAAGGCGCCGATCGACCGCATGCTGGCGGTGAAGGTGTGAGGCGATGGGCCCGCGGATCGACAATATCGTGGAGTGCGACGGCGCCCTGATCCTGGGCGGCGGCATCGCCGGGCTGTTCACGGCGCTGAAGCTGGCACCGATGCCGGCGACGGTGCTGACCGGCGTGCGCGCGGGCGTCTCCGGCTCCTCGGCCTGGGCGCAGGGCGGCATCGCCGCCGCCATGGGCCCCGATGACGACTGGCGCGCCCATGCCGCCGACACGCTGGCGGCGGGCGCGGGTCTGTGCGATCCGGCCATCGTGGAGCTGGTGGCGCGCGAGGCCCCTGACCGTATCGCCGACCTTCTGGACTATGGCGCGCCGTTCGACCGCAAATCCGACGGCGCGCTGGCGCTGGGGCGCGAGGCGGCGCACTCGCGGGCCCGCATCGTGCATGTGAAAGGCGACCGGGCGGGGGCGGAGATTTCCGCCACCCTGGCGGCGCGCGCCGCCGCCACGCCTTCCGTCACCCTGCTGGACGGCTTCCACGCCATCGAGCTGGCGGTGGAAGACGGCCGCGTCACCGGCCTGTTCGCCCGCTGCGGCAGCGGCGCCGGGACCCGGCTGGTGCTGTTCCGCGCCCGCGCCGTGATCCTGGCGACGGGCGGGCTGGGCGCGCTCTATGCCGTCACCACCAACCCGCCGGAGGCGCGCGGCGAAGGCCTGGGCATGGCGGCGCGCGCGGGCGCGGTGATCGCCGATCCCGAATTCGTCCAGTTCCATCCCACCGCCATCGCCGTGGGCCGCGATCCCGCGCCGCTGGCAACCGAGGCGCTGCGCGGCGAAGGCGCCACGCTGATCGACGAACAGGGCCGCCGCTTCATGGCGGCGATCCATCCCGACGCCGAGTTGGGGCCGCGCGACGTGGTGGCGCGCGCCATCCACCGCCAGATAGCGGGCAGGCATCAGGTCTTCCTGGATTGCCGCGCCGCCATCGGCGCCGCCTTCGCCGAGCGCTTCCCCACCGTCTTCGCCGCCTGCCAGGCGGCGGGCATCGATCCGGCCACACAGCCAATTCCGGTGGCGCCCGCCGCGCATTATCACATGGGCGGCATCGCCAGCGATGCGCGCGGCCGCTCCTCGCTCGACGGGCTCTGGGTGGTGGGCGAATGCGCCTCCACCGGCCTGCATGGCGCCAATCGGCTGGCTTCCAACTCGCTGCTGGAGGGCCTGGTCTTCGGCGCCCGCGTCGCCGACGATGTGCGCGGCCTGTTGCGTGCGGGCGAAAGCCGCGCCGTGCCGCGCGCGCCGCAACTGGCCGCGCTGCAGCCGCCGCCGCGCCTGCTGCGCGAGGCGATGAGCCGCCATGTCGGCATGGAACGCGACGCGGGCGGCCTGGCGCAGGCGCTGGAGGTGATCGGCCGTGTCGAGAAGGCGGGCAATGGCGAGGCCGCCCTGCTCAACATGACCGCGGCGGCGCGGCTGGTGACGGCGGCGGCGCTGGCGCGGCAGGAATCGCGCGGCGGCCATTGGCGCAGCGACTTCCCGCACACCGACAGCCATGGGCAGCGCAGCCTGCTGACGCTGGCGGCCGCCGAGGCCATCGCCGCGCCCGCCGAACGCCGCGCCGCCCCGTGACCGACAGCGCCCTCACCCGCCCGCCGCCTTCGCTGCTGATCGAGCCTATCGTGCGCGCCGCGCTGGAGGAAGACCTTGGCCGCGCGGGCGATATCACCAGCGCCCTCACCATTCCCGACGGCACGCGCGCGGCCGCGCGCATCGTGGCGCGCAAGCCGGGCGTGGTCGCGGGGCTGAATTGCGCGGAGATCGCCTTCCGCCTGGTGGATCCTGGCTTGCGCGTCACGCTTCAAGCCCGCGATGGGGATGCCGTCGCGGCGGGCGTGGCGCTGGCGGCCATCGAAGGCGACGCCCGTGCCATCCTGACCGGCGAGCGGGTGGCGTTGAACTTCCTGGGTCATCTCTGCGGCGTCGCCACCGCCACGGCGGCGCTGGTGCAGGCGGTCGCGGGCACCGATGCCCGCATCGTCTGCACCCGCAAGACCCTGCCCGGCCTGCGCACGCTTCAGAAATATGCCGTGCGTTGCGGCGGCGGCTTCAACCACCGCTTCGGCCTGGACGATGCGGTGCTGGTGAAGGACAACCATATCGCCGCCGCAGGCGGCGTCGGCCCGGCCCTGTCGCGCCTGCGTGCAGGCCTGGGGCACATGGTCAAGATCGCTGTCGAGGTGGACACGCTGGAGCAGCTCTCCGAAGTCCTGGAGCTGGGCGTGGACGGCGTCCTTCTGGACAATATGACGCCCGCGCAACTGAAGCAGGCCGTGGCGATGAATGCGGATGTCTTCGGCAGCCGCGCCACGCTGGAGGCATCCGGCAATGTGACGCTGGCGACGGTGCGCGCCATCGCCGAAAGCGGCGTGGACTATATCAGCGCGGGCGCGATCACCCACAGCGCGCCCAATCTCGACCTGGGCCTGGATTTCTGAGGCCGGTCAGCTATCGCGGGCGCGGCCGGGGCCGCCGCGATAGAAGACATGGTTGCCGATCTGGGTGGTGCGCTGGAGCGTCGCGGCCCATTCCGGCTCGACCGAGATGGCGTGGAAATTGGTGGCGCCGCCCGTGGCGTTGGCCAAGCGCACTTCGCCGGTGAGGATGCGCGCGGCCAGATTTTCCGCCTCGCGCCAGGCCGCCATGTCCTTGGGGCGGACCAGGTCGCCATTGCAGGCGAAGGAGAATTGGCACCCCGCGCGCTTGGCGCCCTCATAGACCACGGCGCAGATGGACTGGCCGTAATTGCCGTTGCGCATGCGCGCGAAGACCACTTCGGCGATCGCCTTCTGGCCGCTGGGGCCCTCGCCCCGGGCCTCGTAATACATCACCTCGGAAAGGCAGCGATGCTCGCTGATCAGCCGCGACTGCGGGGAATCCGCCGGCAGCGCGGGAGCGGCGGGGACAGGCGCCGCGGCGACCGCCACGGGAGCGGCGGGTTTGTCCGTGGACGGACGATAGCTGATGGAGGCGCCGAGCGCCGCGCTGCCCGTGGCGATGATGATCGCCATGGCGGCGGCCAGGGCGCGGTCCGAGCGCGCCAGCGCGTCGTTCTTTCTGCGGATCATGGCTTCAGTCGAACTCTTTTCGGTCTCGGTTTCGCTTCGTCAATCTGGCTTGGTCTACTTCGCTTTTGCGTTTCCCTCGCCGCTTTCATCCGGCTCGTTGCGCATTTGCTATTCAATCAGGCTGCTTCGATTTCGCTAATCCTCAAAAGGTTCCGAATGGTTCCAGCACCGGGTCGGCTTTTGCCAAGCAGACGCAGAATCGTCAAATAAATTTTTTGTCCGGCGGCGCGATGCGATTCCGCATGCACAGAAAACATCAATGTTTCCGGGCATTTCCGCGCATAACCACAATTTCGCCTATTTTATGATCGCTGCCTGCGCCGCCGCCAGGCGCGCAACCGGGACGCGAAATGGCGAACAGGAAACATAATCCAGACCCGAGTCGTGACAGAAGCGGATCGACTCCGGATCGCCGCCATGTTCGCCGCAAATCCCCAGCTTGATGTCGGCGCGCGTCCTCCTTCCGCGCTCGGCGGCGATGCGTATCAGCGCGCCGACGCCGTCCTGATCGAGAGAAATAAAGGGGTCGCGCGCCAGCAATCCCTTGCGCACATATTCGCCCAGGAAGGGCGCGGCATCGTCGCGCGAAACGCCCAGCGTCGTCTGCGTCAGGTCGTTGGTGCCGAAGGAGAAGAATTCCGCCGTCTCCGCAATCTCGTCCGCGCGCAGGGCGGCGCGCGGCAGCTCGATCATCGTTCCGACCTTGTATTCCGGGCATTTTCCGTGGGTTCCGGCGATTTCCTCCGCCACCGCGGCGATGCGGGCCTTGAGGAAATCGAGCTCGCTTTTGAAGCCCACCAGCGGGATCATGATCTCCAGCGGCGCCAGCGCCACGCCTTCTCCCGCCACGGTCAGCGCCGCCTGGAAGATGGCGCGCGCCTGCATCTCATAAATCTCGGGATAGGTGATGCCCAGGCGGCAGCCGCGATGGCCCAGCATGGGATTGGCCTCGTGCAGGGCGATGGCGCGGGCGCGCAGCTTCGCGGCCGAGGTGCCCGCCGCCTTCGCCACATCGGCGATCTCCTCGTCCTTCTGCGGCAGGAATTCGTGCAGCGGCGGATCGAGCAGGCGGATGGTGACGGGAAGTCCCGCCATCACGCGGAAAAGCTTTTCGAAATCGCCGCGCTGCATCGGCAGCAATTTCGCCAGCGCCGCCTCGCGCGCCTCCTTCTCTTCCGCCAGGATCATCTGGCGCACCGCCAGGATGCGGTCCTGGTCGAAGAACATGTGCTCGGTGCGGCAAAGGCCGATGCCTTCGGCGCCGAATTTGCGCGCGGTGGCGGCGTCGGCCTCGGTATCGGCATTGGCGCGCACTTTCAGACGCCGCACCGCGTCGGCCCAGCCCATCAGGGTGGCGAAATCTCCGGTAAGCTCGGGCTGGCGCATCTTCACCGCGCCCAGGAAGACCTGGCCGGTGGCGCCGTCTATGGTGATGGTTTCGCCGCGCTTCACCGTGACGGCACCCGCGGTCATCTCGCCGCCCGCGACATCGATCTTGAGCGCGCCGACCCCGCAGACGCAGGGCCGCCCCATGCCGCGCGCCACCACCGCGGCGTGGGACGTCATGCCGCCGCGCGCGGTGAGGATGCCGCGCGCCGCATGCATGCCGTGAATGTCCTCCGGGCTGGTTTCGGCGCGCACCAGGATCACGTCATGGCCTTCGGTGGCGGCCTTCTCGGCCTCCTCCGCCGTGAAGGCCACCGCGCCGGTGGCGGCGCCGGGCGAGGCGCCCAGCCCCGCGGCGATAAGCTGGCGCGGCGCCTCCGCATCGAGCGTCGGGTGCAGCAACTGGTCCAGCGCCGCGGGCTCCACACGCAGAAGCGCGGTGTCGCGGCCGATCAGCCCCTCGCGCTCCATCTCGATGGCGATGCGCAGCGCCGCCTCGGCGGTGCGCTTTCCGGCGCGGGCTTGCAGCATGTAGAGCCTGCCTTCCTGCACCGTGAACTCGATGTCCTGCATGTCGCGGTGATGCGCCTCCAGCCGGTCGCCGATGGCCTTGAGCTCCGCATAGACTTCCGGCATCGCCTCCTCCATCGAGGGGCGGCGGCCCTTCTGGCGCTCCCGCACCAGCTTGGAGATGGGCTGCGGCGTGCGGATGCCCGCCACCACATCCTCACCCTGGGCGTTGATCAGGAATTCGCCATAGAAGAGCTTCTCGCCCGTGGCGGGATCGCGGGTGAAGGCGACGCCGGTGGCCGAGGTCTCGCCGCGATTGCCGAAGACCATGGCCTGCACCGTGACGGCGGTGCCCCAGTCCTCGGGAATATGGTTCAAGCGGCGATAGGTGTTGGCGCGCGGGCTCTGCCAGGAGCCGAACACCGCCCCGATGGCGCCCCAGAGCTGCTCCTGCACGTCTTCGGGGAACGGCCTGCCAAGCTCTTCCTCCACCCGCGCCTTGAACTGCCCGGCGATGGCCTTGAGGTCTTCGGCGTCCAGCTCGGTGTCCAGCTCCACGCCCTTGGCGTCGCGGGCCTCGTCCAGGATGTTTTCGAACCCGGCATGGTCCACGCCCAGCACCACATCGGAATACATCTGGATGAAGCGGCGATAGCTGTCATAGGCGAAGCGCGCATCGCCGGTGCGCCTGGCCAGACCTTCGGTGGTGGCGGCGTTAAGACCCAGATTGAGCACCGTATCCATCATGCCGGGCATGGAGACACGCGCGCCGGAGCGGACAGAGACCAGGAGCGGATTGTCCGCATCGCCGAAGCCCGCGCCCACGATCCGCTCGATGCCGGCCAGCGCCTGCACGACCGCTTCCTTCAGATCGGCAGGATAAGTCTGGCCGTTGGCGTAGTAATGGGTGCAGACCTCGGTGGTGATTGTGAAGCCGGGCGGAACGGGAAGGCCGAGCTGGCTCATCTCGGCCAGCCCCGCGCCCTTGCCGCCCAGAAGGTCGCGCATCGCGCCTTCGCCTTCCGCCTTGCCGCCGCCGAAGGAATAGACCCATTTCGTCATGACACACCCGTCACGGCCACGCGCGGCAGCCATCCATCGTTTCACGCTCTTCCTGAACGCATCCGGGACGGCCGGGTCAAGCCCGGCCACGGCATGGGAGGCTTGTCAGCCTTCTATTTTTGAGAAATCCGCGACACGATGCAGCGCCGCGCGCAACCCTGCCAGCAAATGCAAACGGTTTTCGCGCAGGCGCGGATCGTCGGCATTGACCTTCACCGCCTCGAAGAAACCGTCCACAGGGCCGCGCAGCGCCGCCATCTCGCGCATGGCGGCGGCGAAATCCTCCGCCTCCAGGGCCGGGCCGATGGCGGCGATGGCCGCGCCGAGCGCCGCGTGCAGCGCCTTGTCGGCGGGTTCCGCCAGCAGCGCTTCGTCCACCTCGGAGATATAGGTGCGGCCGTCCTTCTTCTCTTCCACTTTCAGGATGTTGGCGGCGCGCTTGTAGCCCGCGAGCAGATTCCTGCCGTTGTCCGTCTTGAGGAAGGCTTGCAAGGCTTCCACCCGCGCCACCAGCCGCACCAGATCGTCCTCGTTACCCAGGCTGAACACAGCATCGATCAGGTCGTGGCGGGTGCCCTTCTCCTTCAGTGCCACTTTCAGGCGGTCGGCGAAGAAGGAAAGCAGGTCGCCGGAGCCGGTCAGCGGCAGGCGCAGACGGTTCTCCAGGATGATGCGGATCACGCCCAGCGCGGCGCGGCGCAGCGCAAAGGGGTCGCCTGAGCCGGTCGGCTTCTCGCCCACGGCAAAGAAAGACGAAAGCTGATCCAGCTTGTCGGCCAGCGCCACGGCGATGGCGGTCTTTTCGGCGGGCACGGCGTCGGAAGGGCCGACCGGCCTGTAATGATCGCGAATGGCGTCGGCGATCGCGGAGTCCTCGCCGTCATGCAGAGCATAATAGCGGCCCATGACGCCTTGCAGTTCGGGGAACTCGCCCACCACGCCGCTGGTGAGGTCGGCCTTGGCCAGGCGCGCGGCGCGCCTGGCCTTCTCCACATCGGCGCCGATCTTCCCGGCAATCTCGCCCGCCAGCGCCACGATGCGCTCGACCCGCTCATACTGCGTGCCCAGCTTGGCGTGAAAGACGATGCCTTTCAGATCGTCCACCCGGCTTTCCAGGCTGCGCTTGCGGTCTTCGTCCCAGAAGAATTTGGCGTCCGACAGGCGGGCGCGCAGCACCCGCTCATTGCCCGCCACGATCTCCTTGCCGCCATCCTCGGCCACCATGTTGGCGACGACGGCGAAGCGGTTCGCCATCCTGCCGGTCCCGGGATCGCGCAGGGCGAAATATTTCTGGTGCGTCCGCATCGAGGTCTGGAGGATCTCGGCGGGCACCGCCATGAACCGGTCCTCGATACTGCCGACATAGACCACCGGCCATTCCGCCAGGCCCGAAACCTCGGCCAGCAGACCCTCGTCCGGGATCATCTCCAGGCCATGCACGAAGGCGGCGCTTTTCACGCCCTCGAAGATGATGGCGGCGCGCTCCTCGGCATCCAGGATGACATGCGCCTTCTTCAGCGCCGCCTCGTAATCCTCGAAACGCCGCACCGTGATCGCACCTTCGGAAAGAAAGCGATGGCCCAGCGTGGTACGCGCGCTTTCAACACCCGCGAACGTGAAAGGCACCACCTCGCCATCGAAGATGCAGAGGATGGACCGCAGCGGCCGCACCCAGCGCACGGCTTCACCCGGCACCCAGCGCATGGATTTGGGCCAGGGGAGCTTCGCCATGGCCTCGGGGACGACCTCTGCCAGCACCTGGGCGGTGTCGCGCCCCGCCCGCGCGATCACCGCGACATAGAAATCGCCCTTGGGACTGGCCTCGATCTTGAGCTGCTCGCGCGTCAGGCCGGTCTTCTTGAGGAAGCCTTCGATCGCGGGCGCGGGCGCGTCTACCCTGGGGCCTTTCAGCTCCTCGCGCACATCGGCCTGCTTGACGGGCAGACCGGCGATGGAGAGCGTCAGGCGGCGCGGGCCGGAAAAGGCCTTGATGCCCTCGAAGAGCAGGCCGCGGTCCGACAGCGCGCCCACCATCAGCCGCTCCAGGTCGCGCGCCGCGCCCGCCTGCATGCGGGCCGGAATCTCCTCAGAGAAAAGCTCCAGCAGCAATTCGGGCATCAGCCATGACCTTTTTCAAGGTAGCGGGGCTTATAGGCACCCTGCGGGCTCTCCAGCCAGGCGGCGCAGCAGGCCTGGGCCAGCGCGCGGACGCGGCCGATATAGGCGGCGCGTTCGGTGACGGAAATTACGCCCCTCGCCTGCAGCAGGTTGAAGGCATGGGACGCTTTGATGCACTGGTCATAGGCGGGCAGCGCCAGCTTCGCGCCCTTTTCCAGCAGCGCCCGGCATTGCTTCTCCGCATCCTCGAAATGCCGGAACAGCATTTCGGTATCGGCGCGCTCGAAATTGTAGGCGCTGAACTCGACCTCGTTCTGGTGGAAGACCTCGCCATAGCGGAACCGCTCGTTGAAGGCGAGGTCATAGACGAACTCGACATCCTGGACATACATGGCCAGGCGTTCCAGGCCATAGGTGATCTCGGCCGAGACGGGATCGCAGTCGAAGCCGCCCACCTGCTGGAAATAGGTGAACTGGGTGATCTCCATCCCGTCGCACCAGACTTCCCAGCCCAGCCCCGCCGCGCCCAGGGTGGGGCTTTCCCAGTCGTCCTCGACAAAGCGGATGTCATGCAGCGCCGGGTCCAGGCCGATCTCGCGGATCGAGCCCAGGTAAAGGTCCAGCACATCGGCGGGCGCGGGCTTCAGGATCACCTGATACTGGTAATAGTGCTGCAGCCGGTTGGGGTTCTCGCCATAGCGGCCGTCGGTGGGCCGGCGCGAGGGCTGGACATAGGCCGCGTTCCAGGGACGCGGCCCCAGCGCCCTGAGGGTCGTGGCAGGATGGAAGGTGCCCGCCCCCATCTCATTGTCGTAGGGCTGCAGGATCAGGCAGCCCCTGGCGGCCCAGTAATTCTGCAGGGTCAGGATAAGGTCCTGGAACGTCTTGGCCTTGGGTGGCTTCTGCGGCACGATTCGCTCGGTCTGGGAGTGGCCGGAACCTATAGGCGGCCCGACTCCATCGCAAGCGAGCCCCCATGGCGCAGGATGGCCTCGGCCTCGGCCGTATAGCGCCCGTCGGCTTCGTGCAGCGCCATCCCGGCCAGGAGGGCGATCGGCGCGCGGGAGCCCTTGCGGGCCTGCAGGATCACCCGCTTGGCCGCCATGCCGATGCGCGGCCAGAGGGGGAAGATGTTGACGCCGCTTCTGGGCAACGCCGCCATCGCCTCATTCATCCGGTCGGCACGCAGGATGACCGTGAAAAAACCGCCAGAGACAGTGCGTTGCAGCCCAAGGCTCAACCATTGCTGCAAGGTGCCGTCATCCATCAAGGCCCGGGCGCGGGCCGGATCGGGCGGCGCGGCGCCGTCCCCATGGAAGGGCGGGTTGGCAAAGACCTGATCGAAGTCCCGCTTCAGCTCGGACGGCAGGGCAAAGACATCGGCGCAGGTGAAATCGGCCGCCAGGCCGCTGGTCTGCGCATTCTCCCGCGCCAGGGTGGTGAGGTCGGCGTCCAGCTCGATCCCGGTCACCGCCACCCCCTCTACCCGGGCGGCCAGACAGAGGCTGGCCGCGCCGGAGCCGGACCCGAGCTCCAGCGCCGTCTGACCGGTCTCGGCCGGGACGGCGGCCGCCAGCAGCACCGCATCGGTGCCGGAACGGAAGCCCACCGGCGGCTGGCGCGCCTTCACCCGGCCATCGAGGAAGGTTTCGCTCATAGTCCCTCCCTCGCGCGCGCGCAGTGCGCTGGCGGGGGAGGGGCCTGTAGCTGACCGAGGCTGCAAGCCCTTCCGAGGGCGCGCAGGCGACAGGCAGCAAAAGGCGGAGGGGGCCTCATAAAAACGCCTCCGGCGCGGCGGCGCGCAGCAGGCGCTCGGCCTTCTCGTAATCCTCGTCCAGCACCATCAGGCGGCGCGGCAGGAAGCCCAGGCTGCCATCCATGATGCTGGCATTCTCATCGAACACGGCATGGCCGATGCCCTCCTGCGCCAGCACATCGGCCGCGAAGCTGAGCAGGACCGGATCGTTGGTCTTGATGACGGCTTTCATGCCTTCCGTCTCGCATGCGCCTTTACGACACGCCTCGATTATAGCGTCTGGTGTGGCGTCTGTATCGCTTGCCCTGCCCCGCGCCGGGCCGGTAGTCTGCGGTTCCAATGGGTGGGGAAGTCAAAGCCAAGACGGGAACCGCGGGCGTTTCGCCGGTGGAGCGCCTGCATGCCCTGGTGAGCGGCGACATGGCCGCCACCGACCGGCTGATCCATGCCCGCATGCATTCGGGCGTGCCCCTGATCCCCGACCTGGCGCGGCACCTGATCGATTCCGGCGGCAAGCGCCTGCGCCCCCTGCTCACCCTGGCGGCGGCGCGCGCGGGCGGCTATGGCGGCGACGGCCATGTGCTGCTGGCGGCGGCGGTGGAGTTCATCCATACCGCCACCCTGCTGCATGACGATGTGGTGGATGAAAGCGCTTTGCGCCGCGGCAAGGTCTCGGCCAACCTGATGTGGGGCAACAAGCCCAGCGTGCTGGTGGGCGACTTTCTGTTTTCGCGCGCTTTCCAGTTGATGGTGGAGACCGGCAATCTGGCGGTGCTCGACATTCTCTCCGGGGCCGCCGCCATCATCGCCGAGGGCGAGGTGATGCAGCTCAAATCCTCCAACAATCTGGATGTGAGCGAGGAGCATTACCTGAACGTGGTCTCTGCCAAGACCGCCGCCCTGTTTGCCGCCGCCGCCGAGGCGGGGGCGGTGATCGCCGCCCTGCCCGTCCCTGTGGTGGAAGGCATGCGCGCCTATGGCCTCAATCTGGGCATCGCCTTCCAGTTGGTGGACGACGCGCTGGACTATTCCGGCCGCCAGGCGCTGATGGGCAAGACCGTGGGCGACGATTTCCGCGAGGCCAAGATGACCCTGCCCATCATCCTGGCCCATGCGCGCGCGCGCGAGGCCGACAAGCCCTTCTGGAAACGGGTGATCGAGACCGGCAACCAGACCGACGCCGACCTGGACCGCGCCATCACCCTGGTCGAGGAGATGGGCTCCATCCAGGAGACCATGCGTCGCGCCCGCGCCTATGCCGATGCGGCCAAGGCGTCGCTCATGGTGCTGCCGCAGAGCGAAATCCGCACCGCCCTGTCCGAGATCGCGGATTTCTGCGTCGAACGGGCCTACTGAGCCCGTCAGCCGGGATTGCGGTCGAACTTGAAGCCCTGCTTCTCCAGGAAGTCGAACAGGCCCACGGCCATGGCCTGGGCGCCCGCCGCGGGCATCACCAGACGGCCGACCACGACGCGGTTGATCGGGCCGGGGCTCTTGGAATGGTCGGCGCGCGCCGATTCCAGGGTGATGGAGATCACGCCATTGGCGTTGAAGAAGCCCGTCGCGGCCACGGCGTAAAGCTCCGGGGCGTTGGGATTGTCCTGCAGCTTGGGCAGGGTGTTCTTGCCGGATTCCGACATGGCGCGTCCTTCTCTTGACAGACGCGCGCGAGGCTGGCCGCTTTTGCTTAATTTTGCCTTAAGAACAGACGGTGGCGGCCACCCACCAGCCCGGCCGGGCGGCCTTGACCGCCTGGGCGGCGTGGGCGCAGGCGGCATCGTCGGGGAAAAGCGCGAAGCAGGTCGCGCCGGAGCCGGACATGCGCGCCAGCAACGCCTCCGGCTGGGCCGCCAGCGCCGCCAGCACCGCGCCGATCACCGGCTGGATGCGCCGGGCCGATTCCTCCAGATCGTTGCGCGTCTCTTGCAGGAAATGCAGCAGCGCCTTTGCATCCGCAAAGCCGGCGCGCGGTAAATCCATCCCGACGCCTTTGCGGCTTTGCAGCGCGGCGAACACATCGCGCGTCGGCACCGCCACGCCCGGATTGACCAGCAACATGGGCAGGCGCGGCACCGCGACCGGGGTCAGGACTTCGCCGCGACCTTCCATATAGGCGGCCTTGGACGGCACGCAGACCGGCACGTCCGAGCCCAGCCCCGCGGCGATGTCCATCAGCGCCGCCTCCGTCATCTCGATCCGCCACAGCGCCTTCAATGCCCTGAGCGCCGCCGCCGCGTCCGCCGAGCCGCCGCCGATGCCTGACGCCACCGGCAGATTTTTGGTCAGCGTGAGCTTCGCCACCGCCAGCGTGCCCGCCTCCGCCGCCAGCGCGCGCGCGGCGCGCAGCACGAGGTTGTCGCCCTCGCCCGACAGGCCCGCCGCGAAGGGGCCGTCCATAGCGAGCGAAAGCTGCGGCGCGGCCTCCGCCCGCAGCCCGTCGCCCGCGCCGGTGAACACCGCCAGGCTTTGCAGCGGATGGAAGCCATCGGCGCGGCGATCCCCGACATGCAGGAACAGATTGACCTTGGCGGGCGCCGCCTCCTGAACGCAATTCACTCCGGCAGGCCCGTCTTGATCTTCTGTTCGATGCGGGCGCGGTCTTCCCCTGCCGCCCCAAAGGTCAGCGCATGGTTCCACTGATAGCGCGCCGCGATGCGCCGTCCGGATTTCCACAGCGCGTCGCCCAGATGGTCGTTGATGGTGGGATCGCCCGGCTCCAGAAGCACCGCCTGGCCAAGGGTGCGGGCGGCATCCTCATACCGGCCCAGCTTGAAATAGGCCCAGCCCACACTGTCCATGATCATGCCGTCATTGGGGCGAAGCTTGCTCGCCCGCTCCAGCATGGCCAGCGCCTCGGTCAGGTTCTCGCCGCGATCCACCCAGCTATAGCCCATATAGTTGAGCAGTTGCGCCTCGTTGGGCTGCAGCTTGAGCGCCGCCTGGAGATCAGCCTGGGCCGCCGGCCAGTCCTTGAGCTTGTCCTTGACGATGGCGCGGGCATAGAAGACGCGCCAGTCGCGCGCCGCCGGTGTGCCCAGCGCCGCGATGGCACGGTCGAACGCCTCCAGCGCCTCGCGGTCCTTGCCGGTGGCGCGATAGGCGTCGCCCATCGAAATCCAGGCCTCGACATCGCTGGGGTCGGCCGCCACCAGCCGCCGCAATTCCACCACCGCATCGTCATGGCGTTCCAGCCGTGCCAAATCCAGCGCCGCCGCCATCACCGCCATGCGCCGGTAGGGCGAGTCGGCGGCCACGGCGCGATAGGCTTCGATGGCGTCCTCATATTTGCGCAACTGGTCGAAGCGGTCGCCCAGCAGGATATGGCCCAGGGGGAAGTTGGGCCTGAGCTGGAGCGCCATGCGCAGATAGAGGATGGAGACATCGGCGCTGCCGCTGTCGTTGAGCGAGGCGGCAAGGCCGAACAGCGCCTCGGCGAAGCCTTCGGCGGGCGTCGCCGCCAGCGGCTCGGGACGCACATTCTTCTGGATGCGCTCCAGCCCCGGCCCCACCACCGGCAGGAAGCCGCCCTGGTTCTGATGCTGGCGGTAGAGCGCGGCGGCGTCCTCTCCGCGCCCCGCCCGCTCCAGCATCCGGCCATAGGCCTCCACCACGCGCGGCGTGGCGGCAGTGCGCAGGGCCTGCCTGTAGGCAGTCTCGGCAGCTTCCGTATTGCCCGCATATTCCGCCAGCAGGCCCAGGTGGAAGGCGGCGATATTCTCCGCCCCCTTCTCGGCCGCCAGGGTCTGCATCGCCTTGTCCACCGCCGCCCGGTCGTTCAGCGCCGCCGCCGCCCAGGCGTCCAGGAGCGAGACGGTGATGACGGAGAAAGGCCCGCGCGCCGACTGGGCGATCTGGCGCCGCGCCCCGGCATAGTCGCGCTTCTGCAGCGCCGTCACCGCCAGCGCCAGGCGGGCGGAACGGTCGTCGGGCTGCATCGCCACCAGGCGCTCGGCATAGGTGTTGGCGGCGGCGAAATCCCCCGCGGTGGCGGAATAGAGGAACGCCAGTTCCAGCAGGCTGGCATTGGAGGGATCGCGCTTCAGGGTCTCGGCATAATAGCGGGCGGCGTTGCGCAGATCGTGTTCATTGGCGGCGAAACGGGCCGACAGATAGGTGGCGTAGGCGCCGCTTTCATTGTTCACGCTGGACGGAACGAAAGTGTTCTCAGGGTGGGATGCGGGCGCGGCGCATCCCGCAAGGGCCAGCGCGGCGCAGAGAAGCAGAACCGGACGCATCCTCACTCCTACAGATTCACGTAATTGGGTCCGCCGCCGCCTTCGGGCGTCACCCAGTTGATGTTCTGCGACGGGTCCTTGATGTCGCAGGTTTTGCAATGCACGCAATTCTGCGCGTTGATCTGGAAGCGCGGGCCCGCCGTCTCCTGCACCACCTCATAGACCCCGGCCGGACAGTAGCGCTGCGCCGGCTCGCCATATTCGGGCAGATTGACGGCGATGGGAATGGCGGGATCGGCCAGTTGCAGATGGACCGGCTGATCCTCCTCGTGATTGGTGCCGGAGACGAAGAGGCTGGAGGCACGGTCGAAGGTGAGGACGCCGTCGGGCCGGGGATAGGCGATGCGCGCGCTGTCGGCGGCCTTGCGCAGCGTCGCGTGGTCGGGCGCGTCATGCCGCAACGTGCCGAAGGGCGAGACGCCGAAAAGCTGGTTCAGCCACAGGTCGAGGCCGATCAGGAACAGGCCCGGCAGCGTGCCGAAGCGCGACCAGAGCGGCTTGGCATTCCGCACCTGCCAGAGGTCCTTGGCCACCCAGCTCTGGCGATAGGCGCTTTCATAAGTCTCCAGCGTGTCGCCCGCCCGCCCCTCGCCCAGCGCGGCGAAAGCCGCTTCGGCCGCCAGCATGCCGGTCTTCATCGCATTCTGGCTGCCCTTGATGCGCGGCAGGTTGACGAAGCCCGCGGCGCAGCCGATCAGCGCCCCGCCCGGAAAGGCCAGCTTGGGCACCGACTGCGCGCCGCCTTCGGTGATGGCGCGGGCGCCATAGCCGATGCGCCGCCCGCCTTCCAGCATGCGGCGGATCGCCGGATGGGTCTTCATCTTCTGGAACTCGGCGAAGGGATCGAGCCAGGGGTTCTTGTAGTTCAGATGCACGACAAGGCCGATGGAGCAGAAATTCTCGCCCCAGTGATAGGCGAACAGGCCGCCGCCCGTCTCATTGTCGAGCGGCCAGCCCATGCCGTGCAGCACCAGCCCCTTGCGGTGCCGGCCGGGCGCCAGCTCCCACAGCTCCTTCAGGCCGATGCCGTATTTCTGCGGCTGGGATTGCAGGCCGAATTGTTCGATGAGAATTTTTGACAAGGAGCCCCGCGCGCCTTCGGCGAAGAAGGTGTACTTGCCGCGCAGCTCCATGCCGGGCGTATAGCTGTCCTTGTGATGGCCGTCCCGGCCTACGCCCATATCGCCGGTGACGACGCCCTTCACCACGCCATCCTCGACGATCAACTCGCGCGCCGGAAAGCCGGGATAAATCTCCACCCCCAGCGCCTCGGCCTCCGCGCCCAGCCATTTGCACAGGTTGGACAGGCTGACGACATAATTGCCCCGGTTGGACATCAGGGGCGGGAGGAGAATGTGCGGCAGCGGGATCGCGTGCGCGGCGGTGAGGAACCAGAATCGGTCCTCGGTGACTTCCGTCTCCAGCGGCGCGCCTTTCTCCCGCCAGCCAGGGATCAGTTCGTTGAGCGCCCTGGGATCGATCACCGCCCCAGAGAGGATATGCGCCCCGATCTCGGAGCCCTTCTCCAGCAGGCAGACGCTGACCTCGCGCCCCGCCTCCGCCGCCAACTGCTTCAGCCGGATCGCCGCCGAAAGCCCGGCGGGGCCGCCGCCGACAATGACGACGTCATAGTCCATGCTTTCGCGCCGGATCGTTTCTGACATGGGGGTTTTCTACACTGGCCGGGGGGCGGCGACTAGCAGCGGCGGACGCCAGCCATTAAGCTTCGTCCATGGGCGATGAGACGCTTTCCACCCTGAACTGGCTGGTCGAGGCCGGCGCCGGCGAAGCCATCGGCGAGACGCCGGTGAACCGATTGGCCGCGGCCCCGCCTCCGTCCACGCCGGTCGAGCGCCCGGCACCGGTGCGCCAGTCCGCGCCCGCACAGGCATCCGCGCCGCTCTTCGGCGACGCCATCGGCAGCGCCCAGGCTGCGGCGGCGTCGGCCGGCGATCTGGCGGCGTTGAAGGCCGCGCTGGAAGCTTATGACGGCTGCGCCCTCAAGCGCGGCGCCACCAACACCGTCTTCGCCGACGGCACGCCCGAAGGCGGCATCCTTTTCATCGGCGAAGCGCCGGGCCGCGACGAGGACCGCATCGGACGGCCCTTTGTCGGCCGCGCCGGGCAATTGCTGGACAAGATGCTGCTCAGCATCGGGCTGGACCGCAACGTCAACGCCTATATCACCAACGTCATCAACTGGCGTCCGCCGGACAATCGCGATCCCTCGCCCGAGGAAGCGGCGCAATGCCTGCCCTTCCTGCGCCGCCATATCGAGCTGGCAAACCCGGAGATGATCGTGCTCTTGGGCGCGGTGGCGGCGCGCCATGTGGTGGGCCTGAGCGAAGGCATCATGAAGATGCGCGGGCGCTGGCTGGAATATCGCGTGGGAACCCGGATGGTGCCGCTGATGCCGACGCTGCATCCGGCCTATCTGCTGCGCCAGCCCGCGCACAAGAAGCTGGCCTGGCGCGATTTGCAGGCGATCCAGGCGCGCATGGAAACAATCGGGTTGCCGCGAGTCCCGATGCGCGCTAACACTTGAGCGTCGAAGGATTTTTCTCACTGGGGCGTTAACATTCTCAGGCGCGGCGCATTAACGATTGGGCTGTTGCTGCTGCTTGCGGGAACCGCGGGCGCGCAACAGCCTGCGCCCGTCCCGTCCGTCGCGCCGCAGGTGCTGTCCTCTACCGATGTCGCCCTCTACCGGGAGTTGCTCGCCGCCGCCCGCGCAGGCCAGAGCGCGAAGGTGAAGAGCCTTTCGGCCCGGCTCTCCGATCCGGTGCTGATGGGCTATGTCGAGGCGGAACTTTTCCTCTCCCCCAAGTCGGGCCGCACCGCGCTGACCGATCTCACCGCCTGGCTGCAGGCCAATCGCGAGCTTCCCGTCGCCGAGCGCATCTATCGCCTGGCGGTGTCGCGCGCCACCACCACCGTGCAGAAGGGCGGCAAGCGCGTGCGCGCGGCGGTGACGACCAACATTCCCGCGCCGGCGGGCATGGGCACCCGCAGCGGCGGCTATGAAGACGCCGAACTGCCCGAACCCACGCCGCGCGACGAGGCGGGCCGCGCCGTCCTGCCGGGCATCCTGGCCGACATCCGCGCCGGCAATCCCGATGCGGCGCTGGCGAAGCTGGACGGCGCGCGCGCCACCGCCACGGCGGCGGACATCGCCATCCTGTCGCACCGCATCGCCGCCTCCTATCTGGCGGAAGGGCGCAACGCCGAAGCCTATGCCCTGGCCAGCGCGGTTTCCGATCCCTCGGTGCCGCAGCTTCTGTGGGACGCGGGCTTTGCGGCCTATCGCCTGGGCCAGTGGGACAACGCCATCACCTATCTGGAGGCGCTGGCGCAGAACGCGGCGGCGCAGAACACGCTGCGGGCGCAGGGCGCCTTCTGGTCGGCGCGCGCCCATATGCGCAGCGGCGACACGCGGCGGGTGATCACGCTGCTCTCCTTCGCGGCCAAGCAGAATCCCAGTTTCTACGGCATCATCGCCGAAACCGCGCTGGGTATCGACATCACCACCGGCTTTTCCGATGCGGTACTGACGGCTTCGGACTTCAACGACCTGATGCGCGCGCCCAGCGCCCGCCGCGCCGTCGCGCTGTGGCAGACGGGCGAATATCCCCAGCATGTCGGGCCCGAGCTCAACCGCGCCTTTGTGCAGAATGACGAGCGGCTGGACCCCGCCATGGCGGCCCTGGCGCGCGTCCTGGGCGTGACCAATGTCGAGCTGCGCGCCAGCGAGAAGAGCGCGGCGCGCGGCATCATGCTGACCGGGCTTTTCCCGGTGCCCGCCTATGCGCCGTCGGACGGCTATCGCGTGGACCATTCCTTGGTGCTGGCCTTCGCCCGCATCGAGAGCCGTTTCCAGACGGCGGCCACCTCGCCGGTGGGCGCGCGCGGGCTGATGCAGGTGATGCCCGGCACGGCCAAGGCGCTGGGCTTCGATCCCGCGTCACTCCACGATCCCAGCGTGGCGCTGTCGGCTGGGCAGAAATACATTCTGCAGCTTCTGGACCGGCTGAACGGCAGTCTTCTGGAACTGGGCGGCGCCTACAATGCCGGACCGGGCGCGGTGGACCGCTGGATCGCCACCAAGGCGGGGCGTGACGATCCCCTGCTCTTCATCGAAAGCATCCCGGTGTTCGAGACACGCTCCTATGTGAAGCGGCTGATGCTCTATCACTGGCTCTATCAGCGGCGCTTCAACGAAAGCCAGCACAGTTTGGAGCAGACCGCGCGCGGCCTCTGGCCGGTCTATCGCCCCGCCGGCCGCAATGCGCCCATCCTGGCCGCCACGCCTGCGCCCCAGCCCGCCATCGCCGATGCCGCGGTGCCGCCGCCGGTGCAGGTCACCAACAACAATGCCAACTGACGAAGGCGCCTAGCTCAGAGCTTCGCCAGCACCCAGGCGGGCACGCGCAGCGCGTGCAGCAGCGAAAGCGCGAAGGGCTTGAACCAGCCCTGCCGCGCCCGGGCGCAGTTGACGGCGCGGGCGCGCAAGGCGATCAGCCGCCGTCGTCCGATGCGACGGATCATGTCGGCATCCTCCAACCGTTCCAGCGCCCGGTAGCCGCCCAGCTTCTTGTAGAGGCGGCGTGGCATCAGCAACCCCTGGTCGCCATAGGGCAGCGCCAGGAGCCAGTTGCGCAGGGCCGCGCGGGCCTCGGCCCGGCGGGCCCCTGCCCCAAACTCGTCCAGGGCGAAGCGGAAGACCGCCGCCTGGGGCCGCTCGGGCATGGCCTGGGCCAGGAAGGATTCCACCTCCACCTCCCAGCCGGCCTCCAGGGCCGTCTCGGGATGCAGGAACAGGATCCAGTCGCCGCGCGCGGCCTCCGCCCCCGCCTGGAGCTGGGCCGCCCGGCTACGCCCAGCCCGCACGATATGGGCCCCGGCGGCGTCGGCCACCATCAGAGTGCCGTCGGCGGAGCCGCCATCGGCCACGATCACCTCCCGCACCACCCCGCGCACGGCGGCGACGATGAGGCTGTCGAAGCAGCGGGGCAGCAGCCGCTCGGCATTGAGGGTGGGGATCACGACACTGATCATGACGCTATAATGTCAGGCTCCGGCCCGGCCGCCAAAGCCCTTGCGGTCGCAGCGTAAATGCCCCCGCACGGCAGAAAGCCCGGCGCGGGGCCGGGCTTTCCACCGTCAACAACCTGGGGTGTCGGACCAGGGATTCAGCAGGTGATGTCTATTTTCGCGGGGGGCCGCGGCGCTTCGGCCAGCGCAGGGCCGAAGGCCAGCCGGTTGGCCCGCTCTTCCAGGGCCAGGGCGGCCGACAGGAAGAGCTCGGCGTCCGCGTCGTCCTCGGTCTCCTGTGCCAGGGCGCGGAGCCTGATGGCCAACCCCATCAGGGCGCGCAACTCCTGGGCTTTCGGCGAAGGACCCATAAGATTTGCCTAAAGCGTCATGCCATCCCGAAGCGTTCCCTAACGCGAAAGGTTGCCAGGCCCGGCACCCGACCCGAGTTCCTGGTCAAGGCCGGGTTAACCGCCCGCGCGCAAGTT